>OLGB01003594.1_pt1 | contig 14352 bp, 12 predicted proteins | sample 1605691 | NCBI WGS metagenome assembly OLGB01 (sample SAMEA3888925, study PRJEB22519) | human gut metagenome | biome: human gut; feature: human-associated habitat; material: faeces | place: Denmark | collected 2010 | reverse complement strand
GCCAGCCTCTGCGCGGCGATTTTTGTCAGGTGATCGACAAGAAAAGAGAAAACGGCGGCGGTCAAAAAAACTGCCGTCCTTGAAACAGGATATTTCTTCAATCGATCCCCTCCGTCGTTGTCAAATCATTTGCGCCCATCCGCCCGGATGCGCCGTCGCCGGAGCCCCGGTGTGAGCGGCGGTCATTTCGCAACGCTTATCATTATATTCTCTTCAAGCCATGGGAGAAACCCCTTTTTCTCCGTGAGCCGGGGCACTAGCGCCAGATAATATGCGGCTTCAGTTATAAAATAAATCTTACCCGCGCAATGACACGGTTTTTAGTGTATAGTATCTCACATGATACAGGGTGATAAAATACGCGTGACAATTGCAGATCTTAATAATGAGGGCGAAGGCGTGGTCCGCGCCGGCGAGGAAAGGTTCGTGATATTTGTCCCGGATGCTCTTCCCGGTGAAGAGGTGGAGGCGCGCATCGTCTCAAAAAAGAAAAATTACGGTACGGCCAAGGTCATACGGCGGATATCCGAATCGCCCCTGCGCACGCCGCCGAATTGCGGCGCTTTTGGGCGCTGCGGCGGCTGTCAGCTTCAGCATATATCGTACGACGCACAGCTTGAGCTGAAAAGAAGGACGGTATTTGACGCCCTTACAAGGATAGGCGAAATAACGAATCCGAATGTGCTTGAATGCGTCCCGTCGCCACAGCGGTGGGGCTGCCGCAATAAAGCCTCGCTGCCGGCACAGAGCCTTCGCGGAGAAAACCTGCGCGCCGGTTTTTACAGGCCGAGGAGCCACGATATAATACCTTATTCAAATTGTCCAGTGCTGCTGCCAAAAATAAACCAAAACCTGCGGGAGCTTCTCGCGGCGCTGCGCGAAGAGGATTTCTGCGGGGCCAAAGAGGGCGGGCGGCCGCAGCCGCACGAGCTGATACGCCATATCGTGGTTCGGCAGGCGCAGTTTGGCGAGGATTCTCTGTGCGCGGTGGTCGGCAGAAGGCCGCTTGCTAAAAAAGAAGAAAACAAACTTCGCTCCATCGCTGAAAAAATAGCGGGGTTTTCCGGGATGGTCTACAACATAAACGAGGCGTCCGGAAACTTCATTTGGGGAAGCAGGACCGTATCTTTATTTGGCGAAGAGCGGATGAGCGAACAACTTGGGAGATACAAATTCACCTTTGAAGCGAGCTCCTTTTTTCAGGTAAATTCAGCGCAGGCCCGCAACCTCTACGAATATGCGTCGGAGCTGGCGCTTGCCGGCGGGGCGGACAGGATACTCGAGCTCTATTCCGGCGTCGGCAGCCTCACCGTCTTTCTCGCCGCGGGCGGAGCCGAGGTGACGGCCGTCGAGAGCTGGCAGCCGGCGGCGAAATATATTGCCGTGAACGCCGGGCGCAATGGAATAAAAAAGATAATCCCGCACACCGCGCAGGCCGAGGACATCGCCGGCAGCCTCAGCTGCAACAGGTACGGCGTCGTCGTAGTGGACCCGCCGCGCTCCGGCTGTGATGAAAAGGTGCTCGCCGCCATATTGAAAATAGCCCCGGAACGGATAGTCTACGTTTCCTGCAACCCGGCGACCCTGGCGAGAGATACAAAGCGCCTAGCCGAAGGCGGCTACGCACTGTCGCTGGCGCGCCCCTTTGACATGTTCCCACAGACCGGGCACGTGGAGAGTGTCGTGTTGATGTCAAGGGTTCAGAAGTAATGTGTGAAAAAGGCTTGAAATAAAGGGCTTTCTGAGGGCTGGAGGTTAAACTTCAGCTCTCAAATTTTTGGTTGTAATCGAGGAACTAAACATCTCCGCTGCAAAAATGCCGTAGGGTCGAGTTGACAGCTTGAAAACGGGTAGGTTGTGGAGATAGGATTGTTAAGATGTGATGGCAAGTTGACGGAATGATTGTAAATTGATTTTTCGCTAGAGTATATGGGTGGTTTGAAGAAAAATAGGCTATTCATCATAGATGAAAATGAAATTGATGTTGATTAGCCACAAGAGGCGGATATGGAAAAGAGAGTAAACTATATCCCCGCTGTACGTTCCAAGATTGAAAAGAAAGTTGGAATTTATTGCAGGGTTAGTGCAAATGATATGGAACAATTAAATAGTCTTACCGCTCAAATTTCAGCACTCACCGGACATGTGGCTACAGTGGATACTTGGAGATTAGTTGATGTTTATATTGATATTGCTTCTGGTAAATCTAAATCGCCAAGAAAAGACTTTGCTCGTATGATTGAAGATAGCAAGCAAAAGAAAATTAATATAGTGATAACCAAAAGTCTTAGTCAGTTTGGCAGGGATACTGTTGATACACTTGAAGCCTTAAAAGTATTAAGAGAATCTGATGTTCGTGTTATTTTCGAACAAGAAAATTTGGACTCTTATGAAACGGACAACCAGCTGATGATTTCCATCGTGGAGGCATTGGCACAAGCAGAAAACGAGAGTAGAAGCGAAAACATCAAATGGGGTATTAAGAAAAAGGTCGAATACGGAACTTCAAAATTAGCTGATAGAAAATGTTACGGATATGATAATGATGAGAGTGGTAAATTAATTGTTAATGAGGAACAGGTAGCTGTTGTTCAGAAGATTTTCAACTTGTATCTGGGTGGAAAGAGCGTGACAGGCATCCTAAAAGAACTGGAAAATCTAGGTATCAAATCACCAACCGGAAAGGATAAGTGGAACAAACGGACAGTTGAGTTGATGCTAATCAAAAGAAAGTATATCGGAGAAGCGGAACTTTTGAAATCTGATGGGAATAGCACGTATTATTTAGTCAGCGATAATAATCCTGCGATAATCTCTAAGGAAGTTTTCGATGCAGTGCAGAAAAGGAAAACGCAGAGAAGCAACGTTACAGTAGATGAAAATGGAACGAAGCACCGAAGTTCCAATAAGTATAGTTCCAAGACAAAGTAGACGGATAATCTGCATCATATTTGTATAATAAATGACTTGCTATAAAGAACATAAAGAGTGATATATAGTACTACCAAAAGAAGAAAGGTAGGAATTATATATGATGTACTTGAAGATTGAAAATGAGAATGGAACAATTAACTTTGCTCCAATGGAAAGCGATAATATTTATGTGCTTTGTAAAGATTGTGGAAGTATGGTTCGTGTGAATATAATGCTGAGGAGTTTGATTGGGAAGAAGTACCATTTGAGGATATAGATTTGTGTGCAGAGTGTTCTGCAAGGCGAGACGCTATTGAAGAAGAATATCTGGCACTTGAGAGATCAAGAAACATTATGGAAGTTGTTAGAACAGTTAAAGAGCAAAAGCGTATAGCTGCAGAAGAAGGTAGAACACTTGGCAAGGATGAACTCAAGAGTATTGTAGATATAGCTTCCAAAGAGGCTGTGGCTAAACGTGAATAAGATGTTAGATAAATTTGAATTTGTTAATTACTAGTTATAACAATAATGAGAATGATGAAAATGAGGTGAAGTAGCATGGCAGAAAAACATAAAAGTTTCGATGAGTTTTATTATAGAACAAAGGATGAGAACCAGGACTTAGTTGATTTGGTCGATTATGTTGAGAATAACAAGAATAAACTAGGAAACTATGAAGGTAAGATATTTTGCCCTGAATGCAAGACAGCGGAATTGTATTTTGTACATAAAACGTCTAAGGTAAGAGCACATTTGAGAAGGTGTCCTACATCTAATCACGAGGATGGCTGTACGTATAATTATCAGTATGCCCCAAGAAAGGTTGCAAGGGAATTAATCAATTCCTTGACGTATCATGAAATTCAGGACAAGCTTGATTCTATGATTAATATGCTTTGCAAAGAACCTGGTAAGAAGAAAGGCTTGATGGGTGCTGGGACAGCTATAAGTACAAAAGATAATCCTATGTTGATTCCTGTGCCAAAGGATGAGGGTAATATAATCAAGGCATTGCGAAGAAAAAAACTAAATGCATGGGTAGATGAGGAAGAAAAGAACGAATTATTTGTTTTTTATGGACAGGTGAAATTGGCAGTTGAAGAGAAAAAATCGGAAAAAGAAGGGAGAGAGCCTTTTACATATTATTGCTTAAATGTATACAATCAAAACAAGGCAGGAAAACCAGTTTTTCGAACAAGTCTATATCGAGGAAAAATGAAAGATGATGTTTCTACTGATGATTTATACTATATTGCGATTATAGGACAGGTTGGAACAAGAGGCTGGAAAATTGATATGGTCAACACAAATGCAGTAAAATATTGCAAGTGTGAAGAATAAGCCTTTTTGTACTTTCAATTTATCAACTTCCAGTTTATGCTACTAAATAGCCTAGTCATAAATCACATAGTCGAGTTGATAAAATGGTTGTAAATGCAAGAAAACAGCGGATTTTTGGCGCTTGTAAATGTGTTTGGGAATAGCCTAGGTATCTCACGTCGAGACGGTATGCTTGATGTCACACAAAGAGTGAGTGCCCGAGCGCCTTGCCAGGTTCGAAAATTTTTGACTCACTAGATGTGCGATAACGGAGAGAATGTAATAACCAAGGAGGCAGAACATGCTATTTTACTTTACCGCAACCGGGAATAGTTTATATGTAGCAAAACAGCTAGATAGTGAAATCGTTAGTATACCTCAAGAATTAAATAAAATGAATAGACAGTATCGAGCCGAAAAGATAGGAGTTGTTTGTCCTGTTTTCGGTCATGAAATGCCGGAAGCAGTAAAACGGTTTTTAGCTACTTCAAAATTTGCTTGTGATTATTTTTATCTAGTACTTACTTATGGCTTTCATCATGGTGGGGCTGCTGAACTAACACAAGGTTTTTTACGAGGCATTGGCCTTCAGGCTGATTATATAAATACTATAATTATGGTTGATAATGCCATCCCTGCTTTTGATATTGAGCAGCAGTTGGATATTGATCCGGAGAAAAAAGTTGACGAACATATTGAAATAATCAAATATGATGTTGCTTCTCAAAAGCACTATGTTCAGGCGGCAACAGAAGCAGACAAAGAGCAGCATAGAGCTTATTTGGCGCTGCCGGTAAAAATTGAGGCGGCGGAAGATAAGCCTTTATATAATGTGATGGATAACTGCATTGGCTGCGGTATTTGCGCCAAAGTTTGCCCCATGGGATGTATTACGGTAGTAGATAAGAAGGCTGAATATGACTATAAGAATTGTACTACATGTTTAGCTTGCATTCATGCTTGTCCACAATTTGCTATTAAATTTACAACATTGCCGGAAAAGAATCACAAGGTTCACTATCGTAATGAGCACATTTCGCTGGCGGAAATTATTATGGCAAACCAAATAAATAATATGGTTTGAGAGAAAATAACAAAAGCTAGTCTTAAATAGTGTCGGCGATAAATTATACCAAAGCTTTTGTTCATATGGCTGGCTGGGATGATTCATATCTACGAAAACTCATTGAAGGATATTTGATGCATTTGCCCTGCCGGTGATGTAAAAGTACTTGTATTGAGGAGAGAAATGCGAATGGGCGCACCAATCAGATGAGCTGTTATTTTGGAGAGAAAAAATATGAACTACAAAAAATCAATAATATTAAAGGATGGCACGGAATGCTGCCTACGGAATGCAACCTGTAAAGATGCTGAAGCCATTCTTGAAAATTTCAATTTAACTCACAGGCAAACGGATTACTTACTTTCTTATCCAGACGAGAGCAACTTTAGCTTGGAGCAAGAAATTGAATTTTTGAACGATAAAAATGATAATCCGAAGGAAATTCTTATAGCTGCATTGATTGAAGGAAAGGTCGTAGGAACGGCAGGCATTGAGGCAGTGGGGAAAAATTATAAAGTCTTGCATAGAGTTTCGTTCGGTATCGGTATAGACAAAGCGTACTGGGGATTAGGAATTGGAAAGCAATTGACAAAAGCATGCATCGAATGTGCAAGAGAAGCAGGCCATACCCAGCTTGAGCTTGAGGTAGTTTCAGAAAATACACATGCAATATCCATGTATAAAAAAACCGGATTTATTGAATACGGGAGGAATCCCAGAGGCTTCAATTCGCGTATATCCGGATTTCAGGAACTTATATACATGTTGTTGGAGCTTTAAGGACGAGGTTTTTTGTACGGCAAATATGGGTAAACTCTTTTTCACATGATTTATAATGTTGGGATAAATTGATCAATTTTCAGATAATGCAATTGATCATTTTTTACGATATTGATCTGCTATAAAGTGCTGTTATTGCTAGGTCCCAGAGATACGAATACCTGTCATTGGAAAATTTTGCGGTAAAATGCGGAAGCTGCCGGCAGCATAGTCTGCCTTTTACGCCGTTCTCTTTAGTGATTTTCGCTGATGTTTTAGCTGTTATCATTGAGACGGCGTATTTCGTTTTTGTTTAGTATGCTATAATGAAAATTAAACAAAATGTCCTTACGCGAGGAGTAGATGTACCCGTGGAAAACGAAAATAACGCAGCAAAAACACCGGATGAGACACAGAATACAGAGAGCAAAAAATATATTATATATGTGATCATTGCATTCGTCGTTATCGCCGCCGCCGGAGGCTGGTGGTACGTTAAAAACGAAGAAAAGAAAAAAGCCGCTGCGGCAGCCGCCGCTATGGTTCCGCCGCCGGTCGTGTCGGAGATGGCAGTCAAGCGGTCCGATATGCCGATAACCATGGAATACACGGGACAGACGGCCGGTTTTAGGCAGGCCGAGCTTCGCGCGCAAGTCGGCGGCATCATAAAGAGAAAATCATATAAAGAGGGCATGCCGGTCAAGGCCGGGCAGGTCATGTTCGTCATAGACCAGGCGCCGTACCGCGCGGCCGTCAGCAGGAACTACGCTTCGCTGAAACAGAGCGAGGTGCAGATGAATCTGATGAAGACTGATTTTGACCGCGCCTCGTCCCTTTACAAAAAAAATGCCGTGAGCAAGGCTGAGTTCGACACGGCGGAGTCGAATTTCGAGGCTTCAAAATCGGCGGTCGACGCGTCACGCGCCGCGCTGCGCCAGTCCCAGATAGACCTTGAATGGACGAGTGTGCGAGCCCCGATATCCGGACTGAGCGGCAAAGAAAACTATTCCGTTGGCAACCTTGTGGAGGCCGGCGGTTTACTGACGACGATCGTACAGTCCGACAAGGTCTACGTTGATTTCGCGATCCCCGCCGACACATACCGCAAAAATGCGCAGCTTATATCGCAGGGCCTCCTCAAAACCGAGGCGGGCGGCCCTTACGTTGAGCTGGCGCTTGGGGACGGCACGCGGATAGACAAAAAAGGAAAAATCGACTTCCAGAACCAGTTTGTCACTCCGCAGACCGCCTCGATCAACGCGCGCGCCGTTTTTGACAATAAAGACAATTCGCTCTATTCTGGGCAGTTTGTTCGTGTGTTTGTGAAGGGCTATTATGTCCCAAAGATAATCCAGGTGCCGCTGAAGTCCATCGTGCGGGCCGGCGAGAAATCTTTTGTTTATAAGCTCAATGATGAAAACATCACAGAGAAGACGGAAATAACGATACTTAAAACGATAGACAATACCTGTCTCGTTGGCAGCGGACTCAGCGAAGGTGAAAAGATCGTGCTTGACGGCGTCGCCAAGGTAAAACCGGGCGAAAAGGTAGCTATAGAGGGAGCAAAATAAATGTTTTCCATAATGTTTATAAAACGGCCCATTCTGGCGACCGTTTGCTCGATCATCATCGTCATCGCGGGGATAGTCTCCATCTATACGCTTCCTATCGCGCAGTTCCCGGAGCTGGTGCCCCCGCAGGTGACCGTCAGCGCACAGTATCCGGGGGCGACGCCGGAGGTTATAGCGCAGGTGGTCGCCGCTCCGTTGGAGACACAGATAAACGGCGTCGACGACATGATCTATATGAACTCCGTCAGCAACGGGCAGGGAAACATGACGCTCACCGTTACGTTTGAGCTCGGCACGGACTCCGACCAGGCGACGATAAACGTCAACAACCGCGTCCAGATGGCGACGCCCTCCATACCGGCGGAGGTTCGCCAGTATGGCATCATCGTGCAAAAATCGTCTCCGAACATCTTGCTCATATTCTCGCTTTTTTCTCCGCAGGGCATCTACGACACGACCTATATAAGCAACTACGCGCTGCTCAATGTTGTTGACGGGCTCAAGCGTATCCCTGGCGTCAGTGATGTCAACATCTTCACAAACCAGGACTACGCGATGCGCATCTGGCTCAGACCGGACAAGATGTCGCAGCTGGGGATAGCGCCCGCCGACGTCGCCGCCGCGGTAAAGGATCAGAACAGCCAGTACGCGCTCGGACGCTTCGGCGACGCGCCGACTAAGGCCGACCTGCAGAAGACCTATATCATGACGACGACCGGCCGTTTGACGACCGAAGAGGAATTTGAGAATATCATTATCAAGAGCCTTCCCGGAGGAGAGACCGTTTATCTGAAGGATATCGCGCGCGTGCAGCTCGGCGCCAAGAGCTACAGCTTCTCGGGAACGCAGAACGGCACTCCCGCGGTCCCCGTCGGCGTTACGCTCGCGCCAGGGGCCAACGCCATACAGGTATGCGATGAGGTCAAGGCCCAGCTTGCCGAGGCGCAGAAGAAATTTCCCAGCGGTCTTGTTTATGATATCCCCTACGACACGACTACCTTTGTCCGCGTTTCGATAGAAGAGGTCATCGTAACCCTCATCGAGGCGCTGGTCCTGGTCTTTCTTGTCGTGCTGCTATTTCTGCAGGATTTCCGCGCCACGATCATTCCCTGCCTCGCCGTTCCCGTCTCTATAATCGGGACGTTTGCGGGATTAAAGGCCTTTGGGTTTTCGATCAACACGCTGACGCTCTTTGGTATCGTTCTGGCGATTGGGCTCGTTGTCGACGACGCGATCGTCGTCATTGAGAATGTCGACCGTCATATGGAGGATGGGCTGTCGCCGTTCGACGCGACCTGTAAGGCGATGGAGGAGGTCACAGCTCCGGTCATCGCCATCGTTCTCGTGCTCACCTCCGTCTTCGTCCCGATTGCCTTTCTCGGGGGGCTCACCGGCGAGCTCTATAAACAGTTTGCGGTGACGATAGCGACCTCTGTCATAATATCAGGCTTTGTGGCGCTCTCGCTCACGCCGGCGCTCTGTGCGATGATCCTGAAACCGTCGGAACACAAACCGAAATTCGTGCTGTTCAGATGGTTCAATACCTTCTTTGAAAAGGTCACGCACGGTTTTTCGTCGTCGGTGCGTGTGATGCTGAAACACGGTATTGTGGTATTCGTGGTTTTCCTGCTGTTTGTCGGGGCCACGGCGCAGATGGCGCTGACGCTGCCGACCTCCCTCGTTCCTGATGAAGACCAGGGGATCATTATGGAATCGATGTCCCTGCCGGACGGAAGCTCGCTTAATCAGACTGAAGACCTGGCAAAGAGGGTCTCGGAGATAACCACTTCCGTGCCGCAGGTGGACACGGCGCTTATCTTCTCTGGCTACAATATAATGAACTCGTCCAACCAGTCGAACTACGGGGCCGGTTTTGTAAAGCTCAAGGACTGGGACCAGCGCAAGGGCCCAGGCGAGGATTCTTTCTCTGTCGCCAACAAGGTGATGGGGAAAGCCTGGGGCATTCCTGACGGGCAGGTATTCGCCTTCAACCCGCCGGCCATCATCGGCATGAGCACCACCGGCGGTGTAGAGGGGTATCTGCAGAGCAGGATAACCACGGATGCCGACGAGATCGAGGCCGTGGTACAGAAGTTCATCGAAGAGGCCGATAAAAGGCCGGAGATCGCGAGCGTGACGACGACATTCTCGACAAAAGTCCCGCAGTATTACGTCCACATCGACCGGGTAAAGGTGAAATCCCTCGGCGTAAGCCTCTCCGACGTATTCGGCGCGATGGGCAGCATATACAGCAACTACTATGTGAATGACTTCGACAAGATGGGGCGTACCTTTCAGGTCCTCATATCAGCCGAATCAAGCTACAGGGACAGGCCGGACGGCATCAAATATACCTATATACGTTCGGAGAACGGGGATATGATACCGCTCGAATCGTTGGTCGAACTGCGCCCGACGACGGGGCCGGACACGATGGAGCGTTTCAATGTCTTCCCGTCCGCCAAGCTGACCGGGCAGCCGGCCGCGGGATACACCTCAGGACAGGTCATAAAAGCGCTCGAAGAGGTCGCTTCTACGCTGCCGGACGGTTACACGCTCGCCTGGACCGGTACAGCCTACCAGGAAAAACAGACCGGAGCCGCGACGATGATCGCCTTTGTGCTCGGCATAATAATGGTATTCCTCATTCTCGCGGCCCAGTATGAACGGTGGAGCCTGCCCTTTGCGGTGGTCCTGTCCGTTCCCTTCGCGCTGTTCGGCGCCTTTGTCGCCACGATGATGCGCGGCCTCTCTGACGACCTCTATTTCCAGGTGGCGCTGGTCACGCTCATCGGGCTCTCCGCGAAGAACGCCATTCTGATAGTGGAGTTCGCGCTGGAGGAACATCAGAAGGGGGTGCCGCTGATGCAGGCGGCTGTTAACGCCTCGCACCTCCGTTTCCGTCCGATAATAATGACCTCGCTGGCATTTATACTCGGCGTTCTGCCGCTGGCCGTCAGCACCGGCGCCGGCGCCGCGAGCCGGCACTCGATCGGCACAGGCATAATCGGCGGCATGACGGCTTCAACCGTGATAGGCATATTCTTTGTGCCATGCTTCTTTACAATGGTCATGCGGCTTTCCTCCCGCAAAAAGGATTCCGCATCCGAAACGCCTGCGCCGACAACGGAAGGGGAGGCGAAGTAAATGACTACCAGCGCGCTTTTAGCGGCACTCTTTATCGGGTCGTTCTTTCATATCGATCTTGGTCCCAAGATAACGTCCCCGCTGGCATACGACATGCCTCCGGCCTATGTCGCGTCCATATCCGGCGATCTGCCGGCGGACAGGGCGCCGGCGGCGGAGAAGATAACGCCCAATACCGCATGGTGGACCCTTTTCAACGAACCGGTCCTCAACCTGTGCGTCGACGAAGCCTTCCGGCGCAACCGCGACCTCGAAGCGGCTCTTGCCGCCGTCGCCCAGTCGCGGGCCTCGTTTAAGGTCGCGCGCGGAGAACAGCGCCCTTCGCTGAACGCCCAGCTGGACGTCTCCCGTTCGTACATACTTGGCGGCGCGGACGGGAAGCGCGATGAGACCAATGTGATAGAGCCCGCGGGCGGTGTCAGCTACGAGATGGACCTGTGGGGCAAGCTTCAGAAGGCTACGCGCGCCGCCAGAGAAAATATTCTGGCGACGGAGGCGGCGAAGGACACCATACGCCTTTCCCTGGCCGGAGAGGTGGCGAAAAACTACTTCTCGCTGCGCGCCTCGGACCGGCAGATACAGATAGCTCAGGAGAACCTCAAATCGCAGCAGCGGACCCTTGAATTGAGCAAATACCAGTACGAGCAGGGGCAAGTAAGCGAACTTGAAGTCAGGCGCAACGAGGCGCTTGTTGCCTCCACCGCCGTACAGGTACAGCAGCTTCAGCTCGCAATGACTCAATATGAAACATCACTGCTGCTTTTAATGGGACGCGATCCCAAAGAATTTGCCTCGCGCGAGGTGCCGAGAGGCGCGCACATCGCGGAGCTCCCGCCATGCCCGGCAATCCCGGAGGGACTTCCCGCGCAGCTTTTAACACAGCGCCCTGATATTTTGCAGTCGGTCTTCAATTACAGGACCGCCCTTGCCAACATCGGTTCCGCAAAGGCGGCGCAGTACCCGACGATATCGCTCAGCGGACTGATCGGGAATATCAACAACACCCCCGGAACGATGTTAGACGGGCCGACTGGATGGGCGGCGGCGGCGGGAGTCGTGGCTCCGCTTTATAACGGCGGCAAACTGGCGGCAAATGTGAGGAAGAATGAAGCGGCGGCCCAGCAGGCGCTTGCGCAATACTACAAGACCGTACAGAACGCGATGAAGGAGACGATCGACGCCATCACCGCAAATGAGAAAAGCGAAGCGGTCGTAAGCCTTGAAGTAAAGCAGGAAGAGGCGCAGCGGCGCGCCTATGAGCTTGCCAGGACACAATATCTTGACGGAATGACGAGCCAGCTTGACCTGCTCGACGCGCAGCGCAGCCTTCTTGCCGTGCAGCTGCAGCTGGAGGGGAGCCGCGCCGACCGTCTCAACTCGGCGGTCAGCCTCTGTCTTGCGCTCGGCGGCGGCTGGCAGTACCGCGCCGCCGACGATTTGGAGACGAAGGAACTGCCGACTCCATGGAAAGATAAAAAATCTGAGGGAAAAAAGCAGTAATTTTCTAAAAGGGACTGGCAGAGTTCCGGAAGTTATGCTATTATATCTCCCGTTGATTGCGCGGATATAGCTCAGCTGGTAGAGCATTAGCTTCCCAAGCTAAGGGTCGCGGGTTCGAATCCCGTTGTCCGCTCCAGGTTTCGCCAACTTAGCTCAGTTGGTAGAGCAGCGCATTCGTAATGCGCAGGTCTCCGGTTCGAGTCCGGAAGTTGGCTCCATTTAACAAGACAGGCCCCTATCAGGGGCCTTTTTTGTTTCCCGCGGGCTCTTGTAAAGGTTGTTAAAAGCCTGTATTATCAAGGCGCGCGGGGATTTTTTATGCTGTGAGGGTTCCAACGGTATATCACGGTCTGTCAATCCCTGTCAAATGTAATCCAGCACTAAAAAACGGCGAAATAAGCACGCAAGGAGTTTTTTAGTGCTGAATAGGGGGAAAACGCAGATGCTGACGGAGCTCGCGGTGCAAAGTTTGAAAATTAAAGATAAGCGCTATATGAAGGCTGACCGGGACGGTCTGTATGTCGAGGTCGTGCCGGGCGGACAGAAGTATTGGTGGTTTGTTTCGCAGGCCGGAGGCAAGAGGAGAAAAACGTCTCTTGGCCGCTGGCCGGAAATGTCGCTTAAGGAGGCGCGCGAAGAGCTTATCCTGGCGAAAAGAAAAGCCGGGATCAAATGCCTTGACCCTGAGGTGAAGCAGATAACCTTTGGTGAGATGGCGGAGGAATGGTACAGGATCGCCCTCGATGGCTGCTCGGATAAGTACAAGGCGAAGAATCGTCACTGGTTGGACAACTATGTCTATTTGAAGCTTAAGGACCGCCCTTTGGCTTCTGTGACGACCTCAGACGTTCTCGATTGTTGTCGTATGGCAGAGGATCAGAATTATCGCGAAACGGCACACAGGATCCTCAGCGTGTGCAGCCGCGTTTTTAAATATGCGATGCCGACATATATCCAGGGTGATCCGACGGCAAATCTGGTAAGCAAATTAAAGCCGACAAGGGCGAGGCATTTTGCAAAGCTGACGGATCCGCGCGACATAGCGCTGCTGATGAAAGGTATTGACGGATACTCACGCCCCCTGGTGCGCAACGCGCTTTTGTTTTCCGCGTATATGTTCGGCAGGCCCGGGGCGGAGATATGCCAGTGTAAATGGGAAGAGATAGATTTTGATCGGCAGCAGTGGCGCCGGAAGTGGGACAGCATGAAGTCGCGCCGCGAACATGTCTATCCACTGCCGCGACAGGCTGTACAGATACTGCGGGACGAACAGCAACTACTGAGGACGATCCATAAGGATACAGGTCCGTATGTTTTTCCGGGGGCGCGAAGCGATCAGCGGCCGATGAGCGCGGATACGGTCCGGCTGGCTATACGCACTCTTGGATTTGACGCCGATGAGATGACGGCGCACGGCTTCCGCGGAATGGCCTCTACCCTGTTGAATGAGAGCGGTCTTTGGAGCAAGGACGCGATCGAGCTGCAGCTAGCTCATTTGGACAGAGACAAGACCCGCGCAGCTTACAATGAGGCTTCGCTGATCCCGGAGCGCACGAGGATGATGCAGTGGTACGCGGATGAGCTGGATAAGCTGCGAGATGGTAACGTTGGCACTTGCCACGAAAAGTGAAAAATTATACATGTCATTTTAATTAAAATGACTATTTTCAGCTTCCATTTTTTCAAAATTATCAATGGTTTTTAAAAGAGGAAATAATATTGCAAAGGATAGCCAAAGTATAGATAAATACAAAAAAGAAATCAACGTGACACAAACCATTTTTAATATTAAAGTGATCCAGTGAGGGAAATAGTATCCAATGGATAACAATGTTGTGTGCCATGAAGTCGCTGCAATTATAAAAAATTTTAAAATTATTATCGCAATAAGAATAAATGTGCAGTACATAAGAAAGTAGCAAAGTTTATAGACAGTATTATCTTCTTGAGTTAGCGCTGTATCGTTTTTTGGTTTATTAAAAAGAATTTTACTTGGGTCTATTACTCCAATCCAAATACCAAAAGCAGTAAATAGTATTGGTGTAATAAGCCCAAGAAAATCCAATAGCTCCGTAA
>OLGB01003590.1_pt1 | contig 14364 bp, 15 predicted proteins | sample 1605691 | NCBI WGS metagenome assembly OLGB01 (sample SAMEA3888925, study PRJEB22519) | human gut metagenome | biome: human gut; feature: human-associated habitat; material: faeces | place: Denmark | collected 2010 | reverse complement strand
TCGGTGTGCCCCGGCTTAACAGCTTTCCAACCTCAATCAAGACCGTGCCTTTCGGGTCATTCGTGTCAAGATAGAAAACAGAAGTGTTACATACAATTTTCGGCTTAGAAATTATCCGCTTTCACATCATCACGCATCAGCCGCTTCATCTTGTCCTCCAAGGTGTCCTTGCTCTCTGCGCTGAAATGAACGCCGATGATATAGGTGGTGCTGCCCATTCTCATGCTGAACGAGCCTGCCGGATTTGCTTTGGGTGTTTGGACTGCTTTGTTGTTCTGTGCCATGCGATACCTCCTTGAAACGGAAAAAGCCAGACAGGGTGTGTGTCGGCAACGAAGTCCGGCAACGGGCTTCAAAAAACCTCGAACATAGTCCTATCTGGCTCTTATACTGTTTTTGCTTTTTTCTTTGATTTCTCCGTTGCTTTCGTTGTCAGAACTCTTAAAACCCTTGTAAATAAAAGAGATTTAAGGGATTAGCCCAGCAACGGGGTCAGCAACGGGATAGCAACCAGCCCAGCAACGGGGTCGATTTTTTAGAACGGAATCTCTATCTGTTGGGCTTCTTCCTCGGTCAGCTCACGAAAACCGCCCGGCAAATCAGAGCCGGTTGCCGATAGCTCGTTGCCGGAATCGGCTCGTTCCCAACCTCGCTGTCTGCCGTACCTGGCAAAGATTCGGGGATTGGAAAACGCTGTCCAGCCCTCAATGCTGTTGTTCATGATTTCATTGATCTCTCGGATTTCCCATTGCTTCGGCTCGTCAAAGGAATGGTTCAGAGCTTCTGCATAGATCAGCTTGGAGCAGACCTGTGTGCCGCTGAAATCATCAAGGAAAGACTGAATCAGCCCTGCCTTGGTGTCCTCCGGCATGAACTGCTTTTGCAGCTCTCGCAGCTCCTTGTTCATTTGCTTCGAAAGGGTAAGGCGAAAAGAACCGCTACGATAGATGGTCATTGCTTCTGCCCACATCAGGTCGATATACGCCCTTGATGCGGCTTCATCTTCCAGAATATGAACCTCGGCTCGTTCCGGGTGTACCATGATGGGCAGGAACCTTCGGTTGCCGCTTCGGTCAAGGGGCAGGAAGTCCATCGTATTGGAGCTGCCACCGAACACGCATTGCCGCAATCGGTCTGCCGGGTGGGTTTCATACGGCACTTTATAGGTTTCCTTGGCTCTGCTGATGAAGGACTTAATATCCTCAATGCTCTTGGCATTGGCGGTGGCAATCATCTCGGACATTTCGATAATCCAGTGTCCCTGCATCTTGCGGTAAACATTGTCATCATCAATCCGTTTCAGGTCATCGGAAAACCACTCATCTTTGATTGCCAGCAGCCGGAAGAAGGTGGACTTTCCTGCACCTTGTCCTCCGACCAGACAGAGCATGGTTTCAAACTTGCTTCCCGGCTTGAATACCCGGCTGATTGCGCCCAGCATGAACAGCCGCAGACATTCATAGGTGAACTCGCTTTCCTCAGCTCCGAGAAAATGGGTCAGGGCGCAGCGGATGCGCTCTGTGCCGTCCCATTCCAGACCGTTCAGATAGTCACGGATGGGGTGATACTTGTTGCAGTCAGCGACAATGGAGATTGCTTTCTGGATTTTCTTTTCGCTGGTCAGTGTGTACTGATCTTCCAGATAGAGCATCAGGTAATTCAAATCCGTATCGTTCAAGGTCGTTGTCGGCTTGCTCCACCAGAGGGGCTTCACAATATCAATGCGCTCCGTCAGGATGTTGTAGCGGATCGCTCCTTCCAGCTTCGGGTCATTCTGAAATACCGTCAGACAGTTCCGGATGCTGTTTTTGACAGCTCCGTTATCGGTCGAATCCAGACTTCCTCTGACTTCCTCCACGGTCATGCCCGTCTGGGTGTTCTGCAAATCGTTGCTCAAGATTCATCACCTCTTTTCTTTGCTCGGCAACCAGAGCCTTCTTTTCTTCGACTGTGCCGTACAGAAGAACATCCAGCAGATATTCGATATGGCTTTCTCGTTGCAGGGCTTCCACGAACAGAGGATGCCATTCGTCCTCTGGCTGCTTTGGTGCGTATTGCTGCTTCCATGTCCTGAGATGATGGAAGTAATCAGACAGCACCTTGTAGCATCTGCTTTCTTCCTGGCTGTATTTCTGTTCCGGGGTAGGCTCTCGGATATGGGGCTTGACTCTGTGCTTCTGCCTGTTGTCATAGCTGATACCGAAATCATCAGCCAGCTTCATAGCGGCGGCTTTGCTGGGCAGTCCGAACAGACGGGAAACAAAATCAACTGCATCTCCGTCCGCTTGGCAAGCGAAACAATGGAAACGCTTGTCCACCTTCATGCTCGGATTCTTGTCATTGTGAAACTGGCAGACTGCCATGCCATGACGGCTGACCTGAATGCCATACATCTCTGCCGCCTGTCGGGTGGTCAAGTTCTGTTTGACCGCTTCAAATACATTCATTGCATCTTCCTTTCGGGGAACAAAAAAGACACCTGACATTTTCACAATGAAAACGGCAAGTGCCTTACAGTTCCATATTCTGTTTTTTCTGTTGCGGGGTTTTCTGCTCCGGCTGATGGTTGCTCTGCTCTTGCAGAAACTTCATCTTCTCCGTGACGGAGTGCTTCGGTTCGGGCTTTTTCTCGACCTCGGACTGCTCCGGCGTGAGGACTTTGCTGACCCAATAGCGAATATCCTTCATCGGCTGCAATTCCTCCTTGGCGGTGGCAAGCTGTCCGGCAAGCTCGGTGTGGGTTGCTTTCAGCTTGTCATATTCCGCTTGCAGGGAATCCAGATTAACATTCAAATCCACGCCCTGCTTTTTGAGATAGCGAAACGCTTTGTTGAAGCTGTCCAGCTCGTCCTTGTGGCTTTCTGCAAACGCTGCCTGTCGTGCTTTCCAGCCGATTTTCAGATACTTGTCATGAACCGCCTTGTGGGTCTGGCAATCTGCCACGGCGTTTTGAATTCCGGTAATGACCTTCATGCGAGCGGATACTTTCTTCATGTCAGCATGGATGCCCTTGGCTTTCTCACTCATTCCTTGCAGGGCGGTATCCAAATCTTCCAGCGTGAAAAGCTCATGCTCTTTCAGATAGATCATTGCTTTGGAAACCGCCTTCAAATCATCGGTCGTGCCTTTCTGCTGACCGTATCTTGACCAGTCGCTGCGTTCTGCTTTTCGCAAATTCAGATAGTCACGAAGCAGAAGAACCAGATCGGGCGAGGTGCTTTTTGCCTGTGCTTCCACCTCTGCGAAGGCTTCCTTGGTCGCTTCCACAATGTCTGCAATCCAGTTCCGCAGATTTTGGATGGTGCTGCGGATGGCATTCATCATGCGGTTAGCCACCTTAATATCCCGGTTGAGATTGCCGATGTTGGTTTCAATGCCCTTGCGTTCCAGAGCGCAAACGGCGGCTCCCATGTGGACGGTCGGAATCTTATCCAGTCCCTGCCGCTCATAAGAGCGCATATCCACTCGCTCAGGACTTCCGGCAAGTTCCAGATACTTGTTCTGCACAAGCTCCCAGCCGTGCCTCCATTCCTCGGCATGGTACTGCTCGTTCCAGTCAACGGTATCCTCCTTGTGGCTTTTCCAGTTGCCGGAGGGCAGCTTGATGCGCTCGCCGTTCTCGTCAAGGTCGTAAACCTTGCGGCTCTTGGGCATCCACTTTCCGTTTTCGTCAATGGCTCTCATGGTCAGCATGATATGGCAATGGGGATTGTGTCCGGGAGGATCTGGGTCATGGATTGCAAAGTCACAGCACATTCCCTTGGACACAAAATGTTCTCGGCAGTATTCCTGCATCATTTGCGGACACATTTCAAGCGGCACTTCTCTTGGCAAGGCAACCACAAATCGCCTTGCAAGCTGTGAGTTCCATTGCTTCTCTACTTCCTCGGCAGCGTTCCAAAGTGTTGCTCGGTCAGCATATCCGGGTGGGGCATTGGTGGGCAGCATGACCTCTGTGTAAACCACCTCTTTCTTGTAAAGATAGTTTTTCATCTTCTGGTCATACTCGGAAAACAGCTTTTCTCCGGCTTGGTAGGCAGCTCCGGCAACAGCAGAGCTGCCCTTGCTTCGCTGGACGATGCGGATTTCCAAATGTGGTACTGGCATTTTGGATTGAACCTCCTTTCGATGGTACAAAAAAAGACCGATACTTTTCAGCACGGTCGGACGGGGGGATATTCACTTGTTGTCGGGGAATGATTGCTTGCAATCGTTCCTCGGCGGCAAGTCCACAAAGGGGTAGCTGGCAAAGCCAGCGCAGGGGAAGTGTAGCTTCCTCTGGATGATTGGAGCAAGGGACTTTTGCGGAAATCATCAAGCTCCCGGCAGGGGCTTTCGGCAGAACGCAATCACCATCTTTAGGTGGTGTATAATTGCGCCCTGTTTCAAAACAGGGTTTTTAGCCCTCGTCCGCTTCCTGCGTTTCTCTCCGGCTCTCAATCAGCAGATTCAGCTTCTTTTGAACCGCTTCGCTCTGGAAGATGAAGGTCAGTAGCTCCATCACATCCTCATCGGTCAGGACGGTCGGCTCTTTCAAAAAGGTCTCCAACATTCCGGCACGAGTGCAAAGCCGATGGGTTCTCTCGCTTCTGGTCAGCCGTTTCAGCTCGCTCTGCAATCGCTTCTCCTTGTGCTTGGCTGCGGTCAGCTTGCGCTCCGCAACATACTGTTTGTGTCTCAGCTTTTCCAATTCTTCGCTCATGGGCAGCTTCTCCTTTCTGATAATGGGCAAAACAAAAGCGACCAACTTTTTACGGTTGATCGCCTTTGGCTTGGTCATTTATTTGGTTGTTATTTCATTCGTTTATGACCGCCCGAAGGTCTGTCATAAAATCGTTCCACACGAGAACTTTTGTTACATCAATAGTCTTTATCTCCAGAACTCTCGTTTTTCCTGTGCCAAGCAAGAAAGTATATTTGCCGACCATTTTTACAGTGCTGTCCAAGTGCGGATATAACAGAATCACTTTGCTGACTCTTTGACTGCTTGTGGAATATGCGTTCATTTGATAAATGTCGCTTTCCTTGGCAAACTTATTCGGAATCTTCCACTTAGTGTCAATGATGATTTCCGTCCCGTAATTAGTTTTGACTGTCAGGTCAGGCCTCATGCAAATAAACTTCTTGTCATCAGAATTTCTGGAAACCACATAGCCAGCTTTTCTCTGATATGTTACCCGGTTGCCATACGCAGTAAGTGCCGCACGATAGATGAATGTTTCATACAGAAGATTCATATCAAACAGCATTGAATATATTTTTGTTGCCCCTGCATTGAGGGTGGCATAGATGTTTTCCAAAAACATACTCCCGTATTTGAACGCTTCCTCAGCTCTGATGTTGATTGCAGTAAACTCGATATTGAGATTTAGTGCTTCTTCTCTGGTTATGCTTGAAACATAATAAAACGCAGAAAGTAGCTCGTCAATTTTTTTCTTGTTGCGTATATCGTTGGTTGTTTCGCCCATGCACAAAAGACACGCTTTGAAAAACTGATTAAGTCCAGTATCTTCTTGGTAGCTTGAATAGCGACAGAAGAAATGTGTCGGATTCCAAGCGTTTCGATTTATGTGCTGATTGAAAAGAATTTTGCCCTTGACTTTCTTTATGTTCTGCGAAACTTTTTTATAATCGTGTTGCAAGCCAGAATCAACATAGGTTTGCAACTCAACCAAAAATGTTTCAATCAACATTTCCATCAACGATTGTTTTTTCATTGATAGAGCTGCTGGTATCTGTCGTATATTGGTAGATAAGTGTGCCACTAAAAGCATTCGCACTAACACATCTCTTGATTTCTCGGCAGATGCTTCATCGAAGATTTTAGGCAGAATCTCAATAGTATAATCGGGCAGAGCCACTACACCAACCCATTTTTGAGCAACCAAGCAACGATTTCCGAAAGTGAATATCGGGCTATTATCAATCACGATTTGCTGCAAGTATGCAGCGTCTTTTTCGGAAATAATCTTTTTCTTGAGATTGCGATTTTGGCGAACATAAAGTTTGTCATACTCACAAATAGTTAATATCTGCTCCGTATTCATAATCACTCACCATAAATGTGCCTAATCGAAGTAACAGTGATGTTGGGATTGATGAAGTAACGCTTCTTATCAAGAATCAAATAATCTCCGACAAAATCAAAATACGAGTCTGCGGACAAAATGCTGTGCATATATATCGCATTCTCTCTAAGCTCTCCAGATTCGTCCAAATCATTAAATACCATCTGAATCTTCTGAAGGTCATTAAAGAAGTATTCTTCCATAAGGGGAACAATCTTGTCCTGGATGATGCGGATAATATCGTCTGCGTTCCTCACCGCCATAAACATGGCTTGTCCTATCATGTGATTTCTGTCTAAGAGCAATTCAATTCTGCTGTTGATGGTATCGAACAGCTTAATGACATTTACTCCATCAACATTTTGTGGATTTACATGATTCAAGGTAAGTTCATCTGCTATTACATTCACATCCGGATTCATAGGGATAAACTTAAATCTTCTTCGTAACGCAATATCAATCGTGCCAACTGAGCGGTCAGCGGAGTTCATCGTTCCGAAAATGTTCAAATTTCTGGGAACGACAAAAATTTCTTTGGAATAAGGAAGCGTAGCAGATAATTCGTTTTCCATATCCTTACGCTTATCAACTTCTATCAAGCTGATTAGCTCTCCAAATATTTCAGAGATATTGCCACGATTGATTTCATCAATAAACACGGCATATTCTTTTTCTGGATGTTCAGCAGCCGTCCTGCAAATTTCTTTGAACACGCCATCTTTCGGAGAATAGTCGATAGAGTTTGTCTCTTTTACATAAGCAGGACGGATGCCCTCAATAAAATCTTCATAAGAGAAAGACTGGTGGAAAGTAACGAAAGCATATCTTCTTTCAACTTCGGAAGATGAAAGAAACTTCTCGAAAAAGTCCGGCATATTCTGCTGGATCTTGATTTTGTTCACATACCAATAGCCATCCCCACACTCGAAAAAGATACTGGGGGTTTTTCTGATGATGTCTGCTAATGCAACATTCATACTATGTGCTTCGAGAACAGATGCAACGCTAACTCTTTTGCCCAGTTTAAGAGAATCAATCTTCGTCTGAATTTCTGACGGTTTCATCTTGCCGTGGCTCTGAATCATTATCAAGGAAATCAAAATCCACTCTTTAGTCTCGCTTTGATACGCCTTGATAATCTGAGCGTCAGACACTTGATAGTCAATATAATCACTCATCTTATTTTGGAGTAAATATGTTTTTCCCGTTCCGGGAGGTCCGTAGTAAATGATGTTCTCAGCCATAACGCTCACCTCAAATATATCGTTTTTAATCCAAGCAATATTGCGGAATCTTCAATGACTTCCACACGACTATAATTATGTTCATACGCACTTTTCAGAAGATTAACTCGTCGAGGAGAAATCAATCCTACCTTAGACATAAATTCCTCCACATCTCGTATTCTCAGCTGGGGATTTCTTGGGCGGCCTCCTTCAAGTCTGTCTCTGTGTGTATTGTAATTATAGCGAATACCTGTCATTTCAACCATTTCAGAAAGAAACGCTCCGATGTCATCTGAAATACAGTCCAGAGCTAACATTCTTACCTTGTGTGTCTTTTTATCAATGTCGGCAGAGCTACGACCATCAAATACACCAACAAGAAAAGCCCTCTGAACAGACCAAGGTGATTTTCTCAGTGCTTCGCTCAATTCGGGAACTAAGTCAATCAATTCATCCAAGCTTGTTGATTTGAAGAAAGTGCTAAATCCCGGCATACGGTTTTTTCCAGAATCCAACACGGTGCCTCTTATATTTTCTGCCATGTATGTCTGACCATTTACAGGCAGTGCAATTTTTTTGACAAGCTCATAGTGTTGAGCAATCTCCAAATCCGTTGCGGCGTTGTAGTTATAGCGAACTGGAGCAATTTTATATTTACCATCGGAAGAAATAACTTGTTCTTCCGAAGCATAAATGCCTCCAAGAAAATACGCCATTGGCTCGGTCAAATAATGGGTTTTCATAATCAAACCCGGATTAAAAGCTACATACTGTTTAATCTCATTCATGACATTCCATCTCCTTTTCCATGTCCTTCACTATTGCCCTTGCCACAGCTTGAGCCAAGAGGGGCGGCACAGCATTACCTACCTGCTTCATTTGAGAAGTTTTTGTGCCGTAAAAATGGAATGTGTCGGGGAATGATTGGATTCTTGCTGCTTCACGAACCGTAATCGCCCTATCAAGATAAGGATGCATAAACTTTCCCGATGCAGGAGTATCAAATCTTGTGGTTATCGTTACTGATACATCATCTGCATCCATTCTCTCCCAAGTTCCGCTATAAATGGATTTCGTCAACTGTTCTGGTGGCAGACACTCTTTTCCTCCCTTAGGCGGAATCATTCTCATGCGATTTAGCGCAACTTCTGAATGATTGGTTGCTACATGACCAAATAATTTTGTGCTACCCGCACGCATCCGCTTTTGGTATTCCGACATCGGTTCATTCAAATATTCTTGCTCATTTGCACCTTCGCCAGAATCTAAATAATTCAAATCGCTGATGGCATCCCAAATTGTTGTTATCGCATTTTCTTTGATTGGCATATCTACAGGAACTTGACCGCCTTTTTTTCCGATGATAAAGGCTCTGTTTCTGTTTTGCGGAACGCCGTAATTGGCTGCACAAAGGACATCTGCATTAACGATATATCCCATGTCTTTGAAAAGTGTAGTAATTTCGTTTTTGAAGTATCCGTTTTCAGCTGTTAAAAGATTAGGGACATTCTCCATCACAAAATAGAGCGGTTGAACCTCTCGAACCACCTCCACGAAATAACGAAACAGAAAGTTTCTATCGTCATTGATTGTCTTTCGTTGTCCCTTTTGACTATATCCTTGGCACGGAGGACCTCCAACAACAACCGTGACCTTATCCCTATACTTGCCAAATGTATCTTTGATCGGTAAAGATTTAATATCCGCAACAATCATATTAGGATTATCTCTGTTACGGATATAAGCTTCTGCGATTGATGGGTCATACTCATTCGCAAGAAGAACATGGAATCCTTCCATCTCAAAGCCAAGAGAAAGCCCCCCTACACCTGCAAACAAATCAATTATCGTTAATTCATCTCTTGACATACTAATTCCAACCTTTTCTCTGCTATTTCGCAATATTCGCTGCTCAAATCTACACCAATGAATTTTCGGTTATGTTTTAGAGCAGCTACGCCAGTGCTTCCACTTCCCATAAATGGGTCAAATACTACATCTCCTTCATTAGAAAGTAATTCAACAAATGTTTCTAACAAAGCAACTGGCTTTTGAGTGGGGTGTTTTCCAAAACGCTTCTCTCCGGCAGGAGTAACGCTTGTTTCAAAGAAGTCATGGACAGCTTTTCCATTGTTATTAAATGTGCTTGTTCGTTTCTTATAAATAAAATAGAGCCATGCTTCTGTGGAGTTAATAAAATGCAAATTCATATTTCTTGGCATGGGGTTTTGCTTATGCCATATTCCCGTTGTTTTATAGTAAAATCCGTGCTTTTCAGCTATTTGGATGATAGTCTCAACTTTTATAATTGACATGAACATTATCATAGATGCTCCGACACATGAGATCCTTGCACATTCCTCAAACATCTTGTCCATCGACTTTTTCCATTCTTCAAAGTCCAAATCATCCCAACCCGCAGCACCGAAGAAATTCGGGCGCATCGCTTTTAGATTTGTAGCTCTATTCTTCATGAAAAGGCCTAAATTGTATGGTGGATCGGTAAGTATTAAATTTACCGAATCACTTTCCATTTTTTTGAGCGCCTCCATGCAATTTGCGTTTATGATGTGATAAGATTTTTTCTCTGGCATATTTAGGTAATCCTCCTCACATCGCATTCGAATCGATTTTGTTGAGTTTTTCTTGCATAGCACCATAGTTCTCAATATATTGTGCTAAGGCCCTTTCGACGGCAATTGTTTTGGTTTGCCCAGCTTCCAAGCAAAAATCTTCCAACTTTTTGTATATTTCTTCTTGGATACATACATTTAAGTATTTTCCGTTCTTTTTCGGTCTTGCCATAGTTCAACCTCGTTTCTGTAAAAATGCAGTCGCATCCAAAGTAACAGCTACATTATACCACTGATAACTACTTAATTCAACCTTCGTTTTTTATTATCACTCTGCAAATCACTTTTCCTCAAAAATCACGATGAGATAAATGCTTATATATACCCATGCAATTACGGTCAAAACATCGGATGCAAACCCGACATTTTGACCGCATATCGCCCCCTAACTGTTACATTATTCCGTCCGGCTCTTGAACCCGGTTTGCTTTGCGTTCTCGCTTGCTTTCCGTCTGCGTTCTTCGCTGTACGGTGCTTGCAGCCGGATAGACAGTCTGGACTTGTCCAGCACATAGATCACGCCGCCCTGGGCGAAGGATTTTTCCAGTCGGCAAAGGTCGGGGTGCTTCTTACTGAACGCTGCCAGCCGCTTTCGCAGTCCGGCATTGTAGGTCTGGATGTGGGCAGTGTCCTCGCCCTCGTTGAACAGGATAATGGTCTCTTTCTCATACTTCGTCAAGGTCATACTCGTCATCCTCCCATTCAGCTGCCGGACAGCCGCTCACGATGCACTCAAAAGCCTTTTCGTAGCGCAGATATTCTTCCATCTCTAAGCGAAGATTGAAGAACATACAGCGATACCAACGGTCGGCGGTCGGGGCGTTCAGTTCCCTTGCGATTGCAAGGAAGAAATGCTTTACGGCAGGATCAGGGGCAAGCTCTGCCAGCGTACAGAAACGGTTGACCGTTGCTTCACGGTCGGGGCTGCCAAAGGCGTACAGTGCTTTCTTCTGGTTCATGGTCATAGTTTTACTCTCCTTTGATTTGATAAAATAAAAGCGGCAGGGACTTCACAAGGAAATACCTGTCGCTTTGCTGACGATATAAAATTATTGGGTCAGGACTTGATAAAATCACGCAGTCCGTAGTTAATAACGGCGATTCTGATAATCAGCCATTCCGCAATGTGAGGGATGATAAAGACCACAAAGGCAACTGCCAGCAGTCGGAGCGTTTCTGCTCCTGCGCTGATGCCGAACATCCATCCGGCAATCGTTATCAGGAACATAAGCCCAGCAAGCAGATTGAAGATAGCGGTCGAGAACTGCGTGAAGAAGATACCGACCCATTGTATCAGGGTGACAGCCACAATCAGCGGCAGCACCAGCAGCTTGAAGATTAGCTTTATCACTCCCATGGTTTCCTCCTTGCTTAGCTATAAATCAGCTCAGCCTTAATTGTTTCCTCTGCCTGTGCAACGCAAGCGTTCATCTGGCGTACCCATTCGATTTGGTTTTCAGCCTTTAGCTGCTCCGTCACTCCGTAATACTCCATCAGCCTGGGAAGGATGATGTCCATACGCTTCTTTGCGGTGGCTTCAACCTCCGCACAATGCTCGTAGAGGGTTTCGGTCAACACCATATTGGAGAAAGTGATGGGGTGTGCCAGTCGCAGATACTCTCTACGCATCCGTCCCCACTTGCCAAGACGGAGATTCGGGTTCTTCAGTTTGATGTCGGGGATGTAATAATCTCCACGCTTGATAAAATTCAGTTCCATAGTGACCTCCTTTGTTGGTTCGTTAATGATTTCGATTCTCTCATACAGTCCAGAGGCATCGTTCAAGAATAAATCCCTATGATACTCTGCTTCGGCAAGGGAACGATAGTAATATTCCTCGTCCGGTTTGCCGTCCTTGCGGACAAATCTGACTATCCATAACTCATTCATGCTGGAATATCCTCCTTTTCTGCTTTCTTTTTGTGGTAGTCCTCTCTGCGCTTGGCAAGGTGGGCTTCGTATCGTTTGATGGCTTCAGGGTCTCCGGCTTCCGCATCGGCTTTCAATTTCTGATAGCACTTAACGGTGGCTTCACTCTGGTATTTCCGCTTCTCAGCCAGCTTCCTTGCGGCTTCTTCATCGGTCTTGGCAAGCTCCACAAGGGCTTCGTGTTCCGCTTTGCGTTTGGCAGTCCTTGTGCGGATATACTCCTTTTTCGGGCTTCCATCATGGCGGCATACTCTGGATCAACTGCCATCCTTGCTTCCTCACGCTCCTTTTTGCGCTGTCTGGCTTTGGCTTCCTTGGCTCGCATTGCTTCCAGCTGCTTGGCTGCTTCGGGGTCTGTCTTTGCCTTTTCTTTCAATTCAGCCCGTGTCAGTTTGCTTTTCTTTTTGGCTCGCTCCACCCGCTTACGCTCAGTTTCAAGCATCTTTTCACGCTTGATGCGCTCTTTTTCCTCTAACTGACTGATATATTCCGGGCTGGCTTCTCTGGCTTCCTTTAGCTTTTGGCGGTGCTTCTGATTCCGTTCACGCTGATATGCCAGATGTTCTTCGTACTGTGCGATAGCTTCCGGGTCTCCGGCTTCCGCAGCTTCTCGCAGAGCGACCAGCTTTTGCTTTCTGCGTTCTCCCGAGCGTTTGCCCTTTTCCTGCTTCTTTCGCTGCTGTTCGGCTTCGATGGCGGCAATGCGTTCTTCCTCGGAAACGGTCTCAACAGGTGGGTAGTAGTTGCCGATGAAATTGAAATGAATGTCGATGTTCTGCTGACGGTAGATGGTTCGACCACCTGTGGCTTCGTGAACCTCAATCCTGTCAATGAACGCATAGAGCATGGTGTCGGTCAGTTCTTCGCAGTCTCGGTATTTCTTGACCAGAGCGATAAAACGGGATGCGTCCACCTGCTGGATTTCGTCCTGCTGAACCAGATTTTCCAGCTCTGCAACACGCCTTTCCAGCAAAATCTGTTCTTCATCGTACTGCTGAATCATGCGCTGTGCCTGTCGCTCCGGCAGCAAGCCGCTCAAGGTACTCTCATAGAGCTTGTTGATTTTCTCGTCCAGTTCAGCCATTCGCTTCTTTGCTTCGGCAAGTTCCTGATAGCCGTTGTTTGCTGTTCTGGTCTGCTGCTCATTCCAAACGGCTTTGAGCTGTTGAATGAACTCGTCCTCATTTTCAAGGACATACTTACTTACAGTCTGAATTGCCTGTAAGATTGCCGCTTCCAGAACCGATGTTTTTACATAGTGGGAAACACATTCTCCGCTCTTGCTCCGATAATTGCCGCATTGGAAAGCGGAATCTGAATCATAGTGCGTTTCGCTATGATTTGCTTCGGGGCTGATAAATCCCATTCGGGAACCGCAATCCGCACAGTACACCAAGCCGGACAAGCGGTGGGAGTAGGTGCCGTTCGCCACTCTCGGCTTTTTCTTTGAGCGTATCTTTCTGGCAATATCCCATGTGTCCTGGTCGATGATGGCTTCATGCGTATCGGGGAAAATCATCAGCTCGTCCGGCGTTGCGGCTCTGCGCTGCTTGGTTTTGAAGTTCTCGCAAATGGATTTGCCCAACACAGTATGACCGAGATATTCCTGCCGATCAAGGATGTAGCCAACGGTGGTTGCGCTCCATCGGTAGGGGTCTGCCACATTCTTGTGCCTACAATTCTTCGGCTGATTTAAGGCTGCATAAGCGGAGGGAATCAGCACTTTGTCTGCTGTCAGCATTTCCGCAATGGCGGTGGTGCTGTTGCCCTGACAAACCAGACGGAAGATTTTCCTGACAACCTCTGCTGCTGGCTCGTCCACTATGAGGGTCTGCTTATCGTCCGGCTTTCGCTTGTAGCCATACGGGATAGAGCCGCTGCATCGCATTCCGTCTTTCATTCTGGACTTGAAGATTGCCTTGATTTTGTTGCTGGTGTCCTTGGCGTACCACTCGTTCATGATGTTCAAGAACGGCGTGAAGTCATTGTCCTGCGGAGTGGCACTGTCCACATTGTTGTTGATGGCTATGAACCGAACGCCCTTTTTCGGGAAAAGGATTTCTGTGTAGTAGCCAACTTGCAGGTAGTTTCTACCAAAACGACTGAGATCCTTTACCACAAGGGTCTCCACTCGTCCGGCTTCGACTTCTTCCAGCAGGGCGGCAAAACCGGGACGATTAAAGTTCGTACCGGAATAGCCGTCATCATAGAAGTGCCGGATATTTCTCAGCCCATGCTGACGGGCATATTCTTCAAGATATTTCTTTTGGTTCTGGATGGAGTTTGATTCTCCAGCCTGTTCATCATCTCTCGATAAACGCTCATACAGAGCTGTAATTTTGATTTCTTCTTTCTTTGCCACGGTTTTACCTCCCTTCTTTATGTAATCAGCAGATAAACATCGGTCGTGCTTGTGAAACACACCCTTTGTCTATCTGCTTATAGTATAACCGTTCGGATCGGTAACGACATAAGAGCTGTGCATCTGCATGAGATTGGGCTTGATAA
>OLGB01003589.1_pt1 | contig 14365 bp, 17 predicted proteins | sample 1605691 | NCBI WGS metagenome assembly OLGB01 (sample SAMEA3888925, study PRJEB22519) | human gut metagenome | biome: human gut; feature: human-associated habitat; material: faeces | place: Denmark | collected 2010 | reverse complement strand
AGCGCACTGCCGACACAGCGGCATCGGGTACGGTAAAGCCGATATCATACCGGACCGTGCCGGTCGTTTCCCCCAACTCCTGCCCCGACTGGGCAAGAAAATCCGTGTAGGTGTCGGTGGTCTGCAAAAGCACCACCGTGTAACTCAGCTGGTTGCCCGTGGTCAGCGACAGCGTGTCGTCCTGCGCCATGACGGGCTGCTCCCATTGGTTCTGGTCATAGACGACAGTCACGCCGTTGTCGCCGTCGCAGGTGGTGTAGTCCGGCTCGGCGCTTGTCACAAAGCTGTCGCCGCCGTAGAGGTAGAGCATCACATCCTGAAAACTGCACCCGGTCAGGGTCAGGGCAGTCAGCGCGGCGAGGGCCGCAGCGGTCCATTTTTTCATAAGTTTATTCCTTTTTATAATAGCATAATGGCGTAAAAGCCCAGCGCCGACGCGGCCAGCACAAAGGCGTTCCAGCCAAGCACGGCAAAGACGCTGCCAAACGCGAGACCGGCCAGCACGTCGCTGATATAGTGTACGCCGGTCACGACGCGGGAAATCGCAATGAGAACGCCCAGCACGGCCAGCACCAGCGCGTAGTGCAGCGGCTCCTGCATGGCGGAGAACACATACCGCACCGGGGCGTTCAGCGCGGCGATGCCGACGCCGAACAGCAACTGGCGCTTCCAGTCCAGGCGGGTACCCCACACAAAGCAGAGCCAGCCCGCCAGCACCCAAAACAGGTTGCAGTATAAAAAGGCGTTCTGTCCGCGGAAAATCAGCCCCGGGATGGCGTACAGATAGAACACCGCAGGCCCCCAGGCGGCAAAACGGCCGATCTCGGCGTGGGACTCGTTAAAACCAAAGTACCCTTGCGGTACGCCGTGGGTCACCACCGCCGAAAGCTGCTTGGCGTAGTAGACCTCGTCGCTCCACGCGCTGGCGGGCAGGTAAATCTTGCCCAGCGACACGCCGTAGACAGCCCACTCATACACCAGCAAAAACACCAGCGCGGCGGCCGCCGTGCAGACCAGCCTTGCCCAGGCGGGCAGGGTCTTACTTTTCATAGAACTCCAGCACTTTGGCGATGACCTTGTTCTGGTCGTCCTCGGTCAGGCCGTAGTACATGGGCAGGCGCACCAGGCGCTCGCTCTCGGCGGTGGTGTAGACGTCCTCGCCGTCAAAGCGGCCGAACTTCTCGCCCGCCGGGGCGGAGTGCAGCGGGATGTAGTGGAACACCGCCAGAATATCGTTCTCTTTCAAAAAGCGGATGAACTCGGTACGTTCTTCCAAATTCTTGCACTTCAGATAGAACATATGAGCGTTGTGGGTACACTCAGCCGGGATATGCTGCAGCTCGATCTTGCCGGCTTCAGCCAAAGGCAGGAATGCCTCACGGTAGCGGTGCCAGCTGGTCAGGCGGTTCTCGTTGATCTCGTCAGCATGCAGCAACTGAGCCCACAGGTAGGCAGCGTTCAACTCGCTGGGCAGGTAGCTGTCACCAAAATCCACCCAGGTGTACTTGTCCACCTGGCCGCGGAAGAACTTGGCGCGGTTGGTGCCCTTTTCGCGCAGGATCTCGGCGCGCTCGTTATAATCGGGGTTGTTGATGACGAGAGCGCCGCCCTCGCCCATCGAGTAGTTTTTCGTCTCATGGAAAGAGTAGCAGCCAAAGTCGCCAATGGTGCCCAGCGCTTTTCCCTTGTAGCTGCTCATGACACCCTGGGCCGCATCCTCGACCACCATCAGGTTGTGGCGGCGGGCAATGTCCATGATGGTGTCCATCTCGCAGGCGACACCGGCGTAGTGCATGGCCACAATGACCTTGGTCTTGTCGGTGATGGCGGCTTCGATCTTGGTCTCGTCGATGTTCATCGTGTCGGGGCGCACATCCACAAACACCAGTCTGGCTCCCGCCAGCACAGCCGCCGTGGCGGTGCTGGAGAAGGTAAAGCTGGGCAGAATGACCTCGTCCCCCGGCTGGAGACCGCACAGCAGCATGGCCATATCCAGCGCGGTGGTGCCGCTGGTGGTCAGCAGCACTTTCTGGGTGTGGAAGCGTTCTTCCATCCAGTTGTTGCACATCTTGGTAAAGGCACCGTCGCCGCAGATCTTATGGGCGTCGATGGCCTGCTTGACATATTCCAGCTCGTCCCCAACGCAGGGGGGCACATTAAAAGGGATCATGGTAAAAGCCCTCTTTCCTTACAAAATTCGATACTTATTAAATAGTATAGCACACTATGCCTGTTTCCACAAGGCGCGGGCTCACTTTTTCACGCGGGTGGTGTTGTAGGCACGCAGCAGCAGCACGGCGTACCACAGCAGCATGATGCTGAACACGATGAAGGCAAAGGACGCCACGGTGGCCGCCCCGGCAGAAAAGTGTGCAACGCAGTACACGGCCAGCGGCACGGCAGCCACAACCGGCATCTTGGCGTTTTTTTCCGTCGTATAGCCAGCAATTTTCAACATCTGCGTCACAGTGGCCCACAGCAGCCACAGGGCCGCGGCCCGCAGCAGCGGGGCCAGCCAGGCGGGACCGGCCAGAGTGCCGCACAGCACCAGTTCCAGAACCAATTGCACGGTGCCGCAGGCCAGCACGGGCAGGGCGCGGCGGCCCAGCAGCAGGTAGCCCACCAACGCCAGCACAGTCAGCGAGACTTCCTGCAAAGCGACGGCATCGGGCATAGCCAGCATAGCACGGCCGGCGGATGCTACCCCCACCAGCAGGTAGGCCAGGGCGGGACGATTGCGTTTATCCATAGGGGTAAATCCTCCGATTTTTCAACAATTATTATCATTTTATCATACCATGAACCGTAAGGACTTGCAAGGGAAAGCCGCACGGCGTATAATAAAACCATTCTGCCGTGTGTGCGATTTAAAGCGGCAGACATATATGGAGAGGAAGTTGTGCAATATGGAATTTTCCCATCGTTTGGACCTGTTCGGGCCGGAGATCTTTGCCGCGCTGAACGATAAAAAGGTCGCGCTGGAGGCCGAGGGCCGCCACCTGTTCAATTTAAGCGTGGGAACGCCGGATTTCGCCCCGGCCGACCACATCAAACAGGCGCTGATCGATGCCGCCAGAGACAACGAAAACTGGAAGTACAGCCTGCGGGACCTGCCCGAGCTGCTGGACGCCGTGTGCAGCTACTACAAGCGCCGCTTTGACGTAGACACCATCACCCCGAACAAGGTGATGAGTTTTTCTGGCTCCCAGGACGGCATTGGCCACTTAGGCCTGGCGCTGTGCAACGACGGTGACGTGGTGCTGCTGCCCGACCCCTGCTACCCCGTTTTTATGACCGGCAGCAAGCTGGGCGGCGCCGACCCCTGGTACTACAAACTGACAAAAGAAAACCACTTCTTGCCCGATGTGACCGCCATCCCCGAGGAAGTGGCCCGCAAGGCAAAGTTTATGCTGGTCAGCCTGCCGGCCAACCCGGTAGGCAGCATCGGCACGCCGGAGCTGTACGCTCAGTTGGTTGATTTCTGCCGTAAGTACGATATTTTGCTGGTGCATGACAACGCCTACAGCGACATCATCTTTGATGGCGCCCACGGCGGCAGCATTTTCAATACGCCGGGAGCCGAGGAGTGCGCGGTGGAGTTCTTCTCCCTGAGCAAGAGCTTCAACGTGACCGGCGCGCGCATCAGCTTTTTGGTGGGCCGTCCGGATGTGATCGCCGCCTGCAAAAAGCTGCGCACCCAGATCGACTTTGGCATGTTCCTGCCGGTGCAGAAAGCCGCCATCGCCGCCCTGACCGGCCCGCTGGACAGCGTAAAACGCCAGTGCGGCGAGTATCAGGCCCGCCGCGACGCCCTGTGCGGCGGCCTGCGCAGCATCGGCTGGAACGTACCCGACAGCCACGGCAGCATGTTTGTGTGGGCTCCGCTGCCCACCGGCTACACCGACAGCATGGCCTTCTGCCTGGAACTGATCGACAAGGCAGGCGTTATCTGCACGCCGGGCTTCAGCTTTGGCCCCAGCGGTGAGGGGTACGTCCGTTTTGCCCTGACCCTGCCGGTAGAGCGCATCCGCGAGGCGGTCGCGTCCATCGCCGTCAGCGGGATGATCCGCTAAATCTTTTATAGCGCACTTCATATACAGAAAAGCCCCCGCCTGCATTAAACAGGCGGGGGCTTTGTTATATGCTATTATGGACTTTTCCGCTTTCAGCCGCTTGTTGCAGCTTACTGCTCGCTCTCAGTCTCAGCAGCCTCTGCCGCGGCAGCTTCGCGGGCCTGGGGTCCGTTTTCACGCACGGCGGCGCGCAGGGCCTTCTGGATGGCCGGGGTGATCTCCACCCGCTGCAGCAAAGATGCCAACAGTTCGGGGAACTGTTTGGCAGGCAGCTGCTCAGCTACCACAAGGGCCAGGTACTCGGCATGGGAGATGGCAGGCTCAAAGGTGCGAGCGTAGGTTTTACCGCTGCGTACGAAGCCGACCTCCCGCAAGACGCCTTTCGCCATCAGGCTGTTCAGCATCGAAAAGATTGAGCGTTCTTTCCACTTGCGGTCCTCGCAGGTGTGGATGACCTCGGTCTGGGCCATGGGGTGGTCTGCCTGCCAGAAAATTTCCATAATCTGCTGTTCACTTTTTGTCAGGTGCACGCTTGAACTCTCCCTTACTGCATAGTTGCAAATCTATTACCATAATATAGGTAAATGAATCAATTGTCAATACTTTAACAGTAATTTTTTAGATTTTTCCTTCGTTATAATATAACGCGACGTATTTGTACAACGCTGCCACACTTCTGCCACACTTTGTTTTCGTTTTGACGGCTCATCGCGCGATTCATAAGGTGTGGCAAATCCGTGGCAAATTTTGTCACACTGTGTCCGCTTTGTGATTCACCTGCTTTCTCTGCTGGTTTTTCTGTCATGTCAGTCATGCATTTCGGCAAGTTTAGCATAATTTTCACATGGATTTTTCGTTCATCGGCGCCAGGCGTTCATCAACCGAGTCAGGGCGCGTTTCTCCAACCGGGAAACATAGCTGCGGCTGATGCCCAGCTTGTCGGCAGTCTGCTGCTGGGTAGCCGGACGCTCCCCGCCCAGGCCGTAGCGCAGCTGCAGCAGCGCCCGTTCCCGCACAGGCAGGGTATCCACTAGGCGGCGCAGGCGGGCGGCATCAGCGCGGCGCTCGCAATCGTCTTCCATCACGGTGTCATCGGGCAGGGTGTCGGCCAAAGTCAGCTGCCCGCTGCCGGATTCCAGTGGCTCCTGCAGCGAAACAGCCGCACCTTCACGTCGAATTTTTCTCAGCTCCATTCGTAGCTCGTTCTCGATGCACCGGCTCGCGTAGCTGGCAAACTTGCTGGCGCGGGCGGGATCAAAGGTATCCACCGCCTTGATAAGCCCGATGGTGCCGATGGAAATCAGGTCATCCTGGTTGGACGTGGCAGCGTAGTATTTCTTGCACACATGGGCCACCAGCCGCAGGTTGTGCCGCACCAGCTGGTCGCGGGCATCCCGCCCGGCCACACCGCCCGTGCGCAGGGCTGCAAAGGCCGCACGCTCGGCCGCCGGGGAAAGTGGCCGCGGGAAGCTGCCGCTTTCGAGATGCAGCGCCAAATACAAAATCTGCCCGGCTGCCGCCTGCAAAAACACGCCCAAAATGCCCCACATAGCAACACCCCCTGCCCTTTTGTATGCGGGCAGGGGGTGGTTTTATGCGGTCAGCAGTTCGGCGGCGGTGCAGGTATTGCCCTGCACAGTCAGGCGCAATGTGTGGGTGGAATCCAGTTGGGTTGTATATACAGTTTGGTTATCTCCGTAACAATCATACAGTTGGTATATATCGTCCAGGCTGCGCCCGATGAACCAGCCGTCCTGCACCAGGCGGGTGGTGGTGGACATCAGCAGAGGTTCCTTTTCCTCGCCGCTGTACTGGGTGGCCCCACAGGCGGACAGCACGCCGGTATCCAGCATGGGGTCTGTGCCCTGCTCCCAGCGGGTCAGGGTCGCCTCAGCAATGCGGCGGTCGGGGTCAGTGCAGCCCAGCACCACAAAGCTGACGGCCAGCACCGCAATACCGATGCGCGCCGCCGGGATAGGCTTGAACACCCGCACCAACAGCAGCACGCCCCACACCAGCAGCACTGTCAGGAACCACCCGGCCGCGCCCCTGCGCGGCGTGAAGCCGAACAGCCGGATATACGCCGCCAGCTTGGCCCCGGCCAGCAGTGCAAACGCCACGCCGAAACCGCAGAACAATGCCGCCAGCGCTTTAGGCAGCGGCCTCTTTGCGAGGAAATGCACCCCCGCCAGCACAGCAATGTCCAGCAGTTGGATGCGCAGCAGCTCCCAGAATCCGTCCACCGCAAAGGCCGAGGCTTCGGGCGCGGTCAGGCCCGGGCCGCCCATGGCGGCGGTCCACTCAGCCAATTGCAGGGCAAAAAACAGACTGTACAGCGCGCATAAGGCACCCGTGGCAATGCCGCAGGTCAGCCGGGGCAGGCGCTTGTAAGGGGCCAGTGCTTTATAAAAAGCGGGGCCGTCGCAGGGCGGGCCGTCCCGCCGGGCGGCGCCGTAGACCAACCCGAACAGCCACGCGCCCACGGGCAGCGACAGCAGGATGTTGAACAGCTCACTCAGCAGGCGGTCGCTCCAGAAATTTTGCCACATCGCGGTAAGCCAGGTGCCCAGGGCGGCAAAGTGGACATCGGCGGCGGCCAGCTGAGCGGCGGCAAAGCTGCACAACACCACCGTCAGCACCAGCGTACCCATCGCCGCCAGCCACTTTTTGGCCCCGATGCGCCGCACGGCCAGCCCGCGCAGGGCGGAGAAAACGGTACCCGCCCGCGCAAAAAAGCTGCCAAACGGCAGGGTGAAGCACCCGGCCAGGACATCCAGCGGGGCCAATGCCCCGGTGTGCCCCTGGGCCAGCATGCCGCAGCGGGCCAGCACGCACCAGATGGCCAGCAGATGCCACGCCAGCTCCTGCACAAGACCGAGGAAGTAAAAGTGCCCTGGCACCGCCAACGTGACCGACAGTGCCAGCCAGCACGCGGCCCAAAGTGGCGTCTCCCTGGCAGCGGTGCGGCGGCAGACGCGGGCGGCAGCCTCGACGGCCAGCAGAAAGACCACGGCAAAGGCGGTCATGGCCCAGCCGCGGTAACGGCCAGCCTCCCCAAACAGGATGCAGCGCAGGTAAAAGTAGGCCAGCGGATAACTGCCCACCACCGCCCAGGGCCAAAAGCATTGATTTTTGGGTACACTTGAATAAAGGGGACGGATCTCGCCCTCTTGATGGGAGTATTTCATAGGGTTGCTCCTTATTTCATTCTTGAGCCATGCACTTTGTAGGGGTCGATGCCCGCATCGACCCGCGGGCAGATGCAAGCATTCGCCCCTGCATAAAAGGCATCATGGTTCCTCTTTCACGTACTCCAGTAGCTCGCCCGGCTGGCAATCCAGCGCCTTACACAGGGCTTCCAGCGTGGAGAACCGCACGGCTTTGGCTTTGTTGTTTTTCAGGATGGACAGGTTCGCCGGGGTGATGCCGATTTCCTCGGCCAACTCCCCCGCGCCTTTGTGGCGGCGGGCCATCATCACATCCAGGTTTACGACAATGGGCATGATGTGTCCCCCTTAAATTGTATAGTCCAGTTCGTTTTTCATGCGCACGGCCTGAGCAAAGGCGTTTTTCAGCACCCGCACCAGCAGCGCCATAAATCCAGCGGCCGCGGCCAGCACCGCAAAGGGCCGGTAGCAGATGAAAACCGCTGCCAGGCAAAGCACCGCCGCCCCGGCACAGCACCAGCTGATGCGCCGCAGCGCCGCGACGTTCTCGGGCACAAAGACCTCGCCTTTCTCGATACGGCGCAAGAATTTGTACAGGCTGACCAGCATACCGATAGCCAGCGCCGCGCAGGCATAGCCCAGCACCAGCAGTGTGGCGGTCAGGCCTGTGCTAGGGCGCAGCCCTGCCACTGCAATGAACCACGCCGTCACCCACGGCCCGCCCAGCGTCATGGCAATGCTGCCGATGAGTGCGGCCACCACCACGCACCGTGTCAGCGTGATGCTTTTTTCGTCGTCCCAAAATTTCATGGTCGTGTCTCCTCCCGGTTTTCGGTATGGCTGCAGTATAGCATATGTATTATCGTTTTGCAAGTGTTTTTTATCGTTTTTCGATATATTTGTATTGTTATGCAAAAAGACCCCACCGTTTTTGTACGGCGGGGTCTGTGGGGCATATTCAGCTGCGGGCGGCGTGGCTGGCTTCCCGCTTGGCGCGGCGCTCCATCAACGTCTCCCAACTGGAGGACATCTTGTCCGCCAGGCAGACAAGGCAGGCCTCGCGGCAGCGGGGCAGTTGGGTGATGGTCAGCGGCCACATGTGGGTCTGGATGATATTGCGCTCCTTGTTGTTGAGCTGAAACACCGCATCGGCGTTGTAGCGTGCAATTAGGGGGTGCTTAAAGCCGTGCCAGTGGGTGATGTTGGAACAGTTGTGCCAATCGTACAGATAAAAATCGTGCAAAAACGCGCCGCGCACCAGGCTGACTTCATCGGCATGGCAATGCCAGTGCAGGTTGAGCCAGTAGGCGATGCGGGTCACCCGCAGGCAATGCTCGTAGGTGGTGACGGTGCCGTGCTGGATGAACTGCTGCATCTCCAGCGCGTGGGGATCATCGGCAATGCCGCGCAGGATCTCGTACATACGTGCTTCCTGCGCCGGCGTCAGTTGGCAAACCATCGGCGAGCACTCCTTTCTCTGTTGGGTATCCCCATTATACCGCGCCACCGTACCATCAGCAATGGGGCGGGGGAAATTTCACAGCTGGCTAATGTAGTGCATACCACGCTTTGAAAAGGAAAAAGTGGACAGCGCCCCATCTCTCATGATAGAGGCTCTGTCCATTCTTTATGAAATTGCCTTTCGGTTCAGTGCTGACAGGATACGTCCAATGTCCGCATCCAGACAGACGGAACGCTCTGCGATTTCCCTTGGCGCATAGGCCTGCCCGAAGTTCACGCAGGCATAGACAGCGTCCGGGTTTTCCAGCGTATATTTCCAAAACGGATACTTGATAATAACCGGCGTATTATTTCCTACCCCCAGCTCCAGATACAGCACCGTCCCATGCTTGTGCCGCCGTACAAAGTCCGAATACTGGTTTCGGGCGGCATACCAGCCCTCATCTTGCACAAAGGTATCGTCACAGCGCAAGTTCATGATCATGGGTGCACCACATACCGGGCACCGGGGGATCAGCTCTGACGGAATTTCCATATCCTGCTGTTGGTCTATCATCTGCCGAACGGTATCTTCGTTATCATAGGTCTTGTTATGGCAGCCTCTGGAGCATTGCCACAGACCGTAATCTCCCTGCGTGTAGAACAGCCGCTTTTTATCAAAGCCTGCCCGCTGGAATTGGTGATCCACATTGGTGGTCAGTACAAAATAGTCCTTGTCCTTAACCAGTGCCAGAAGTTCCTGATAGACCGGAAGTGGAGCATCTACATAGCAGTTATAGAAAATATGGCGGCTCCACCACGCCCAGTATTCTTCCAGCGTGTCATAGGGATAAAAGCCACCGGAATACATATCTGTGATCCTGTACTTTTGATGAAAATCCGAAAAATAGCGTTCAAAACGCTCTCCGCTATAAGTAAGTCCAGCGGAGGTAGATAGCCCCGCACCAGCGCCGATCAGGACAGCATCCGCCGTTTCCAACGCCTGTTTCAGCCGTTCAATCTGCACTGAGCAGTTTCCTATATAGCCTTTCGTCCTGTTCTTTAAAAACATTGAATACCACCTCGATCTTACTTCCGGTTTCCGCCTTATATTCCTGCACCGTCTGCACGGCAATCTCCGCCGCCCTGTCATTTGGGAACATAAAAATGCCCGTAGAGATACAGCAGAACGCAATACTACCCACATTGTTTTCATCTGCCAGTTCCAGACAGGAACGGTAGCAGGATTTCAAAAGTTCACAATGCTGTCTGGTCAATTCTCCCCGCACGATGGGGCCTACGGTGTGAATTACATAATCACAGGGGAGGTTATATGCGGGCGTGATTTTTGCCTGTCCGGTGGGTTCTTCATAGCCCTGCTGTTCCATAATCTCAGCGCACTTCAAACGGAGCTGCACCCCAGCAAAGGTGTGGATGCAGTTGTCAATGCAGTTATGGCAAGGCTGGTAGCAGCCGGTCATGCCGGAATTGGCTGCATTGACGATGGCCCCACAATCCAGCGTAGTAATGTCTCCACGCCAGAGATAGATTCCATTCTGAAGCGGGGACAGTTCAGACAGCCGGGTAATCTTCTTTGCTGCCAGTTCTCCTTGCAGATAGGCATCCTGCACTTCAAGAAATCTTTGGCTGATGGCTCCCGGATGACGAACATTCATCAGTGAGCGCAGTAGCACCTTCTGGCGGTCTGTATCTGCCGGGATTTCCTGGCGGCGGCAGGAAGGACGCTCCCGCAGCAATTCCTCAATTAAAAATCTTCTTCGTTCTTCCTGATTCATGGCGTTACCCTCGCTTCATAATGGCTCTGGCCGGACAGATTTCAAAGCAGTTGCCGCAATGCAGGCAATTTTTCTGCTGAATGACCGCAGGTTTCGCAGAAATATCGATGCACTTTTGCGGACATTTGGAATAGCAGAGCTTGCAGCCGATACAGGCGTCTGTGATAAAATAACCCTCCTGCACTTTCTCTGCGCCGCCAAAAGTAAAGCTGGCACGCTCAATCGGCTTTTTGGACAGGTCAAACCATTCTCCGCTGCCTTCATAGATGACAAAGACAGTCAGTGCGCTTCTGGATGCCGCATCCGGGTAGATCTCGTTCATATAGGGATTCTTTTCAAACAGCCGGGGCAACAGATTACTGCCAAGCTCACGCACCTTTCCCCGAATAGAAAGCGCAGCACAGTGCATGGTGTCCTCGCCCTTCATGCCGGTGAGTGCTAGGACTCCACGCTTTTTCAATCGGTCATAGAACCCTTTTCCCCTTGCTGTTAGAAAGTAAACGTCGCCTTCATCGGCATCCATCATATCAATGGCAGCCGTGACCGGCAATCCGGCATCATCCACTGTTGCTACAACCGTGGTATGAATTTCCTCGACAAGATAGGCCAGATAATCCTTGCTTTCCATTTTGAACCCCTCTTTCTTAAACCGCACCCTTCAGTACCGGGCTCAGTCGTTTATAGACTAACATCGTAACACCGCTGATTACAAGGCCCTTCAAAACATTAAAAGGAAACGCATTGTAAAGAACTACATCCAATTTGGTGTGGATGAACGGAATAAACTCTGCAAAAGGAGCGATCAGTTGTTCCATTGGCATAAACTGTTCAAATAGCGGCAGTAAGATAAAATAATTGCTGAGTACAGCAACAATGCCCATCACGATACTGCCTGCAATTCCGGCAATCCATGCTGTCTTTTTCGTCTTATGACACCCATAAATCAGTCCAGCGGTAAAAACAAAGGATGCGCTCATCAGAAAATTTGCCAGTTCCCCAATGCCGCCTGTAGAAGTTGAAAAAAGCTGCAAGGCGTTCTTTACAAGTTCAATCAGAACACCAGCCAACGGCCCAAAGGCAAAGGCCCCAATTAAAGCCGGAAAATCGGAAAGATCCATTCTGGCAAAAGCAGGAGACAGCGGAACCGGGAACTCTGCAAACGCCAGAATATAAGCGATTGCGGATAGAAGCGCAGTCATCGTGATGGTACGGACAGAAATTTTGGAAGCGGTATGCATATTTCTCCTTGTGAGATATGATTTGGATTTAAGGCAAAACCCCGCAGATTGCTTATGGCATCTGCGGGGCAAGTCTTATCACATCTTCTTTCATCCGGACTATACCGTCGGCTGCGGGATTCCACCGCATCAGCGTCTCCGCTCGCAGGCTGTTACTGCCGGTCAGGGATTTCACCTTGCCCCGAAGATTTTTATATGACGGTTGTTCTTAGAACTCGTAAGGAGGATTGCCAGAGAAGTCGGCGATCACGCCATGAGGATCTTCCAGATAGAACACCTCAAAGATGGGATTGTCGGCGTTCTGGTACTGACCCTTGACAATCGGATTGTTCATGCAGCCTTCCTTAACTGCCATGTTGTTCTCAAACACCGCCTTGCCATGCAGCCGAATCCAGGCGTAGCTGGGGCTGGAGACGGACACCTCCACATAGGGATTAGCCTGCATATCCTGGTATACATCCTTGGTGTTGTTGGTGCAGAACCAGAGCTTGCCGTCCTGCTCGAAGCAGAACATAAAGGGACGGCACTTGGCTTTTCCGTCACGGCCAACGGTGGCGAGATACTGAACGGGGTTTTCCTGCAAAAACTGGGCGACTTTTTTCATGATAATTACCTCCAAAGCGTATTTTGTTTGGGAAAGGTTGCTTTTTCCTTTCGCTGGTATTATAATAACGCCGTAGAGCTGATTCGTAAAGTAAGCACAATATTGTGCCGCAGTTACCAAAAGGAAACTATTGGAGGATAATATGGAAGATATCAAAACAATCGAAGCAACCCCGGCAAAAGATTTACCTGCCTGCCCGGTGGAAACCACTCTCATGCTAATCGGCGACAAGTGGAAGGTCCTGATCCTGCGAGACCTGATGCCTGGAACGAAACGCTTTGGAGAATTAAAGAAATCCATTGGCCATGTTTCGCAAAAAGTATTGACGGCTCAGCTTCGGGATATGGAAGCAAGCGATCTGGTCAACCGTAAGGTCTACGCAGAGGTACCGCCCCGTGTGGAATATACATTGACGGAACTGGGATACAGCTTGAAGCCAGTACTGGATGCGCTCTGGAATTGGGGCGAAGAATATAAGGCCAAACAATAAAAAGCCGAAGCAACACCATGAATGAAGGGCTGCTTCGGCTTTTTATTTCTTGTACTTCGGGCTAAATCATTTGAAAATACTTCAATGCCTCCATAATCGCAGTTTCTTTTTCAGATGGGCATTGAGGTTGCTTGGAATCTACCGATTTGGGCATGTTATAGTTTTTGCCAACTTCCAGTCCACATTTTCTCTTAACTTGAGAAATATAAAGACTAGATACCTTTAACCCGCTATGCTCCAGCACATAGTCTTTGATCTGGGTGTAGGTTGCCCCATCCTGAAATTCGGACATATCCATATCTTCCAAAGAGAACTCAACCCGAATCTTTTTCGAGTCGACCTCACCCTTGGAAAGCAAGACAACCGTCTCCACATGCCGAGTCTGGGGGAAGAGGTCCACCGGGGTGAAGCCCTTTGCCTTATACCCATGGCGGGCAAAAATCGCCACATCCCGCGCCAAGGTTTCGGGGTCGCAGCTAACGTAGACTACCCGGCGGGGGGCCATTTTGGCCACGGCGGTGATGCACTCGGGCGTGCTACCGGCGCGGGGCGGGTCCAGGAAGACCACGTCCGGATGCAGGCCCTCGTCTGCGGCGGCGGCCATCCACTCGGTAGCGTCGGCGCATACAAATTTGGCGTTGGACAGTTTATTATGCCGGGCGTTGGCGGCGGCATCTTTCACGGCGGCGGGGTTGCGCTCCACGCCGATGACCTGCCCTGCGTGGGGCGCGGCGCACAGGCCGATGGTGCCGATGCCGCAATAGGCATCCACCACGGTCTCCTTGCCGGTCAGCTTGGCGGCGTCCAGCGCGGCGCGGTACAGCACCTCGGTCTGCCGGGGGTTGACCTGGTAAAAACTGCGGGAGGAAATGGCAAACTGCAGCCCACACAGCGTGTCCAGCACAAAGCCGGGGCCGTAGAGCGTTTTCTCCCGGTTGCCCAGCACAGCGCTGCTTAAAGTGGGGTTGATATTTTGCACAATACTGACGACCCACGGCGCTTTTTTGCGCAGAGCCGCGCAGAAATTACGGCTGCCGGGCAGCTCCGGCCCCGGCGTGACCAGTGTGACCAGCACCTGCCCCTTGCGGGAGCAGCGCAGCACCACGTGGCGCAGCAGGCCGGTGCGCTTGTCCTCGTCAAAAGCCGTGTAGCGACAGGCGCGGGCGGCGTCCTGCACGGCGGCCAGCGTGCGGTTCAGCACCTCGTTTTGCAGCAGGCAGTCGGCCGAGGGCAGCACCTTATGGGTGCCCTCGGCGTACAAACCGCAAACCAGCTTGCCCTGCTGGGTGGCAAAGCTGGCGATGGCTTTATTGCGGTAATGCCACGGCTCGGCCATGGTGCGCAGCGGGGCCACCGGAGCAAAACCGCCCAGCAGCTTTTGCAGGCGCTGCTGCTTTTCGGCGGTCTGGCGCGGATAGGGCAGTGCCAGCAGCGGGCAGCCGCCGCACTTTTTACTAAAATTAACACAGGTCTTGGCCATGGGGCATCTCCTTTAAAATTGCAAGGGCAATACCGCATAATTCTAAGTGCCGATACGGCGAGCGAGGTGCGGCAGAT
>OLGB01003586.1_pt1 | contig 14373 bp, 12 predicted proteins | sample 1605691 | NCBI WGS metagenome assembly OLGB01 (sample SAMEA3888925, study PRJEB22519) | human gut metagenome | biome: human gut; feature: human-associated habitat; material: faeces | place: Denmark | collected 2010 | reverse complement strand
CTGCGGGGATTGGGGCAGCGCCCCAACAAGCATGAAACAGGCGGGTTCCGTGTGAGCGGAATGCGCCTGTTTTCGCAAAGTGGGTACCGCTTTGCATTGCTTGCCGCTTTCTTGTCCCCGCTATCTGGGAGATGCGTCCGTCTATTATGTGCGCAAGTTATCCTTAACGGGTAGATGGAAAAATCAGAAATTTCAATGTCGCTTTACATCCGCGCGGCGATATGCTTTCTATTCCAAATGTCCCTTTAACACCGTTTATAGCAACATCCACACCCGCATCGGCGAGATCGGGATGCAAGGCGCCATCGGCATGAGCGCCGCCAGCCTGTACAAAACCTTCCTGTGGGAGGGCGCATATTACGGCATCTTCGCGTCAGCGATCGGCGCAGTGCTGGGCTATGCCTGCTGCATTTTCGTCGGTGCGACGCAGACAGACACCTTGCAGATGGTGGTAGTCCCCGTTGCAGCCATTCTGGAGGCTGCCGCCGTCTCGGTAGCCGCGTGCCTCGCAGCCACAGCCATCCCGCTGCGCGCCATTTCCGGAATGAGCATTGTGGACTCCATTGAAACAGGCGAGTAGCCTCGGAGAAAAATTATTTTTGCCTCTTGACAAGTAACCACTCGGTAACTATAATAAAGTTGCCAAGTGGTTACTTTGCTTAAGGAGAACATTATGATTGAAGGAACGAAGGAACGGATTTTAAGGATTGCTCTGGAGCTTTTTGCACAGAACGGTTACTTAGGGACATCTATGAATGATATCGCGGGGCAGCTGGGATTTACGAAAGCGGCCCTGTATAAGCACTATTCCAGCAAACAGGAAATTCTGGATAAGATCGTGGAACGGATGAACAGGATGGACTATGAGCGTGCCGCGGAATATGAAATGCCGGAAACGGAACCGGACGGCTTTGCGGAAGCACTAAAATTATGCAATAAACATGGAGAAAGTCAGGTGATGATCGATGAAATATATCCATATAACAAAAGAAAACATCGACAGGGAGCATATCTGCTGCGCCATGTCCGGCAAGCAGGCTCTTGCAAAAAAGGAGTGGCTGAAGCAGCGATTTGATGAGGGACTTGTCTTTTATCGCAGTGAGGAGCGTGGAAAGTGCTTTATCGAATATATTCCAGCGGAAAACGCATGGGTGCCCATTGAAGCAGGCGGCTGGCTTTATATCAACTGCCTTTGGGTTTCCGGCTCCATGAAGGGACACGGCTATTCGTCAGAACTGCTTTCCGAGTGTATCCGGGACGCGAAAGAACAGGGAAAGAAAGGTATTTGCATTCTGTGCGCCGAGGGACGGAAACGGGAATTTTTAGCTGATCCGAAATTTCTGAAGTATAAAGGCTTCAAAGTCGCGGATATATCTGACTGTGGGATCAACCTCATGTACCTGCCCCTTGCAGAGAATGCGGATCAGCCGAGATTCAAAGATTGTGCCAGACATCCAAAAGTCAGTGAAACGGGTTTTGTCCTCTACTACACCGACCAGTGTCCTTTCACCTATTATTGGGTGCCGAAGGTACTGGAAGCGGCAAAGGAACACAGCATTCCATTTCAGGCATTTCACATTATCAACAAAGAAGCCGCGCAGAATGTACCTGCACCGGTCACGACCTATGCCCTGTTCCGGGATGGAGAGTTTTTGACCCAGGGCATTCAGTCAGATAAAAAGTTTCTGGCACTGGCGGGCATAAAGTGATGGCAGATGCGTTTCGCTACGATTGCAAAGAGCATGTATAAGGGGTGGAAAGTGAGGAAAAGAACATCTATGAAAAGAAAAATCATCATTGCGGTGGCAGTCATCGCAGGTATTTTGGCAGCAGTTGCGATTATTTCAATTTTGGCACAGACGCCGGCACCGATCTGACGAGCGGAAGACAATCCTGAATTCCAATTTTCAGCGTGCAGCTTCACAAGGCGCGTGTGGCTGCCGATTGGGCAAATCTGCGAGCATACTATTCAGAGATTCAGACAGATTATATCGCGACCGGGAAGGCTAATCCAAAGGTGCCGATTGATGAATGGCATACAGAAATTACGTTCCTTGATGGACAAACGGTCAAACTGAAAGCGGGACAGATTGTGATCAGGGAACCAGGAGATCAAATGGATATGTATATGGATATCAGATTCTATATAACTGCAATGAATATCTAAAGCGGCCCCCAATATCAGACTGGGAGACACACTATAATAAATGTAGCTTGCTTCTTGGTGCTGATGAATTATAAACAATGATAAAAGCAGACAAATAAAAGAAAGCAGGACGATGGAACTACCCCTAATGTCCTGTTTTTCTTATGTAACAGCAAATTTGTCTCAGAGGGAGTTAGGTCTCCGATTGAGAGAAATGCTTCGATGACAAGAATCACGCGCCAAGTCCCACGGACGTCCGACTTGAAATAGGGCTACCGCAATCCCACTGGCTTTAGACGGTGGGTTAAGGTAGCCGGAAGCGGAGGTTTGTACTATACTTGCGTTATGGGAACGTGGAAATCAAAAACAGACACAAATAGATGTTGAGAAAATATATAGAAAATCAAGGGTAGGAAGGTGGCGACAGTGGGTGTTAAAAGCATATAAATACAGGATATATCCTAATAGTGAACAAAGAATTCAGATTGCAAAAACATTTGGCTGTTGCCGTTTTGTTTACAATCAGACATTGGCATATCGGAAAGAAATATACGAGAAAGAGAAAAAGTCAGTTAGTAAAACGGATTGTAATAATTACTGTAACAGAGAATTAAAGAAAGACTATGAATGGTTAAAAGAAATAGATAAATTTGCTCTGACCAACGCAATCTATAACATGGACGCTGCATATCAAAAATTCTTTAAGGAACATGCAGGATATCCGAAATTCAAGAGCAAACACGATAACCATAAATCATACACAACAAACTTCACAAATGGAAATATTGCGGTAGATTTTGAGACAGGGAAGATAAAATTGCCAAAATTAAAAGCGGTAAAAGCAAGGTTACACAGGGAATATCGTGGGCAGATTAAGTCAGCGACCGTTTCGCAGGTTTCCAGTGGAAAATACTATGTGTCCATACTTGTAGAAACGGAGCATAAGGAACTGGCACATACAAATCATAACATAGGAATCGATTTAGGAATTAAAGATTTATGTATTACTTCCGATGGGAAGGTATATGAGAATCAAAAAATTATAAAAAAATACGAGAAACAGCTTGTAAAGCTGCAAAGGCAACTGTCACATAAAGGAAAGAGAAGTAAGAACTATTATAAAACAAAGAAAAAGATAGCATTATGCCATGAGAAAATAAGGAATATAAGAAAAGATTATCTACATAAAGTTTCACATGAGATTATCAGCGAAAACCAAGTGATAGTTTCAGAGAATTTACAGATAAAAAACATGGTAAAAAATCATCATCTGGCAAAAGCCATAAGTGATGTATCATGGTATGAGCTGACAAGACAGTTAGAGTATAAGGCAAAATGGAATGGCAGGAAATACATCAAAATAGATACATTTTATGCCAGTAGTCAATTATGTTCTGTTTGCGGGTATCAGAATCCAGATACAAAAGATTTGTCAGTGAGGACATGGATATGTCCGAAATGCGGAGCAGAACATGACAGGGATATCAATGCCGCGAAAAATATACTGACAGAAGGATTAAGACAAATAGCATAAAGAAATATATAGGGCAGGGACTGCCCAAATTAACGCCTGTGGAGATAGTAGGTTACGAGGTCGATGAAGCAGGAAGCCTATTGGCTTAAGACAATGGGTAGTTCACTTTGATTCAGGAGAATTAATTATGATTAGAAAAGAACAGCTGCGTTTATACGCAATCACAGATACAAGCTGGCTTAACGGAGCCAGTCTCATTGATGTTGTTGAAAATGTATTAAAAAATGGAGCAACATTTTTACAATTAAGAGAAAAAAATGCATCGCATGATGAAATTGTTGCAAAAGCAAAAGCAATTAAGCCAATTGCACGAAAATATGGAGTACCATTCGTTATTGATGATGATGTGCAGGCGGCACTTGAAGCTGACGCTGACGGAGTACATATCGGACAGAGTGACACTGACTATATGACTGCAAGAAGTATTCTTGGAGATAATAAGATTATCGGCATGACCGCCAAGACAGTAGAACAAGCGAAAGAAGCCGAAAAACTTGGTGCAGATTATATCGGAACCGGTGCTGTATTTGGCTCAAGTACCAAAAAGGATGCTGTATACATGCCTCGTGAGCGACTGATTGAGGTTGCTAGTTCAGTTAATATCCCTGTCGTTGCAATCGGCGGTATTGATTACGACAACTGCGGTGAGCTTGCAGGCACTGGTGTTGACGGGATTGCTGTTGTTTCAGCTATATTTGCTGCTGATGATCCTGGACTTGCTACGAAAGAGCTTTATTTAAAGACTGGCCGTGTATTTAATTATCACAGGGATTTCATATTTGACATGGACGGAACTATTCTTGATTCTATGCCTTACTGGAGAAATGTTTCCAAGGAATACGCCATGCAGTATGTTGATAAGTTACCTGACGACTTTGACGAGCGTACTTATGTAATGGACCTTGATGAATGTTCTGCTTATTTCCGTGATGAATTAGGCATAAACACTGATGCAGCAACTATGAGGCAGACTGCTGTGGATATTATGACAAGACACTACAGCACAGATATTCCGGCTAAAGACGGAATGCTTGAATTAATCAGACGTGAGCATGAAGCCGGTTCTTGCATGTGCATATTTACAAGCTCTGACAGAGGCTGCGTTGACGCTGCACTTAACCGTCTTGGAATAGCAGACTGTTTTAACAACATTTTTACAGTATATGACATTCCGTATAATAAAAAGAATCCGGAAAGCTACAAGCTTATCGCTGAAAAAATGCATTTTAAACCGGAAGATACATGGGTATATGAAGATGTTCTTCACGGCATTGAATCTGCCAAACAGGGTGGATTTAAGATATGTGCTGTATATGATGAGGATTCTAAGAAGCATTGGAACGAAATCTGCGCATTTGCAGACGAAATAAGAGATATAAGAAATGATTGAGGATTAGTAATGAAGAAAAAAGTTGTTGTCGGCATGTCAGGGGGCGTTGATTCCTCTGTTGCCGCTTATCTATTAAAGGAACAGGGCTATGATGTAATAGGTGTGACTATGCAGATATGGCAGGACGATGCAACAGAAGCCGCTGAGAACGGCTGCTGCGGTATCAGTGCTGTTGATGATGCAAGACGTGTTGCAGGTCAGCTTGACATCCCATATTATGTAATGAATTTTAAGAATGAGTTCAAATGTAATGTAATCGACTATTTTGTTGACGAATATAAAAAAGGCCGTACACCTAATCCATGTATCGCCTGCAACCGTTATGTAAAGTGGGAATCTCTTCTTAAGAGAAGTCTTGAAATAGGAGCAGATTACATTGCAACAGGACACTATGCAAGAATCCACCAGCTTCCTAATGGCAGATACACTATATGCAATTCAGTAACTGCCAGGAAAGACCAGACTTACGCACTTTATAATCTTACACAGGAACAGTTATCACACACACTTCTTCCTATTGGTGATTATACTAAGGATCAGGTCCGTGAAATTGCATCTAAGATTGGTATTACTGTTGCCAAGAAGCCTGACAGTATGGAAATATGCTTTATTCCTGATAATGACTATGCAGGCTTTATAAAACGTGAAACAGGCTATACTTCTGTTCCCGGTAATTTCATTGACGTTAATGGCAATGTAATCGGAAGACATCAGGGTATCATACACTACACAGTTGGTCAGAGAAAAGGTCTTGGACTTGCTCTTGGAAAGCCGGCATTTGTTGTTGCTATACGCCCTGAAACCAACGAGGTTGTAATCGGTGATAATTCAGATGTGTTCTCACCTAAGCTTTATGCCAACAACCTTAATTTCATGTCGATACCTTCACTTGAAGGTGAAATGCGTGCCAAAGGTAAAATCCGTTACAGCCATGAGGGTGCTATGTGTACTATAAGAATGTTTGATGAGAATACTCTTGAATGTACATTTGACGAGCCTGTTCGTGCCGTAACACCAGGTCAGGCGCTTGTATTATATGACGGGGACAATGTACTTGGCGGTGGAACTATTATTTAATTATTTTTTAATTAATAAGGACAATATTATGGAAAAACTTATATATATGGATAACGCAGCAACTACATCAACCGCACCAGAGGTTGTGTCTGCAATGCTTCCATTCTTTACTGAATATTATGGCAATCCTTCTTCTGTATATAATTTTGCCCAGAAAAGCAAGATGGCTATTGAAGATGCAAGGGAAATTATAGCTGACAGTATTGGCGCTGCTAAAAGCAATGAAATATATTTTACAGGCGGTGGAAGCGAGTCTGATAACTGGGCTTTAAAGTCTGCTGCATTCGGACTTAGAGATAAAGGCAACCACATAATAACAACTAAGATAGAGCATCATGCAATTCTTAATACATGTGCATATCTTGAAAAGAATGGATTCGAGGTAACTTACCTTGATGTTGACAGCGAGGGATTTGTTTCATTAGAAGATGTCGAGAATGCCATCACTGACAAAACAATTCTTATAAGTGTTATGTTTGCCAACAATGAAATCGGAACAATTGAACCTGTCCGAGAAATAGGTGAGATTGCACATAAGCATGGCATTCTTTTTCACACTGATGCAGTTCAGGCTATGTGTCATGTCCCAATTAATGTCACGAAGATGAATATTGACCTGTTAAGTGCAAGCGCACACAAGTTCCACGGTCCTAAAGGCGTCGGTTTCATGTACATGAAGAATTCTGCCAAGTTAGAGCCTTTCATACATGGTGGTGCACAGGAGCGTGCAAGACGCGCCGGAACAAGCAATGTTCCAGGCATTGTCGGCATGGGAAAGGCTGTAAAGCTTGCCTTAGGTACACTTGATAAAGATACACATACAGTTATTAATATGCGTAATTATATTGTTGACAGGATTCTTGGTGAGATTCCTGACGTTACTTTTGATGGACCGGAGATTGGCAGCCTGAAGCGTCTTCCGTCTAATATGCATTTCTGCTTTAAAGATGTTTTAGGTGATTCTTTACTTATTATGCTTGATATGAACGGTATATGTGCATCCAGCGGTTCAGCATGTGCTGCAGGCTCAATCGACCCTTCACATGTGCTTCTTGCTATCGGACGAAGCAGCGATGAAGCAAAAGGTGCTTTAAGATTAAGCATAGATAAGGATTTAACCAAGGAAGATGCTGACTATGCAATAGATGCGCTGAAAGCCGCTGTTGCGAAGCTGCGTGGATAAAACTAAACATTATATTATATCCGTAAATCCACATAATATGGTCTTACATCCAGCAATTTTCATTAAAACAAAGTGAGTTTTCCCATAAATTCATAAATATATAAGGTTTATAGGTATATTCTATCAATTTTACTATATAAAAAGTCTTTAATGATACCAATATACCTATAAACAATCTGCTTATTTACAACTTATAGGCTTACGCAACAACTATCTATATAGACATCAGCATTTTTGACCTATAAGACAATTAAATATACGACTATGTATAGGTATCATGTTGTATAGCATAATGCTATATCATGAATCATCTGTAATGAATATCCTTCAGCCTCCCCAATTCAACGACAAAAACAATATAATCTTTAAAATATTTTCAAAAATATCATACAAACCTATTGACATAGTAGGGATAAAGGTTTATATTATCATCAACATCAAGAAAGCAATACATTTTTGAAATAAATTAAAAAGGATGGTAATTAATTATGGCAAAGAAATCTTACTCTGAAAGAAATTTAAAGTTTGAAACATTACAGCTTCATGTAGGACAGGAACAGCCTGATCCGGTAACAGATGCTAGAGCAGTACCTATTTACCTTACATCATCATATGTATTCCATAACAGCCAGCATGCTGCTGACAGATTTGGTCTTAAGGATGCAGGTAACATCTACGGACGTCTTACTAATCCAACAGAAGATGTATTCGAAAAGAGAATCGCAGCACTTGAAGGTGGTGTAGCAGCACTTGCTGTTGGTTCTGGTGCAGCAGCTTTAGCTTATGCTTTCCAGGCACTTGCTCATGCAGGAGATCACATCGTAGCAGCTAAGAATATCTACGGCGGAACATATAACCTTCTTGCACATACACTTCCAGATTACGGAATTGAAGCTACATTCGTAGATCCTTTTGATTATGATGCTATTGAAGCAGCAATCAAGCCTAATACTAAGGCTGTTCAGATTGAAACACTCGGAAATCCTAATTCAGAAGTTGTTGATATTGAAAGAATTGCTAAGATTGCACATGCACACAACATCCCACTTGTTGTTGATAACACATTTGCAACACCTTACCTTGTAAGACCTATTGAATACGGTGCAGATATCGTTATCCATTCAGCTACTAAGTTCATCGGTGGACACGGTACAACACTTGGCGGTGTAATCGTTGATAGTGGTAAATTTGACTGGGTAGGGGCTGCTGATAAGTTCCCATGGCTTGTTGAACCAAATGTATCATACCACGGTGTTAGCTTTGCAAAGGATACAGCACCTGCTGCATTCGTTACATATATCAGAGCTATCCTTCTTCGTGATACAGGAGCTACAATTTCTCCAGTTCATTCATTCATCTTCCTTCAGGGACTTGAAACATTATCACTCAGAGTTGAGAGACATGTAGAGAACGCATTAAAGGTTGTTCAGTACTTAAAGAATCAGCCATTAGTTGAGAAGGTAAACCATCCTTCAATCTCTACTAACGAAGAACAACAGGCTCTTTATAAGAAGTACTTCCCTAACGGTGGTGGTTCAATCTTTACATTTGAAATCAAGGGCGGCGCTGCTGAGGCACAGAAGTTCATTGATAACCTTGAGTTATTCTCACTTCTTGCTAATGTTGCCGATGTTAAGTCATTAGCAATCCACCCGGCAAGCACAACTCATTCAGAGTGCAACGAAGCTGAACTTCTTGATCAGGGAATCAAGCCTAACACGATCAGACTTTCAATTGGTACAGAGAATATTGATGATATCATCGAAGATCTTGATGAAGCATTTAAATCTTTACAATAATTTGCATTGACACATTCTTTACATATCCAACTAATGCTGATAAAATATATTTAATTAATAAATCGTGAATGTTTAGGAGGATATGTAATGTTTTGTCAATTATTTGGTAAATTTCTTATCGAAAAAGAGATTATAGACAGGGATAAGTACAAATCTATAATGGAAAGACTTGCTGAATCAAGAGCAAAGCTTGGTGTAATTGCTGTAGCTGATGGTATTATTACTGACAAACAGGCGAATGAAATTAATCATTTACAGACAACAAAGGATGCAAGATTTGGTGAAATCGCTGTTGGAGAGGGTTATATGACTGAAGAACAGTTAGATGTTCTTCTTAAAAAGCAGGGAAGTGCTTATGCAATATTCCTTTCTGTTCTTTCAGAAGCAGCAGATATATCAGTATCGAAGGTTGATGAGCTTCTTAAGGAATTCCAGAAGGAGCATGGTTTTACTGATGAGGATATGGATGGTCTTAAGAATGATGATTTAGAACAGATTGTTCCAATATTTGCCTTTTCATCAAAGTCATATGTAACTGATATATGCAGGCTTGCACTTGCTAATATTGAAAGATTTGTAACATCTGATTTCTATATAGACAGAATTAAGCATATTTCACAGCTTGAATACAGATGTCTTGCTGGTCAGAAATTAGAAGGTGACCTTGATATTATTGTTGGTTTTGCAAGTGTTGGTGAACAGACAGCTATAGTTGATATAGCTAATGGATTCTCTCATAGTAATATATCTAATCTTGGAATAGAAGTATACGATGCTATAGGTGAATTTACTAATTGTATAAGCGGATTGTTTGCAACAGCACTTTCTAAGAAGGGCAGCATGTTAGAGATTACTCCACAGTTTGCTTATGAAAATCAGTTTGCCAAAGGAGATGCTTATGTACTTCCTATTCATATCCATGACAGTGAAGTTCTGCTTTTCATATCTGCCTCTGATGAAACCAAAGCTGGAGATATGCCTGTTGTAAGAAAGATTATGGCAAAAGCAGGTGGAGAAGTGACATTAGACAGCAAAGGAACAGTAGTTATCGTTGATGATTCAGGAATGTCAAGAAAGATTCTGCGTGATATTCTTGAAGAGGCCGGTTACGCTGTATTAGCTGAAGCAACTGACGGATTAGAGGGTGTACTTGCTTATAAGACATATTACCCTGATATAATTACACTTGATATTACAATGCCTAACATGGATGGTACAGAAGCTCTTAAAGAAATTAAGGCTTATGACTCTAATGCCAAAGTAATTATGATAACTGCTGCCGGACAGCAGCATAAAGTAATTGAGGCTCTTAAGCTTGGTGCTAAACGATTTATTACCAAGCCATTTGATAAAGAAGAGATTCTTAAGAATATTGAAGAAGTTCTTGAGGGTTAAAAAAAAATAATGGGATGATATCACTAAAGGTATCATCCCATTATTTTTATTTATTCTTTCTAAAATGCACTTCTGGAACTGCCAGACTGTCATATGTGACATGTGGCTTATCTGTATTATCATCTGGAACTATATTTGAAGATATATCCGCATCATCTTCTTCACTTCCTGAATCTTTCTTGTGTATCTCAGGAATAGCAAGATTATCATACGACAGACTATAATCCTTTTCAGATGTATTCACTTTATTTTTTACCTTTTTGAATATATTAAACATATTTAACTCCTCTATAATTATAATATATTGATAAAAAAAGTTATAACCAGACTATTCAGGAAATCTGCAAAAAGACTTCCTATAAGTGGTATTAACAGATAAGCCTTAACTGATGGAACATATTTGTCACATACTGCCTGCATATTTGCCATGGCATTAGGCGTTGCTCCCATTCCAAATCCACATGTACCTGCAACAAGAACTGCTGCATCGTAATCTTTTCCCATAATATTGAATACAATAAAATATGTAAATAAAACAATAACAATTATCTGTGCACCAAGAAGTATAACAAGCGGAAGAGCTAGTGATGCAAGCTGCCATAACTTAAGTGTAATCATAGCCATTCCAAGAAATAATGATAAACTTATACCTCCAAGGTCATTAATTTCTCCCATATGAATAACAAGCTTTCCATTTCCTGCATATTCTGCAATGTTACGCATAAGCGCAGCTGCAATCATGGCCCCGATGTATATAGGAAAAGTAAGTCCTGTCTTCGTAAGAGCCCATGAAAAAATAGTTCCTATACCAATAGCAATAATTAGCTGGAATACGGCTGATGCATACATTCTGGAATGTCTTTCATGCTTCTTTTCGTCCTCAATAAGAAGACTGTCATCCTCTGGAATTGCTGTATCTAAAAGGTTTTTCTTCTCAATAAGTCTCTTGCCTAATGGTCCTCCTACAAGACTTCCAAATATAAGACCAAATGTAGCTGCAGCAGTACATATTGTCGTTGCACCCTTAACATTAAAATCTTCAAGTACCGGTCCAAATGCACCCGCAGTACCATGTCCGCCAACCATAGGTATTGAGCCTGTACACATTCCTATAAGTGAATCAAGCCCAATAACCTTAGATAAACCTACTGCAACACCATTCTGTATAAATATAAGTACTATAACTAATCCTAAAAATATCACCATAGATTTTCCGCCCTTTTTAAGTACTTTAAGATTAGCCTGAAATCCTACGGATGTAAAAAAGAATACCATGCATACTTCTTTAAGTGTGTCATCAAATGAAAACTCTAATATATGAGTAACATAACATATACATGTAAATATAGCAAACAACAGTCCTCCTACAACAGGTGCCGGTATACAGAACCTTTCAAGGAATTTAATTTTCTTTCGTAAATAGCTGCCTAGAAGCAGTACAAGTACCGCAATAGCCAGCGTCTGATACATATCTAACTGAACCTTCATTAAATTTCTCCATTCTTTATAGCATTAACCTGATATACAGAATTATTCTGTCAAAACATTGATGCCACGCTCTGTATAATAAGCTGCTGCACCTGAATGGAACGGAATATCTACTCCATCAGCCGCCGTATTTATATCAAATGAAATATCAAGAGATGTAGCATACTTAAAATCATCAGCATGCTCATATATTGTCTTAGTCAAATTCTTAATAACATCGTCTGAGAGTGACTGCTTTGCAATCAGAACTGCCTTAACACCAATAGTTGTCACATCAGAATCCTGACCATTATAAGTTCCTGCCGGAATAGTATATTTTTCACAGAGCGAATACGCTGATAACATCTTGTCTATGCATTTGTCATCAAGACTTATAAGACGTATGTCACATTCCTTAGATAACTGTCCAATAACTTCTGTTCTTGTTCCTGCTGTACAGAAAAATGCATCAATTTCTCCAGCTTTAAGTTTTCCAGCCGCTTCTGTATAATCCATATTGACCTTACTAATAAGTTCATCAGTAATTCCACTCATCTTTAATATCTGTTCTGCATTCTTTTCGGATCCTGACTCTGATGCACCGACACATACAGTTTTATTAATCAGGTCATCAATACCTGTGATTCCAGAATCTTTCCTTACAACAATCTGGCAGCATTCTGTATAAAGGGAAGCAACCGCTTTGTAACCCTTCTGGTATTTTTTATCAGCAAATGTACCAGTTGCATTATATGCATCACTTAACAGATCTGCCTGGACAATAGCAAGGTCTATATACCCATCAGATATAAGCCTTAAATTAGCAACCGAACCAGCAGTAGTCTTTGTTTCAAATGTATATCCATCAATCTCTTTATCTGCCAACTGTGTAAACGTGCTTGCAAATGAATAATACACTCCGCCTATATCTGCTGCACCAAATTTCAAATTCTTACTATGCCCGCTACATCCTGCCATCACAAACAATAAACAGGACATTAATACACATAATATTTTCTTCATTCATTTATCCTCTTAACAATAATTCTTTTTCATAAACTTTGCCATCCTTTATGTACATTCTAGGGACACGCTTACTTACTGCACATGTAAGCTCATAAGGAATTGTTCCTGCAAGCTGTGCCATATGCTCAATAGGATTAGCCTTACCAAATATCTCTACTTCACTACCAACGTCAACATTCATTTTATCTGTAAGATCAATCATGCACATATCCATACATATCTTGCCTCTCTGTGGAGCAGGACCTTCTTCTGTCATAAGTTCATATCTGTTAGAAAGGCATCTGAAATATCCATCAGCATATCCATAAGGAACAACTCCCATTCTTGTCTTTCTGTCAGTCTTGTATATTCCTCCATAGCTTATTGCTGTTCCGGCAGGGTAAGTCTTGATTGTGCTTACTGTTGTCTTAAGTGACATAACAGGCTTAAGTCCAAGCTCCTGTGCAAAATCTCCATATCCATAGAGCAGAAGTCCTGGTCTTACCATGTCAAGCCATGTTTCAGGATATCTTGCAACAGCACCTGTATTGGCACAGTGTCTTATCTTGAATTTCTTTCCAAGTTTTTTCTCAACTTCATCAATCACACTGGTAAACAATTCAAACTGATGCTTAGTATAGCTTTCATATTCTTCTCCAAATTCATCAGATACTGCAAAATGTGTGAATATTCCCTCAGCATCAAGACCTGGAAGAGTACAGCCTTCACATATTCCTTCAACACCACTTTCAAAATAATCTCCGTCACACAGATATCCAAGTCTTGACATTCCTGTATCAACTTTAATATGAATCTTTAATGTACCACCACATTTAACAGCTTCCTCACTGTATTCAAGTGCCTTAGCCCTGCATGTTACAGCCTGTGTTATATTATTCTTAATAAGTTCAGAAACTTCTTCCTTAGGTGTATGTCCAAGTATAAGAACCGGCATTGTAATACCATTATGTCTTAATTCTACAGCTTCATCTATACTGCTTACTGCAAGATAATCTGCTCCGGACTCCTGTAAAAGTCTGCTTACCTGTACAGAACCATGTCCGTAAGCATCCGCTTTTACAACGCCTAAAAACTTAACATTTTCTCCAATTCTTTTCCGTAATGTTTCATAATTATGTGCAAGTGCATCCATATCTATTTCAGCCCATGTTCTTCTTAATGTTGAATCCATAATAATCTGCCTCCATTATCTAAACATATTTTAATATTTTACCATTTTATTGATGATTAGTGAATATTTTTTAAATTAATTTTAGGTTGACATTTTATAGTAATGTCAGAACAAAGATAAAAGATATCAGATTGCTTTACGTGCGGGCGGAATTCCAATATACACTGACCGTGATATCTATATAA
>OLGB01003583.1_pt1 | contig 14383 bp, 8 predicted proteins | sample 1605691 | NCBI WGS metagenome assembly OLGB01 (sample SAMEA3888925, study PRJEB22519) | human gut metagenome | biome: human gut; feature: human-associated habitat; material: faeces | place: Denmark | collected 2010 | reverse complement strand
GGGACGGTCTACTCCTCCGCAGACCGGACGCACTGGACGGCCACTACTCTGACTTCCATCCCGGCGGCTCCGGAGGGGGCTCCCTATACCCTCCGTGTAACCGGAACCCAGGTAGAGGCGGCCCCGGCGGGCAGCAGCCAGTTTGTCCCCCTGTTTACCGCTCCCTATGAGGGCTTGCAGGCCTCCCTCCGGTGGGGGGAGAATGTCTATGCCGTAGAGCTGGCCGACCAGGAGGGCCGCCCGGCGGAGATTCGGGTGTTTACCGCCGCCCAGATGGCGGCGAAGTTCCTCAAAGAGCTGCGGGTCACGGTAGACGGCAAGCCGGTGACCTTCCCCATCTCCCTCTATCAGGTGAAGGGGTGTACCATGGCCCCTCTGCGGCAGATGGCCCAGGCTCTGGGCTATACCTTTGACTATGACGGCTCTTCCGGGACGGCGGTATGCACCCGGGGGACGGACACCATTTCCGTGCGCGCGGGCAACACCCAGGCCACCGTCAACGGAAAGACCACCAGCTGGCTGGCAGTGCCCGCCGAGCTGCACAAGGGTATTTTCTGCGTACCCGTCCGATTCTTTGCCGAGGCGGCGGGGGCGGATGTGACCTGGGATGCGGCGGGGCAGACCTTCTACCTCACCACAGAAATTCAGGAGGGATAAACATGAGACGACGTGTAATTTCGGTGCTGGCCGCCGCCCTGGCCGCGGCCCTTGTACTGGCCGTTCCGGCCAGTGCGTGGGAATACGCCAGCGGTAACGGGTACATCATCCGGGAGCGGGTGGAGGAGGACGGCGCCCATGTCTGGGACGTGTCTGCCAATGGCAGGGACTGGCTGCCTACGGACCGGATGCCCCGTGAGCAGGCGGCCTCCGGCAGGATGGCTCTGCTGGAGACCGGCGGCGCGGTAGTGCGGTATGACCGGCAGAGCGGAGGCATGTCCTATTGGAACGGGACAGAGTGGAAGAAGCCGGAACTGGATTTTGAGCCGTTGGAGGGCCTGGACGGAGCCGAGTATATCTATTATAATTATGATCTGGCCTACGGCGGGGAAAGCTATCTTCTGCGGCAGTATGCGACAAGCAGCGGAGGCGAGGTGAAATCGGACTGGGTGGTTCTGCTGAACGGGACGTTTCAGCAGGTGGCGAAGCATGACTTCGGCGCTCCGGTGACAGACCTGGCCTATATTGACGGTGCGTACTATGTGCTGACCCTGTGGGAGGATGGCTATAAAACCTACCGCAGCAGCGACGGCCGGAACTGGGCCCTCAGCGGCTGGAGTGTATTCGGCCTGCCGGAGCCAAGGCCGGAGAAACCGGCCACGGCCAAAACCCTGGTTCCTGGAGACGAGACTGACGGTTGGCTGATCTACCGGATGAACGGCGGTCCCCTCCAGGTGTCGGTGGACGGGGTGTACTTCCGCACCCTGGACCCGTGGAATGCGGTCGGGCTGAAGGTCTACGGCGGACAGGGCGGCGCAGTGCTGGTGCCCACGGATAAACTGGGCATTGTCACCTCGGGCAAGCCCCTAGTGGTGGACGACGCCGAGCAGGCGGCCCTGCTGCGGGACACCTTTGGGCCATCTCCCACCTATGTGGCCCTGGATGGGAAGTATTTCTCCCTGACCGACAGGACGCTCCGCACCACAGCGGGGTGCACCATGGCCCCTCTGCGTGAGCTGGCCATCTGGATGGGCTATTATGACTTCTCCTACGACGCGGCCACCGGGACGGCGGTCTGCAACAACGGGGTGCAGACCATCACCGTCCGGGTGGGCAGCACCCGGGGCCAGGTGTCCGGGCGGGGACAGGTTCCTATGGCGGTGCCGCCTGAGCTGGTGGGGTGGAAGGTCTATGTCCCGGTGCGCTTTATGGTGGACGCCGCGGGGCTGGAGGACGTGTGGGACGCGGAGCAAAACACGCTCTGGATCACCACCCCCGAACAGGCGTGAAGAAGGGGCCTCCCTCAGGCGGGGGGCCCCTTTTTGTCCGGGCGTTCGGCGGCGGACACCACCACACAGCAGGCCAGGTCGCCGGTGATATTTACCGTGGTGCGCGCCATGTCCAGCACCCGGTCGATGCCCAGGACCAGCCCGACGCCCTCCACAGGCAGCCCCACGGACTGGAGCACCATGCTCAGCATGACGGCCCCCGCGCCGGGCACTCCGGCGGTACCGATGGAGGCCAGCGTGCAGGTGACGATGACGGTGAGCTGCTGTGCGGGGGAGAGGGTCAGGCCGTAAGCGTTGGCGATAAACAGGGCGCATACGCCCTGGTAGATGGCGGTGCCGTCCATATTGATGGTAGCGCCCAGCGGGAGGATGAAGGAGCGCACCGGGTGCGGCACGCCCAGACGCTCGGCGGCCTCCATGGAAAAGGGAAGAGAGCCCGCCGAGCTGGCGGAGGAAAAGGCGAAGACCATGGCGGGCAGGGCCTGGCGGAAAAAGCGCAGAGGGCTGACCCGGCCCAGACCCCACACCGCCGCCGAGTAGCCCGCCAGAACATGGACTAGGCAGGCCCCGTAGACCAGGGCGACGACGCCCAGAAAGGACAGAAGCACCTGTGGGCCCAGCTGTGCCACGACCGGTGCGATGAGGGCGAATACGGCCACGGGGGCCAGCTTCATCACAAAGCCGGTGAGGGCATACATGGCCCGGGCCAGACTGTCAAAGACGCCGTAGAGCGGCTCGCCTGTGCCGCCCAGCGCGAGGATAGCGGCCCCAAGCGCCACGGCAAAAAAGATGATCTGGAGCATATTGCCCTCGGCCAGCGCGGCGACCGGGTTGGCGGGCACCAGGTTGAGCAGGGTGTCGGCCAGACGTACGGTCTCCTCCTCGGCCGGCGCGTCCGGAAGGGCATAACCCAATCCCCGCCCCACAGGGAACAGGTTGCCCGCCAGCAGACCCAGGGTCACCGCCACGGCGGTGGTACAAAGATAAAAGAGGATGGTACGCGCGCCGATGCCCGCCGCCTGCCGGGCGTCCCCCAGACCGCAGGTGCCCGTCACGATGGAGGAAAAGACCAGGGGGACCACCAGCATCTTGACCAGGTTTAAAAACAGCGTGCCCACGGGCTGAATATAGTCCGCGGCAAAGCCGGGCGCACCCTGGAGCGCCAGCCCGGCCAGCACGCCCAGGCCCAGGCCGATCAGGACCTGTATGGATAGCGGCAGCCTGCGCTTCATCCCACTCCCCCCAATTCAGGGTTAGGATACGAAAAAGACAGGAAAAAGATGCGCGGCGGCCGCAAAATATACTAGACTGAGGCGGGGAAGGAGCGGGAACGCTAAGGAGGATATCCCGGCAAAACGGAGCGCGCACCGCAATGAGAGCGCGAAAGATACGGGGAAGCGCTCCCAAGGCAGCGGAGTTTTTTGGAAACCTTAGGCATCACCGCACAATTCCCCACGCACGTCTTGGCGGCCAATTTGCCCCACAAATGCGTTGCAAAACCTTGCAATACGCAAAGTATTCCTGCGGTTTTGCGCCTTTTTGCGGCACAAATTTTCGCGCCAATCCGCACGCGTTGAATGATGCAGTAATGCCCTTAAACAATTTTAATATTCCTTTTAGGATTGCTGCAAGGGAATGGTGCTATAATGAAGCCATCAATTTGGAAGGAAGTGTCTCAATGACGAGAGGAAAACGATGGCTGGCCGGCCTGCTGGCCGCCCTGATGGCGTTCACGGCCCTGCCTGCCGCGGCTCTGGCTGCGGACGCGCCCCGCACGCTTACCCGCGGCGAGGTATGTGAGATCCTGCTTGCCGCAGCCGACGATTATCACAGCGGACTGACTGCGGCCGATCTGCTGAAGGGGGACGGAAGCGGCGATCGGGCGGAGGGGCGCCCGGTCACCCGGGCGGAGGCCCTGGTGATGCTCTCCCGAGCCTTCGGCCCCCTGCCTGCGGCGGCGGGGGACAGCGCTCGCTGGGCCTATCCCGCCGCCCGCTTTACCGATGTGCCTGCCTGGGCGCAAACAGAGCTGGCCGATGTGTTCGCCGCGGGCATCGTAGCGGGCACCAGCGCCACGACCTTCTCTCCCGAGCTGCAAGTGACCGACCAGCAGCTGGATCTGCTGCTCCGCCGGGTGTACGCCCTGGAGGGGAGCAACCGGAAGGACGATTTCTACGCCGCGGTCAACCGGGAATGGCTGACCGCTTCTACCATTCCCGCGGGCTATGCCTACAGCGGCGCCCTGTATGATCTGGGCTATGAAGTCACCGGGCAGGTATCCGAGATCATCCGGGAGATCGCCGCCTCTGCCCCCAAGGAGGGCACCCCGGAGGAGAAGATCAAAAACCTCTACGAGAACATCCTGGATTGGGACGCCCGGAACAAAGCCGGAATCACGCCGATCAAGCCCTATCTGGACGCCATCGGCCGGGCGGAGAGCCTGGATGCGCTGATGAAGGTCCATAACGACGTGTCCAGTCAGCTGGGCGCCTCGCTGGCGCTGGGCTTTGGCCTGACGGTGGACCAAAAGGACAGCGGGAAATACATCCTCACCTTTGGGAGCCTCTCCCCCTCGCTGGGCAAAGAGGACTATGCCGCCGGCGCCGGGATCAAAGACGCCTACCTCCAGTATCTGACCACGCTGCTCACGCTGGGCGGGGAGGATGCAGCCAAGGCTGCAAAGGACGCTCAGGCTTATTATCAGGTGGAGCAGGACCTGGCCGGCGCCATGATGGACCGGCAGGAGTACGGCGATGTGGACAAAACCTATAACCTCTACACCATGCAAGCGCTTCAGGCGCTGTTCCCCAACGTGGACCTGGATGCGGTGCGGGAGGCGGAAGGCCTTTCCGAGGGCGAGGCGGTCATGGTTCAGGACGTAGCCCTGCTGGAGACCGCCGCAGCCTATTTTGACGAGACTCACCTGGAAACGCTGAAGACCATAATGAAGCTCTATCTGCTGGGCAGCTTCGGCAGCGCGCTGGACCGGGCGTTTACCGATGCGTCCGACCGGCTCCAGCAGGCCATGTACGGCACCGACACCAGCCTGCCCGACGAGGATCTGGCCGCCCAGCTGGTACAGGCTTACCTGGCCGATTATCTGGGCGAGGTCTACGTGGAGCGCTACTTCTCCGCCGAGGCCAAGGCCGATGTGGAGGCCATGATCGAACAGTTCCGGGGTATTTATAAGGAACGCATCCTGGCGCTGGACTGGATGAGCGCCGCCACCAAGGAAAAGGCCGTGGAGAAGCTGAACGCCATCACGGTAAATGTGGGATATCCCGACCGCTGGGATACCTATCTGGATGACGCCCAGATCAGAAGCGCCGCTCAGGGCGGAAGCTATTTTGAAAATCTGGTGTCCATCACCCTGGCATCCCGGGCGGAGGCGGCGGCCCTGCAGGATCAGCCGGTCGATAAGACCGCCTGGCAGATGTCCCCCTATACGGTGAACGCCTATTACGACGCGACCTCCAACAGCATCAATTTCCCTGCCGGAATCCTCCAGGCGCCCCTGTATGACGTGCAGGCCGACCCGACCGAGAACCTGGGCGGCATCGGCTATATCATTGCCCATGAGATGACCCATGCCTTCGACAACAACGGCGCCAAGTTCGACAAGAACGGCAACGCCGCCGACTGGTGGACCGAGGAGGACTACGCCGCCTTCCGGCAGCTGTGCCAGCGGGTTGTGGCGTTTTACGACGGGGTAGAGGTCATCCCCGGCGTTACCTGCAACGGGAATCTGACCCTCTCTGAGAATATTGCGGACCTGGGCGCCCTGGCCTGCATCACCCAGGCTGAAGGCAAGGAAAAGCAGCCCGACTATCCAACGCTTTACGAGAGCGCGGCCCGCACCTGGACCTTTACCGGGACCCGGGAGATCTACGCCTATCTGGCGCAGCTGGATGTGCACGCCCCCGGCAAGCTGAGGGGCAACCGGGCTCTGCAGGCATTCGATGAATTCTATGCCGCCTTCGACATCCAGAGCGGCGACGGTATGTGGCTGGAGCCGGAACAACGCGTACAGGTCTGGTAAAACAAAACGGCGCTGCTTTCCCACGGGAGAGCAGCGCCGTTTGGCCGGTCAGAGAAACGGGGGATGGAACGGGAACTCAGACACCGTCCTTCAATTTGAGGATATACATGCCGTCGTGCCAGGTATCCATGTAGATATACCCGCGGTCGTCCACTACGCAGTCTTCGGTGGTGGCCAGCATGGGACCCGGGACGGGGATGTCGAAGAGGAGCTTCTCGGGATTCGGCGGGATGAAGTAGGCCAGCTCCTTGATATAGTAGGGGTCGGACACGTCGTACACCCGCATGCCCGCATGGAAGTAGCAGCAGTAGACCCGATTGGGGTTCTGGTCCAGCCAGGGCTTATTGCTCATGGGTTCGTGGATGTTGTGGGGGCCGAAGGGGCCCTGCATGCCGTCCAGACCGGCGGTGTTGAAGTTGGGCCAGGGGAAGTGCTCCGGCACCTCGGGATAGGGGAATTCCGCCACCAGCTGGGGATCGGTGGGGTCGGAGATGTCGATCATGTGCAGGTTGTTCATGGGCTGAGCGCCCTTGCAGGGGCCGTTGGTGAGAATGTCCTTGTTATAGAAGGGAAAGCGCTCCCCCTCGTTGGTGGCCACCAGGAAATTGCGGCCGGGCAGGGGAAGGCAGGTATGAGTGCGGGCCCCGGCGTACTTGCCGGAGAAGGGCCCCTTCAGCTTGAGCTGGCCGACCTTTTTGGGCCGGGTGACATCGGAGATGTCCAGGATGACCAGGCCCTCGCAGTAGTAGGACAGATAGGCCAGGTCGCCCACCACGAACGGAGGCCCGTGAAGCTGCGGCCAGTCCATGAACTCCCAGTGCTGGGGGCCGTCCACGGGATACTCGCCCGCTTTCATACCGTCGGTAAACTGGCGGGGCTCCCACCAGCGGCCCACCTCCACCGGGTGGGTGGGATCGATGATGTCCAGGATCCGGTAGATGTTGCCGGTAAAGCCCGGGCAGTCGGCGGACAGATGGACGTAGCGCCCGCCGTTGTACATAAAGCGGTGCACACCCATACCGTCCGGCACGCCGGTCTCCCACTTGGAGAGCAGCTTGGGATGGACGGGGTCGCTCTTGATGTCAAAGAGCTGCAGGCTGCCCAGACTCTTGTCGCCGGGCTTGCAGCCGTGGAGGAAGGACACGCCGCCGCCGGTGGCGCCGATCATCAGGCCGTCGGCTACCTGGATCTTGGGGGTGTTTGTGGCGGGGTACTCCTTGGGGTCGCACGCCTGCATCCAGTTGACCACCCTGGGTTCGGCAGGATCGGTCACATCCACGATATTCCAGCCCGGCCCGCGGAAAGATCCGCAGTACATATAGTATCTGCCGTCGTCGGTTTTGTGCAGGGCCATCTGGAAGGCGTTGACGCCGTTGAGATCGCAGAAGCCCACCACTTCCATGTTTTTGATATAGCCCTCGTTTCCGGGGCTCTTGGCGTAAAAGGGAGCAGACAACGTTTTTACCTCCTGTTCCGAATTGCTTCTGTTTATAAGGTTAACCGAAAATCGCCGCCGTGTCTAATAACAATTATCGCATCAATCGGATAACCAAATGCGTATGTTTCCCGATAAAGAACATTAAAAATGGTTAAAATCAACATGGGGCCCCTTGCGCCGGGCGGCAAAAGGGGGTAGAATAAGGCCAGATTCCAGAGGTAATGCCAAGCAGAACAAACAGGAGGTTTTTCATATGGCTTTTTTTGACGAGTTAAAGGAGCGTGCGGTCGACTTGGGCCGGGCCGGCGTGGCCAAGTCCAAGCAGCTGGCGGAAATCGGCAAGCTGAACCTGAGCAGCGCGGGCGAAGAGGACGCCATCAAGAAGGCGTATATCGAAATCGGCAAGCTCTATTATGCCGAGCGCGGCATGGCGCCCGAGACCGCTTATGTGGCCCTGTGCGAGAAGATCACCGCCAGCAAGATCACCATCGAAGAGAACAAAGCGCGCATTGCTGAGATCAAGGCCGAGGGCAATGTATCCGACGCGGAGGTCCCGCCCGTGGTCACCGACGTGCCCCCTGAGGAGCCGAGCGGCTGCGACTGTGGCTGCGAGGTCCACGAGGACGACAAGCCCCAGGAGTAACCCTCAGCCCAAAGACGTCAAACAGCCCGCACGGAAGACTCCGTGCGGGCTGTTTGGCGTTGCTTACAGGATGCGGCGCGCGCCGACGTATACGTTGTTGTAGTGACCATAGGTCAGGTTGTCGATCTTTACGGTATATGTATTGGTGGAGGCGTGGATGAATTCACCGCTGCCGATATAGATACCCACATGCGAGGCCGCCTTGGAGGTGTTGTACTTGAAGAATACCAGATCGCCGGGCTGCAGCTCGCTCTTGGAGACCGACACGCCGTTGGACAGCTGGGTGGAGGCGGTGCGGTTGATGGTGTAGCCGAAGTGGCGGTACACATAACTGGTAAAGCCGGAGCAGTCGAAACTGTTGGGGCCGTTGCCGCCGTAAACATAGGGAACACCCAGATACTGTTTGGCGTAGTCCGCTACCTGCTGCCCCAGGGAAGTGGCGGCGGCAGCGACGGTATCGTCGCCGCGGGAACCGGCGGAGTCCTTGCAGGTGACCATATAATCGCTGCTGACATAGCCGCTCAGGCCGCCGGAGGTATTGATCTTGTACCAGCCGCTGTCGATGCCCACGATGGTGACCACAGCGCCGTTGGAGAGGGCGGCGACCTTGTCGTATCCGGTGCCCGGGCCGCTGCGCATATTCAGGGTGGAACCATCCGTCTGGACCAGCCCGTAACCGATGGCCACGTCCGCTTTCTCAGACACCGTCAGGTACTCGCCGGACATATAGCCCTCCACGGACCTATAATCCACTTTGTACCAGCCGTTCCCGGCATCCTCCAAAATCACCACGGCGTCGCCCTTGGCGGCGGTGGCCAGAATAGTGGCCTCCGTCCCGGCCTCCTCCCGCAGACGCAGCGCGTCGGCCTCTACGGTACCGACGCCCAGGCTGGCGGCGGAAGCGCCTATGGTGCAGACGGCGGCCAGGGCGGTGGTGAGCAGCGCGGTGCGCAGCAGCTTGGCAGGCAGTATCATCGGCTTGTCCCTCCGTTCAAAGGTTGAGCCGCACGCAGACTGCGGCGGCTTTTTTATCATTGGTAACGGTCCCGGCTCACTTGCTGGATAGGGCCCGATCCAGCCACACGGACGCTACGTCCATAGCGGCATACAGGCTGTCCTTCTCGGTCTTTTTGACCACGCGGTCGCGGCTTTTCAGATCGGGGTCGGTCAGCTGGAGCTGGACGGCCACCTTTGTGGCCAGCTCCAGATCCTGTTCTTTCCTGCTGTTCAGAACCTGGAGCATGATGATATATTTTTCTGCCATGCTGCCGTAATAAATCAGGCTGTCCTTACGGCGAAGCGGATGGCCTTTGTAGGTCAGGGGGATATCCTTATTTGACATGAGAGCCTCCTTTTACAGGCTGTAACAATCCTGAAACACTGTAACCAAATTGTAACACATTGTTTCCGTTCCGTCAACCGCTTTCCGGGCGGAAATTTCCGGAATTTTCTCCCAAAGACGTCCTATCGGGCGGACGGGCCCGCAACGGGACGCAGGCGGGCGAACAGAGCGAGCAGAGCGAGAATCAGAGCGGCCAGCATCAACAGGGCTTCCGCCAGCATGACGTAAGTGCGTCCGCCCAGAGAGAGGATCAAGGTATATCTTTGGCGCAGATAGACGGCATAGGCGCTCAGGGAGGAGAGCTGCACCAATACGGCGCAGTACCAGCGCCGGGGAAGCGCGCAGGCCCAGGCCAGGGTGAGCACGTCGGCCAGGAAAAAGTAACGGTCGTGCATATAGGGCAGCAGGAAGGGCACTCCGATGGCCATGACCGCCGCCGCGGCCAGAAGGGCCGTTTCGTCCGCTGTTTTCCGGCGCCGCCGGAGCAGCGCCAGCAGAGTCAGCGCCAGCAGCAGCGCCGCGGCGATCCCCAGCTTGGCGCCCAGCGTCTCGTCGACCTGGGCGTCATAGGGCAAAAAAGAGAAAACCGTGGCGGCGTTGTAGCACAGGCTTCCCACCCCCTCCCGGGTCTGGCCCAAATAGACCCCCAGAATATCGCCCAGAGGCTTGCCCAGCAGGAGGGCCGGCAGGATGGTGACGCCGTAGGCGGCAGGAAAGCAGAAGAGATGGCGGAATTTGAGGCGGCCCATGAGCCAGAGCGCGCCCCACAGGGGAAGCAGAAACACGGTCTGCAGTTTGAAGGAAAAGGCCACTCCCAGCAGCGCCAGAGAGGACTTGGGCCGCTGTTCCAGCGCGCAGGCCAGGGCGTGGAGGGTCAGCGCGCCGTAAAGGGAGTCGCACTGGCCCCAGCAGGACCCGTTGAGCACCACCGTGGGCAGAAGGAGCAGCAGGCAGAAGCACACCAGGGGCCGGACGCTGTCCGGCGGGCAGAAGCGCCGGACCAGCCGCAGCCCGCCCCAGGCCAGCACGACATCGAAGAGGATGGAAAAGAGCTTGATGAGATACAGGTCGGGCACCGGCAGGTAAGAGATGGCGGCCAGAAAATAGAGATAGGGCGCGTTGTAGTTGCCGATCGGCAGGCGTACCGCGGCAAAACCGCCGTTTTCCCGGAAAGCCTGCGCCCACTGGGACAGGAACGTCTCGTAGTCCGGCGTCACATAGTCCAGCAGCAGGGCGCGCAGGAAGAATGCCAGGCCGATGGGCAGCAGGGCGGTGAGCAGCCATCCGGCCGGGAAGCGCCGGAGCGCCGGAGGAACGGCGGCGCCGGCGGCTATGGCCGCCAACAAAAGAAATACGGCACACCGTGCCCCGGCGGAGCCGCGGGTCAGACCAAGAACAGGGACCAGGCTGAGCAGGAGCAGAGCCAGCCCGGTCCCGGCACAGAAGAGGGCGCGCAGAGAAGGACGGGGAGAAAGCGGCTGGGAAGACATCCTTTCACCTCACTCACGATCACTTGAAAAAGGGAAAAGGCCCGGAGCAGCGCTCCGGGCCTTTTCCGATCCTTACAATTCGACGGGGGCCGGGACGACCTCGTCGGCAATCGCTTCGCCGTCGGAAGCATCGCTCTCGGCGGTGCCCTCGTCGTCCACCTTGTCGTACTTGCGGTAGATGCTCAGACCGGAACCGGCGGGGATCAGCTTGCCGATGATGACGTTTTCCTTCAGACCCAGCAGGTGGTCCACCTTGCCCTTGATGGCGGCCTCGGTCAGGACCTTGGTGGTTTCCTGGAAGGAGGCGGCGGACAGGAAGGAGTCGGTGGCCAGACTGGCCTTGGTGATTCCCATCAGGATGCGGGTGGCGGTAGGCAGGCGCAGCTCGATGCCGTCGTTGGTCTCGCCGGCGTCGATGCGGTCCTGAACCGCGCGCTTGGCGTCCAGATACTCGATCAGGTCGATGGTGGAGCCGGAGAGCAGATCGGAATCGCCCGCGTCCTCTACCCGGACCTTGCGCATCATCTGGCGCACGATGACCTCAATGTGCTTGTCGTTGATATCCACGCCCTGCTGACGGTAGGGCTTCTGGACCTCCTGGATCAGATAGTCGTACACCGCATGGACGCCGCGGATGCGGATCACGTCCTGGGGGTAGAGGGCGCCGTCGGTGAGCGCGAAGCCCTTGGCCACCTTGTCGCCGTTCTGGACCCGGAGGCCGGCGGAGTAGGGCAGGGCGTAGGTGACCACCTCGCCGTCGTCGGCGGTGATGGTCACATTGCACATGGAGTTGCGCTTGGCCTCTTCCAGGGTGACGGTGCCGCTGATCTCAGCCAGCTGGGCCATCTTCTTGGGCTTGCGGGATTCAAACAGCTCCTCGACGCGGGGAAGACCCTGCGTGATGTCGCCGCCGGCCACGCCGCCGGTGTGGAAGGTACGCATGGTCAGCTGGGTGCCGGGCTCGCCGATGGACTGGGCGGCGATGATGCCCACCGCCTCACCGGCGCCCACGCGCTCGCCGATGGCAAGGTTGATGCCGTAGCACTTGGAGCAGACGCCGCTGCGGGACTCGCAGGTGAGTACGCTGCGGATCTTGACCTCGCAGATGCCGTGCGCCTCCAGGAACTTGGCGTCGTCCACGGTCATCATGCGATCGTGGGAGATCAGCACCTCGCCGGTCTTGGGATCGCACACGTCCTCCACCGGGTAGCGGCCCTTGAGCCGCTCGCCGAAGGTCTCGATGACCTGGCCGTTTTCCACGATCTCGCTGACGGTGATGCCGTCGTGGGTGCCGCAGTCGTGCTCCCGGATGATGACCTCCTGGGACACGTCCACCAGACGGCGGGTCAGGTAACCCGAGTCGGCGGTACGCAGCGCGGTATCGGCCATGCCCTTCCGGGCGCCTCGGGAGGAGATAAAGTACTCCAGCACGGACAGGCCCTCACGGAAGTTGGACTTGATGGGGATCTCGATGGTACGGCCGGAGGTGTCGGCCATCAGGCCGCGCATGCCGGCCAGCTGGCGGATCTGAGCGGAAGAGCCGCGGGCGCCCGAGTCCGCCATCATCCAGATGGGGTTGTACCGGTCCAGACCCGCCATCAGGGCCTCGGTCACGTCCTTGGTGGTCTTCTCCCACGCCTCCACCACCAGGCGGTAGCGCTCGTCGTTGGTCAGGAAGCCGCGCTTGTACTGCCGGTCGATCTTGACGATCTCCTGCTCGGTGGCGGCGATGAGGCCGTTCTTCTCGGGCGGCACGGTCATGTCGTAGATGGAGACGGTCAGCGCGCCCCGGGTGGAGAACTTATACCCCTTGGCCTTGATGGTGTCCAGCACGCCGGCGGACACGGTGAAGCCGTGCTTGGTGATGCACTTGTCGATGATCTTGCCCAGCTGCTTTTTGCCGGTGACGAAATTGATCTCCGGCTCAAACATGGCCTCGGGGTCGCTGCGGTCCACAAAGCCCAGGTCCTGGGGGATCCCCTCGTTGAAGATCAGGCGGCCCACAGTAGTACGCACCAGCTTGTGGAGCACCTTGCCGTCCACCTCGCGGGAGCGGCGGACCAGGATGGGCACGTGCAGCTCCAGCTCTCCCTCGTCATAGGCCAGACGGGCCTCAATGTCGTCGGAGAAGACGTGGAGCACCTCCCGGGGCAGCTGGCCGTCCTCCGTTTCGGCGCAGATGCCGGCGTAGGTGGGAATATCGTCCAGACGGCCGGGGGCCTTGACCCAGATATAATCGTCGGGGGCCACCACGCCCTCAGCCAGGGCGGCCTTGACGCTGGCCACATCATCGAAGGTTTCCCCGATGGTGTGCTCGGGGTATTTCTCGTAAGTCAGGTAGTAGGAGCCCAGCACCATGTCCTGGGTGGGCACGGTGACGGGGCCGCCGTCCTGGGGCCGCAGCAGGTTGTTGGCGGACAGCATGAGCACCCGGGCCTCGGTCTGAGCCTCGGCGGACAAGGGGACGTGGACAGCCATCTGGTCGCCGTCGAAGTCGGCGTTGAAGGCGGTACACACCAGGGGATGGAGCTTGATGGCGCGCCCCTCCACCAGCACGGGCTCGAAGGCCTGGATGCCCAGACGGTGCAGGGTGGGGGCGCGGTTGAGCATGACGGGGTGGTCCTTGATGACGAACTCCAGCGCGTCCCACACCTCGGCCCGGCCCTTGTCCACCATCTTCTTGGCGGATTTGATGTTGTTGGCCAAGCCGTCCTCCACCAGCTTCTTCATGACGAAGGGGCGGAAGAGCTCGATGGCCATCTCCTTGGGCAGGCCGCACTGGTAGATCTTCAGCTCGGGACCCACCACGATGACGCTTCGGCCGGAATAGTCCACGCGCTTGCCCAGCAGGTTCTGGCGGAAGCGGCCCTGCTTGCCCTTGAGCAGGTCGCTCAGGGACTTGAGGGCGCGGTTGTTGGCGCCGGTGACGGCCCGGCCGCGGCGGCCGTTGTCGATCAGGGCGTCCACGGCCTCCTGGAGCATCCGCTTCTCATTGCGGACGATGATGTCCGGGGCGTTGAGCTGGATGAGCCGCTTGAGGCGGTTGTTGCGGTTGATGACCCGGCGGTACAGGTCGTTGAGGTCGGACGTGGCAAACCGGCCGCCGTCCAGCTGGACCATGGGCCGCAGCTCCGGCGGGATCACGGGCAGCACGTCGATGACCATCCACTCGGGCTTGTTGCCGGAGAGGCGGAAGGCGTCCACCACCTCCAGCCGCTTGACGATCCGGGCCTTCTTCTGGCCGGAGGACTCCTTCAGCTCGGCGTGGAGCTGGGCGGAGAGCTGTTCCAGGTCCACGTCCTGGAGCAGCTTCTTCACGGCCTCGGCGCCCATGCCGGCCTGGAAGTCGTCCTCATACTTCTCCCGGTAGTCCCGGTACTCCTTTTCGGAGAGGATCTGATTCTTGGTCAGCGGGGTCTCGCCGGGGTCGGTGACGATATAGTTGGCGAAGTACAGCACCTTCTCCAGGATCCGGGGGCTGATGT
>OLGB01003574.1_pt1 | contig 14402 bp, 11 predicted proteins | sample 1605691 | NCBI WGS metagenome assembly OLGB01 (sample SAMEA3888925, study PRJEB22519) | human gut metagenome | biome: human gut; feature: human-associated habitat; material: faeces | place: Denmark | collected 2010 | reverse complement strand
CCGGAATGCTGGCAGCACTGGTGTTGCCGTGGCGGTCCATGTTCTTGTAGAACTTTGCGGCGTCGGCGTGGAGCGCTTTCACACAGTGGTCGATGATGCGGCTGTTGGCCTGATGGCAGACCACCCAGTCCACATCGTCCAGCGCCAGCTGCGTCTCGTCCAGCACCGCGTGCAGACAGCGGGGCAGTGCGTCCACCGCAAAGCGGAAGACGGCACGCCCGTCCATGCTGATGGGGGCTGAACCGGTGCGGCAGGGGCCTCCTGCGTGGATAGCCTCGTCGCCCCGTGCGCCCAGCGTGATCGCAAACGGTGCGTCGCACAGTTCAAAAATCGCTGCGCCCGCACCGTCGCCGAAGAGCACACAGGTGGAGCGGTCGGTCTGATCCATCAGGCGGGACAGCGCTTCGCAGCCCACCACGAGGGCGTACCGTCCACCCAGCGTCGCCATCAGGCCGCGGGCCACGGCGGTGCCGTAGATGAAGCCCGAGCAGGCAGCGTTGACATCCAGCGCGGGGCGGTTTTCGGGCAGACTCAGCGCCCGCTGCACCTGACAGGCCACACTGGGGGTGGCGTCAGGTGCCGAAAGGGTAGCGCAGACACAGCAGGCAATATCCTGCGGCGAAAGACCACTGCGCTCCAGCGCCTGCTTTGCCGCCGCGATGGCCAGCGTGGCGGCGGATTCTTCCTCCGTACACCAGTGGCGGGCGCGGATGCCGGTGCGGGTGGTGATCCACTCGTCGCTGGTGTCCACGGTGCGGCTCAACTCTTCATTGGTGACCGTGCGGCCGGGCAGAGCTCCGCCGGTGGCGATCAACTGCAAACCGTTCATGCTCGTTTCGCTTCTCCGATCTGACGAAATTTTTTGTACCGCTGGTCGGCCAGTGCCTTGCCGCTCATCTTGCAGAGGGCGGTGAGGTGGTTTTTCAGGGCCGTATCCATGGCGGCAAACAGGGCCGCGTGGCTGCGCTGTGCGCCGCCCACAGGCTCCGGGATAATCTCCTCGACGATGCCGTCCTTGTAGAGGTCCTGTGCGGTCAGCTTCATGATCTCGCAGGCTTCGCCGCTGCGGGAGGAATCCTTCCACAGGATGCTGGCGAAACCCTCAGGACTGAGCACCGAGTAGACGGCATTTTCCAGCATGAGGATGTGGTTTGCCACACCCAGTGCCAGTGCGCCGCCGGAAGAGCCCTCGCCGGTGACAACAGCGATGACGGGAACCGTCAGACCGCTCATCTCCATCAGGTTTCGGGCAATCGCCTCGCCCTGTCCCCGCTCTTCGGCCTCTTTGCCGGGGTATGCGCCCGGCGTGTCGATGAAGGTGATGATGGGACGGCCAAACTTTTCGGCCTGCTTCATGAGACGGAGGGCCTTGCGATAGCCCTCCGGTCCCGGCATACCGAAGTTGCAGGCCATGTTCTCTTCCAGCGTGGAACCTTTGCGGTGGCCGATGACGGTCACAGGCATCCCGTGGAAGCGGGCGATGCCGCCCAGAATGGCGCTGTCCTCCCGGCACTGACGATCACCGCACTGCTCAAAGAAATCGGTGAACAGAGCGTTGATGGTCTCGTCGATATGGGGGCGCTCCGGGTGGCGTGCCAGAAAGACCCTGTCCTCTGCGGTCAGTGCCCCGCAGCCGGACAGCAAAGCGTCCTCCTGTGCGGAAAGCTCTGCCAGCTCGGCAGCGTGGTTGGTGATATCGGTCATATTCTCGTCCGCCGGGTCGCCGCGCAAGGCGGCAATCTTTTCATCCAGCGGTGCGAGCTGTTGTAAGATGTCCTTGATCATAAGGCGCTCCCTCCTCAGGCGTGCAGACGCAGCAGCTGCGCCAGTGTTTCGCGCATTTCGGTACGGGGCACTACCTTGTCCACAAAGCCGTGCTCGTACTGGAACTCGCTGCGCTGGAAGCCTGCGGGCAGCTTTTCGCCGATGGTCTGTTCAATGACCCGGGGGCCCGCAAAGCCGATCAGCGCCCCGGGCTCGGCCAGCATGATGTCGCCAAGGCTGGCAAAGCTGGCAGTCACACCGCCGGTGGTGGGGTGGGTCAGCACGCTGATGTACAGCCCGCCCCGGGCGGAGAACCGCTCAATGGCGGCAGAGGTCTTTGCCATCTGCATCAGGCTGAAAATGCCCTCCTGCATCCGGGCGCCGCCGCTGGCCGAAAAGATGATCAGCGGCAGGTGCTTTGCGGTGGCGTGCTCCACGGCGCGGGTGATCTTTTCGCCCACAGTGGTGCTCATGCTGCCCATAAAGAACCGGCTGTCCAGCACTGCTGCCACCACAGGGGTGCCCTCGATGCGCCCCGTGGCGGTGATGACAGCCTCCTTCAGGCCGGTCTTGCCGGTCTGTGCTTCCAGCTTTTCCGGGTAGCCGGGAAACTGCAGCACATCCTGCGGTGCAAGGTCGGCATCCAATTCTCGGAAGCTGCCCTTATCCAGGATGAGGTTCAGGCGGTAGTACCCGCCGATGGGCAGGTGCACCCCGCAGTTGGGGCAGACGTACTGCGCCTTGTTCCAGATCTGGCGGGTGGCACGGCGTCCGCACTTTTTGCATTCCACGAACTGCGGGTCGTTCCACACGGCACCCGCATCCCGCCGGGCTTTCAGCTGGAAGGTGCGCTCCCGCATACTGCCCGGCAGCAGGTCTTTGATACTGTTCATCGCGTTTCGCCTCGGTCAGCCTCAGACATGGGCATTGATGTAGTTGAAGATATCGCCCACGGTCTTGAGGTTTGCCAGTTCCTCATCGGGGATGGACACGCCGCAGGCCTCTTCCAGTGCCATGTTCAGCTCCACAGCGTCCAGGCTGTCGGCCTCCAGATCCTCGGTCAGGCTGGCTTCCATGGTCACCTTGTCCTCATCGCAGCTCAGGGTATCGACAACGATCTTCTTCATTTCCTCGAAAGTCATGGTAGTGTTCTCCTTTATGTTGTATGATTGTATTGATTATTTACCTAAAAGTTATGAGGTATCGAACACGACCATTATAGCCAATTCGTCGGATAAGTCAATGGATTTAGTTAAATATTTTTATCTTTTACACTTTTGTCACAGTTTGCTTCCTTTTTATATAGCCCCCTGCACAGGGCGCAAAAAAGCCGCTGCACAGTGCTTTGTGCAGCGGCTTTTCCCGCAATAATAATATTTTCTTATTCCAACCCGATCTGCTGTGCGTACTCTTCCAGCAGCTCCCGCTCAAGGAAGGGAGTCTTGACGCCCTCGCGGTCGCGGTAAGTCTCGTGCCCCTTGCCGATGACGGCGATCAGATCGCCCTCCTGTGCGTGATCCACCGCGTAGTGCAGCGCATCCAGACGGTCGGGGATCTCCACGAACTTTGCGTCCGGGTTGCCCTTGTTCATGCCCACGCGGATATCCGCAAGGATGTCCTCCACCTTCTCAAAGCGGTTGTTGTCCTCGGTGAGGATGGAGAAATCGGCCATCTTGGCGCAGATCTCGCCCATGCCGTAGCGGCGCAGCTTGGAGCGGTTGCCGCCGCAGCCGAACACCACCACCAGACGGTGGGGCTTGTAGGCCCGCAGAGTGGTGAGCAGGCTTTCTGTGGACACCTCGTTGTGGGCGTAATCCAGCAGGATGGTGAACTTTTTGCTGATGGGCACCAGCTCCACACGTCCCTTCACCACGCACTTGCCCAGACCATCGTGGATGGCGGCATCCGGCAGACCCAGCACCTTGCCCACGGCCAGCGCAGCCAGCGCGTTGTACACGCTGAACTCGCCGGGCATATTCACCTTGACGTCCATCTCGTCCTTGCCGGTAACGTGGAAGGCAACGCCCAGAAAATCGTGGGTGCGCAGCAGCTCGTATCCGGTCTCGCGGTAGTCGGCCTTTTCATCGCGGCCATAGGTGACCAATTTGCAGGTATGACCCTCCAGCAGAGCGGCGGTGTTCTCGTCGTCGATATTCACCACGCCCACATCGCAGCGCTTGAACAGCTGTCCCTTCCAGCTGCGGTACTCCTCAAAGGTCTTGTGCTCGCCGGGGCCGATGTGGTCGGGCGAGAGGTTCGTGAAGACGCCGATGTCGTAATGGATGCCCGCCACGCGGTCCATCATGAGGCCCTGACTGGACACTTCCATCAGCGCCGTATCGCAGCCGGCGTCCAGAAACTCCCGGAAAGTCTTCTGCAGCTCATAGCTCTCAGGGGTGGTGTTGGCCGTCTCCTGATGGTGGCCGAGGAAGTAGATGCCGTTGGTGCCGATCATGCCCACCTTGCGGCCTGCGGCTTCCAGCACGCTCTTGATCATGTGGGTGGTGGTGGTCTTGCCCTTGGTGCCCGTCACGCCGATCATGGTCATCTGGCGGGAGGGGTTGCCGAACAGATTGGCGCTCATTTTTGCCATGGCGTAGCGGCTGCTCTCCACCTTGATGACATTGACGTCCGGCATGGCCGAGAGGTCGATATCGTGCTGGATGACCAGCGTATTGACGCCCTTTGCCACGCAGTCGGCGGCAAGATCATGGCTGTCCCGCTGAGTGCCCACGATACAGACGAACAGCAGGCCGGGCGCGGCTTTGCGGCTGTCGTAGATGATATCCTCGACTTCGGTCTCCAGGGTGCCCTGCACGAGGGTAAAGGGCACATCCTCCATCAGTTGTTCCAGTTTCATAAGTAATACACTCCTCATCCCTGATTGGTGGTTTCCTGATTTGCGGCTTCTTCCGTCGGCGGAGTTTCCGCTCCGGCCGCAGGGGCGGCCTCCGGCGCTGCCGATGTCTCCGCGGAGAGCTCAGCATCCGCTGGGGGATCTGCCTCAGCGGCGTCCGGGTTTTCCACCGGCGTTTCCTCCGGTGTGGAAACTTCCGGCACGAGATAGCCCGAGGGCAGGGTAGGCTCGCCCTGCGCAAAGCGGAATTTCCGGGTGCTGGACGCGCTCAGGTGGCTCAGGTCCAGCAGACCGGTATCGGTGGCGGCGCAGCCCTTGCCGTCCTGGTTGAGCAGGACATACTGGGCCAGCTTGAGCTTGTAATCCAGCTCATTCAGCGTGCCCAGCAGGACGCTGATGCGGTCCTGATACAAAAAGGCCATTTCCTCGGTGTCCGCAAACTCCATGCGGGTGGCGTCGCCCAGCATCCCGTAGCTGTCCAGTGCGGACATCAGCGTGTTGAGCGATTCCAGCCGTTGGTCGGTCTCCGCCTCTGTTTCCGAAGAAGCCGCGCTGTCGGCACTCTCTGAAGCGGCCGCACTGCTGGCGGCGGGGGCCGCGGCAAAGTCCAGCTGTTCGCCGGGCGTGGCAGACACCGGCTCCCCGCCGTAAAGGGTGGCAAGGCCCGCTGGCTGGGCGGCATCCTTGGACAGGATCTTCAGGCTGGCCGAGAGAGTCAGCCAGCCGCCCTCCACCTGCATGGCGTAGGTGGGCCGGGCTTCTGTCACCTGGACCACCACGGTGCCGGGGTACTGCCGCTCCACATGGATGAACTCCAGCATGGGGAACGCTTTTTCCAGCTCCTTGGATTTCTGGCCCGGGTCAAAGCTGAAGATGTTCTCTTCGGTGTGGACGCCCAGCGCCTGCAAGATCTGCTCGCTGGCGTAGCCGCCCACCTCGGCCACCTGCGTGCCGTCCGCCGTCTGCACCTGAATGGAGCTGATCTTGAACAGCATGGTGCCCGTGAGGTAAACGCCCGCCGCAATGACGCAGAGCAGCAGGGCAAAGGCGGTCAGACGGCGGATGATCCTGCGCCGCCGGATGGCCGCGCGGGTCAGCTTCCGCTTTTTTTTGCTCTCCCGGCGGCTGGGGCTGCGGAGGTTGGCCTCCGTGGGGCGCATCCGCCCGCTGGGACCGTTTTTCGCGCCTCTGGAGGCTCCGTTCGCCGGGCGGGTGCTGCGATTCCCATTCCGGCCGCGGGCACGGTCCTGGGCGCTCCGGGAGCGGCTCGCGCCGTTCTGCCCGGCAGAGCCGGACATCTGCCTTCCCTGCCGGGGGAACTGGATGCTGTTATCTGCCCGGCGGGGCTGCTCATAGCGCACACTGCCGTTTGCAAAATCAATGGTCTGCTCCTGGTAGCCCTGCGGGCTGCCCCGGCGCTGAGAGGAGGCACGGCGGGCGTCCTGCGCCTGGTCATACACCCGGCGGCGGCCGGAAGCGTTGGAACGGCTGCGGCGGCGGGCTGTATTTCCCTGCGCCGGGCGGCTCTGGTTCCGGTTTGGATTCTCACGCCTGCAGTTCTGTGCCATGGGGCCTCCCCTCCTTTCCGTCTGATTTTATCACAAGTTGTCTCCCGGTGCAATTACGGGGTCTTGACCAGCTTGAGCAGGGCGTCTGCAATACGGTCCAGGCTGTCGTCCACCGAGAGCTTCCGAGCGTTCTGGCCCATTTCAGCCAGCTTGCCGGGCTGAGCCAGTATGTCGGAAACGGTCTGCACCAGCTTTTCCCCGGTCAGGTCTTTTTCCTCAATGACCACGGCGGCCCCGGCTTTCTGCAGCTCGAGGGCATTGTAATACTGGTGGTTCTCCGCCACATTGGGGCTGGGGATCAGGACTGCAGCGCGGCCCACGGCCTCCAGCTCGGCCAGCGTCAGCGCGCCGGCGCGGCTGATGACGAGATCGGCAGCCGCCAGCAGCTCCGGCATGTTGTTGATGTATTCTTTTACCACAAGGCTCTCGCCCGGGGCAAAGCCCTTTTCTTTTTCCAGATTCTGGAACAGCTCCACGCCGTACTGACCGGTGGCATGCAGGTGGAGCACCGGCTTTGCATTCTTCTGTTCCCAGGCGCAGAGATCGGCCACCACTTCATTGACACGACGGGCACCCAGACTGCCGCCGAACGACAGGATGATCGTCCGGTCGCCCGCGCCCAGCTCGGCACGGATGGCGTCACGGTTCTTGGCCTGCGCAAACACCTCCGGGCGGACCGGGTTGCCCACCACGATGGTCTTTTCCGGGGCACCCAGCTTCTCCACGGCGGCGGGCACGGCGGCGAATACGATGTCCACATCCGGGGCCAGCAGTTTGTTGGTCACGCCGGGGAACGCGTTCTGCTCATGCAGGGCGGTCTTGATGCCCTGCTTGGCGGCGCAGCGCACCACCGGGCCGGAGACATAGCCGCCGCAGCCGATGACGAGGTCCGGCTGGATCTCTTTCATCATCTTTTTCGCCGTGGGCCCCGAGAGGGCCAGGTTCCACAGGGTGATGATGTTCCGCCGGATGTTGTTGAGCGAGAGTTTGCGCTGGAAACCCGTGATCTCAATGTGATGGAACGGGTAGCCCGCCTGGGTGACCAGGCGGTACTCCATGCCCTCTTTCCGGCCTGCAAAATGGATCTCAGCGGTGGGGTCGGCTTTTTTCAGGGCACCCGCAATGGCCAGCGCCGGGTTGATATGGCCGGCCGTGCCGCCGGCAGCGATCAGAACTTTCATACAATTTCCCTCCTGATAGGCCCATTACCGTTCCGGCTGGGCATTGTGTGCCGTATTCAGCACGATGGTTTTGGCTTTCCGCTGCTCTTCCCGCAAATGATGCAGGTTTTCCCGCTCCAGGCGGGCGCGCTCGCCGTTGCGGCCGATGTTGACCATAACGCCCATCTCGGCCAGCAGCAGGATCAGGCTCGTACCGCCCGAAGAGAAGAACGGCAGCGAAATGCCGGTATTGGGCAGGGTGTTGGTGACGACCGCGATGTTGCAGAACACCTGCCACGCGATCTGCGCCATGATGCCGATGCCCACTAAGGTGCAGTAGCGGTTCTCGGCGTGGAACGCCAGCCAGAGCCCCTCCACCAGAAACAGCACAAACAGCAGGATGACCAGCACGGCCCCCACAAAGCCCAGCTCCTCACAGACCACGGAGAAGATGAAGTCGTTGTTGCTCTCGGGCAGCCAGAGCTGTTTTTCAATGCTGTTGCCAAGGCCGAGGCCGGTCACGCCGCCGGAACCGATGGCGTACAGGCTCTGCAGGGTCTGGTCCGTCATCTGGGAGAGGTCCTGCGTCCAGCCGTCGAGGCGGCTCTGCAGGTACGGGATGGAATCAATGTGCTGCAGCAGGGTCTCCAGCAGAAAAATGCCGGTAGCAGCCCCCGCCCAGGTGATGATGCCGCCGTTTCCGCCCAGCAGCAGGATGGTGCCCACGATGGCCGTGGTCAGCACGATGCCGGACATGTGGGGCTCCAGCACCAACAGCGCCAGCACCAGCAGCAGGGGCAGCAGCGGAACGATGAGCTCCCGCACCAGGCGCTGGTAGAGCCAGACGCTGGGCGGCACCCGGCGGTTGGAGCCGGGGTCCAGCTTTTCCAGCCGGGGGGCCTTGGCGGCCAGATGGGCCGTGAGCAGGATCATCTCAAACTTGGCGATCTCCGATACCTGCACCGTAAAGCCGCCGAACGAGATCCAGCGGCGGCAGCCGTTGAGCGGCGTGCTGAACAGCACCAGCACCAGCAGTACCAGACAGAGCAGATACCCCGGCCAGACCAGCTTGCGCAGAAAACGGTAGTCGATATAGGAAAACAGGGCCATGGCCACAACGCCAAGCCCCAGACAGAGCACCTGGCTGCGGATAAAGTGCAGGCTGTCGCCAAAGCGGAGGTAGCCTGTGGTGTAGCTGGCGCTGAACAGCATCACCAGCCCGAAGATCACGATGATGCCCAGCGTCGCCATCCAGTTGATGAGGAGCGTTGGCCAGGGGCCGGGGTCGCGCTGTAAGATGGAAAAAGGCTCCGCCTTTTTTCTGCGGATGGTCGCCATCTGCATTCCTCCCTCTGAATCAGCTGATCTTTGCCATCTGCATCGCCAGTGCGACGCCCAGCATGGCAAAGACACAGAACGTGTAAAAAATTGAGATGGGGGCACGGCCCCGCTTTTCCAGCCAGCGGTGGAGCGGCGCGGTGCCAAAGAGCTGCTTCCGGCCTTTTGATGCCTGATAGACCAGAATCTGCAGCGCCACCATGCCGCCCTCCAGCCAATAAGGCAGGCCCAGCGGCACACTCAGGCCCGGCCAACCGATGCTCAACGGCACGCAGCCCAGCGCCCCGGCCAGGAACAGGCTGCCCACGCTGCCGGGCAGCAGCTTGGCAGGCGGGAAATTCCAGAGCAGGAGCGCCATCAGCGCCCCGGCCAATGCGGCAGGCAGCACCCCCAGCGGGAACCAGCCCAGAATGGTCATGGCTCCCATAAGGCCCAGCATCCCGAGGAACGCGCTCCCGCAGACCACGCCGTCCGCTCCATCGGCCACCCGGGCGCTCTCGGCAAGGCCGACGAGGAGCAGCCCCCACACGATGGGGGCCAGCACGCCCAGCTCGCAGTAACCAAGGCCGGGCAGTACCAGCCCGGTGGCAAGGCAGTGGTTGGCCGCCAGCAGCCCCTGCACGGCGGCAGCAGCCGCGGCCTCCAGCCCCAGCCGCACCGGGCGGCGGAGGCCCAGCGGGGCATGGCGGCGCAGGCGGGCCAGGTCATCGGCCAGGCCCACGGCCCCAAAGGCCAGCGCCCCAAACAGCGCGATGAGGAGCCGGGTGGTCCACAGGCCCTCATCCCCCAGCAGGGCAGGCTCTGCCACGCAGGCGGCCGTCCAGCCCACGCCCACCGCTGCCAGCGTGCCCACCATGAGGCAGAGGCCCCCCATGGTCGGGGTGGCCGGGGGCGGCAGGTCGTCCGGGTCGCTGTCCGGCTGCAGCTGAGAGGTCTGCGGTGCCTCGGGCTCCTGCCCGGGGCCGAACGCCCGGAGCAGCGGCACCATGAAATTCCCGAGCGCCGCCGTGAGGAAGAACCCCAGCGTTGAGGCGACGATCAAGGCAAAACGGATCATTTTTGTATTACTCCAATTGATATTTCTTTTTATTTTTGCTCATTGTAAAAGATTTCGAGCACTTTTTCCAGCGCCATGCCCCGGCTGGCCTTGACCAGCAGCGCGTCGCCGGGCTGCATCCGGGCCAGCAGCAGTTCTGCCGCCTCCCGGTAGGTATCCACATGGCGTGCCTCCACCCCGGCAGCCGCGGCAGCCTGGGCCGTGCGTTTCGCCTCCGGGCCATAGGCCACGAGGAAGTCCACGCCGTATTCCGCAGCCTGTTTGCCCACCGTCTCATGGGCTTCCGGGCTGATCTCGCCCAGCTCCAGCATATCGCCCAGCAGGGCAAAGCGGCGCTTGCAGGGGTACTCTTTGAACATGGCCAGCGCGGCTTTCATGCTGTCGGGGTTGGCGTTGTAACAGTCCTCGATGACATCCACGCCCTTGCTGTGGACCACTTTCTGGCGCATCCCGGTCTGCTGGAACTGGCTCAGCCCCGCAATGACCCGCTTGGCGTTCAGGCCCAGCCGGGTGGCGGCGGCGTAAGCCGCCAGCGCGTTGGCCACATTGTGGCGGCCCATGGCCGGGATGTGCACCTCGGTGGTGTCTTCCTCCCGGTCTTCCAGCGTAAAGGTCATGCCGTCGTCCTCCTGCCGGATGTTCAGGGCGCAGACGTCCGCGTTCTCATCCCCCAGGCTGAACCAGACTGGGTGGACATGCTCCGGCAGCTTCGCGGCCCGCAGGAACGGGTCATCCCCATTGAGCACCAGCGGGGCACCGTTGGGCAGGCCCTCGCAGATCTCCAGCTTGGCCTTGCAGATATTCTCCTGGCTGCCCAGGTTGCCAATGTGCGACACACCGATGCAGGTGATGATGCCCACATCCGGGCGGGCGCAGCGGCTCAACCGCTCGATCTCGCCCCGGTGGCTCATGCCCATCTCCACCACCGCGTACTCCGTCTCTTTGCCGATGCGGAACATGGTGCGGGGCAGGCCCAGCTCGTTGTTCTGGTTGCCCTCGGTCTTGATGGTATTGCCAAAGCCCGCAATGGCGGCGTAGGTCATCTGTTTGGTCGTGGTCTTGCCCACGCTGCCCGTCACGCCCACTACCTTGGGGGAAAACTGGCGGCGGTAGTTGGCCCCCATCATCATCATGGCGCGGTAGCTGTCCGGGCAGAGGAAACACTTCCCCGCCGGGACATCTTTCACCGGGTGGTTGAGGACGACATATTCGGCCCCTTCTTCCAGTGCTTTGGCCGCGAAATCGTGGCCGTCAAATTTTTCACCGGGGAACGCCACAAAGATGCACCCGGGGCGCACCTCGCGGCTGTCGGTGGTCACAAGGTCGATGGCTGCCTCATCGGCAAAGCCCTCCGGGGCCAGGCCTTTTAAAAGAACGCTTGCACTGATTTTATCCATAGCTGTACTCCTCATTTATCCACAAGTAATTGTAACGATGGTACCACGCTGGACGCTGGTGCCGGGGGCCTCGCTCTGGCTCTGGACCAGACCGTTGGCATCGCCTTCCACCGTGCAGTTCAGGCCCGCTGCCGCCAGCATCTGGCGGGCAAACTCAGCACTCTTGCCGCTGACATCCGGCACCTCGGTGTGGCTGCCCTCGTAAGTGTCCGTGTACAGGTAGATGGTGGTGCCGTAGGGCACCTCGGCCCCGGCGCGGGGATACTGATAAGTGACCACGGCGGCGGTCTGGTCGGAGCTGCTCTCCATGAGCTGATGCTTGAGGCCCTTGATGTTCAGGGAGACCTGTGCGTTGCTCCACTCCTGCCCGATGAGGTTGGGCACCTTGTAGCTGGTCTGGCCGCGGTCCACGCCGTCGGTGGCAAGGCCCAAGTAGGGGGCCACCTCACTGATGATGTTGCCCACCACAGGCGCCGCCAGAATGGAGGAGTAGTCCGTACTAGCGTTGTTGGGGTCGTCCAGCATGACGTAGACCAGAATCTCCGGATCATTCGCAGGGAGAACCGCCGCAAAGGAGGCCACTTTCTTGTAGTCGCCGTCGGCGCGGCGGTCCATGTTCAGCTGCTCGGACGTACCGGACTTGCCGCCGATGCGGTAGCCCGCCACGTAGGCGCGGCCGCCGCCGCCCTGCGTGCCGTCCGCCACTTCGTATTCCATGATCTGGCGGATGGCGTCGCTGGCGCTCTCGCTGATGACCTGACGGCGGATGTTGGAACCGATCTCCTGAATGACGTTGCCGTTCTGGTCGGTGATCTTATCCACCACATGGGGGGTGACGAGGTAGCCGCCGTTGACGGCTGCCGAAATGGCGGTGCAGACCTGCAGCGGCGTGACCGCCATGGCCTGACCGAACGCCGAGGAAGCGAGCTGGACTTCGCCCAGCTGGCTGGCGTTGTAGTACTGCATAAAGTTCGTCTCGTTGGGCAGGTCCACGCCCGTCCGCTCGGTGAAACCGAACGCGTCAAAGTAATCGTAGAAGAGGCTGGAACCCACCCGCTGGCCCAGCTGGATGAAGTAGATGTTGCAGCTGTTCCGCAGGGCCATGGCCAGGTTCTGCACGCCGTGGGCCTTTTTGCCGGCGCAGTGGTAGGTCTGCTTGGCAATGGTGTAGGCACCGGAGCAGTTCAGGGTGGTGTTGAGGGTGGCATGGCCGGAGTCCAGCCCCATGGCCGCCGTGATGACCTTGAAGACGCTTCCGGGGTAGTACAGCTCGGTGATGGTCTTGTTCTTCCACTGGATATCACGGTAATAGCCTGAGTAATCGCCCTCCGGGTCCAGGATCTTATTGCCCCGCTCATCGGTGATGTAGTTGCCATTCTCATCTTTTTGATAGATGCCGTAGAGCTCCGGCTCCGCGTGGACCAGTTCATCCAGATAAGTCAGGTTCTGGCTGTAATCCAGCGGGTCATTGGGGTCAAAATCCGGCTTGGAGGCCATGGCCAGAATGGCGCCCGTCTTGACGTTCATCACGATGGCGGCGCCACGGTTCTCGACATTGTTGGCTTTGATGGCCTCGTTCAGATACCGCTCCACCACTTCCTGGATATTGACATCCAGCGAGAGAACGAGGTTGGAGCCGTCCTTGGCTTCGTAAGTGGTGGCGTTCTCGTCGGCAATGGCGTTGCCATAGGCATTGCGGAGCGTAATGGTGCGGCCATTCACACCGGCCAGCGTGGATTCATAGGATTTTTCGAGGCCATAAGTACCGTAGCCGTCGGCATCGCAGAAGCCCAGCACCGAGGCCGCAAAGGCACCATAGGGGTAATCCCGCTGGAAGCTCTTGGTGGAGGAGACAGAGACGCGGCCCTTGCGGATGCCTTTTTCGGCGTTGGCTTTTTTGTGGGCCTTGTTGTACTCCGAGACGTATTTTTCAATGGAGAGCTTGACGGCGTTGTTGACCTTGGTGGCCAGCACCTGATAGGACGAATCGTTTTGGGAGAGGGCGTCGTACACCGTCTGATACTGGGTCTTGTAGGCTTCAGAAGAAGTGTCCACGCTGTCCAGCGCCGCGCCATCGCCCGAGAGCAGCCGCAGGGTGATCTGGGTGCTCACCTCATTGAGGGCAGCGGGGTCGATGGTCTTGGTCACCACCTTGGTGTCGTCGTCCGTCTGGCTGGTGAAGAGAGCGCTGCTGTAGCTGGGGTCGGCCCAGATGGTCCATACCACGCTGGTGGATGCCAGCGTGATGCCCGAGGTATCGTAGATCTCGCCGCGGGTAGCCTGAATCGTGCTGTCCAGCAGCTGCTGCTGGGCGGCGTACTGGCGGTACTGGGCACCATCCCGGATCTGGATGTCATATAGGCTGTGGATGACGATGGCCGCCGCCGCCACAACAAAAAAGACCGCCGCGCCGAAGCTGAAATGCCGCAGCGTTGCGCCAAGACGCTCGTGCGGGTCGCTGCGGCGCAGACGGTAGTAGATTTTTTTATGGTTCTTGGGGGATTCTTGCATTGCGTACTCCTGCAGAAACCGAAAAAGCGTGCACTGCCGCACGCTTTCCCGTCATTTCGTTTTATTTTGCCTGGTTGACCGCGCCAATGATGGTCATGGCACCATCGTGCAGAAAATCCGTCCACTGGTGGACTGCCGATTCTTTCCGCACCAGCACGCTGCCCGCATCCAGCCGGATGTAGGTGATCTGGCTCTGGTCGATCTTCATGAGGCCAAGGCGGCTGGCCGCTTCCTCCACACTGGTGATGTTCGTTTTGCTGTTCAGGGCACTGTTGTAGTATGTATACTGACTCTGCTCGCTCACCAGCTGCGCTTTGGCATCCTGGATCTGGTCGTTGAGCTCCACCAGCTGGGCTTCGCTCCACAGCAGGCTGACCGCAAAACCCACCATCAGCGCCACCGAGATGAGCTGGATGGCGTGCTGCATGGCAGCCTGGAACGGGGTAAGGCGCCGCTTGCCGCCTTTTTCCACCCGCAGAGGGACGTTCTTCCGCGTCTGCGGTGCTCTTCTGCGGCGCACCGCGTTCATATCATATGCTGCCTGGCCCATGGTAGGTCTCCTCCTCACTCAGATGCCGTAACGCATTCAAATTTTTTCCAGTACCCGCAGATGGGCGGAACGGCTGCGCCGGTTTTCTTCCAGCTCCCGCGTGTTCGCCTCAATGGGTTTGCGGGTGATGAGCTTCGCCTTGGCTTTGCCGCCGCAGACGCAGACCGGGAACTCCGGCGGGCAGGTGCAGGCGGTGGACC
>OLGB01003572.1_pt1 | contig 14403 bp, 9 predicted proteins | sample 1605691 | NCBI WGS metagenome assembly OLGB01 (sample SAMEA3888925, study PRJEB22519) | human gut metagenome | biome: human gut; feature: human-associated habitat; material: faeces | place: Denmark | collected 2010 | reverse complement strand
GCCCTCGGTCTTGAAGTAGGGCACCATGGTGCCGCTGGTGACCCAGCCCACCAGCCGATCGCCCTGATATATCTCCATGCCCGCCCGCATGACGCCGCGATCCAGCAGCGCGATGGGGGCGATCTTCCGGGGCAGGCCGGACATGTCGGCGAAGTCACGATCCATGTACTTCACAAAGTATCCGTGCTGCTTTTCCAGCGCGGCGCGGCCGATGTAATCGCCCTTCTGTTCAGAGAAGCTGACGGCGAACTTGGCCAGCGGCACGGCGAAAATGGGGATCTCGCTGCCGTCGGGGGCGGTACCCATCTCGTGGCCGTACAGCGGCATGCACGCCTCCATGCGCAGGGTGTCCCGCGCACCCAGACCGGCAGGCCGCGCACCCATCTCCACCAGCCGGTTCCACAGCCACGCCGCGTCTCCGCTGCGGACATACACCTCGTAGCCCAGCGGCTCGCCGGTATAGCCGGTCTTGGCCACCCGGGCCTCGTGCCCCTCCAGCGACACAAGACCCAGCGCGTTCTTCATGGGCTCGGTCATCTGCGCGCCGCCGTTGAGCGCTGTCAGCATCTCCTTGCTCCTGGGGCCCTGCACGGCGATGGCCGCCCAATCGCCGGAGATATCGGTGATCGTACAGTCGAAGCCCGCCAGCGCCTGCCGCAGATGTGCCAGATCCTTCTCCGTGTTGGCGGCGTTCACCACCAACAGGTAGTTGTCCTCCTCAAACATGTACAGGTACGCATCGTCCACCGCGCCGCCGTTCTCGTTGGGGATGATGCAGTACTGGGCCAGCCCCACGTCCAGCGCCGCCACGTTGCTGGTCAGCACATGCTGCAGAAACGCCCGGCGCTCCGGGCCCTCGATGAGCAGACGTCCCATGTGGGACACGTCGAACAGGCTGCACACCTGCCGGGTGTACAGATGCTCGGCAATGATGCCGCTGGGGTACTGGATGGGCATTTCCCATCCGCCGAAGTCCACCATCTCCGCACCGGCGGCCACATGGACATCGTATAGCTGGGTACGCTTCAGTTCGCTCATACGTCTTTCCTCCTTGAAGACATTTCTCGTTTTTCGGGCAGCAAAAAAGGACACAAAGCCGCGCTTTACGGCTCTGTGCCCCCGTTTTGTTACCTGAGAGATTCCCTCCGCACGGGAGGTTGCACCTTCGGTGGTCGGGCGTCGCCGTCCGGCCTTTTCGGAGTATCGTCCGAAACCGGTTCTTTTGCCTGAGAGCTTCTGCGTTCCCCTTCGGCGCCGCATGTGCGGTCTCTCCCGGTTTCATCGTCCGATGATATGCGATTGTTGCGTAGGCAATATATGCCCTCTACCCGCAGTTTATCATCCCCCGGCGTCGTTTGTCAAGAAGCATTTTCCTCTGCGGAAACGCTTTCACCACCGAAAATTTTACACATTCACGGTGGCATTCTTCCCCTCCGGATGGTACAATGTCTGCAAACCGATACAGAAAAGGAGTACCTGTTCCTCACCAACAGCAGCGGCTATACCCCCCGCGAGACGTTGAACACCTACGCCTACCGCCCCAGCATCGTGCTGGACGGTATGGGCGACATTCCGGCGCTGGCCCGGAACGAAAAGCGCTGAACCATCCCCCAAAAGGCCCATAAAAGGCCCGCTTCCCAATGGGAAGCGGGCCTTCTTCCGTTTATTTTTTCTTCCGCCGCAGCCATGCGCAGCCGCCCAGACTCAGCAGCGCCGTCACGCCGTACAGCGCGATACCCGCGTCGCCGGTGCCGGGAGCCTTCACAGGCTCCGACTCCTCCGACTGCCGCTCTCTGGGGATGATCGTCTCGTCCCACGGGATCTCTCTGGTGCCGCCGGCGTCGGCAAAGTACCGTCCGCAGCGCCTGCACTGCCAGTATTCGATGTGGCCGCTGACAAAGACCCCCGGCTCCTTGGCCGCCGTATGCTTCAGGCTGTGGTTGGCGGCGTCCTTCCCGCCGTAGGTCTGCCCGCACACGCGGCACACCGCCGCGCTGGTGCAGGTGGCCGTGCCGCCGGTATGGCCCGTCGCCTTGAGCACCGTACCGCTCTGCACCTTATTGCCGCAGGTCTTGCAGTAGGTATCGCCGGTGTAGCCGTCCCCGGTGCAGGTGGCCTTCTTCGCGTCCCTGATCTCCCTGTCCGCGTGGCCGCAGGCGTAGCCGCAGTCCTCACATGCGCCGTTGACCCAGTGATGGGCGGTCTTGGCCGTCACATCACCGCAGACGCACGTCTGCCAGTGATAGCCCGCGTCCCGCTTTTCCGTGTAGTCGTGGCTGACGGTCAGCCGGTAGCCGGCTGTGGAGGCGTAGTAGCCGCCGGTGGCGGAGGCCTCCGCCGTGATGGTCACGGTGCCCGCCTTGTGGGCGGTAATGACGCCGTTCTCGATGGACGCCACGGCGGGATCGCTGCTGGTATAGGTCAGCGTGCCGAACGCGCCGCCCACGGGCCGTACCGCCTGCGTTTTACCGCACAGCAGAGCCGCGTCCGACGTATCCGCCGTCAGCGTCTGCTGCTGCCACCGGAGCACCGGCTGGGCCGTCAGCCCGGCCGTACCGCCCAGCGGCGGGCAGCAGGCATCGCCCCACGGGTGCTGGCCGCGTCCCGCGATCAGCGCCGCCAGCACCGTGCCGTCGGCGAACGCCCCGGCGGTCTGACCCGCCGCACCCAGGAAGCAGCAGTCGTTCACCGCCGCGTTGTTGGCGATCTCCGCGCCGCCCGTGACCGTGCCCACGTTGTAGGAATAGGACACCGTGCCGCCATTGCCCGCGATGCCGCCTGCGTTCTGGCCGCTGGCCGTGACCGCGCCCACGTTGTAGCAGTCGGACACCGTGCCCGGGCCGCCGCCGGTGATGCCGCCCACGCTGTCGATGCCCGTGACCGTACCGGCATTGCAGCAGGCCGTCACGCTGCCCTTGTTATAGCCCACGATGCCGCCGGCATATCGGATAACGGATTCCGGATCGCTGGCATAGGGATGGGTACTTTTGCCGCTGACAACGATGCACTCGCTCCGGCAGTTCAGGAGCTTCGTCGTGTCATCGGCGTACCCCGCGATGCCGCCCACATAGAACCGTCCGTCCACATAGCCCGTCACCGTCAGGTTTTTCACCGTAGCGCCGCTCAGCCCGCCGAACAGACCGACATAATTTGCCGCAGCAAAGCTTTCGCCATCATAATAGCCTCTCCTCGCAACACACAGGCCCCGGATGGTGTAGCCGCCGCCGTCAAAGGTGCCGGTGTAGGGCTGCTTCTCGCTGCCGATGGGATACACCCCGCGGGCCGTCTCGCCGGCAGCCGGTGTGTAACGGCCATCCGCGTTGAACGTACCGCTGTTCATGACGATGTCGCTGGTCAGCACGGCGCACAGGTCAGTCCTGCCGTACCGGTTCACCTGCATCCGGAACAGCTCCAGCTCCTCCCTGCTGCCGATCCGGCAGGGATCCTGCTCCGTGCCGCTGCCCGCCGCGTAGCGGGCCACCGCCGTCCTGTCCGTCCTGATCCCGACGCCCTCATCGATCATCTCGCCCTTGTCCACACCGTCATCATAGACCCATGTCAGGAAGGTGTATCCCTCCTTGTCCGGGCCCTGCGGCATCACGGGGAAGAAGTCCTCGCCCAGCACCTGCCAGACATACGCCTCTCCGTCCGCCTGATACGTCAGAACATACTGCTTTTGCCAGTTATAGCGCCGTGTCTTTTCCCAGTCGCTGTACGCCTCACCGATGATCGTGCCGTAGATGACCTGTATCGTCTGGTCAAAGCTGCCGCCGCTGACCGTGCCGCCCACCAGGGGGCCATGGCTTCCGTTGTCGACCCGGCCATCGCATGTCACCTCACCGTGGAACGCACCGCCGGTGATGGTGCCTCTGTTCTCCACCGTGCCCTCGAAGATACCGCCGGTGATGGTGCCGTTGTTCTCCACCGCGCCGGTGAACCGTCCGTTCCTGATGGTGCTGCCCACCTTGTTCATCACCGCGTCCTTGAACGTACCGCCGCTGATGGTGCCCTCGCTCTCCACAGTACCGGCAAACACGCCGTTCTCGATGCCGCTGTAGCTCTCCACAGGGCCATTGAACGTGCCGCCGCGGATAACAGCGGCTTTCTGCGCGCCATAGCGCGTTCTGCTGCGCACCGTCCCCTCGAATGTGCCGCCCTCGATGGTGCCCTCGTTCTCCACCTTCTTCTTGAACGTACCGTCCTTGATGGTGCCGTCCTCCTTGTTCGTCACCTCTCCCTCGAACACACCGCCGCGGATGGTACCCTCGTTCACCACCGCGCCGGTGAACGTGGTGGTGCCGGCCGCTCCCTCGCTGCCGGTGATCGTGCCGTAACTGTTCATTACTCCGCCGGCGATCGTGCCGCCGTCGGCGTACAGGTCGCCATCAAGGGTCATACTCACGTCGATCTGCGCATTGCCGCTGATGGTAAAGGCGCCCCGGCCGAAAATATGCTGCTTGCCGGTGCTGCCCGGCGCGGAGATCGTACCGCCGCTGACGGTCATGTCACCGCTGAAGCGGATGCTGCCGCCCATCGCTTCCTCGCCGTCGTTGCCGATGGCGCTGCAGCTCCGGATAGCGCCGTCCTCCATGATGAACACGCCGTCGTTGCCGACGCCGCCGCCCATGCGGCCGGCCACGCAGCTTGCAATGGTGCCGCCGTGCATAACGAACGTACCGCTCTCCCCGCTGCCGCCGCCGTCGATCTCCACACCGCCGCCGCTGCCGTCGCCTTCTCTATAGCCGCTTGCAACGCAGCCGTAGATGCCGGCATCCTGATACATCTCGAAGCTGCCGTCAACGCTGACACGCACACCGCCGCCGCTGCCGCTGCCGCCCGCGTAGGTATAGACGGCCTGACAGCCCACGATGCTGCCGCCCTCCATAACGAGCGTGCCGTTCTCCACGTTCACACCGCCGCCGCGGTTGGCGCTGCCGCCGGTAATGATGCCGCCGTTGACAGTCTCTGTGCCGCCCGTCTCATCCAGCACCCACAGCTGCGCCGCATTGGGCGTAAAGTGGTGCGCCGCTGCGGGCCGGCTGTCCACCACCGTCAGCTTCCCGCCGCCGCTGAGCTTGAACACGCTGCCGCTGCCGGTCATCTGCAGCACATAGCCGTTCAGATCAAGGGTAAGCTCGCCCGTAATGACCACTGTTTTGTCGATGTTGATGTCCGCCGCCAGCCGGATGCACGCCGCGCCGTTGGCCAGCGCATCCCGCAGCGCCTTCTCCGTGTCCACCGGCACAAGGTTGACGCGCCACTGCCCCGTCAGGGTCAGCGCCTCCGTCACCGGTGTGCTGAAGTCATACTTTTCCGTGCCGTTGTACCAGCCGTCAAAGAGGTAGCCGTCCCTGTTCTCCGCGGGATCGGCAGCCGTGCCGTTATCGGATACCACCTGCTGGGCGTACACCGTCTCCCCGATCTTATAGGTCACCGTATGTCCGCGGACTTCGCCGCCTTCGTCGACGATCCCCTCATAGAAAGTACCGCCGCTGATCACGCCCGACGTTTCGTTGGTCACCTCGCCCCGGAACATACCGCCTCTGATACGCGCAGACTTCGCCGGGCCGTCCTTGCTGCCGTTGGTCACCTTTCCGTAGAACGTACCGCCGCTGCCAGTGATCCCCGCTCCAAGGCTGGCGTCGATGTTCTCCACATCGCCCAGGAACGTGCCGCCGTCGATTCCACCGCCGTTCTGGTTTAACACCGTTCCTCTGAAATTACCGTGTCTGATTAAGCCGTTAAGCCATCCCCCTCCAGCGGCGATTTGCTGATTCGTCACCTGCGCCTGAAACTCCGTGCACCCTGTCTTCCCGGTCGCGCTGTCGATCGTGCCCACGCAGAACACCTCGTCCTTCACCGTACCGCCGTTGGCGCTCAGCCTGCCTCCGGCTATATAGAGTCCGGCGGAGGTGCTCTCCTTGGCTGCGCACCCGGCGATCTCGCCGCCGGTCATGGTCATGGTGGCGACCCTGTCACTATACACACCGCCGCCGTATTCGCCCGCCCGGCAGCCCATGATGCCGCCGCTCTTCAGCGCAAATTTGCCGTCCCTTTCGATATACACACCGCCGCCGCATGCGCTGGCCCGGCAGCCCACGATGCTGCCGCCCTCCAGCGCAAATTTGCCGTCCCTTTCGATATACACGCCGCCGCCGTACTCCGCGTCGCCGCCGGTGATAACGCCGCCGGTGACGGTCTTTTCGCCGCCGTCATCCAGCGCCCACACACCGTCGCTGCCCACAGTGAACGTATGTGCCCGGTTGTCGGTGCTGGTGTCCTTTACCGTCAGGTCGCCCTCGCGTTCCACCCTGAACACGCTGCCGCTGCCGGTCATCTGCAGCACATAGCCGTTCAGATCAAGCACGGCGTATGTATCCTTCGGAATAACCAGCGTGCTGCTGATGCGGATATCCGCCCCCAAAGTGACCGTGCCGCTCTGCCCGATGGCAGCCGCCAGCGCGGCCTCATCCGTGACCGGGTTCTGGGTCGTGCGCTGCAGCAGCGCGACCTGTGCGTCCGGCTCGTTGACGTACACCCTGCCGGTGCCCTTGGCCGTCTCCGCGCCGCCGGTCTGCGCCGCGCCTGCCGCCAGCACCTGCCCCGGCAGCAGGCTCAGCGCCATGCACAGGGTCATCAGGGCCGCAATGATCCGTTTTCTCATGCTTGTTCCTCCTCTTTCCGGGCCGTCAGCCCATCTCCTGTCCGTATCCTCTCCTGCTGTCTATCGTCCTGTCTATCGTCCCGCAGGCTCTCGCCTGCCCGTTCTGTTTTCGGCGGTTCGTGCCGTCTTGCGAATGGCACATGTGCCATTATATTACCATGATTTCCCGCTCCGCGCAAGGGGGTTCCGCATCTTCCTTTGTCTTTTTTCTGTTAGTTTTACTGATATCCATTATCATATTCTGTTGCTTTACTTTTCTCGTTAAATATACTACTATGCAGTCACAACAGAAAAGCACCTGAAAAACAGGAAATAAATCAGAAATAATCTGCAAGGAGGAATTTCATCATGAAGAACATCAATGTTTACATTCTCACCGCTATCGTCTCTCTGGTCATGGTCGTCGCCACCGCTTTCCTGATGACCGCCGCTGATGAGCCTATCCGTCAGGCCGGCTACTACCTGCCCATGATCTTCGGCGCCGTCGGCACCTGGGCCGCCTACAAGGCCGGTCTGCTGGAGATGAACTACGAGGAGCGCAAGGCCCATCACGCCGCCCACGCCGCCGCGTAACAACTGGAGCTGCCTTTGTTTTCCTTCCTAAAGCTTTTTTCAAGAGAGTACGGACACGCAGAAGCGTGTCCGTACTCTCTTATTCCCGGATCGCCGGCAGGAGCCGCTCCGGAAAAGCCTGTCCGCACCGAGGCGGCGGATACCGTCAAGACCGCCAAGTAACCGAAAATTGCGTGATAGGAGAGGAAGCGCCGCGGAAAATGCGCTGGCGCAAACGCGACTTCTCACGTACGGGCGGCTGCGGGAATGCGCCCGCTCATAAGCTTCACAGCGGCTTGAAAACGGCGGCACATCCCGCTATAATAGAGAAGACGCGGGCGAGACACCCATGATACAGCGTCAGACGCGGCCATCGCTGAAATAGAAAGGAGCAACCACCATGACCTACAACTTTGACGAGATCATCGACCGCCGCCACACCAACGCGCTGAACACAGACGGCTTCCGGGGCTACATCTTCCACGCGGGGCCGGAGAAGGTGTTCCCCTACAAGGACGAGGAGTTCGTCCGCATGTGGGTGGCTGACATGGAGTTCGGCGTGGCGCCGGAGATCCTGAACGCCCTCCGTGGCCGTATCGACCGCCGCATTTTCGGCTATACCGGCCTGTATGATGACGAATATTACAACGCCTTTTCCAAGTGGTGCAAGGATCACTACGAATGGGGCTTCCCCCAGGAGCAGCTGTGCGTGACACCAGGCATCATCCCCGCCCTGTACCAGCTGACAGAGACGCTGTGTACCAAGGACGAAAAGGTGCTGGTGAACACCCCCGCCTACGGCTACTTTGTCCACGCGGCGGAGTACGCCGGTGTGGGCGTGCTGACCTCCCCGCTCCGCAAGAAGGCCGACGGCACCTTTGAGATGGACTTCGAGGACTTTGAGCAGAAGTGCGCCGACCCCGCCTGCAAGCTGGTATTCTGGTGCAATCCCCAGAACCCCACCGGCCGTATGTGGACGGAGGAGGAGCTGCGCCGCGCCGGGGAGATCATGCGGAGGTATAACCTCTGGGTGGTGTCCGACGAGATCCACTGCGACCTGATCCGCTGCGGCCGCCGCCATATCCCCATGGCCAAGGTCATGGGCGACTATCCCAAGCTCATCACCTGCATGGCCCCCAGCAAGACCTTCAATCTGGCAGGCTTGGCGTTCTCCAACATCATCATCCGGGACAAGGCGCTCCGGGATCGCTTTAAGGATCGTGACAAGCTGTTCGGCATGGTGAACCCTATGTCCCTGACGGCGGCCAAGGCCGCCTATGAGCACGGCGGCGCGTGGCACGAGGCGCTGAAGGAATATCTGGACGGCAGCTTCGCCTTTGTGAAGGAGTTTCTGGCCCGTGAGCTGCCCGAAGCGGTCATGTATATCCCGGAGGCCACGTATCTGGCATGGGTCGATCTGGGCAAGTGCCTGCCGGAGGGCACGGATCTGCCGGACTTCTTCGCCAACAAGGCGGGCGTGCTGCTGGAGGGCGGCAACGGCCTGTTCGTGGGCAACGCCTCTGGCTATGTCCGCCTGAATCTGGCCATGCCCCGCAGCATCATCGAGACGGGCCTCATCCGCATGGTGGAGGCCATCCGCAAGGAGCAGGCGTAAAGCAGAAATATCATGCAGCGCATCAGGAAATATTTCCCGGCATGGCGGTGTGCCTTAACTGCGGAAAGCGCACAAGCTGTCGCAGGAAAAGCTATGCGCCGAGCTGCAGCGGCGAGGCTGTGACATTGCTACGGCGGATAGTGTCATTGGCGGAGCGATAGAGCGATAGAGCCGGCCATACATGATGGCCCTGTCCAGTTCCCGAACGATGTACTGCGGTGTGATGGACGGTGCCGGTACAGCTTCCCCTCCAACTTCGTCATGTTCTTCCAAAATATGGGGGAAGTTTTCCCGACAACTGCGGCGTTCCAATACATACGGCTCGTACAAGCGCTGCGGCGCTTTTGTGTGCAGCAGGCACTGCATCGCCCATGATATGACGGCGCAGGTGGCGCCGGATGATTTGAGGCAACTCATTGCCACAGTGACCGCCGTCTGGGATATCCGCGTCTGTGAGGGGAGCCGCATCGAGATCGACTATCTGCTTCCGGAGGACTGCCGCGCACTGCTGGTGGGCGGCGGCAGCCGCGCCGGTGTTGTCAAGCGACCGCCGGAGGTATATAATGCTCCCAGCGGCCGTACATCGGCGGAGCCAAGCCCTGCCGAGGGAGCGGACGCCGTAAAAGCACACGCGAAGGAGTGAGCGCCATGAGAGAGCTGAGCGCAGCCGCTGTGCAGCGCGCCGTAGCCGGTATGGTCATTGATGCCAACTGCCGCATCAGCCCGGAGGTGCTCCGGCAGCTGGAGCGCTGCCGGACGCAGGAGGAGCGGCCGCTGGCCGCCGGTATTCTGGGACGCATTATCGAAAATGACCGGCTGGCGGCGGAGCAGGGCGTGCCCATGTGTCAGGACACGGGCATGGCCGTGTTCCGCGTACAGCTGGGGCAGGACGTACATATCACCGGCGGCTCGCTGGAGGATGCCATTCAGGAGGGCGTGCGGCGGGGCTACCGGGAGGGCTATCTGCGCAGATCGGTGGTGGCCGACCCGGTGTTCTGCCGGGAGAACACCGGCGACAACACCCCGGCCATCATCTACTACGAGCTGACGGCGGGCGACGGCCTGACCCTGACCTTTGCGCCCAAGGGCTTCGGCAGCGAGAATATGAGCGCCGTGAAAATGCTGCGGCCCGCCGACGGCGCCGAGGGCGTCAAGTCCTTTGTGCTGGACACCGTGCGGCACGCAGGCCCCAACCCCTGCCCGCCCATCGTGGTAGGCGTGGGCATCGGCGGCACCTTTGAAAAGTGTGCGCAGCTGTCCAAGTTCGCCCTGATGCGGGAGCTGGGCAGCTCCCATCCCCTGCCGGAATACCGGAGCATGGAGCAGGAGCTGCTGGCCGCCATCAACACCATGGACATCGGCCCTGCCGGTCTGGGCGGGCGCACCTCCGCGCTGGCTGTCCACATTGAGACATTCCCCACCCACATCGCCGGGCTGCCGGTGGCCGTGAACATCTGCTGTCACGCCTACCGCCACAGCACCGTAACGCTATGACGGAGGGACACGCCATGAAGCATCTGACATTGCCCCTGACTCCGGAGGCCATCCAATCGCTCCGCGCCGGAGACGAGGTGCTGCTCACCGGCTGGCTCTACACCGGCCGCGACGCCGCCCACAAGCGGCTTGCCGCCTGCCTGTCCGCCGGAGAGCCCACGCCCTTCCCGCTGGAGGGCGAGACCATCTACTATGTAGGCCCCGCGCCGGCGCGTCCCGGACAGGTCATCGGCCCCGCAGGCCCCACCAGCAGCTACCGCATGGATCCCTACACCCCCGCCTTGCTGGCACACGGACTGAAATGCATGATCGGCAAGGGGCGGCGGTCCCCGGAGGTGGTGGAGGCCATCGTAAAGAACCACGCGGCGTACCTGCTGACCATCGGCGGCACGGCGGCGCTGACCGCCCAGTCCATCCGTCGGAAGGAACCGGTGTGCTACGGCGATCTGGGCACTGAGGCTGTGTGCCGCCTCTATGTGCAGGATTTCTACGCCATCGTAGGCATCGACAGTTACGGCGGCGCCATCGTCTGACCCGCGCTGCCCGCGGAAACGCAGCAATATGCACCCACAAGCAGGCCCGCCCTACGGCGGGCCTGCTTCCGTATCTCCCACCGCGTACAGCCGTGCGGATGTTTTGTTTTTTATCAAAATTTCTTATGTATCACATATGAGATTCATGTTTTACTTATTCCGCCATCGGGCGTATAATAAGCTGTTGTTTATAATGACGCAGAACAGGAGGCTGTATATATGGCAAATTGCGCGATCGTAGGGATCAACTGGGGTGACGAGGGCAAGGGCCGCATGGTGGATTACCTGACGGCACAGTACGATGTGGTGGTGCGATATCAGGGCGGCGGTAACGCCGGGCACACCGTCATCAACAACATGGGCAAATTTGCCCTGCACCTGCTGCCCTCCGGTATCTTCCGCCCCGGTGTGATGAACATTCTGGGCAACGGCGTGGCGCTGGACTGCGAAAATCTGGTGGAGGAGATCGAGACGATCCGCTCGGCCGGCGTCAGCATCTCCCCGGAGAATCTGATGGTCAGCGGCCGTGCATCACTGCTGCTGCCGTGGCACCGGGAGCTGGACGCGCTGGAGGAGGCGCGGCTCAAGGACAAGAAATACGGCTCCACCAAGCAGGGCATCGCGCCGTTCTACTCCGATAAGTACCAGAAAAAAACCGTTCAGGCCGGTGAGCTGCTGTATCCGGCGCGCCTGAAGGCCCATCTGCAGGATCTGCTGGAGTGGAAAAACCTGATCCTGCAGAAGGTCTACGGTGCCAAGGGCTATACGATGGAGGAAATGACCGCGTGGCTGGAGACGTATGCCGCGCAGGTACAGCCCTATGTGGCGGACACCGGACGCTATCTGCGGCAGGCACAGGCCCAGGACAAGTCCATCCTGTTTGAGGGACAGCTGGGCGCGCTGCGGGATTTGGATTACGGCATCTATCCCTATACCACGTCCTCCAACACCATCGCCGCCTACGCACCTGTGGGCGCGGGGCTGCCCACCGCCAGGATCGATGAGGTGGTGGGCGTGGTGAAGGCGTACTCCTCCTGCGTGGGTGAGGGCCCCTTCACCTGCGAGTGGTTCGGCGATGACGCGGAGCAGCTCCGTGAGGCCGGTGCGGAGTACGGCGCCAAGACGGGCCGTCCCCGCCGCGTGGGGCCCATCGATCTGGTGGCCACGCGCTACGGCGTGGAGGTACAGGGCGCCACCAATATCGCGCTCACCAAGCTGGATATCCTCAGCTATATGAAGGAGATCCCCGTCTGCGCCGCCTACGAGATCGACGGCGAGATCACCCGCGAGTTCCCCTTCCCCGCGGTGCTGGACAAGGCCAGGCCCGTCACCGAGCATCTGCCGGGCTGGTGCTGCGACATCTCCGGCGTGCGGACATGGGAGGACATGCCGCAGGCGGCGCGGGCCTATGTGGAGTATGTGGAGCAGGCCATCGGCTGCCATATCGGATACGTCTCTGTGGGCGCCGAACGGGAGAGCCTGATCGTCCGATAAGTAAGGAGAAGCAACATGTCTCACGATATTTACAGCTCCCCGCTGGCATCCCGCTATGCCTCCGGCTACATGCTGCACCTGTTTTCGGACGACAGCCGCTACCAGACGTGGCGGCGGCTGTGGACGGCGCTGGCCCGCGCCCAGCACCAGCTGGGACTGCCCATCACCGAAGCGCAGGTGGCCCAGCTGGAGGCCCACATCACCGACATCGACTACGATATGGCCGCCCGGCGGGAGCGCGAGGTGCGCCACGACGTGATGGCCCATGTTTACGCCTACGGCAAGGCCGCTCCGGCGGCAGCGGGCATCCTCCATCTGGGCGCCACCAGCTGCTATGTCACCGACAACGCCGATCTCATTCTGTATCGGGACGGCCTTCTCTACCTGCGGGCGCAGCTGCTGGCGGTGCTGGGGAATTTGGCGGCCTTTGCGGAAAAATACGCCGCCACGCCCACGCTGGGCTATACCCACTACCAACCGGCGCAGCCCGTGACCGTGGGCAAGCGCGCCGCGTTATGGATGCAGGATTTTCTGGCGGATGTAGAGGAGCTGGATCACGTTCTGTCCACGCTGCACTTTCTGGGCTGTCGGGGCACTACCGGCACCGAGGCCAGCTTTATGGAGCTTTTCGACGGCGACGCGGAGAAGATCGACGAGATGAACCGCCGTATCGCGGCGGAGTTCGGATTTTCCGACTGCTTCCCGGTGTGCGGACAGACCTATCCCCGCAAGGTGGACAGCCGCATCCTCGGCTGCCTCAGCGGCATCGCCCAGAGCGCTTACCGCATGGCCAACGATATCCGCCTGCTGCAGCATGACCGCCAGCTGGAGGAGCCCTTTGAGGAGGGGCAGATCGGCTCCTCTGCTATGGCCTACAAGCGCAACCCCATGCGCTGTGAGCGCATCTGCTCCCTGAGCCGCTATTTGATGGCCGACGCCATGAATGCCCCCATGACCGCCAGCGTACAGTGGCTGGAGCGGACGCTGGACGACTCCGCCAACCGCCGCATCGCGCTGCCGGAGGGCTTCCTGTGCGCCGATGCCGTACTGCGTCTGTGCCAGAATGTGACGGCGGGTCTGCGCGTCAATGAAGCCGTCGTGGCGCATACCCTGCGGGAGTACCTGCCGTTTCTGGCCACGGAGGATATCATGATGGAGGCGGTGAAGCGGGGCGGCGACCGCCAGCAGCTGCACGAGATCATCCGCCGGCATTCCATGGCGGCGACGGCCCGCATGAAGGAGGGGCTGAACTGCGACCTTCTCGACAGGCTTGCGCTTGATCCCGCCTTCCCGCTGGACAGGGAAGAGATAACCGCCGTGCTCGATCCCGCCGCATTCATCGGAATCTGCCCCGAACAGGTGGAAGAATTCGTTGCCGAAGCGCGCGCACGGATTGCCGATTGCGCCGCCGAAACAGGTGACGTAAGCATCAACGTATAACTTATAAACAACAATGACCGATGTCGCGGGGAGCCGCCTTTTTTTGCAGTCTCCCCGCAAACCTGCGCCGTTCATCAACGCCGGAATGCCCATGAACAACAAATACAAAATCTTGCTCGTTGAGGATGAGCCGAGCATACGCAAATATGTGAATGCACTGCTCAACGCCTCCGGCTATATCGTAATTGAAGCTGCAAACTGTGCCGAAGCCAAGCCCTGTTTTCTTTCACACACGCCCGACCTTGTTCTTCTTGACCTCGGGCTGCCCGACGGGGACGGAATGCAGCTGCTTGAGTTCATACGCAGCCGTTCTGCCGTGCCCGTAATAGTGCTTTCCGCACGCAGCGACGAAACGGACAAGGTTGTTGCGCTTGACGGCGGTGCAAATGATTATGTTACAAAGCCTTTCGGTTCGGCCGAACTGCTTGCGCGAATGCGTTCCGCTCTCCGCACCGGGCGACAGCACGGAACAGGTGAAACGGACGGCAGGCTCTGCATCGGCGCACTCACGATCGATTGCGATGCCCGCCGCGTTTTTGCAGGCGAATCCGAAGTTCGGCTCACCCAAACGGAATACAATCTGCTGCTCCTGCTTGCGGAAAACAGCGGCC
>OLGB01003567.1_pt1 | contig 14417 bp, 18 predicted proteins | sample 1605691 | NCBI WGS metagenome assembly OLGB01 (sample SAMEA3888925, study PRJEB22519) | human gut metagenome | biome: human gut; feature: human-associated habitat; material: faeces | place: Denmark | collected 2010 | reverse complement strand
GATTATCGCATTTCGTTTTTTATACCGCTCGCATTTCGTTTTGCCGATTATATATGGTAATTTTTCTCATTATCACGCAAGTATTGGTTTTCATCGTATGAGAATATGCATTTTTTATTGAAAGTGCGTACTTCCTCTATATATTTATCAAATTGATATGGATACATTCGTTGGGCTTCGTCAATTATAATTAAGTCAAAATCTGTCGTATTCGGAGCATATTTAGGCATATGTATGCTCCAACCATATTCTTCCATTAAGATTTTGTGACCACTATTTAGTGGAGCACAATGTAAAATAAGTACTTTTTCGCCTTTCCGAATGCTTTCTTTAGCTATATGATAAGTCAATAATGTTTTGCCTGTTCCTGCACTACCTGTTAAAGCTATGAATTTTGTTGTTGCGTCAGATAACTTTGTTCGGATTTCATTATATATTTGTTCTTGTTGAACTGTAAGAAAATATCCTTCTGCCATAAATTTTTCAGGAGAATTGAAAGGAGAAACTAAATAGTCGGATGGATTAAATAAATCATCAATATTGTTGAATGTTACTACTTCTTGAAGCAACAGCTTGTTGCACAACTCATTAAAAGTCGCTTCTTTTATTTCATTATTGCTATCTTTTCTTATGAGTTTGTAAAGCTTATTTTCATTTAAAATATAGGTATAAATATAAATTTCCTTATTCAAGAACTCGAGGTAGTATTTATTCTTTTGCTGTTGTTTGAATATCTTGTCTATTGAACTCTCCGTTTTTATTTCTATGTTGATAATATAATTATCACCAAATCTAAGTAAATCAAATTCTTTTCCAATTTGTGGTATTGAATATCCTAAATAATAGTTGTTAACAATGGTGATGCTATTTTTTATTTTTAACAATTCATTCACAAAAGATTCTATACCATTAAGCTCGTAATCTTTTATTCCACTGATTATTCCGTAACTATTCATAAGTTTTTGGAATAGTGTATTACTTAGTTTTCGATAAGCTTCTATGATAGATAGAATATTGACATTTTTCATAGGGCAAATTTGTAAATACTAATTCTAAATATGATGATAATTTTTACTTGGTGTTTCATCTCTTTGGGCTATTCCAATAATATCCTCCATTTTTCTGTGCCCCTCTAAACTCTATCAAATCTAATCTAACCAAAGAATTTAAGTAGCGTTTAGCAGTCGGAACACTTTTGCCTATTAATCTTGCAATTTTAGACGAATTAAGTCCCGGATATTGCTTGATGATATTTAGTACTTCTTGTTCTTTTGAGTTTACAGTATCATTTACAGTATCATTTACAGTATCATTCTTGATACTGATACCTCTTTTGAATATAACCGTAAACATCCCGTCCGTATGAAATTCTGGTTCAGGCAGATTCGCTTCCCTCATGGCTTCCTGCATACGAGGAATGCCGGATGCCACTCTTTCAACCAAATGCATACGGGTAAACAATCCAAAGATTAATGGGTTGCGTGTCATGCTCTTGTGTCCGAAATCTTTAGCTACGATAGGCAAAAGCCCTCCGGGATTAGAAACCTCTACCCGGTCATCAAACATTTCTATTGTAATGGTTGCTCCCTGTTCGTAATAATCACGATGGGATAAAGCGTTTATAATGGCTTCTTTGAATACAGTAAGAGGAATTTCCCAAATTTCTTCTCTTGGTCCTGCTCCCTCAATTTTATAAGCTACTTGCAGTTTACTTTCTAGCCATGCCATAGCCTGCAAATATTGTTGGTATAGTGGACCGCCAAAGGTTTTATCATCAATGATATATACTTTGGTTGTTCCTTTGAAAAGGATACATCTTGTTACTGCGTGTGGAAACTTTCGTTCAGGTTGTTTCCCAAAGAACATGGCTGCTCCATTCTTGGCTACTCCTTTATCCGTAAACAGTTCTAAATTCTCAAATATCTGTTTGTTGGCAGTCGATGGACTTAGCTTTGCTTCCGTGCGAAAGTCTTTTATCGCTTGTTCGTCTGCATCTGTGTAAATGTTGAACCATGAACAAGGGATAGCATCAAAAAATATTTTGTTGCATTCCTGAAAGAAACTGCGCATTTCTTCGACAGTACGAAGTTTCTGTGAGTTTGCTCCCTCACGCACAAAGATAGAACCGGAAAATATATAAGGTTTATCTTTTCCTGACGGAACATCAATTACCCAAACTGTCTTATCCTCGATATTTACCGCATACATATCACAATGGAGAGCCGGAGATATTTCACTGATAGAGCCTTGAATGGCTGAACGTTTGTCATTTTCCAAACCTGTACCAATAATCTGTCCGTTATCATCTACGCCGATAAGCAAATATCCTCCGTCAGCATTAGCGAAAGCGCAAATTTCCTCTGTTAGTTCACGAACTTTTGAAGGTACACGAACTTTAAACTCTACATTATAGCCTTCTCCGCTATCGATAAGTGATTGTATGGTTTCTGTATTTGTCATAGACATCTATAAATATAATGCAAAAATAGTCATTTCTATTGTTTTAATAACTCTAAAAACAAGGATATGTATATGGTTTACTTCAAATTGTTCTTTCTGAAATTAGAGGGGCTGCATCCTCTATACTTTTTGAAAAACTTATTAAGATGGCTCTCATCGGTAAATCCCAATTCTTCAACGATTTCACAAATTCTCATTTGACTATGTAATAATCTATTTTCTACTAACTTTAGTTTGTAGTTTAAAATGTATTGCTGCATAGTTTCATTAGTATGTTTTTTGATATATCGTCCTAAATAATTCTCCGAAATGCCAAAATGTTGGCTTATATCTTTTGCTCTGATTTTACCTGTTTTATAGATGTTTGCTTGAATATACTGCAATATGTCAAGCGATTTGTCCTCAGAGCATTCATCCACCTGTTCAGGCAAGAACATTGCGATATTGCGTGCTACCACAATAATAATCGTATTAATTATTTGTGTTATAATCTCCTTGCTGTATAAATTTCGGTTAATATATTCCCTGATAATCGCTTCAATCATGGGTTTCACCAATAGCTTATCTACTTTATTTCTTAGTATACAACCGGGTTGATGATTAGCATGTTGAAGAATAAACTCCAGTCTTTGGATATTTTCAGCACCGAAAACAGAAGAATGTATATATGTCGTTAAACTTGATGTCGACAAACTTAGTTGTTGTATGGATTTCGAAAGAATGCGTATCTCCGGGAGTAATCATAAACAAATGTCCGTCATGATAAGGAAACATATTGTTGTTAATCCATTGGATGCCTGTTCCTGAAAGAATATATACTAATTCAAAAAAGGTATGTTCATGCTCTTTTAGCAAGGATTCATCAAGCTCGCTAAAACTAATTTCGAATGGTTGATGTAGGTTTTCTCTTTTCATGCCATAAATATAGCCCTATAAAACGGATTAATACCAAAATAACGAAAAATAATACCTAAAATTAGCCGAAAAATCGGTATAACTTTGCAATATATTTAAAATCATAGCTTATGAAAACTGAAATGGAAAAATGTTTGGCAGGTGAATGGTATGATTGCCACGACCCGTTTTTTATGGATTTGAAAAGTAAAGCTCATCACTTGTTGATGAAATATAATTCTTTGCCGTATGAACAAAAGACTGAAAAATATGCCGTACTAAAGGAAATGTTTGGAAGTATAGGCGCAAATGTTTCTGTCGGTCATTCGTTTATATGTGATTATGGATGCAATATACATATCGGTGATAATGTCACCGTAAATACCGGTTGTACATTTGTCGATTGCAATAGGATTACCATAGGGAACAATGTGCTGGTAGCACCTAATGTGCAAATCTATACGGCAACTCACCCGGTAGAGTTTAATGAACGGCTTGTATTGACAGAAACCCCGGCTGGCTGTAAATATGTCCGTCGAACTTTTGCCCTCCCTGTCATGATAGAGGATGGCTGCTGGATTGGCGGTGGAGTAATTATTTTACCGGGTGTGACAATAGGGCAAAAAAGTGTGATTGGTGCAGGAAGTGTTGTCACCAAAGATATTCCGGCAAATAGCTTGGCGGTAGGAAATCCTTGCCGGGTGATACGGAAAATCAATCAAATGTAAGGTTATGATTAAATTAGTCGCCTTTGATTTAGACGGTACAATCGGAGATACAATTCCCATGTGCCTCAAAGCCTTAAAAAAGGCAGTAACTCCTTATGTTACTCTTAATGATGTATCCGAAAATGATATTTTAGAAACTTTTGGACTAAATGAAAAAGGGATGATAAAAAAACTTGTTGGTTATAATTGGGAAGGAGCCTTGAATGACTTCTACGTGATATACGAACAAATGCATATAATGTGCCCTCGTCCTTTTGACGGTATAACAGAACTGATTGAGAAGTTAAAAAAGAAATCTATTCTTATTGCTTTGGTTACGGGAAAAGGAGAAAAGAGTTGTACGATAACATTACGTCAATTTAATATGGACACGTGTTTTGATAAAGTAAAAACTGGAAATCCTTTCAAAAATAATAAAGCAGAGAATTTTAGGGAATTGCTCGCAGATTATAAGTTACAACCGGATGAAATGATATATATAGGTGATACAGTTTCAGATATTGTGTCCTGTAGGGAAGTTGGAATACGATGTTTATCTGCTTCATGGGTAACTTCTTGCTTAGATGCACAAAAATTAGAAGTTCACAATGCTGGGAATGTTTTTTATTCAATAGCTTCACTTGAATGCTATTTAATGGGATGACAAATATATATGCTTAATAAAGAAACATTTAGTATTTCTATTGTATGAACAGAATATCAGATTTGAGTTTCTTTCGATTATTATCGGAATGCTCACAACGTAAAGTTTCCGTATCAGAATTTATGGAAGCTATTGAGGAATTGGCTATTCACTTGGCTGATTTTAGTATCAATGAACAGAATAATAGCGTTTTACTACGCTACCTTTCTTTCGGATTGTATAGACTTAAATCGTATCATGTGCGGTTTGAGCAAGAAAAAAATGCCTTATTTGTATCTCATTGATGAAGCGATTGGGCTACTGAACAATGAAATACGCCTTGTGGAATGGCGTATCAAGTACCCGGAGCAATTCAAATCACACTTTAACAAACAACCTTTTTCCCCTCTTTATTTGGCAGACAAAACAAATCTGATTGATATAATGGAAATTATCAGCGGTTTATTCCTTTCCAAACGTATCGTCTATAAAAATGGCAAACCAGCTTTCTTGTCTGATTTATCTAAAGCTTTTGAATGGGTGTTTAACGTCCAACTAAAAGACTATCACCAAAAGCATGAGGATGTAATAAAGCGCAAGCCGGGCAAAATAACCGAATTTCTTAATGGACTATCTGACCTTATCCGAAATGAACATGATAAAAAAGGATATAGATAATCAATAACTTAGCTTTAATTTATAGGGGATTCCATGTGCTACCCCGTAATTTCTTTGCACTGGTTTTCTGAACTTTGCTTCATCAATCGATTGACAAACAAGAATGTATAATCTGAAAAATGAAGCAAATATGTATATAGAAAACTACGATTTCAAAGAATGGATGCAAAAGCTATTTGATAAATTGGATGAGCTTTGCAAGGATGTACGGGTATTGCGTAATGCCGGTAAGGTGATGCCCGAAGATGATAACCTGCTGGATAATCAGGATTTATGCCTGTTATTCAAAGTGAGTATCAGAACATAGCAACGGCTGCGAAGCAAAAACGAGCTTCCCTATATGTTGATTAGCGGAAAAGTCTATTACCGGGCTTCGGATGTACGGAAGTTCATCAAGGAACGGTTTAATGCGGTCATGCTCCGTAACTTTGAAAAGCAGTTCGGGGAAAAGAAGTAAGACAGATAAGCCGGAGTGGTGGGTATCACTTACTCCGGCTCTCTTTTTTCTATGGTTTTCCTAACTTATCCGCTTCCTTTTTTAACTGTTTGGCTTGCTCGTCCAACAGCCTTGCACGCTCCAACGCTTCCGCTTGCTTACGGCTACGATATTCAAAATCTGTCACCGTATCTGTCAGATGCCGGATAAAACTGTTATCCCGTTTCCGACTGAAATTTATTTCCAGCAAATCTAAACTGTTACCGTCTGCCTTTCCTTTCATCAGGAGATAACGGTATTTTATATCATTGTCCTGTAACTGCTGCATCCGTTCCGCAAAACGGATATTCAGGACTAACGACACAAGGCAAATGAGTATTCCTGCTGAAAAAAGAAAGAATCTCGGTTTCAGATAGGGAGTAATCCAGTTTAGAAATTTATCATACCAAGAACTGGGTTCTGACTTTTCCGATTGTTGTGTGTCAGCTGGAAACAATATCTTTAGTTTCTCCTTGAAATACCTGTGTGAAGCTACGATAAGCCCCTTTATATCTTCAAGGTCTTGTTTCTGATTCTCGGATTGTCCTTTCTTGATACTGGCGATTTGGCTTAAAATCTCCTGTACCATGTTTTCAGGAATGGTAGGTTTCCTTTGTGATTCCAAAATACGCTGCTCGATAACATCCAGTCGGTTTATCGTTTCCTCCCGGCTGGCTGGTGTCACCTGTTGTTCCTGCTTCTCTTTCAGTTCCGTAACCATAGAGAGAAGCCCCTCTAAAATCAAATTTTCTTCCATACGCTTATAACTTAAATTGTCGTTTCTTTTTCTTCTTCTTTCTCAAATCGGGATTGTCAGGCGTTTCATCAACCGGAGAGGACGAAACGGAAAACAAACCGCCTAAACCTACCAGTAGCGAATTATCACTTTTGTTTATTGCTGATTCCTGTGTTTGTGGGGTAATCGTTTGCTTGTTGCTTCCGGCTGTTGTCAACTTTGCATCCCTGAAATATTTATCCAATTTGGAAAAACTGAAACTGCGGTCAATCTCCGAGCCTTTGAACGTGTATTCACCTTTGGAAAAGGAAATACCCTGTATCTCATTCGTCTGCCCTTTGTGTTTGAACTGAATGCTGATACATTTTTCTGTTAACTGCTCCTGTAACTGCTGCCAGTTCCTTGATTTTCTGATTTCATTCTTTACAGCCGTGTAAATCTCATATTTCGTTTTGTCCGGCTCTTTTAGACGATGTTGTTTCACCTGTTCTTTCCCTTTGGCAAAATACAGTCCGTGTTTTTCTTTCAGCTTCTTGCAAACTTGCTCGTTCCGGTACATATCGTTGCTGTCTGAAATGGTTTTACCGCTATTATCTATCCGGTTGAATACAATATGTACATGCGGATGCTCCCGGTCTTGATGCCGCACGATAATATATTGCGTATCGGTAATTTTCATTTCACGCATGTACTCCTGTGCCAACTGTATCATTTTCTCGTCTGTTAGTTTTGGGACATCCACTACCGAATAACTTAGCGCAATGTGTCCGACTGGTTTCTTTAAGCTGGGATTCATTTCTGTTTGTATACAGAAACTACGGATAATGTCGTGCTTGCTTTCGGCTAACACTCCCTCCGCATGAAGCAAAGCTGCCTGTTCCTTGCCGAGTACATAGTTCACACAGCCTTTAAATCCGCTTCCCTTTTTTATTTTTCCAATCATCCGATAACTGGTTTATGATTTCAATAATCCTGTTTTTCAGTTTCACAAGCTCCACTGCCACGAGCGCAAACCCTCCTGCATTGGTACAGTGTGCAAGCTGGTTGAGGTTGTTGGCTTCTCCTGCCAATTTGCGGATAGTGTCTGCGTCCTGCTTGTTCAGCCGAGGCGTTACCTCTGCCGAAACAACCGCTTGCCGGACGTATTCGCTAATAGGCAGACCGGATTCTCCGGCTCGCTTCTTGATAGCGTAATATTGTAGTTCGGTCAGCTTCGTACTGACTACCCGTTTTTGTTTGTCTATCCGTTTTTTTGCCGGGCGACCTCCTGTCTTATTTCTTATCTCTGTCATACGTTTTTTCTTTTAGGTGGTATCTTAGAAATTGCGACCAACGGGAGAAATTACTCTTTGCGATGAGCAAAGCAAGGGGTTTCGGTCTACCGAAACATAACCTTGCTCCCCTAAATCACACCGCTTGCCGTTGGTATGCTTTGCCTGTTCTACTAATTACAACCGCCTGCTCCTTTTTCTTTTTTCACCGGGAGTTTGTCTATTTTTATTTTCCTGCTGTTGTTGCTTGGCAGACTGTTTTTGTTTCTCCGGCTGCGTTTGTTGGGTTGACTGTTGCATCCTATTCTCTGCTTGGTTGAACTTCTTCCTACACAGGTAATCGTTCAAGTCCTTGTATTCACTGTACAGATGTGATGAATCACGTACATGCCAACAATATTCTTTTTGTATAGCTTGGGTGGCTTTACGTCCTGCTTCGTCATTATCCAAAAGGCAGTGGATATGCTCGTAATCTGCTAATGGGTATAGGGCTTTATCTACATTTGTGGTCGAGTTCAGGATAATGTAATCCTGCCAGTCAAGACAAGGATAGGTAGGATTTGTTTTCTGCCGGATGGCGATAAAAGAAAGATAGTCCATAACTCCCTCGAAAACAAAACAGCTATCGTTCTTTTTGCCTGACTGTCGTATGTGTGTGATGTCTTTGGGTGATGTACTACCTTTGAAACGTGGATTGCGAAGCTCGTAACCTCCGGCATCGTTCTTGAAAGCGAGTGCAAAATAAGGTTTGTCATCGATACGGTAATACATTTCCTGCACATAGTGTGCTGCCATTTGAGGTGGAATGTTCCTGCTTCTCAAATAATCCATGAGTGCCGGATTCTGCAACGGCTGGATTTTACGGATTTCTATCGGGCTGGTAGGTTGTTTCCTTTCATGCTGATTCTTTTCTGAAACCTCTTTCCCTTGAAAAGAAAAAGAATTTCCGGATGAATACTGTTCCAGCCGACAGATAGCACCGTAGGCGTTGCACCCGTGCTGCTTCATCACAAGGTCGATGAGTGAGCCACCCTCGCCTGTCCCGAAGTCACACCACAAGTTTACACCGTAATCTACCTTGAAACTGGGCGTATCATCCTGATGGAACGGACTGTGGTACATGCCGTAATAATATTTATCCACTGCGGGCAGAATGCCCAATGATTTCAGATAATCTTTGATGCTGATATGGTTAGCCTCCTGATAAGTCATAATCTTTATTTTTGAATGTCTGTAAATTGTAGTAATGAAGTAAGAAACGAGTAAGAAGAAAAACTGTCAACTTTCTGCACCTATCTCTTTTTCTTTCAATAGATTATATTCTATGCAGTAAGATAAGTAAGTTATTCTATACAAAAGAGATAGAAATATTACCTATGTTGTTTTCTGACTTTTCTTTTTTTTAATTTCCTGAAAGTTCAGGGTTTTATCTTACTCCTTACTGTGCATCGTATAAATAATTGGTATTCAATGAATAAAACATAGTAAGATGTTTTGCGGTAGTTACTACATGGGAGTAACTGTGCCAATTATAAAACGGCTGTGTTAGCCGTAATCGTTATCGGTGTAGGGTATGGAAATAGGTTTTATTCTGTACCCATATACCGAATAATTGCAGTTGCTGATACGCTTTTGTACCCGTTTGAATCCGGCTTTCCGCAACGCTTCTCCCAACCGTTTTTCCGATAACTGCATAGGGCATACATCCCGTAAACAAGTGAGGATTTGTGCTGTCGTCATAAAGAATAGGCTTTCTTCTTTCTCTGTGGGCTTTTCAAAATACTGCATCAGCATTTCAAACTCAACTGTTTGCACCTCAAATTCCGCATTTGTCAGGTGCAGTTCTTCAATCTCGGCATCATTAAACCAATAGCGTACACCTTGCCGATACAAGTACATGATTTCGGAGTAGACATTATCCATGTTGATACTTTCTGCTGTCGGTTTATCAATGTGCAGGACTTCAAAAGGCAGAAATCGTCTGTTCCCTGTCGGGTCTGTCAAGAACTCGTTACCGTTCACCGAAGCCATGAAGCTGGCTAAATGCGGATATTCCTCTATGTAAATATCATACGGTCTGCGGTATTTGACTGCCGGGGTAGTTATCAGGTTCTTTAATGCGTTTTCATTCTGCTTGTTGAGTTCCTTTAGCTGGTCGTCGATGTTGATAAACAGATATTCGGCTATCAGTGTCAGAATATCTTTGCTCTGTGGGTCTATCTTCCCGGTAAACAGATAGTTTTTTAGTGGTGACGGGCAAAGGTTATCCAGCCACCATGTTTTGAACTGTCCCTGCTTGTCGCCAGTCAGGACTAAACAAGTATGGTTTTGACAGCCTATATCATTCATCGCATTGGCTACCACACTGACAAGCCATTTCGTAAAATACTCCTCCCACTTGTCGGGATTGGCTACTTGCACCGTGTTCAACAGTTTTTTGATATATCCATGTCCGGCAGGATTCAACAAGGGTAGGGCAGTAAGGTATTTCCGTATGGGATGCACCTTATTTGCGAAATCGCTTTCCAATATCATACGGATGTTTTCGGCAGAGGTGGTAACACCTGTGGTAACATCCAGTTTGCGCCTGAAAGAGTTCAAAGCAAACTTCGTGACTGGTTGATACAAACCGGAAGTATTTGCAACCCGGTATTCTGTCCGGCTTTTCACAATATTAAACCGGAAGTCGTACAAGGAATTAAGCTGCCTTTCGATACGCTCGTTCTTGGACAACCTGCCCTCGGTGTGTTCCGCTTCGTTATCCCTTTTCTTTTTCATCGGATAGTTTGTTGGAAGCTGGTATATATTGTTGCTGCATCCACTGCTGCAACTCGTCCACATCGAAACGTAAGGAACGTCCACGCTTGACACATGGTATCGCTCCGCTGCTGGCTAAGTGGTAGAGGTAATTAACTGAATATCCGGTTATCCGGCTGGCTACGGATATTTTGACTAAAACGGACTGCTTGCTATCCGGTTCTTCGGATGAAGAACTGATTACGGGGGAAATCATCTTTTCAATGTTTTCCAGCCGCTTGAAAATTTCTTCAAAAGGATTGTTCATGGTGCTTTGTTTTTTGAATTAGCACCACAAATAAAATAAGAAAAAATGGTAAAAAACAAAGTGTTAAGCGTTTGGAATTGCTTTGCTCGGCTCTGCTTTAAAATACTATCAGACCGTGAAAGTTCGTTTGTGTTCTTCACCTTATTATAATAGGGTATGAAACGTGAACGAAGTTCTTTATATCGCTTACCTTTTTCGGCTTTTCTTATTCTTTTCTCTATGCAAGTGGGACAAGTGAGGACATATAAGGACATCTGCGGACAGCCTGAAACAAGCTATTATTCAAGGCTATATATTTGCATCAAACAAGAAAAAAGAAGTAATATCAAAATATAATGAAATATGGAAATAGTAACCATTGAAAAGAGAACATTCGAACTTTGGTAAGAAAAGTTTAACCACTTTGTCAACCGTATGGATGCCCTTTGTACTCCTTTGCGGAGAAAACAGGATAAGTGGCTGGATAATTGCGAAGTCTGCCGTTTACTGAATGTGTCTGCCCGGACGATGCAAACCTATCGTGATACGGGCAAATTACCGTATTCGCAAATCAATAACAAGATTTATTATAAGGTTTCGGATGTGGAAACCTTTATGCAAAATCATGTGAAGAATAACTCTAAAAAATAAAACCTATGGATTTGATAACTAAAGATTCCAATACGACACAAGTATTGTTTTCATCCCTTGACCGAGTGTTGGAGAATATGGAATACATGATGACGAATTATCGTCCGGTACTGGGTGGAGAACATTACTTGACAGGTGAAGGAGTCTGCCAAAAACTGTGTATCAGTAAGCGGACTTTACAGGATTACAGGGATACAGGACTGCTGGGATATGTGCAACTTCCGGGAAAAGTCATTTATCGGGAAAGTGATATAATGAATTTGTTAGATAAGCATTACAGAAATGATAACTTGAAATATTGAAAGCATGAAATATTGTTTTCTTGAGAAATAGCAATATTTCATGCTTCAATTTTAGCTTAAAATTCATCGGTCAAAGATGGTTCTAAGAGGGACTAAGCTTCCCTCTTAGAGTTAGTTCGGAATTTCTTTCCTGATATTAGCCCAATATAAAATTGCTCATTTAAGAAACATAGTACATCCTTGCATTGCTTTTTATCATTGGGTATATTGAGTTTGCCGTCGGCAATTTCTATTTGCAAATTGAATTTCTTTGCAGAAGATTTAAGCTTTTTGACTGTCGCTGTAGCCAAAATGTTACTTTTTTGGATAAGTGTTATTTGTTTTCTAATCATAGAATTACTATTTTCTTTCAACCAATCTACGTTCACATTTAATAATTCTTGATTAGCAAAGTCTTCAATGGTTTCGTTTGACGCTTCTTCAAAGAAATCTATCAATGAAATTATTTTGTTTGCATTAGTATATGATTTAAAATAGAATTTACCATTTTTATATATGGCATTTACTGTATTTTCAACTATAAGAGCATCATTTGACAGTTTATCATAGGTGGAGTTATTCCAAAAAAGTACATTTTTATTTTGTAACAGTTTCCTTTTGTCAAAGTTCTGAAAATAATATATGTTATTTTCAATCCAGAATAGTGATTTGATCTCATCTGTTGATATATCCAAGGTGTTTAAACCGATACTATTAGTGTTCGCTTCTAATAATGTATCAGAAAGAGGAAATTCAACATATAATACCTCGTTTCCATCTATATTAAAATTCCCATCAAATAAAATTTCTTCAGTTTCACTATCCATTAGTTTTGTTGAATTGTCAATAAAACAGGATTTTATGTTATTTGTTATTGCCTGTAGTAAATCTATTTTTCTTACAGTGTCATCTTTTAAAAGGGCAAAGAAGTTGCATACGGCAGAATTAGCTTGTGTTCTCATAAGTTATAATTGATTTAAAATTACATAATCTGTTAACTGTGAATATCTTTTCACTTCATTGGTGTTCACTAATTTCTTTTTTGAAATCATAGTGTAGACAACGCCACTGTTTGTTGTGACTTCATAATATCTATAGCCAAAGAGTTTTATAATTGGGTTGTAAAAATATGTACCTCTATTTATAACTATCAATATGATTAACACAACAAACCATCCAAAAATAAAAATTGGATCTTTTTTAAAGAGTTCAATACATGGTAAAAAATAGCTTAACAACAAAGAGTTCATATTCAAATCTGCGCTCTTAATAGATTTTATACCTATGTTATTAATAGTTAATTTACCTCTCGCTGCTTTCATGAATAAATAACATGCTAATAAGAGTATAATGAAAATAAATATTAGATTTAATCGGTTGAAAATCTCTATAGGTTTATTAATGAGTCCAATCTGATTCCCTTTGGTTAAGTTATTATATACTTCAACTGCCCATACAATAAATATTATAGGAGAATAGGCTGTTAATACAAAAATTAGTTTTATATGATTGGCAAACATATAATGAAAATATCATTTAATGTGAAACTATTTTATTTTCCATTCACAATTTGTATTATCTGTATCACCCTGTATTAGTTTGATATTCAGAACTTACTAAGTACAAAAGTATAAATAAAAAAAGACTTAAGAATACTTTCCTAAGTCTTTTTTTGAATTTGTGATTTAATCTTATGATTGGAGAATATTTAGCTTCATATCTACCTCTTTCATATCTTTCAAAATGCTTTGGTCTAATACTTTGGCATAATGCTGTGTCATTCTCGTAGACGAATGCCCCAACATTTTAGACACATTTGGAAGTGTACATTGTTAGCCAGTGCGATGACGCTTGCAAAGCTGTGCCGGGCTGTGTGCGTGGTCAGATTTTTTCTAATTCCGCATAGGTCGGCAATTTCTTTCAGTAGGCTAGGCCAGCTGCGCTTTGCCACCTTGCGGTGGTAAGTTTCCACTAACCTGCCCCCGAACCGTACGTACATGTCTCCATGTATACGGCTCTCCATTGTCAACATAACTCTAGTTTCCATAGCTTTTGTGGATTAATGCATCACAGTCGTGACAGACCGCTAATGTTTTACGATGTCGTTTAATCATCATGGTATTCCATCTTGTATCAGCTTTCAGTTGATTGATGTTACGTACGTGATACATCACAAGGTCTCCCATTTTTCCACATAGTTCACATCTTCTCTCTTTGAGCCTTTCCACAAGTGTGGGGGCAGGAAGATACATCGTGTTCGGTATATTGTCGTAATGGTTATCCTCATAGATGTCTGTGAAACGTTTGCATCTGAACCCACCGTTATACCATACTCTTTGTTTCTCGTTTCCTTTATTATCCTTATAAGGGATAACCACATCCGTCCCGTCCCTATACTTTTCGAGTATTTGTCCGACGGTTCTTTTGTGTTTTCGACCGAGCGTTTTAAGCATGCTGTACTTCATGAAATAATTAAACTTCCACCCCCAATAACTGATGTTGTCCGCAATGGAATAGTAGTTGTGTAATAAGCAAATTTTAAATCGACATTTTTCGGTAAAGTTAAATCGACATATGA
>OLGB01003557.1_pt1 | contig 14450 bp, 13 predicted proteins | sample 1605691 | NCBI WGS metagenome assembly OLGB01 (sample SAMEA3888925, study PRJEB22519) | human gut metagenome | biome: human gut; feature: human-associated habitat; material: faeces | place: Denmark | collected 2010 | reverse complement strand
AGATCACATGAATGCAAGCAAGACTGATATTCGCATTACATCACCTGACCGGGAGGTACTTTCGTACTCCGGTGTCCCCAAAGAACATCCTTTTGTGAAGGAATCCCCAGAGCTGTTTTGGTATGCCGTTCGTGTCACTTACAGCCGTGAGCTTGCTTTAAAAGAGTATCTCGATGGCGAATGTATCGAGAATTTTATCCCCATGCACTACGAATACATCGTCAAGAACGAGCGCCGCGTGCGTAAATTAGTTCCTGCGGTCCACAACCTGGTGTTTATCCGTTCGAGCCGTGAACGTATCGATCGTATCAAAGACGAGATGGGCATGACCCTTCCGATCCGTTATATCATGGATCGTGAAAGCCGCCAGCCCATTGTTGTTCCCACTTCCCAGATGCGCAGCTTCATGGCGGTTGCCGGCAGTTACGACCAGCAACTGGTCTATCTCGAACCCTCAGCCGTAGCTTTCCGTAAAGGGCAGCGTGTGCGTGTGACAGGAGGCATCTTTGCCGGCGTCGAGGGTGAGTTTATCCGTGTGAAAAACGATCGGCGTGTGATGGTTTCCATCCAGGGTGTCATGGCCGTTGCCACCACCTACATCCATCCCTCTCTAATCGAGCCGCTCGATCTTTAAACAGTAAAATAGCAGACAATAAATCGTAAATTGTAAATATTTCCATGAACTCTTTAGATTCTCAAATTACCGCTTTGTACACCTTGGCGCACGAACTTCTTTATCTGGGTTCCGATGGCAGCCCCATCTACAGCGACCACTTCAGCCGGTTGAACGGTGATGTACTCAGTCGTGCCAATACTTTATATCCCCATCATGGCTCCACCGACGAGGAAGAAGCCCGTTTGTGCCTTTCGCTTCTGATGGGTTATAACGCGACGATCTACAATAACGGTGACAAGGAAGTCCGCATCCAGCAGATCCTGAACCGTTGTTGGGAAGTGCTCGACCGCTTGCCCGCTTCCTTGCTGAAGGTGCGCCTTCTGACTTATTGCTATGGTGAAGTCTTTGACGACGACCTCTCCCGTGAGGCGCATAGCATCATCGACAGCTGGGGAGAGCGTGCCCTTTCCGGCGATGAATGTGAGATTGCCGAACAACTCCGCAGTCTTGAAGAGAATCCTTATCCCAACTGGGAAGTAGAGGAGTAAACTCTTTTCTTTTTCGACACAACACTGTATATAACCTAAATCCCCTTTGTCTTGAATATCCTTTTCATCATATTGGCTTTTGTCATCTCTGCTTCGGTTGCCCGGCTTATCATTCCCCGCATCCTGCTTATCTCTTTGCGGAAGAAGCTTTTCGATATGCCGAGTGAGCGCAAGGTTCATAAACGTGCCATTCCCCGTTTGGGCGGTGTCTCTTTCTTTCCCACCATCCTGCTTTCCTCCTGTGGCGTGTTCGCCCTTCGCATCCTGATGGGTTATGATGTTCCCGCCCTCCGTGCGGTGTACTTGTTGCCCGAGTGCTTGTTTCTGGTCTGCGGGATGACTTTGCTCTACCTGACGGGTATTGCCGATGACCTTGTCGGAGTGCGCTACCGTCAGAAATTTGTGATCCAGATCATCTGTGCTTCGTTTTTTCCCCTGGCCGGCCTTTGGATCAATAACTTCTACGGTCTTTTTGGCCTGTATGCCCTTCCTGCCTGGATAGGTATGCCTTTTACGGTTCTTCTGGTTGTCTTTGTCACCAATGCCATCAATCTGATTGACGGTATCGACGGTCTTGCCTCCGGTCTGAGCAGCGTTGCCCTGCTTGTCTTCGGCTTCCTGTTCATGCAGAAAGAACTTTGGACGTACAGCATGCTCGCCTTTGCCACGTTCGGTGTGCTGGTCCCTTTCTTTTACTATAACGTCTTCGGCAGTGCGGAACGTGCCCGTAAGATTTTTATGGGTGATACGGGCAGCCTGACTTTGGGCTATGTGCTCTCTTTCCTTGCCATCAAATACAGCCAGTACAATCCGGATGTCACCCCGTATACCGAAGGTGCTTTCGTGATTGCTTTCAGTACGCTGATTGTCCCTGCGTTCGATGTGATCCGTGTGGTGATGGTTCGTGTTCGCAGTGGCAAGAGCCCTTTCGAACCAGACAAGAACCATATTCATCATAAGTTCCTGGCAATGGGTTTCACACCAAGAAAGGCGATGATAACGATCTTGCTGATTTCTTGTGCGTTTAGTGCGGTGAATATTCTGTTGGTTCCGGTGATTGACAACACGGTGATGCTTTTGGCGGATATTGCTGTGTGGGTAGGACTGAATTTATGGTTCGACAGGGTAAGAGATAAAAAACAGAAATAAGAAAAATAATTATACGATATGTCCCAAAAAGATCTATTGAAGCAACAAATTCTCGATTTAACTCGGGAATACTACAAAGAAGTTCACGGGTCCTCCCGCTCTTTCGAACCCGGTAAAAGTTTTGTCAACTATGGCGGCCGTTATTTTGATGACCGCGAACTGGTGAACCTGGTTGACTCATCCCTTGATTTCTGGCTGACCGCCGGTCCGTGGGCCCGGAAGTTTGAAATCCGTTTTGCCGAATGGTTGGGTGTTAAATATTGCTCCCTGACCAATTCGGGCTCTTCGGCCAACCTTCTTGCCTTTATGGCCCTGACCTCGCCACAGTTGGGTGAGCGCAGAATCAGGCGGGGTGATGAAGTGATCACGGTAGCCTGCGGCTTTCCCACAACCGTGACCCCCTGCATCCAGTATGGTGCGGTCCCTGTTTTTGTGGATGTCACCATCCCCGAGTACAATATCGACGTGACTCAACTGGAAGCCGCATTATCCCCCAAAACTAAAGCGGTAATGATTGCCCACTCTTTGGGTAACCCGTTTGATTTGCAGGCTGTCAAAGATTTCTGTGATAAACATAACCTCTGGTTGGTAGAGGATAACTGCGATGCTTTGGGTACAACCTATACTATCGATGGAGAGACCCGTTATACCGGCGCTTGGGGCGATATCGGCACCAGCAGCTTCTATCCGCCGCACCACATGACCATGGGCGAGGGTGGTTGCGTGTATACAAACGATTCTCTGCTCAACCGTTTGATTCTTTCTTATCGCGATTGGGGCCGCGACTGCATTTGCCCGTCCGGTCATGATAACTTCTGCGGTCATCGTTTTGACGGTCAGTTTGGTCAGCTTCCTAAGGGCTATGACCACAAATATGTGTACAGCCACTTTGGATATAACCTGAAGGTGACGGATATGCAGGCTGCTATCGGCTGCGAGCAGCTCAAAAAGTTCCCCTCCTTTATTGAAGCACGTAGACATAACTGGGAACGTCTCCATGCGGCATTGGAGTCTTATCAGGATAAGTTGATCCTGCCCGAGCCGGCTGCAAACAGCAAGCCCTCCTGGTTCGGCTTCTTGATCAGCGTTAAGCCGGAAAGCGGCTTGAATCGAAATGATGTGACGCGTTATATCGAAGATCATCAGGTTCAGACCCGTCTCCTGTTCAGCGGCAATATCATTAAACACCCGTGTTTCAATCAGCTCCGCGATACAGACGCCTACCGCGTCGCCGGCAGTTTGGAAGCAACAGAGTTTATCCTGAATAATACCTTCTGGGTCGGTGTCTACCCAGGCATGACAGATGAAATGATTGATTATATGGCAAAAACGATTATCGAGGCGATTGCGCAGTAATATGGGAAAACGTACCGGAGCATCTGTTTCTAAGAACATTGCTTACAATTTACTGTATCAGCTCTCATTATACATTACTCCGTTAATTACAACTCCATACCTTTCCCGTGTTCTCGGCGGAGAAATGATCGGCAGATATTCCTTTGCTCAGTCGATAGTTTCCTATTTTGTATTGGTTGCGACTATGGGAACTTCGTATTATGGACAAAGAAGAATTGCTGCAGCAACTGGGGATAATGAAACTCAGACAAGAGATTTTTGGGAGATCGTATGTTTGCGCGGGGCTACCACTATAGTTGCTATTGCATTATATTGTGGGTTTGTGGTACCGAGAAGTATAGATCCGATTCTTTATGTGGTTGCTGGATTGGAAATTTTGCAGGTCAGTATGGACATCTCTTGGTATTTTCAAGGAAAAGAATCCTTTCAGGTCATTGCCTTGTGTAGTGGAACAGCCCGCATCATGGCGGTTGTACTGATTTTGTTGTTTGTAAAGAAGCCGGAGGATCTTTCTGTTTATGTTTTTCTGTATTGCGGCACCTTGCTGTTGGGCTTTTTGAGTCAGTGGTTATATCTCCCGCGCTATTTAAATAAAGGAGTGCATTTGCACCGAGAAAAAAGAATTATGTCTTTCCATCTGATCAGCTCGGTGAAATTGTTTGTTGCGCAGGCGGCAATTCAGGTTTACACGGTTCTGGATAAAACCATGATAGGTATGATTACCAATTCTGAATTGCAAAACGGTTATTATGAACAAGCGCAAAAACTAGTGAGAATACTTGTAGCGGTTAGCACATCAATTAGTGCGGTGATGGCAAGCCGCATTGCTGTTTTGAGTAGCAAGAAAGATTCTAAAGCCATCGAAGAAACAGTCGAGTTTTCGTTTCGCTTTGTAAGTTGTATCAGTATTCCGATTATTTTTGGAATTGTTCTGGTTGCTCAAGATTTTGTGCCTTTCTTCTATGGACAAGGGTATGATGGAGTTATCGAATTGTTGGTAATCCTGAGCGCGTTGCCTCTGGTGATTGGATGCAGCAACATCATTGGTATACAGTATCTGGTACCTACCGGTCAGGAAAAATTCCTTACAATCTCAGTATTGACGGGTTCAGCAGTAAATGTAATACTTAATTTCTTTTTAATACGCGCGTATGCAGCAGCAGGTGCCGCTACTGCATCGGTAATTGCGGAAATCTGTGTTACACTTGTGCAGTTTATTGCGGTACGCAAACAAATTTCTGCGGGTCGTGTACTAAAAATCATACTGCGGTATATTTTACTGAGTATTCCCATGTTTGTAGTTGGAGTGGTGATTCGCGGAGTTGTGCAGGCCGGAGTGCTGAGATTAGCTTTGGTAATTTGTGGCTGTGTAATCATGTATGGCGTGGAGCTTGTTTTGACAAGAGATCCGTTTATGAAAGCTTTTGGTAAAGAATAAGGTAGTAGAAAGGTTGGGCGAACTACTATGGATATTTGTGCAGTAATTGTAACATTCAATCGATTAGAATGCTTGAAAAAAGCACTTAAAAAATATGAAGAGCAGACCAAGAGACCTAAATATCTTTTAGTCGTTAATAATAATAGTTCCGATGGAACGATGGAGTATCTAAAAATATGGGAACAGGAACAGTCCGAAATTCAAAAAGTAGTGGTCAATCTTCCATGTAATACAGGTGGTGCTGGTGGCTTTCACGCGGGGATGGAGAAAGCATTGGAATTAGATTGTGACTGGATATGGGTCTCGGACGATGATGCATACCCAGAGCCAGATGCACTAAAATCAATGGAAGTATTTTATGATTCGCATCCGTCACTACAAGAGAGAATTGCTGCGATGTGTGGAACAATTATGGATTATGATAAAGAAAAGATTCTTTTAGGTCATCATTGCCGAAGCAAAAAAGTAATGGGTGTGGCGGTAATGAAAGAGGTTCCGGAAGAAGAATATAATAAAGAATTTTTCGATCTTGATTTAGTATCATATGTGGGAACAGTTTTCAAAGTTGAAGCAATAAAAAAGGCAGGAACTACAAGAGAAGATTTCTTTATTTATTCGGATGATTGGGAGCATTCAATGCGTGTTCGTAAATATGGAAGGATCATTTGTGTTCCGAAATCACTTGTACTTCATGTAGGAGAAAGTACGACTGTATCGAAGAAAAAAGAGGCAGTCTGGCATGATTACTATTCAACAAGAAATATTATCATTGCATTGAAAGAACACTTTGGCTTAGGTGCAGCGGGTGTCCGATCGATTTGTCGAATGCTGACTGCAGTTTCTACAATGAATCCTCGAAAGATAAAGATTTTTTCTACGGCAATTAGAGATGCGTATCGTGAAAATACAGGAATACACCCAATTTATAAACCAGGCTGGAAAGAGGATAAATAACGTATGTTTGAGTTAAGCTATAGCAAGCTGAAAAAATACTGTTACGCATATATTAGTCTTCCAGTTTTGACATTTGCAATAGGCTACTTACGTTGGTATTGGATGCTTATTGCAGTAGCAGCAATTGCAATAACGTTTTTCTTTTCGCAAAAGGAAGCCAATGTAGATAGATGCAGAACAAATACTGTGTGCATAAATAAAAAAACAATGGCATTCGTTTTTTTAATCGCACTTATCTATACGCACCTGTGTGGATTGAATGGATTTTGGTACCAAACTGGTGATTGGGTTGCTCGAAATCCTATATATCACGATATAATTACATATAAGTGGCCCGTTTACTATGCGGATAAAAACTCCGCATTAGCATATTATATAGGGTTTTGGTTGGTTCCGGCCGTGCCGGCTAAAATTGTTACTGCAATATTTGGAGCAAATATAGGTTGGATTGCTGGGAAAATATTTCTGTGGCTTTGGGGAAGTATCGGTATATATCTGATATTTTTGATGCTTTTTGTGTTTTGTAAGTGTGAATCGGCAAAAAGGAAGATACTGGCAGTAGTTGTGTTTATTTTCTTTTCAGGCTTAGATGTTGTTGGAGTCTGGTATACGCAAACCAGAGGATATCTTTTACAACCGGATGTATTGCACCTTGAATGGTGGCACACTTATTATCAGTATAGTTCGTTGACGACATGTGTGTGTTGGGTGTTTAATCAGTCGATTATTCCATGGGTTTGTACTTTTTTGGTTTTATTTGAAAAAGATTGCAAAAACTATTTGCTGATTGGTGTCTCGTGCTTATTGTGTGGCCCGATTCCATTTGTTGGGCTTGTGATAATAATGTTTGCGCGAGAAATAGACGCAATTATTCTTGCAAAGAAGGAAGAAGTAAAATGGAAGAAAATATTTAGTTCTATATTTTCACTTCCCAATATGATTATTATTTGTACCGTACTTCCGATTATAGGTTGTTATATGCTTACTAATAATGCTACCGGTGGAGGAATGTACGGAGATACAGCAGATTCACCGGCTATCACTGCTACATCTTTTTATATGTTGCATCAAATATCATCCTTTTTACGTACCTATATCCAACATGGAATTTTTGGATTTTATATGCTTGAAGTGGGAATTTATCTTCTCTTGATATGGTCGTTTCACAAAAAGGAGGTTATATTCTACGCTGTAGCGATTTCGCTGTTTTTCATTCCGGCGATTCATATAGGAGTGTCAAATGATTTTTGTATGCGGGCATCTATACCGGGAGTTTTTGTAACTATGGTATGGTGTAATGAGCAAATATCAAAGTTGGTAAAAACCAGATTGAAAAAAGGGTTAAATTTAAGAATGACGGCACTTTTACTTGCTTTGATGATAGGTGCCTTTACACCGAGCGTAGAACTGTTTCGAGGTTTTTATCATGTCGTCAAGGAAAAAACGATATTCCTTGAAAACATGCCAAATGAAACGTTAGATGTAGTTGATGGAGTTTCTTATAATTTTGAAACAAGCAATGCATCGGAACAACTATTCTTTAAGTATTTTGCTAAAAAGTTGAAGTGAGATGTGAATTTATGCAACTAAATGTACTTTATGGCTGCGACGATAACTATGCTCCCTACACAGGGGTATCGCTCTTGTCACTCTTTGAGAACAACAAAGATATCGAGGAGATTACTATTTACTTAGCGGCCATGAATTTTTCGGAAGTAAACTTGAGCAAGTTTCGAAGACTTGCGGAGCAATATGGAAGAAAACTGGTTGTACTGGATACTGAACGTGCTCAGGAGTATATGAAGACCTACCAGTGCAAAGGGTGGAACGGATCATTGGCTACTTGGCTTCGCTTCTTTGTATTGGAGCAGATTCCGGAAGATGTAAATCGCCTCCTTTGGATTGACTCTGATACCATTGTAAACGGCAGTTTAAGAGATTTGATAGAAATTCCACTGGAAGGATATCCGGTAGCGGCAGTTTGTGACAGCGTTTGTTACTGGGAGCGATTTCGGTTGGGAATTGCGAAGTCTGAGCCATATTTTAACGCTGGCGTTATTCTTTTCAATCTTCCTGTCTGGCAAGGTAACGACGTACTTGGCAAAATGATGGAGCATCTGGAAAAATATGTACAGTATTATAAAGCAAATGATCAGGATCTGCTGAATGATTTCTTCAAGGGGCAAATTTTGAAGCTCCCCATGCGGTATAATTTACAGGGCTTCCAGTTGGGCTATCCGATCCGTACTTATTTTAGTGTATATCACTGGGATGAGTCCGCTTATTATACGCAGGATGAGGCACAGTCGGCGGTTGCGCAGCCCTGTATCATTCATTTCTTCCGCTTCCTTGGAGATTATCCGTGGCAGCAGGGAAAAAACTATCATCCTGTTCGAGAGAGATATCTCCGGTGGCAGGCTCGATCTCCTTGGAAAGAGCATCCCGGAGCACCCAAGCGAACGGATGCTGTATTCAAGGTAGAGAAATTCCTATACCGCCTATTGCCTAAAAAGTGCTTCCTTCATCTTTTTGCCTGGTTTACAAATCGAAAGGTACCCAAGGTGTCAGTCGATATTCGAGCGAGAGAGAATATAAAATAGAGGTCTGTGCGGCCCTTGGCCCATAGTGCAGAAGCATACCACAAATAATGGAAACGAAAAGGGATCTTGTTTCACTGTCTATGATAAACTAGATATAATGCTTTACGCCGGCTACCTTAACGACCATTTCGTCGGCGTGCCATTCATCCGAATTCAAGTTCAGTAAGGGAACGAGCTGAATCCACATATCGTCAAACATCGGTGTAAACTTAACGCACCAATTGCTGACAGTGGTATGAGAGACCTTGATGTTAAAGGCGGTTTTGAGGATTAGACTGATATTCCGAAAAGAATTCTTGCCGAGATAAAACATGGACAAAGCCGTGATGATCATTTGAACGGGATAACGCATACGCTTAAAATCGTGTTTTCCGGAAAGATTTGACATAGACGGAACTGTAACGGCAGCGGATTTCCATACAAAAAAGGAACGGTTGCACTTTTTGTCAGTGCAGCGGTAGTCGGAGTAATGCTCATAATCGTGATGCAGAAAGGAAGCCTTTCCGCACACAGGGCAAGGCGGATGTTTCCGCCGACAATTTGCCCCCTCCGACCTCGGTCGATCGGGTGCAAATTGATGATGGCAATTACGGCAGAGATACTTTTGGTAACCATCTGAATCTTTGCCGTAACGATAAAATGAATGATTGTTGTTGCATTTCGGGCACCTAATGTGATATGATTTCATCATGAGAACCCTCTTTCTTTTTGGGAGATATGTGTTTTACGGTGAAACCATTATACCAAAAGGGACGAGAGGTTCTCAACTTTCATTTAAGTTTACAATACGTGTAAATAGATAGGGAGTATATCAATGAAACAAAGACTTGCAGATTATGTTGCAGATTTTCTTTCTACGCATGGCGTAACAGACGTTTTTTCCGTAGTTGGTGGTGGCGCTATGCATCTCAATGATGCTCTTGGTCATCATGAGGGACTGCACGTTACCTATAACCATCATGAACAGGCCTGCGCTATTGCGGCAGAAGCTTATGCTCGATTAGAAAATAGAATTGCTGCTGTGTGCGTAACAACAGGCCCTGGTGGTACAAACGCATTGACAGGTGTAGTTGGTGGTTGGCTGGATTCTATCCCGATGTTCATTATCAGCGGTCAGGTCCGTTATGATACTACGGCTCGTTATGCTCTTTCTTATACCGAAACGCCCTTGCGAGCTATGGGCGATCAGGAATATGATATCGTAAAATCCGTTACACCAATGACTAAGTATGCCACAATGATTGAAGATCCCAAACAGATCCGTTATGCGTTGGAAAAAGCATGGCATTTGGCAACTACCGGCAGACCCGGCCCGGTATGGATCGATATTCCGGTGAACTATCAGGGAGGATATATTGAAACGGAGGAACTGGTGGGCTATGATCCCTCGGAAGATGATGCATTGCTGCCTTCACCGGTAGATGATGAGACCATTCAGCTTGTCCTTGAAAAAATTAAGCAGGCAAAGCGTCCTGTTTTTCACGCGGGCTATGGTATCCGTTTGTCAGGCAGCTATGAAAAATTCCGTTCTGTGGCAGAAAAGCTGAACATTCCTATTGTGACGTATTGGAACGCGGTAGATTTAATTGAAGATGATAATCCTCTTTATTGTGGCCGTGCAGGCAATATGGGAGATCGTCCCGGCAATTGGGCCATTCAAAATGCGGATCTGATTCTTGCTGTTGGTACACGTATTTCTATCCGTCAGGTAGGATATAACTGGAAAACTTGGGCTCGCGCGGCTGAAATAATCATGGTAGACATAGACAAAGCTGAACTAAAAAAGCCCACGCTTCATGTTGAAATGCCTATTTGGGCAGATGCGAAAGATTTTCTCACAAAATTAGACGAGGCAGCACAGACTCCTGTGTTTGTGGGTGGTGAATGGAATGCCACGTGTCAGCGTTGGAAAAAAGAGTATCCGGTTGTTCGTGAGGAACAGTGGAAGGAAAATGGATATACAGCAAATGTATATGCGTTTGTTCGCTATCTTAGTAGTCAGCTGCCTGAAAACAGTTTAACAGCTGTATCGAACGGAGCATGCTGTGTAGTGGGCAATCAGGCATATGTCATTCAGAAGGGAAGCCGTATGGCCAATAATAGCGCTATTGCCAGTATGGGATATGGTCTTCCGGCGGCTATCGGTACTTGCATTGGTGGAAAACGCAGAACAACGATTTGCCTTGAAGGTGATGGTTCTATTATGATGAACCTTCAAGAGCTGCAGACTATTTTGACAAATAAATTACCAATCAAAATATTCTTGATCAATAACAACGGTTATCATTCCATTCGTATCACGCAAACAAACTTATTCCACAAGAATTTCACAGGAATCGGTCCGGAGAGTCAGGATCTTTCTTTTCCAGATTTTAGTAAGATTGCAGTTGCATTCGGGTATCCGTACTTTAGCGCACATTCTAACGCAGAGATGAAAGAAGTAGTTGATACTGTATTGGCTATGGATGGACCTGTATTCTGCGAAATCTTCACAGACACTGTACAGGTATGGGAGCCTAAAAGCTCAACGAAAAGACTGCCGGATGGAACACTGGTAAGCCCTCCGCTGGAAGATTTAGCTCCTTTCCTTCCGAGAGAAGAGTTGGAGAAGCAAATGTTTATCCCACTTATAGAGAAATAACCGAAAATACAACAATTTATATTTTATTAGATTTTCTACGGAAAGGCGTTTATGAGTAAAGTAGTAACTTTTGGCGAAATTATGCTTAGATTGGCTCCAAATGGGTATTATCGATTGCTTCAAAATGATCAATTGCAGGCTACGTTTGGAGGAGGAGAAGCAAATGTTGCAGTTTCATTGGCTAATCTTGGCGTTGATGCAACATTTGTAACAAAGCTTCCGAATAATGCAATTGCTCAGGCGGCCGTGAGCTGTTTAAGAAGTTTTAATGTGGATACATCTCATATCGTATACGGCGGTCAAAGAATGGGAATTTACTTCCTTGAAAAAGGTGCAAGCCAGCGTGGAAGTGTATGTATTTACGACAGAAGCCATTCATCTATTCAAGAAGCAACAGCTGATGATTTTGATTGGGAAAATGTTTTTTCTGATGCAGAGTGGTTCCATTTTACAGGAATTACGCCTGCTTTGGGAAATAATCTGGTCGATATTTGCGAGCAAGCTTGCCTTGAGGCTAAAAAAAGAGGAGTTCGAATATCTTGCGATTTGAATTATCGCGAAAAACTGTGGTCCAAAGAGCAGGCTCAAAAGGCAATGACAAAGCTATGTAAATATGTGGATGTTTGCATAGCTAATGAAGAAGATGCTAAAAACGTGTTTGGCATTGCTGCCGATGGAACGGATGTATACAGTGGAAGAATTGATAAATCTGCATATGCGGAAGTAGCGTCTCAATTAAAGAAAAAATTTGACTTTCAAAAAGTTGCAATCACATTAAGAACTTCTTTTTCAGCGAGTGATAACAAATGGGCAGGCTTATTATACGATGGCAATCATTTTACGTATTCAAAAGAGTATCATTTGCATATTGTTGATCGTGTTGGCGGTGGCGATAGCTTTGCTGCAGGTTTGATTTATGCACTGATGAATGGTAAAAATGATCAAGATGCAGTTGAATTTGCAGTAGCAGCGTCAGCCCTAAAACATACGATTGAAGGCGACTTTAATCGCGTTTCCGTAAAGGAAGTTGAAAGACTTGTTAATGGTGATGGATCGGGAAGAGTCCAACGTTAAAATATAATCGTAAAATAGGATATGAGTTAGATTATATGAAAAAAGTTATCATTACAGGCCCAACAGGAGCTGTGGGTGTTTCTCTGATAGAAGAATTAATTGCACATGATATTTACGTAACAGCGGTTTGCCGAGAGAATTCACAAAATATAACAGCAATTCCCCAAAGTCCGTTTGTTAAAGTATTAGAATGTAATTTGGATCAGTTACAGTCTCTTGAAAGAAAATTGTCTGCTGATTATGATGTGTTCTATCACTTCGGTTGGGATGGATCCTTTGGTGCTGCTCGAATGGATCTTTCAACGCAAACCAAAAATATTCAATATAGCCTTGATGCAGTTGAACTAGCTAAGAAACTTGGGTGTAAGGTGTTTATTGGCGCCGGAAGTCAAAGTGAATTCGGACATGTAAATGGGGTTTTGCATCCCGATACACCCTGTAACCCGGATAACGGTTACGGAGTTGCAAAATTGGCAGCGGGTCAAATGACAAGGCTCAAATGCAAAGAATATGGGATTCGCCATAATTGGGTTCGGATTCTCTCCATGTATGGTCCACATGATAAGGCACACACCATGGTTATGAGCACGATTCTCAAAATGCTGAATGGTCAGCGTGTACAGTTTACCAAAGGCGATCAGATTTGGGACTATATTTATAATAAAGATGCTGCCCGTGCTTTTCGAATGATTGCGGAGCAGGGGAAGGACGGCGCAGTTTACTGCTTTGGCAGCGGAAAGACCAGGCGTCTGCGGGAGTACATCGAGGCAATCCGCGATGCGGTGGATCCGCAGATTGAATTGGGCATTGGAGAACTGCCTTATTATCCCAATCAGGTGATGCATCTGGAAGCGGATATTTCAAGCTTAACGGCGGATACTGGATTCGTTCCAGAATATTCCTTTGAAGATGGAATACAAGAGACTGTGGTATGGGCGCAGAAAAACTTCAGGAAAGCAAACGATGCAAAATCAAATTAAATGGAGATAGAGTCATCATGAAAAAAATTTCTGTCATGATTCCTTGCTATAACGAGGAAGAAAACGCCAGACCAATTTATGAGGCTGTTCGTGACGAGCTGCTTCGTAGCTGCCCAAACTATGACTATGAGATCCTCTTTATTGACAACAAGAGTCAAGACAGAACGCGGGAGATTATCCGGGAAATCTGCAAAGAGGATCCCCGCGTCAAGGCCATTTTTAATGCAAAAAACTTTGGGCAGTTTAACAGCCCCTATTATGGCATCCTGCAAACTACAGGAGACTGCACCATTACCATGTGCGCTGATTTTCAGGACCCGGTGGAGATGATCCCACAGTTTGTGTCAGAATGGGAAAAGGGCTATAAGATCGTAATAGGGCGTAAAACCGAAAGCAAAGAAAATCCATTTGTGTATTTTTTGCGAGGTTGCTATTATAAACTTATCAAAAAGATGAGCAGCTGTGAGCAAATAGAGCAGTTCACGGGCTTTGGACTTTATGATTCCAGCTTTGTGCAAACAATGCGGGATTTGAAGGATCCTACTCCGTTTATTCGAGGAATTGTGGCGGAGCTTGGCCCTGAACGAAAAGAAATTGAATATACACAGCCGCAACGTCGTGCCGGCAAAACGCATAATAACTGGTATAGTCTTTATGACGCTGCTATGCTAAGCTTTACGAGCTATACAAAAGTTGGGCTGCGTTTAGCAACATTTATCGGATTTATTTCGGCAGGAATTAGTTTTCTTATTGGGCTAATATATTTGATAGCTAAAATTTGTTTTTGGAATAGTTTTACAATGGGTTATGCGCCTATGATGATAGCTGTTTTCTTTATGGGTGGAATTCAGTTGGGATTCCTTGGCTTCATGGGAGAGTACATTATGGCAATGAATACACGCATTATGAATCGACCGCTTGTAGTGGAAGAAGAACGTCTTAATTTTGATGAAACATAATAACTATTTTATTCGGGACATTCCCCGTCATGGAAGACTATATGGCTAAGTATTGCATCCTGTAAAATTAGCAGATAATGTACAATAACTTGCGCAAATTGAAAATGATATGTACCCCAAATACTGGACTGAAGT
>OLGB01003555.1_pt1 | contig 14456 bp, 16 predicted proteins | sample 1605691 | NCBI WGS metagenome assembly OLGB01 (sample SAMEA3888925, study PRJEB22519) | human gut metagenome | biome: human gut; feature: human-associated habitat; material: faeces | place: Denmark | collected 2010 | reverse complement strand
CTCAACTGTCCTATTTTCAGGTCTTGGCCCTGGCTGACTAAAAGGGATAACCATTTTGTTATTTTATAATATTTGGAGAAAAATATCAACCTAAAATTATCCCTTACATATGTTCGTACTTATGGCGTCAGGATGCCTCCGTTGATCTCAAACGCCTGGCCTGTGATCCATCCGGACGCCCGGTCGGCCAGAAAGCTTACCGCACGCGCAATGTCGGCCGGCGTGCCCAGACGCTTGACGTGCATTTCCTTGAGCCAGATCTCCCGCTTTTCCTGCAGCGTCTCCCGGATCATATCGCTTTCCACGATCCCGGGACAGACCGCATTCACCGTCACGCCGTTTTCTGCGATCTCCTGCGACAGCGCCCGGGTAAATCCAAGCAGCCCCGCCTTGGAAGCACAGTAGTGTACATGCCTGCGTGAGCCACGCCGGGCGCTCATACTGGCGATATTGACGATCCTGCCGTATCCCTGTGCCACCATGCCGGGCACCAGACATTTGCAGGTACAAAACGCGCTCTTCAAATTAATCGCCAGCGTCTCGTCCCAGAGTTCCTCCGTCAGTGCGTCAAAGCGGCAGTGGGTCTGAATGCCCGCGTTATTGACCAGAACCGTCACCGTCCCGAACTGTTCCCGCACCGCGCGGCAATGTTCCTCCACCGCGGTAAAGCTGGATACGTCGCAGTGGCGGTAGTACAGCCGCCCTCCCGCAAACACCCGAAGAAACTCCGCCGCGCTGACGTCGTCCACATCGAAGAAAACCACGCGATAGCCATCCTTCAGCAGCGCTTCACAGCAGGCCCGGCCAATACTGCGGGCGCCGCCCGTTACCAAAGCCAGCATCTGTTCCATCATAATTCCCCCACACTATCGACCACATGGCGCAAATGGCCGGCATCCACGCCGCAGGCCCGCCCGATCTCCGCCGCCAGGCCGGTCTGGAAGGTCAAGAGCGCCAAACATTCCTCCACACTGCGAACCGCCGCTTCCAGCTTTACCGCCAGCGTCCCGGCGGGCGGCTCCGGCCCGCACCAGAGCACCCGGCAGCCATAAGACACCAGTTCTTCCCCGACGCGGCGGTCATAGGCCAGGGTCCGTACTCCCGGCACCGCTGTGACCAGACAGTCCCGGTCCGCCCAGGAGCGGGGTCCGTGACGAAATTCCAGCAGCCCCCAAACCTCGCTGAATTTCTGAGTGATCTCCCCGTTTTTCAGCATCAATTCCTTTAAAAGCGGCAGGTAAAAGGGCGCGCCCAGACAGATCATGCGGCGGATCTCCATCCCCGTCAGCGCGCTGCGGTAGATCGCTTCCGCCTGTTCGAGCGCGGCCCGCGCCAGGTCGGGCGTGCGGGGGGATACCTTCAGGCCGCAGCAGAGCGCCAGGCATAAAAGCTGCGCCGTGGAGGAATAGCTCTCCAGCACCAGCGCTTCCCGCGCAAACGGGATCACCCTGGAGCCGCCGCAAGCCAGGTCCAGCGGCGAACCCGCCGTACACCCCAGGTAAAAGGTCGAAAAGCCCGCTTCCTGCGCCGCACGCTGAGCCAGCACGGTCTCCCTGGAAGCCCCGCTGCGGGAGAGAAATAAAAAAAACGCCCCCTGCTCCCTGATCCGGATTCCATCCTCCAACAGCTCTGCAGCCTCTACCGCCAACGCCCGTCTTCCCTGAACGCCGCAAAGGCCTGCCATTTGACTGCAGAGATAAAAGGAGGTCCCGCAGCCGCAGAAGACCAGAAGCGGGGCGCGGGTCAGCGCGGCTTCCTGCTTTTCCTCCATGACCCGCTCCAGGATCTGAGGGGTACGCAGCAATTCTTCCCGATAGTCCATAGTGCTCCTTTCAAAAATACCCGCTCCCGTCCGGCGGGACAGGAGCGGGTATGGGTCCGTTTGCCTCAGGCCTCAGGGTACAGCGTGGTCCAGGCGTCCTCAACCGTCATAATGGCGGGCGCGGAGAACCATGCGTTGGGATCGGTCTTCTCGATCAGAATGATGGGGGCATATGCCTCGCCGGGCACCTGGTTCCCGTTCGCGGCACTGACGGCCATCTCCACCGCCCCGGAACCAAGCCGGTCGGGGTACTGGCCCACTACCGCGGTCAGCGGAGAGTCCTCCTGCCGCATTTCCTCCAGCACGACCTGGTCGGCATCGGTGCACACAACGAATATCTGGTCCTGGAGCCCCAGTTCCCGCACAGCCTGGGAGGCGCCGACGGCCGCCAGGCCCCAGGAGCAGTAGATGGCGTCGATATCACTGTTGCCCTGCAGGTAGGATTTGACTTCTTTGTAGTAGTTGTTTACCGCATCCTGTGTACCGATGGAGATGGTCTGCACCACATTCAGATCCGGGTAGTCCATGATGACCGCATCCAGCATGCGCAGGCGGATCTCCAGCGAGTGCCAACCCGGCGTATCCAGCGCCAGAATATTGCCCTTTCCGCCCAGTTTGTTGGTCACATACAGCGCCAGCTGCTCGCCTCCGTTGAAGTTGTCGCTGGTCAGGTTGCAGGTGGAGTATTCAGAGGTGATATCCACCGTAATACAGGGAATGCCAAGTTCGGCCATCTTCTGCATGACAGGCGCAAACGCGGGGCCCTCTCCGCCGCCGATGATCACGGCGTCCACATCCATGGTGAGGAAGTTTTCGATATCGGATACCTGCTTGTTGGAGTCGCCCTGGGCATTTGCAGTGATCAGCTCAGCGCCCAGCTCGGCGGCCTTGGCCTCTACGCCGGCCAGGATGCCGCGGTTAAAATCGTTGGTCAGATGCTGGGAGGACAGGGCGATCTTCAGCCCCGCTCCGCTGGTGGAGGCGCTGCTATCCGGCGCGGCGGAGGGCGTCTCGTCCGAGGCTGGCGCGGAAGGTGCGGCGGATGGGGCGGAATTGGCCGTGTCTCCTCCGCAGCCTGCGAACAGGCCGAGCATCAGGATAAGCGCGATTGCCAGTGCAAAATGCCGTTTCAGTTTCATTTCTGTTCTCCTTTCAATCCGTATGTATTTTCTTCCAACGATGGTTGCTGGCTTACCCGACCAGATCGTCCAGCGTGAGGCTGAGTCCCTCGACGGTCTCCCATTTGCGGATGTTCTTTTCCGGCCCCATGGGGGAATAGATAAACAGGAAAACGAATTCCCCTTCCCCCGTGTTGAGGAGCTTATGCGCTTCTCCGGCCGGGACATAGGTGATGTCGCCCCGCTGAAGCTCCACCTCGCTGCCGTCTTCCATGCGCATGATTCCCTGTCCCTTGAGGTAGATCATTACCTCTTCCTCCCCCGCATGGGTATGGAACTCGGATGCCTGTTCTTTGTTGTACACGCCGATCCCCACAGAGAGATTCTGCGCCCCTTCCTGGGCGTCCACCAGGATCAGGTTGTCCCGCACGTTGGGCGCCGCGGCCCGGTAGACGGGCAGCGCGCCGATGGACAGTTTCTTCACATTTTTACCTCCGTTCATAATTATGTTTATTCGTTTAAATGTATGTACATTTCAACGCAGCAAAAATTGTTTACACCATCAGCAAATGCGGATTGCTCGCGCCCAAACGCGTGGCCCCGATATCCAGAAGCTGCTCGGCAAACTCCCGGGTACGGATACCGCCGGATGCTTTGACCTGCAGGGAATCCCCCGCCTCCTGCACCATGAGCCTGACATCGTCCAGCGTCGCGCCGGCGGCGGCAAAGCCGGTAGAGGTCTTTACGAAGTCCGCGCCCGCCCGCTTGACGATGCGCACTCCTTCCCGCTTCTGCTCGTCCGTAAGGTAATAGTTCTCCAGAATTACTTTCGTCACCTTTCCGCCGGCGGCGGCCACGAAGCGCTTGAGCTCATCTTCCAGCTCGGCATACCGTCCGCTGCGCAGCCAGCCGATGTTGATCAGGATATCCGCCTCCGTGGCGCCCTTTGCAAAGGCGTCGATGGTCTCAAAGACCTTGGACTCCGTTGTAGAATAGCCGTTTGGAAAGCCGATCGGCGCGTCGATCCCCACGTCGCTTTCCGCCAGCAGCTCCTTGGCATAGGGGATCCAGGCACAGCCGATGGCCACCGTTTTGAAGTGGAACCGCCGTGCCGCTTCCAGGTGCTGGCGCATATCCTCCTGCGTCACGTTTGGCTTCAGCAGGGTCGCGTCAATGTAGCGGGCAAATTCCTCATTCGATCTCATAAGTCTGATCTCCTTATTTTAAAATTAGAGCTTGTTTCAATCCTGGGACCGGACTGCGTCTTTTAACAGGTCCGCGGCGATGGAAGGCGCTTTTTGCCGCCGGACCGCACAGCCTCGCATTTTGCTTCCCCCGCCCGGCACTGCCGGGCGGGGATGATCCGAAACGAGTGCGCCGGCCTGGCTCCTCCCCTGCCGTGAAAACGCTCTTTTTCAGAAGCGCGCTCATTTCACGCAACTGCTGCCGGGCTTGCGTCGGAAAGTCTCCCCCTCCTTCAACCAGGGCCCAGAGCGCTCAGCGCAGCTTCCATGGGTTGACCTTCTGCGTTTCGCTCCGTGTAAGGGGCGGCTGCCACATACTTTTGACCAGCCCGCGCTCCAGCAGGTCCAGTCCGTTCTCATACAGCGCCCGCCACCGGGCGTATTCCTCCAGATAGACGGCGTGGTTTCCAAGATCCGGTTCGTAGACGCGCTCCTGCCGTACCAGCGCCTTCACCGCTTCGTCCGTGCTGTGGTAGAGCCCCGCCCCCACGGCGGCGTAAATCGCCGCGCCGATCGCCGTTCCCTCCTTTTCCACCGGCGTGATCACGGGCTTTCCCAGCACGTCGCTGAGAATTTGACACCATACCGGGCTGTGGGCCGCTCCGCCCGAGAGTACGAGCTGCCGCGGCAGGTCCGTCCGTCCGGTGATCCGCCCTACGTTGGCATACTCTCCAAAGGCCTGATAGCAGGCGTTTTCCAGGATGGCCTTGAAAAATACGCCCCGATGGCTCTTTGCGGGATCCAGGATGTCCCACCCCAGGAAGGTGGGGGCGCACATCCGCCAGTTTTGTTGGTTGGCCACATCGGAAAACAAGACCTGCAGGCCATAGCTTCCGGCCGGTACATCCAGGGTGAGCCGGTCCAGCAGATAGTAGGGGTCCAGTCCGCAGGCCCGTGCGGTCTCCTTCTCGTAGGCGCCGAACACGTCGCGGAACCAGCGAACGGTGAGTCCCACATAAAAGCCAACGCCCTCATAGATCCACTCGCCCCGTTCCGAGTGGCAGCTCAGGCGGGTCCGGTACTCCGGGTCGGTATGCGCCTCATCCGCGATGTGGCAGTCCAGCCAGTAGGTCCCCCCTACGATCGCCGAGGTCCCCACCCCCATCGCGCCAACGCCCACCAGGCCGGCCTGGGTATCGGCCACGCCCGCCGTTACCAGCGTACCAGGCGCAAACCCGGTCTGCTCGGCCACCGCCGCCCCTACCCGTCCAAGCACCGTTCCAGCATCCACCACTGGCGGGAAGATCTCCTTCGGAAGGCCGCAGCGCTGCATCAGCTCCTCCGACCACCGGCGGGTATGCAGATCCAACAGGAGCGTGGAGGAGGCGTTTCCCGGCTCCACAGCGATCTCGCCGCACAGCCGATAAACCACCCAATCCGAGACCAGCATAAATTTTCCCATCCGGTCAAACGCCTTGGGATCGTGACGCTTGATCCACATCAGCCGGGGCAGGCCGTGCAGGGTGGGCCAATCCCCTGCCCGGTCGAACACCTCCCGTTCCAGACCGGCTTCCCGCAGTTCTTCGCCGTCCATGCGGCTATCCATATTGAAGCAGCCGTAAAGCACTTCCTGGCCGCTCTGGTCCATACAGAATATCCCATGGCGAAACCCGGAGGCGGTCACCGCCACCACATCGGCAGGGTCTACCGACGCCAGCGCTTTCCGGGTGCATTCGCACACCAGGGGCCAATTAAGTCTGGAATCAAAGTCATAGGCCCCGGGGATCGTACTGTTCTGAGGCACGTACCAGTCGCGGGACGCCACGCCGATCTGCCGGCCGGTCTGCATATCAAACAGGATGCAGCGCACATTGGACGAGCCGCAGTCGATGGTGGCGATATACCGCCCGGCCATCTCAACTGCCTCCTCTGCGCTTTTGCCGGACCAGCGCCAACAGGAGGATGATGACCAGCAGCGTCCCCTTGCACACATTGAGGGCTGTAACCGGGATGCCGATCATGGACAGGCCGGTCTCAAAAGAGCGCAGAAAGAGGGCGCCGAATGCGGTCGCGTAAATAGATATTCTTCCCCCTACCAGCGTTTTGCCCAGCAAAACGACCAGCAGGGAATCCATCAGGAACGAGGAGCCGTGATCCGGGGACACATATGCCTGGGAGGCGCCCAATACCAGCCCCAGCACCGCGGCCAGCAAGCTGCACAGCACATAGGACAGCAGCGTAAAGGAACGGATCTTTACGCCGGAGAGCTCACTGGCAAATTGGTTGAGTCCGGTACCCCTCAGATAGCGGCCCGCCGGGGCATATTCGGTCGCCAGAACCAGTGCCGCCAGGAGCACCAGGAAGAGGACCAGCGGCATGGGGAACGGTCCCAGACTGCCGGAACCCAGGAACTTATAGGTCGCGGGAAACCCATAGGAGATGGACATGCCCCCCTCACTAAATAAATACTGGAGCCCCTGGGCCAGGAACATTGTGCCCAGCGTCGCCACGAAGGGCGCGATGCCCAGGCGGGAGATGCAGATGCCGTTGATCAGCCCGAAGGCCAGAGCGATTCCAAGAGCGATCAGAATCCCTACCGCCAGAGGCAGCTCATCGAACACTACAGGCCACATGCCCGCCAGTGTCGATACGCCGGCCACCGCACCCACCGACATATCCACGCCGCCCGTCATCATCACCAGCGTCATTCCGCTGGAGATAATCCCCAGCATGGCGGCCTGGATCAGGATGGAGCGAAAGTTGGTCAGAGTCAGGTAATTGGGCTTGAGCAGCGTGAAGATCAGTACCATGGCCAGGTAGATCAGCAGGGTGCCAAGCTGCTTCAACCGGCCCAGCCGTCCTTTTATCAGGTCTGTTTTCATCCCGCTCCCCCCTATCTCAAGTCTTCCTGAAGCATCACGCTGCGGTTGCTGACCGAGAGGATGGCGGCAAACAGCAGTACGATGCCCTGCGCGATGAGCGTATAGTAAAACTCCATGCTGAGCAGCGTGAACGCCGTGGAAATGGAGGTGAGCATCAAAGCCCCCACCAGAATACCGGGGATATTGGCCCGCTTCGTCCCCAAGATCGTTTTGGCGATGTACGTCACGGCCAGTACCGGCAGCAGCAGCCGTTGACCGGAATAGATGATCGAACCGCTGGAGCGCAGTGCGTTGAGCATCCCGCCCAGTGCGTAGAACACCCCCGCCAGCACAAACATGACCAGTTTGATCCGCTTGACCGAGATCCCCGCAAACTTTGCCGCGTCCTGGGACAGCCCGACCGCCTGGATGTGCAGCCCCAGCTTGGTTTGATGCATCACCAGGTAGACCGCCGCGAAGAGCACCAGGGTCAGAATCACCATCACCGGCACCGGCCCCACCGAGGCGGTGACCACCTTGACCACCGGGTGATCCCGTACCCACAGGCTGCTGCCGCCGCAGTACGCATACTCCAGGCCCTGGGTCAGGAACATAATCGAGATGGTCGTAATAAAGGAGCTCAGTCCCGCGCAGGCCACCAAAATCCCGTTGAGCAGTCCGAACAGCGCCCCCGCGCCGATGCTGACCGCCGCCGCCAGCAGCGGACTGCTGCCGTTTGCAATAAAGCCGCAGAACAGGGAGGCGGAAAGCCCCACGATACCGCCCAGCGAGAGATCGCTCTCACCGCTCATGTTGACGAAGGTCACGCCCAGGGCGATAATCAGCGTCGGCGCACTCTGTGTAAGAATATTGATCAGATTGGTCCCCGTCCGGAAGCTGCCCGAGAGCAGGCAAAACACGGCGATCAGGACCGCAAAGGTAAGCAGCGAGCCCCACACATCAAAGAACTTTGCCAGCGTCATGCCGGTCCTGTCCGCTCTCTTTTTATCCATGCTCCCGTCCCCCCATCGTCAGGTATACGATCTCCTCCCGGTTGGCCTGACAGGACACCTGCCGCGATACGACCCGTCCATTGAAAAGGATCACCATACGGTCGCTGATGGAAATCGCCTCGTCGATTTCGGATGACGCCACCACGACGGCCTTTCCCTGACCCGCCAGTTCATGGATCAGGGCGTAGATCTCACTTTTGCCCCGTACGTCGATCCCAACCGTGGGTTCATCGAAGAAATAGATGCCGGAGTCCCCTACCAGCCATTTGGCCACGACTACCTTTTGGATGTTTCCGCCGGAGAGCGTTTTGACGGGGACCTCGGTCCCGGGCGTTTTTACCTGAAGCTTGGCGCAGAACTCCTCTACGGACGCCCGCTCCCGCTTCTGCCGGATCAGGCCCAGCCTTCCGGTGAATCTGCGCAGAAAGGCGATCGTCGTGTTCTCCCGCACGGTAAAATCCGGGACGATCCCGTTTCTCCGCCGGTCTTCCGGGATCAGGCAGATCCCATGCCTTTTGGCCGACCGGGGGCCGGTAAGCCGGATCTCCTTTCCATCGAGGGTGACGGTCCCCGCATCCGTCCCCCGTATGCCCATGATGGCCTCGATGATCTCCGTCTTGCGGGAACCGACCGCTCCGGTAAGCGCCAGGATCTCTCCCGGCCTTACCGCAAAGGACACGTCTTCGATCAGTCCGCGCACGCTGAGATGCTCTACCTTCAGCACAGGCTCCTTGCCTTCCAGCGCGGGGTCCATCGGCCGATGCTCCCCGCTTCCCTGTACCACGCCCACCATTTTATAGACGAGTTCTTCCTGTGTGATTTCTCCCAGCGGCCAGGTGCCGGTGTAGACGCCGTCCCGCAGTATCGTGACATGGTCACAAATTTTGAACAGCTCCTCCAGCCGATGGGATATGTAGATGATCGTGATCTCCCGCTCCGCCTTGCACCGCCGGATGGCGTCGAAAAGCGCATCGGTCTCGGAGGCGCTCAGGCGGCTGGTCGGCTCATCCAGAACCAGTATCTTGGGGTTGCGGTACAGGGCACGGACGATACAGACGATCTGCTGTTTGGCCACGGACAGCTCGGAAATCTGGGCTGAGGCGTCCACAACGCCGGGCATGAACCCATCCAGCGCCTTCTGCGCCTCGCTGGTCATCCTTGTCCAGTCGATCAGGCCGGCTTTGCTGCGGGGCTCGATCCCGATCATGATATTCTGCGCCACAGTAAAACCGGGTACCAGCTCCAGCTCCTGGAAAATAAAGTCGATCCCATAATCACGGATATTGCCTGCCGTAGACTTGGACAGGCTCTGTCCATGGAGCAGGATATCGCCGGAGGTCTGTTGGTAGACCCGAGCCAGAATCTTGATCAGTGTGGACTTTCCGGCGCCGTTGGCTCCCATCAGTGCATGGATCTCTCCCTGGCCGATCGAAAAGGATACGTCGCTCAGGGCTTTTACGCCCGGAAACTCCATACCGATATTTTGAAACTCCAGGCACGCTTTTTCCGAACTCACGATGAACCTCCTCTTCTATTATCTGACCCAGTCGAGCGACCGCTTGACCGCTTCCCTCCAGCCTGCAAGCAATTTCTCCCGCGCCGCCGGGTCAATATCCGGCTCGAAGGCTCGATCCAATACCCACAAGCTCCGAATCTGTTCCTTATCCTGCCACAGCCCGGACGCCAACCCCGCCAGATATACCGCCCCCATGGGCGTTCGATCGGTGTTGGCGGGCCGCTCGATCCGGCAGCCCAGGATATCCGCGAAGCTCTGCAGGACAAAATCACTTTTGGCCACACCGCCATCCACGCGCAGCGTGTGGATTTTCAGTCCGAAACGCTGTTTCAGCGTATCCATCACATCGTTGGTCTGCAGAGCAATGGACTCGATTGCCGCCCGGCAGATATGGCGCTTATCATGGAACCTGGACAGGCCGATGATCAAAGCCCTGGCTCCCGAATTCCAATGGGGAGCGCCCAGTCCCTGAAACGCGGGCACAAAATAGACCCCGCCCGAATCCTCCACCTGCATGGCCAGCGCATCGATTTCTTTGGGACTGTCCGCGATCCCCAACTGATCGGTGAGCCATTCATTGATGGAGCCTGCTACATAAACGCCGCCCTCCAGCTCATACGTCAGCTCTCCGGACCGGTTTGCCGCGATAGCGGGAAGAATGCCGTTGGCCGGCGGTTCGTAGCGGCCCGTATAGGTCACCAGATTGAGACAGGTGCCGATGGTGCACTTGGCCTCCCCCCGCCGGAAACACGTCTGTCCAAACAGGGCGCTCATCTGGTCCCCGATTGAGGCCATGACCGGCAGCGGTTTTTGGAACGCTTCCCGCGGCTCTACCGCAAGGCCGAAGCAGGCGTCACAGGGCCGCACTTCGGGCAGCATCTGTGGCGGGATCCCCATTTTTTCCATGAGAGCGTCGTCCCACTGGTTTTTGCGTACGTCAAACAGGAGGGTCCGTCCCGCGTTGGCCGAATCCGTCAGATGCTCCCGTCCTCCGGTCAGCTTCCACAAAATCCAGGTGTTGATATTGCCGAAACAGATCTCTCCCCGTTCCGCCCGCGCACGCAGGCCGGGGTCCTGTTCCAGCGCCCAGGCGATTTTGCTGGCGGAATAGTAGGCGTTGTTCATCAGGCCGCTTTTTTCCGAGATCTCGTCGGCAAACGGCTCCCACCGCTTTACGATCTCCCCGCTGCGCACACATTGCCAGCTGATGGCGGGCGTCAGCGCCCTTCCGGTCGCCCGCTCCCAGAGGATGGTGGTTTCACGCTGATTGGTGATGCCGATCGCACGGATCTGTGCAAAATCAAATGCTGCCGCCGCCTCCAGCAGCCCATCCCGGACCGAAGCCCAAATCTCTTCCGGATCGTGCTCCAGCCAGCCTTCGTGGGGATAGTAGCTGTTGATCTTTCGATAGGCGCTGCACACCTGTAAGCGCGCACAATTTTCGCAAAAAACGCGCTTTTTTTGTCAAAGGTGCGATGATTGCAAAAAAATGCATAAATAAGAGCCGGACGGTCCGTAAAAAAGGTCATCCGGCTCTTCACTTTTGGTGTTGGCTTAAAGGCACACAACAGTGCGTTTTCGCTCGCGTTCCTTGTCAAAAAGACGGGAGATTATCGATCCAGGAACTCCTCATCCTTCAGAGTATGCATCAGCTTGTCCCCTTCAAGGGCAGCCTGGGTAAAGCTATTATTTTTCCACCACGCAATCAGGGCGGCAATGACCGTCCAAGCCGTGGTGATGATGACCTCTACCTGCTTGTCCTCAATGGGCAGCGGTGATACCCCCGCCATACTCAGGCACTGGTTGATCAGGGCCAGCAGCAGGATAATGGTGCGGGCAAGGGTACCCGCCGTGATCTTGTTCTCGTTCATCATTTTTCCTCCTTGAGTAGCCCCAGCCGGTCCAGCACTACGGCGGCCTGCTCCCGGCTTAAGGTGCCTCCGGGCCGCATACCATCGAAAACGCCCGCCTGTACGGCCTTGACCCATTGTGCAGAGGCCCACGGGCTTACTGTCTGCGCAGACCGCGCCACGGCCTCGTCCCGGTCTGCCAGGGCCTTCTCCACGGTCTGCTCGACCAGGGCCTGTACTGCTTCTCTGGTCATATTGATCTCCTCCCGGTACAGCGGCATGGTCGGCGGGTACTGCCCGGCCAGGATCATGCTGCTGGTGTATTTCCCGCCGCCGCTCCATTGCAGATGCGGGCGGTCGGGAAAGGACTTCCACCGCCCGCCCCATTCGAATCCGACCCGCTCCCCAAGCTCCCCGGCCCGCTGGAAAAACGCCGGGTCGGAGTATTCCTGCCCCTTGACGTTTTTGCAGAAGTCGAAGGCCAGCCCCACGCCCTGGGCGTGGAAGGTAGGCACGCGCCCCTTGCTGGTCCCGTTTTGGTAGCAGTATTCCTGGTACGCCCGGTCCCGGACCGTGCCGGTGATGCAGACCGCAAGGCCCGCATCCCGGCACAGCTGCATCCAGACCCGGCAGTTGGCCGCTACGTCCGCGCGCAGGTCGTCGATGTCCCGGCTGTTATACATACTACACCCCGTGGACTGCAGTCTGGAGCAGGAAGCCAAGCAGCATCCACACCTTGTCCTTGATTTTCTTCGTGCAGATCTCTGCGCCCATAGCCTCGTCGTAATTCTCCTGGCTCACACAGGCGCTGCTCTCAACGATCTCAAACCCGTTGCGCAGCACTGCCCGGACCACAGTAGTCTTTCCTCCCATGGTGGTGACCTCCCGACTGACGATGAAGTCATCCACCATCTGCTGGCTGATACTGGGTGCAGTCGTCTTCAGTTTTTCGTTGACCGTTACCAGCAGATACGCCCTTTCAAACACGTCCTTGGGAGACCAACTCTCGTACCCGTCCGGGTAGCGGACGGCCCAAAGCCTCGGGAGGTAAGAAACCTTCCGGTAAACGGATCGGAAAATCAAAGCCCTCAAAAGCCAATAACCAACTGAACCGTAGGGTGAAATAAGTTGTTACCTGTTATAAACAAGTGTTAGTATGAAATGGGAAAGTAGCTTGGTGGAGCATCTCCAATGGTCGGACACGATCACCAACCGGGAGAATAAGGAGCAGTTAGCCCGTATGATTGCCATGCGTGTGCAAGAAGGGGAGATTATTGGGGCAGGTTCCGGATCGACCGTATATCTGGCATTGCTCGCTATTGCCGAAAGGATACGTACGGAAAATCTGCATGTCACCGTGATCCCTGCCTCGATGGAGATATCGATGGAGTGTGTCCGTTTGGGCATTCCGCAGACTACTTTATGGATGTGTCGCCCCGATTGGACGTTCGACGGCGCCGATGAAGTAGATCCCGATCATAACCTGATCAAAGGTAGAGGCGGAGCGTTATTCAAGGAGAAACTTTTGATATGCAGCAGCAGTCGTACTTTCATTTTGGTGGACGAAAGCAAGCAGGTTTCTTTTCTGGGAAGCCGTTTTCCTGTTCCTATCGAAGTGTTTCCGATGGCTCTGCCTTATGTGGAGCGGGAAGTGCTTACTATGGGAGCTTTGCGTACGGAGTTGAGGCTTGCTAAAGGTAAAGACGGTCCTGTAATTACCGAAAATGGAAATCTGATTCTCGATGCCTGGTTCGGCAATATTCATTCGTCTCTCGAGAAAGAGATAAAATCAATCACAGGAGTTGTCGAGAATGGATTGTTTATGGGATATGATGTCGAGGTGATGGTAGCAAAATAAGATCGGAAGCGGTTGATAGTATGAAAACTAAATGGGAAAGGTGATACCACGCGGATATCACCTCTCCCATTTAGTTTTCGTTGCCTACAAGTTCATTGCATTACCTCCAAGGACTCCCAGTATGGCAGATGCCACTGCGATCATTACCTTTAGAACCGTACTCCAGCCTGACTTTTTCATTTCTTCAACACCTCCTTTCTATGTAATCCTGATTTATGCCGTCGGGTCATCCACAATGTCTCCGTCTCCACCTTTTTCAGATTCTTTACCTTCCAGTGCGGCTTTGATATCGATGAATTCGATTTTATCACCGGCCCGGGTCGATGTCAGGTTCGGACGTACACTCGATGACGGACGAAAGTTTATTTTCACTGCCATTATGTTTTTGGCCGTACATTCTTTTTCCGTATCCACCCCTTTGGTGCGTGCCGAAAGGCTGAATACTCCAAAATCCCGGATATTGACTGATTGTCCGTTATAGAGGGAGGTGCGCATCGCTTCTACAAAATTGGTGAGTACGCTTTTAATATCTCCCGATGATAACGAACTTTTCTCCTTCATTTCGTACGCAATGCTTTCCAAGCTTGCGCTTTGGCCTAAAGTGACCAGTTGCGGATAAAATTTCTCTATAGCATCCGTTTTTCGCGGATCTTTTCTCGCGATTTTTTTGTATGGAACTGCCATTGTCTGATAGTTTTTTATGGTTAATAATTAAGAATGCATCCGGAAGGTCGGACGAGCTCTTTCCCTTTCTTCCGGTATGTCAAAGATACCGCTTTGTAACCTCTGCTTTGTGCTTGTTGACGTGGGTTGAGGCGGTATGGATAAAAGATTGAAAATCAATGAATGTTTTGTGAAATAGTATAACCTCTGCTATGATATGTCGTTTGTTTTTGTTATCTTTATGCTATTGTAAAGTTCCGATTATTTATTAATTTAAAATTGAAAAACATGAAAGATTTAGAAGATGACGAGAGAGAGTTTCCTATCCGTGTATATACAAAAGTCGAGTTGGCTCTGCTTTATGCACCCCATTTGTCTGAAAATGCCGCCCTCAATAATCTCAGCCGTTGGATGCGGCACAACAAACTCCTGATGGCTGCGCTCGAGGAGGTGGGATACTATAAATACCGCCATTCATTTACGCCCAAGGAAGTTCGTCTGATCTTTCGATATATGGGAGAACCGGGAGCATAAGGTGCAGGAAAAATAATGAATAATTAGTGGATTATGG
>OLGB01003552.1_pt1 | contig 14464 bp, 18 predicted proteins | sample 1605691 | NCBI WGS metagenome assembly OLGB01 (sample SAMEA3888925, study PRJEB22519) | human gut metagenome | biome: human gut; feature: human-associated habitat; material: faeces | place: Denmark | collected 2010 | reverse complement strand
GAAAGTATTGACAGGGGCGTTTCCGTATGGTATACTTATCATGTAAGCAAAACCACCCAACGTTAGAAAGGAAGGTAACTATGAAAGACAAGAACACCATTGCACTGAACAACTATTCTGAAACCTACGTCAAGAGCGTTCAGGCCGAACTTAACGAAATCTGGAAGCCCGAAATTGAAGCCGGTAAGCGCAAACCCTTCACGTATGAAGAAGCCCTTGCACAAGTCAGATATGAAAACGCCTATTACAACTTTAAGGCGTTTGACAGCATGATGAAGCACAACGGCGGGGGCGGGCGTATGCACGGGCGAAGGGTTGGCACCCGCCGCCGGTAAATTGCACAAAAAAGGCAAGCTGAAATTTGTGCAACATTATTGTTAGAAAATGCTTGCATTGATACCCCCGCTATGGTATACTAACAATGTACCCGAAAGGTACAACACAAAATCAAGGTGGCCCACCGAAGGGCAGAAAGGAAATGAACTATGAAAAAGCAGACCCAGAAAGTCAAGTATCAGACCATTGGCAAGCGGCTGGCCGAACACTACGGTTACACCCCCGTGGACGTGACCCGGAACCCCGGCAATAAGGGCTATACCCTGACCGCCAAAGACGGGGACACCATGCACGAAATCGACTTTGACACCTTCCGTGACCGTGTTATTGTCCTTCGTGACTTCCACTATCAGCCGGTTCAGGAGCCTATCACCCTGAACGAAACCCCCGAAATCGTGGACGTGAACCTGTACCCCGACGACACCGACACCGCTGACAACGGTGAACAGTGAGAAAGGAGAACCAACCATGTGCAAGCTGTACTTTGAACGTGACAGACCCCGCCGCCTGATGTTCGATGAAGACCGCCCCAGCAAGTTGAAGTTCACCCGTGAAGAACTGGCACCCCCGCAGGGCGTACCGCCCGAAGTGAGGGAACAGCGGCGCAAACTGAAACGCCGTATGTATGCCCAGTTCAACCACCAGTAAGAAAGGAAGGTATCTACTATGAATAGCGTTGTTCTCGTTGGCCGTCTGACCGCTAATCCCGAAGCCCGCACCGCCGGTGAAACCACCATTGCCCGGTTCTCTGTTGCCGTTGACCGTGGCGACGGTAAGGACACCACCGACTTCCCGAACGTCGTTTGCTTCGGCAAGGTTGCCGACGCAGTTGTGAAGTACCTGAACAAAGGCCGGTTGGTTGCCATTCATGGCCGTATTCAGACCGGAAGTTATACCAACAAGGAAGGCAAGAAGGTTTACACCACCGAGGTTGCCGCCGACGTTGTGAAGTTTCTGGACAGCAAGAAGCAGTAAGTAAGCAACCCCGGCAGGGCGTTATGACCGCAATAGTGGTTGTTGAACCCGCCGGGGTTCTTACCCTTTATTATATCACATTGAAAGGAGTGTGTCAACATGAAAACCTTACACGTTCATATCTACTATTGTTATTGGAGCAATCGAGTGTTCCCCAACCCTATGCGGCACGAATGGCGCACAATGACCGAAGCCGAGTTCAACGAACTGGCGAAAAAGGCCGTCAAGTTCCGGGTGTACCCTGACGGGGAAGCGTGGTTGCGTATTGACCGGCCTTATTGGAAGTAAGGGGGTATAAACATGGGCTTTCATGTATTGCACCGCAAGAACAGCAAACAGCGGGACTTTAACCGCCGTTCGCAATGGGCCAAACTGGAACGTCTTAACATGATGGTTCAAACCGGCCTTATTCACGACCACACGTTGAAGGAAATCGAACTGTATATGTGGGACGTTCCCCGTGATGTTTGGTTCCCGGTATATGAAGGAAAGGGGTTGCCCAAATATGGCAGTAAAAAGGGTTGGCAGTAAGCCGAAAAAGAGCGAACACCAAAAGGCGCTTGACCTTGCCGTTCGACGTGCAAAGCGCCTTGAAAAGCAGGGCTTTCAATTTGACTATGCGGCCCTGTCCCGTATGCAGACCAAAACCCTGAACAAGCTGAAAGGTTATGCCCTTATGGAAAGCCGGGTTGTTCAGGGTGTGCAGATGAAAGAAAGCTACTTCGATAGCGACACCAAAGAAGTGAAGGAACGGCAGGGCGTAAAAATCACCGGCAAGGAATACGCAGAGTTCCACCGGGCGCACAAGGCCGAAGCGGTTGTTCTTGCAAAGCTGGGCAAGAAAGCCGCCCCCATTACTTCCTATTATGCCGGTTCACAACAAGCGTTTAACCGCCTGTTGGAAGGAACCAAAAAGCGGGGAACCGTTAAGTTCTTCAAAGAGCGTGACGCACGCATGGTTGAAAACTTTATGAAGACGTTGGACGCAATGAAGTTTGAAGACGGAACCGAACACGGGGTTGCCGCCGCCGTCAAGAAAAAGATTGCCGAAATGGGCACCGAATGGACGGTGAACAAACTGAAAGAAGCAATGGCCGGGGAACTGAACTTGAACTATCAGTTCATTTTTGACAGTAAGGCTGGTAACATTGCGGCCCGACCTTCTCACATTTTGAAAGCGTTTGATATTCCCGTTGAAAGCGTACAATGGGAAGATGAAGAATGGTTTGACGAAGACGAAGATTATTAAACGTTTCACGTGAAACATGAAAGGGGGCGGCTTATATGCGGGACAAGTTCTTTGAAGGTGTGGGCCGTCCTGTTTATGTGGCCGACTTTGAAACCCGTGCCGGTGACAAGGCCATTGCAGAGCGTAAAACGTGGGTTTGGGCGTGGGCCGTGTGCGGGATTGACGATATAGACGACGCACGGGTTGGCACGTCTATGGAAACCTTTCTAATGTTCATGTATCACCTTGCCATTGGCCGGGAAGAAAACTTGACCGTGTACTTTCACAACTTCAAGTTTGACGGAAAATTCCTTCTTGACTACTTCTTGCGAAATGGTTACACCCACGTAAACCAAAAGAAGGAAATGCGGGCAAAGTGTTTCCGAACCCTGATTGATGAAAGCGGCGTGTTCTATTCAATCGACGTTGTTATTGGATATGCGAAAGCAAAGAGCAACAGCCGCAAAAAGAAGCCGCTGACCGTATCGTTCCGGGACAGCATGAAGAAGTTGCCGTTCAGCGTTGAAAACATTGGCAAGGACTTTCACACCAAATATCAAAAGTTGTCTATTGACTACGTGGAAGACCGGCCCGAAGGTGGACGGCTGACCGAACAGGAAACCGAATATGTCAAGAACGACGTGCGGGTTGTGGCCGAAGCGTTACGCTTCATGTATGATGAAGATTTAACCAAAATGACAATCGGTTCCGACTGTATCAACCGTTATAAAACCATGTACGGCGGCAACAAGAGGTTCCGGGAAACCTTCCCCATTCTTGACAAAGAGGTTGACGCTTTTATCCGTAAATCGTACCGGGGCGGCTGGTGCTATGTGAACCCCATGTACGCCGACAGAGTGTTGACCGCAGAGGGCGCAACCTATGACGTGAACAGTCTGTACCCTTCCATGATGTCGTCAACCCCGTACAAACTGAAAGGGAAAACGGTTCGCAACCTGTACCCGTGGGGTGAACCTGTTTACTTTGAGGGTGCATACAAGAAGAATGAAAACTTTCCCTTGTTTGTTCAGCGTATCAAAGTACACGCAACCTTGAAGGAAGGGTTCTTCCCGACAGTGTTGTTGAAGTCTGGCAAGTTTTCAATCACACCCAACTGTTACTTGTTTTCAACCTTTGAACAAGGTGACAAGGACTTGACCGGCGAAGCCGAAGAAATGGAACTGACATTGACAAGCGTTGACCTTGAAATGTTCTATGAACACTATGACATTGTGAACATTAAGTTTCTTGACGGCTATATGTTCCGGGGTGCCGTGGGGTTGTTTGACACCTATATTGACGAGTTCATGGAGCAGAAGAAACGGGAGAAGGGGGCCAAACGTACCGAAGCCAAATTGTTCTTGAACAACCTTTACGGTAAGTTTGCACAAGGGCTTGAAAGCACCCGTTCAATTCCAATGTTGGACGAAAAGAAGGACGCTTTGACGTTGGCGAACAAACAGGACGATGAAGACCGTGACCCTATTTATATTCCCGTCGGTGCTTTTTGTACCGCATATTCCCGGCGCTTCACTATCACGGCGGCGCAAGCCAACGCAGACGTGTTTTGTTATGCTGACACGGACAGTATTCATTGTGTAAAACGTGACCTTGTGGGTATTGAAGTTGATGACAAAGACCTTTGCAAGTGGAAACATGAAAGCGACTGGACGCAAGCCCGCTTTGTTCGTGCAAAGACCTATATGGAACTTATCAACGGGGAATGGGAAATCAAATGCGCCGGTATGAATGGCGAAAGCAAAGAACTGTTCCTTCAAATGTTGGAAACAGGCCGACACAGCGTTGAAACGTTCACGTATGGGTTGAAGGTTCCGGGAAAGAAGTTACGGCCCGTAACCGTCCACGGCGGCGTTATCCTTGTACCGACTGACTTTGAAATTAAACGGCCAAAAGAGTGAAAACCCTTGACAAGTTCATTATAGTGGGCTATACTGTAAGAAGCAGGAACCCACTTTTGAAGAAAGGAGTATGAACCATGAGTATCAGCAAAGACCGACTTGCCGCCCTTATCAAAGAAGCGGCAGACCCCAACAAAGCGCCCCTTGCACTTCAAGCCCTGACCGATGAAGTGGGCGGCCTGATTGACGAACACGCAACGGCAACCGCAACTATTGCCGAGCGTGACGGCACCATTGCCCAGTTGCGTGACACCAATATGCAACTGTTCTTGCGGCAGACCGGGAACCCGCAGGGTGCCGAACCCGAAAAAGAGGAAACCCCGGACGAAACCTTTGACCGACTTTTCACCAACGCAGTATTGAAAAAGGAGTGATAAAACATGGCACTGACCGCAATTACCAACGCCAACTTGTGGGACGCTATCCGGGCGAAGTTCCCGCAGTTCGCAAGCCACACCAGTAAAGCCACCGCCGAACTGTTCACCGAAAAGGGCTTTGAACAGTTGAAGACCTTCGACCCTTCCACCCTGAACGACTTCTTCAACCTGTCCATGCGGGTGTATCTCCAGCTTATCAACGTAAGCCGGGCGAAAGACACCCTTGAAGACCGTGGGTTCGGCGAACACTATGATATGCCGCTGGGTGCGTACATTCAGCGTATGGCTATCAACAGTATCAAGCCCATTTCCGCAGGTTACAAGGGCCTGACCGACGGCGCAGGGCCTGACCCGTTCGTGGTGCGTAAGCCCACCGCAACCGAGCGTTTCTTCCAGCAGAACTTTGACTATGCGTCCCTTGTGACTATCCCGGACGAATTTGCTATGAAGCAAATGTTCATTTCCGAGTTCGGTATGTCCGAGTTCATGGCCGGTATCTTCACCGGGCTGGAAAACGGCTATATCAGTCAGGTTTATCTGAACAAGCTGGAAGCCCTGAACGCCGGTATCAACAGCACCAAATACCCGCTGAAAGCCACCCAGAAGGTGAACGTCACCATTGTGGGTGACGAACCCACCGCCGACGAACTGGTTGCCTTTATTCTGGCAGTCAAGAACCTTGCAAGTGCGTTCGACCTTGCCCCGCAGACCGACGCTTTCAACGCTATGGGCTTTATGTCCACGCAGGACAAGAGCCGCCTGAAAATGCTTATCCGTCCCGGCTACAAAGAAGCCATTGCCGTGAAGGTTCTGGCGAACGCTTACAATCAGGAGCGTTTGACCCTGCCTTTTGACATTATCGAGGTTCCCCACTTCGGCGGCCTGAAACCCTACAAGGAAGAAGCGTTCACCACGGCCCTTTACCCGGTTTACAATTCGCTGGGTGAGGAAATCGGGTTCAATTCCCAGCAGGGACAGTCTACCGTTGAGGTTAAGACCGAAGACGTGTTTTGGAAAGACCCGAACGAAAACGTTCTTGCCGTGGTTGCCGACAAGGGCTATCTGTTCACCACCCGTCAGAACCCGTACAGTGTGGAGCCTATCCGTAACCCCCGTGGCCTGTATACTAACTACTGGGCGAGTTCCCCCAACAACGCAATCAGCGTTGACCCCCTTTACAACCTTGTGACCTTCAACAAGGTTACGTCCTAACTATACGGCGGGGCGGCAAGCGCCGTCCCGCCTATTCTTTATAGAAAGGCAGGTGTAAACAATGGCCGTTTATAGTATCACGTGTTACTTCAACACGGGGTTTAATGCACAGAACATTCCCGACAGCCCCGCAATTTTGGCAACTGCCCAAAGTAAAACGTTCCCGTCGAACTGGCTATTGCAGAACAAAGACCGGGTTCAAACCCGTGTCAATGCCGGTTGGGACGAAATCAGTGAAGTGGACTATGTGAAAATTGGCGACGCTTACTATTATGTTGTCAACGTGAATATGTTGACCGAAACCAACGCCGAACTGACCCTTGTTATGGACTTTCTGACAACGTTGGGCGGCGTTCGGAATATCACCATTTCCGACGGCTGGGTAAAGCGGGCGCACGTCAAGGACGACACCCTGTTCTATAACGTTCAGCCGGAACCGTTCAAACCTTCGGCCAACATGATTATTGACGGGGCGCAGGAATTGAAGCCCAGCAGGGTGAACGAACGGTATTTGACAACCTATGTCGGGGCAACCATTGACCTGTTGAGCACCGAACGACTGGCCGAAGAATACAAGAACGCTTCGGACGAAACCCTTGTAAGTGTTCCGAAGGTAACGCCAATCAGCAAGGAAACCACCGTCAAAATGACTTTGCCAAACGGCAACGTCGAGGAAAACACCCTTCCCAACCAAACCTTGTATGAGTTCGACAAAGAAGCGGTGAAAGAGGGTATCCGTTCGGCCCGTTCGCTGGGACTTGACACGGCAATTACAAGTTGTTACGTTGTCCCCGACGGCTGGCGGCGTACCATTTCAATGAACACAGCCGGTGACATTCGCAGTATTACCGGCGCTTGTGAGGAAGTCACCCCGGCAATTCCTTTCAAGTACGAAACCGGCGGGACTATCCACAACAACAAAGTGTTCGCCCTGTTCAACAGTTACTTTGTACTGTCTATCTGTTCGGGTGACAAGCTGGCCTTTGAAGCCTATGAAATCGGGTTGAAGTACAACAGCCCTATGTCCCGGCCAAAGTTCCAGTGTTTTGCAGATATGACCCCGAACGGTGCGCCGTACTGTCAACCGTCGTACTACAACACCACCGAAACCCCGCCGTTCCTTATGGCCGTAAAGGGCATGAACTGGCAGAACACCCCCTTCACCTTTGCGGAAAAAAGCGGTTCCCTGATTGATACGCAGACCTTCAACCGGCAAATGCGCCAAATGCAGAGCAACGCAAACGCCAATCAGGTGAAAGCAGGAATGAACCTTGCGGCAAACTATGCGTCCTTGCTTATCCCTACTCCCGGAAATATCGCCGGGGCGGTGAACGGCACCATTGACTATATGCAGACCGCATACAATGCCGGTATGAACATGGAAAACGCCCAACTGAACTATGAAACCCAGCAGAATATCAGGGTGCCGGAAATCAACTTCCCCCGTGATGAAAGTATTCAAAACTTTATCGGAAACAGTTTCTTCATTTACCGGGTGAGGTTGGCAAACTATGACGCATTGCGTCTTGACCGTTTCTTTACGATGTACGGTTACGCCACCGAAAAGCCCCTTGAACGTTCGGACTTCACAAACCGGCGGTTCTTCAACTTTGTTCAGGCAACCGGCGTGAATATCAAAGTCAACAAGGGTATGCGGTTCAGGGCTGGCGCTTGTGCCCAGCTTGAACAGGGTGTGCGGGTGTGGCACGTACTGCCCGACCCGTCCTATTATTCCACCGGAAACCCCATTGCGTGAAAGGAAGTGATATACAATGTGGATTGATGGATTTTTCAGGGGTGTACCCCTTCCCGCCAATATGAGCGCAAAGAAACTTGCACGTTATGAAAACGACGTGGAGTTTGTGAACACGTTCACGTCGCTGTTCAACAGTGCGTTGAATATCTTCAAGTGGAACAACCTTCCCGAAACCTGCAATGAACGGTTCCTTGAACGTTCCCTTTTGCTTCGGGGTGCCGCCCTTATCGTTGAGGAAAACGGCCACTTTCTGAACCTTGCCGCCGTGCCGGGTGCCGGGTATAACATTTACGGCGAGTTTACACGGGCTTACGGGTACGGCCTGAACGGTTGGAACAAAGAATATTCCTTGTGGGTTGACGGCGCACAAGAAAGCCCCGACGTTACCAAAACAGCGGGCGGCTACGACGCCGGCAAAGAGTTCAACGCCGTTATGTGCCGGGATAACAAGCTGATGTTCCCTTATGTGCAATACCTGATTATTGCGGCAAAGCGTTTGACCGAAACCATGCGTTCAATGGACGTTGCGTTGCAGAACCTGAAAATGCCCGTGATTATCACGTGCGAAGACAACACGGTGAACAGCGTGAAAGAAATGCTTGCCAACCGTGACGCAAACGTTGCCGCCGTGGTTGGGCATGGTTCCCTTCCCGTTGACAGTTTCAAGGTGTGGGACACCAAAGCAAACCCCGCCATTCTGCAAGTCATGTGGGAACACTATGAACGCCTTGACAACCACGTAAAGGAACAACTGGGCATGAACAGTTTGGCACAGGTCAACAAGAAGGAACGCTTGCTTGTTGATGAAGTGAACGCCAACAACCAAAGCGTTGACATGAACCTTGACAAGCGCCTGAAAGAACGGGAATTGTTTTGTGAACGTGTCAATGAAGCGTTCGGCCTGAACATTTCCGTTGAAGTCAACATTGACCCGCAGGGCGACGAGTACGACGACCCGGACGGAACCAACACGAATGAAGGGGGTGAACCTGATGTTGTGGAGTGATAACGACTTTGACAGTCTGCCCCAGCTGGGTGAACTGTATACCCTTGACGAGTTCAAGGAAAACGTCTGTCAGGGTGAAACGTTCATTGACCCCGCGACCGCCGAAAGCCTGTACTATTATTTCCTGACCCGCAAGGTGTGTTCCGTGGAAACTATGCAGGTTAAGGGCGGCGAAACGGTGAACTATTTTGAACTGTTCTTCCGTCGCCACCTGCAAAAGTACAGCCCCCAATACTTGCAGTATTTGAGGGTTCAGACAACCGAGATTGACCCAATGGTAACGCAGTATATGGAACGCCTGATTGACCGTGTAAACGTCAACAGCAGGAAGACCGAGCGTTCCACCACTGACAGCACCAACGGAACCAACCGGCAGACCACCAACACCAACGACACCCGCAACGGTACGCAGAATGTGACCGAGAACACCAGCGGCGACAAGACCACCGGCGGGAACACCAGCGAAACCACCCGGAACACCCGAACCGGCGGGGCGACCGAGAACACCACCAACAGCCGGACAAAGACCTTTGACAACACCACCACCGAAGCCGGAACCGAGAAGGAAAACAACCGCAGTATGCACGCCGAACTACCCCAGAGTGCAACCGGGGCCGGTGACGGTTTGCCCGGTGCCCTGAACTGGCGGTACGCAACCAATCAGGACGAAAGCGAACGCAACGCCACTGACAGCAAGACCACCAAACAGAACGGCACCGAGAAGGACAACGACACGGGAACCCGTACCACGTCGAACAATGAAAGCGACAACGGAACCCGAACCGGGCAAACCAGCGGAACAGAGCATACCACGGGCAAACGTACAGGCGACCAAACCACGACTGAACAGGGCCAAAGTGATACAGTCACCGAAGGAACCACGGGAACCACAAGCAAGGGGCAGGGAACCGAACAGGTGAGCGGCAACGACAACGGGACGACGAAAGAACGGTATGCGGGCCGAACCGAAGCGCCCCAACGTCTGTTGGATGCCGCACGGGACTATATCACCAAAACCAACGCTTGGAAGTGGTTCGTCGAAATGATGGACGATTGCTTTATGAACTGGTATGAAATCTGACAGAAAGGGGGTGTGACAAATGGGCTTTGAACAGATTATGCAACTGATTACCACCGTGGCTTTTCCCATTGTGGCCTGTCTGGGCATGGGCTGGTATGTCGTTCGTATCAGCGAACAGCACAAGCAGGAAACCGACAGTTTCACCAAAGCGTTGCAGGAAAACACCGTTGTTCTGCAAAAGCTGGTTGACAAGCTGGACGCAATGGACAAACCCAACTGACACAGAAAGGAAGTGTTCAACATGGCAAACCTTCAACCGTTGTCGCCGCAGGGCTACAACATTACCGAAGCGCCGGTGAACACGAACCCGTTCTATGAGGAACCCAGCGGGGGCGGCAACGTCCCCGCAGGGGGTTCCCCCGGACAGGTTCTTGTGAAAAAGACCGCCGCTGACTATGACACCGAATGGAAGACCCCCGACGGCGTAACCAACGCCCAACTGAACGAACTGGAAGACACGTTGCGGACAGACATTGGCGCAGAAACCAAAGCACGACAGGCGCAGGACACCGCCCTGTCTGGGCAGATTGCCGCCAACACCGCCGCAATCACCGCAGAGCAGACCGCACGGCAGGACGCAGACGCCGCCATTCAACAGTCTATCACCGCAGAGCAGACCACACGACAGGCGCAGGACACCGCCCTGTCTGGGCAGATTGCCGCCAATGCCGCCGCCGTGGAGCAGGAAACCACCAACCGACAGAACGCAGACAACGCCCTGTCCCAGCGTGTCACCGCCGTGGAACAGCAGGTGCAAGACCTGAACATTCCCGACGTGTCGGGCCTGACCGCCGAAGTGGAGCAGTTGCAGGGACAAATGACCCTGTTTGAAAACGACCTGACCGCAGAGGAACAGGCACGGGCCGCCGCTGACACCCAGTTGCAACAGGGGCTTGAAGCCGAACAGACGGCCCGGAACGCCGCCATTCAGAAGCAGAACGCCACCATTCAGCAGAACGCCGACGCAATCGCCGCAGAGCAGACCGCCCGCCAACAGGCTGACACGGCCTTGCAACAGGCCATTGACGGCAAAACCGGCTTGCCCACTGGCGGCACCGAAGGGCAGGTTCTTACCAAAACCAGCGGCACCGACTACGCCGCAGAGTGGAAAGACCCCACCGGCGGCGGTTCCCTGCCTGACCCGTCCAGTGCTGGGCAGGTGCTTACCGCAGGGGCCGACCTGACCCCCGAATGGAAGACCCCGGCAACCGTCCATGAAGTTCCCGCAGGGGGCACCGCTGGGCAGGTGCTTACCAAAAAGACGGGCACCGACTATGACACCGAATGGAAGACCCCCAGCGGGGGCGGCGGTGGAGAAAATCCCCTTCCCACCGGCGGCACCACCGGGCAGGTGCTTACCAAAAAGAGCAACACCGACTATGACGTTGAATGGACAACGCCGCAGAGTGGCGGGGGCGGCGGGGGAATGACCCGTGAAGCCTACGGCGACCAAATCACGGCAAACCCCGGCACGGCCTACTGGAACGGCGACACTTCCAGCGGTTCCCTTATAAAAACCTTTACGGCGTTTAAGTCTGACATGGCCGATGTGAAGTTGTGCGAACTGCAAATTGTGGAAAGCACAAAAAACGAAACGTTCACGGCGTTCTTTGACCCGGCAACCCTTGCCGCTACACAGGGCAACACCCTGTTGGTTCCGTTCGGTATTGGCTTCGGTTGGTTGCTTACCGCCGGGGGTACGGGTATTTCCTTCAAAGCCCGCTGTCTGGAAGCGGTGAAACCCACAACCACGTTGCAGTATAAAATCAACTGGTTCAACTACAAGTAAGGAAAGGGAGTGTTCACAATGTCTATCAAGATTTACACCAAATACCACACAAAGAACGCCTGTTACAAGGCGGCCCAGAAAGTCACACCCGTGGGCGTACTGGTTCACAGCACCGGGGCGGTCAACCCCTACTTGAAAAGGTATGTTGACTATCCCGAAGTATGCGGCGTGAACAAGTACGGCAACCACTGGAACCGGGAATACCCCGACGGGCGAAGCGTTTGTGTTCACGGCTTTGTCGGACTGGACAAGAACGACAACGCCGCCGCCGTGCAGATTTTGCCCTACAATATCGCCTGTTGGGGTTGCGGTTCTGGTTCCAAAGGTTCGTACAATTTCAGCCCCGCTTATATTCAGTTTGAAATCTGCGAGGGCGACCACGACAACGACGGGTTGGGCCTGTACCTGTATAACGCCGCCGTCGAGTATGCCGCCGCAATCTGTAAACAGTTCGGCTTCACCGCTGACAATATCACGTCGCACACCGAAGCCCACGCCGCCGGGTATGCGTCGAACCACGGCGACCCCATGAACTGGTTCCCGAAGTTCGGCAAGAGCATGGACACCTTCCGGGCAGACGTTGCGGCAAAGCTGGCGGCGGGCGACCCTGACACCGGCGAGGAACCCGAAGACTATACCCTGTACCGTGTCCAGATTGGAGCGTTTAAGGTGAAAGCCAACGCCGAAGCAACCCTTGCCAAAGCCAAAGCCGCCGGGTTCACTGACGCTTTCATTACCACCGTCGTGAAACAGTAAACAGAGGGGGCGGGGCAACCCGTCCCCTTTATTCTTTGAAAGGGAGTGAAGACCATGAAAGGTTATTGGAACAACGGCGGTTCACTGGGCTATCAGGTTATTGCCGGACTGTTCAAGAGTGAAAGTAAAGCCTATTCCCTGTTTGCAACGTCGAACAGCTTTTTCAGGGTGAAGCCGCCTTATATGGGAACCGCCTTTGATGCAATCGACTTTCTGAACCCTAACATTGAATGGGACGGGGACGCTTTTTCCTTTGACTGGGTGCCGGGTGCGTACAACGTGGGAACGTCGTTTACCGTGGGTGAAACCTGTAAATTCAACACCCCGTTGGGCCTGTACCCTGTTGACACGACCGCCGCAGGAGCCTATACCGCAGTTGTCCCGGCGTTCTATGTTCGGGTGAGCGGCAACGGCGGCACAGGTGAAGCCCTGCCCGATATGAACAAACTTGACAAGTTCGCCGGAACATGGAAAAAGAACCGTTGTTACGCCGCTATGGGTTCGGGTGTACGTGCTAACGTGAAACCCCTTGACCTTTCCGGCAATGTGGTGTATAATGATAGTACGCCACCCGTAACCGTTGAAGCAACCGAAGAAAGCGCAATTCAGCAACCCGACCCGGCCAAACGTTACAAGTACGTTTCCGCAGTTTGGAAGGTTGAACCGATTGCAAAAAGCGGCCCGAACAACATTTACGGGGGTTGGAACCTTCCCTTGTTCAAGACGTTGGCAAGCGGGCAGGAAACAACAACAGTTTCCCACTGGGCCACCGTACAAACGGGGGCACCGACAACCGGCGGCGTTATTACAATCGGTTGGCGGTTGATGTTCGTACCGTTTGCAATCAACGAATACTATCAAAAGAAACTGGGCACAAAATACCCGTATTTGTAAGGAAGGTGAACACAATGGGAAAGCGCCCCTTTTATGACGGAACAAAACTTCTTTCAATGAAGGACAAGAACGGCCACAAGCCGGAAATCTATATGTGTGTCGGCAACCGAACGGCGGGCAAGTCTTACTTCTTCAAACGCCTTATGTTGCGGCGCTATGTGAAGAACAAGGAAAAATTCTGTATTTTGGTTCGGTTCGCATACGAACTTGACGGCGTGGCCGACAATTTTTTCAAAGACCTTGAACAGATTGACTTCAAGGGGCATGAACTGGTTGGCAAACCCTTCGGCAAAGACCTGTTCGTTGAACTGTTCTTTGACGGCAAACATTGCGGGTACGCCGTCGCCCTGAACACCGCCGACACAATCAAGAAATATTCTGCCCGGTTCGTCGATGTGAACAACATTTTCTTTGACGAGTTCCAGAGCGAAACCGGCAAATACTGCCCCGACGAACTGACAAAGTTTCAGTCTATGCACGTATCTATTGCCCGTGGCGGCGGGAAACACGTTCGTTACGTCCCCGTGTATATGTGTTCTAACACTGTAACAGTGCTGAACCCGTACTTTGCACAGTTCGACGTTACAAAGCGATTGCAGAAAGACACAAAGTTTTTGAAGGGTGACGGCTGGGTTCTTGAAAACTGCTATGTTGACAGCGCCGCCGAAGCCCTGAAACAATCCGGGTTTGCCCGTGCCTTTGCCAATTCTGACTATATGGCCTTTGCAACCACAAATGACTACTTGCTGGACAATGAACACTTCATTGAAAAAGTGAAGGGTGAGGGGCGCTTGCTTATCACCATTATAGACGGTTCAACCCGTGTTGGTTTATGGGAATATCAGGAAGCGGGCCTGTTCTATGTGTCCCACAAGTTTGACCCACGGCACCCGCACAATATCGCCTTGTATACGGACGACCACACCGTAAACACGATGATGATTAAACTATGGAGCAAGTACGCCCAAATTATGCGTGTGGCCTTTGAAGCCGGTGCAATGCGCTTTGAAGACCAAACGTGTAAAAACATTGCCCTTGACTTCTTGCGCTATTCCACCATTGAACGCACAAAGAAAAAGTCTTGACACAGGCCGCCCCGTGTGCTATACTCTTATTGTATCACCGGGGCGACCGT
>OLGB01003538.1_pt1 | contig 14517 bp, 12 predicted proteins | sample 1605691 | NCBI WGS metagenome assembly OLGB01 (sample SAMEA3888925, study PRJEB22519) | human gut metagenome | biome: human gut; feature: human-associated habitat; material: faeces | place: Denmark | collected 2010 | reverse complement strand
ATCGTTCACGGCGATCTGATCGTCGCCGTGCAGCGTGCCGAGCACCCAGTCGGGCATATCATAGTCCGGGTGCGGGGGCGCACCGACGCCGATACGGATGCGCGGAAACACATCCGTGCCGAGGCCGGCAATGATGCTCTTGAGACCGTTGTGCCCGCCGGCCGAGCCCTTGGTGCGGATGCGCAGGCGGCCCGGCTGCAGGTGGATCTCGTCCGACACGACCAGAATATGCTCCGGCGGCACTTTATAAAACTTCGCCGCCGGTGCCACGGCCTCGCCGGAGTTGTTCATATATGTCTGCGGCTTCATGAGCAGCACCTTCTGCCCGCCGAGCTCCGCCTGTGCCGTGAGCGCATGAAAGCGCAGCCGGTCGATGGACACGCCGCACTCCCACTCCACGGCGTCCGCCGCGAGAAAGCCCGCGTTGTGCCGCGTGTTGCGGTACTTCAGGCCGGGATTGCCGAGAAACACCACCAGCCACTGCACACCGCCGTGATCGGAAAAGAACATCACTCGAACAGCGAGGAGATGCTCATCTCCTCATAGATGCGGTTGATGGCCTCTGCGAACACCGGCGCGACCGGCAGGTAGTGGATCTTGTCGCAGGCCGGCTTGTCCTTCGGATACGGAATGGTGTCGAGCAGGAGCAGCTCGTCGATGACGCTGTCGTTGATGCGATCGATGGCCGGGCCGGAAAGCACGCCGTGGGACGCGCAGGCGAACACTTCCTTCGCGCCGCCGACCTCGACGATGGCCTTTGCCGCGCCGCACAGGCTGCCGGCCGTGTCGACCATGTCATCGAGCAGCAGGCAGGTCTTGCCCTCGACGTTGCCGATGATGTTCATGACCTCGGAGCAGTTGGCCTTCTCGCGGCGCTTGTCCACGATGGCCAGACCCAGGCCCATCTTCATGGCGAACGAGCGCGCACGCGCAACGCTGCCGACATCCGGCGAGACGACGACCATGTCCTCGCGGCCGTAGCCGAAGCGGCGCAGATAGTGGCTGGCGAACAGCGGCGCGCCGTAGAGGTTGTCGACCGGGATGTCAAAGAAGCCCTGGATCTGCGCTGCGTGCAGGTCCATGGTCAGCACACGGTCAGCACCGGCGATGGTCAGCAGGTTCGCCACGAGCTTGGCCGAGATCGGATCGCGCGCCTTGGCCTTGCGGTCCTGACGGGCATAGCCGAAATACGGGATGACGGCGGTGATACGGCCGGCGGAAGCGCGCTTCATCGCGTCGATCATGACCAGCAGCTCCATGAGGCTGTCGTTGACCGGCTTGCAGGTGCTCTGCACGATGAACACGTCCACGCCGCGGACGGGCTCGTTGATGGAGATGGAGCACTCGCCGTCGGCAAACGCCGTGACCGTGCTCTTGCCCAGGGAGATGCCAAGATTCTTGCAGATCATGTCCGCCAGTTCGGGGTTGGATGAGCCGGTGAACACCTTGATCTCTTTACCGTGTGGAATCATGTCGTAACTACCTCTCTTTTTGAAAAATTCCGCGTCCTGCGCACAGGCGCAAATATCCATGTTTTCATACAAAATCATTATACCAACATTTTTGCCGCTTGCAAAGGGAAACCGGCAAATCGCGGCAAGAAAATTTTCCGCCCCGTGTGGTAATGTTTGTGCAATCTGCCGCCGACCGGCGCTGCGAATCGACACTTTCCATTTCCCAAAGGGTGTGTTATAATAACGGCAATGAAAAACAAGGGGCAGTCCGTGCCCCGGGAAGGGAAAGATATGAGTAACTTTAACGATCTGTACGACCATGTCGCAGCCGACCGCACGCGCGCCATCCAGCTGCTCGGCATTCAGGACATCCGGCGCAAGGCCATCGCCGAGCTGCTGGCGGCCAATGCCTACACCGAGCCCGCCAACATCGACGCCATGACCGAGCAAGAGCGCGAGCAGCACAAGGCCGAGGCCGCCTATGCGCTCGGCCGCCCGCACATTCTCGAGGTCGCGCAGGTGCCCGCGCCGAACAGCGACGAGACCTATGCCATGGCCGTCGGCGCCACGAGCGAGCACCCCAACTGCATCGCCCTGTGCATCCAGACAAAGCTTGAGGAGCTCTACATGTCCGGCATCGTTGAGCGCAGCGCCACGCACCACCCGCGCCTGTTCGTCGTGGCCGCGAACGACGCACCCGACGAGGACGTGCAGGGGCTGAGCACGGCGCTGGATATGCTGCGCGTCACCTACCCGGATTTCCAGATCGTGCTCAATGAGCGCACGCCAGAGCAGGCCATGCGCGCGGCGCTGTCCGACGAGCTGCGCGATGCGCTCGATGCGTGCAAGATCAACAACTCGCAGGAGAATTATCAGCGCCTGACCGCGACGCTGGCCGCAGCGCCGCTCTACTTCCCCGCTCAGCGTCCCGACGGCGCAGCCGCCGAGGCCGACGGGCAGCAGCACCTGCAGTTCGGCAAGGTGCGCACGAACGACGGGCGCACGTTCTTCTGCGCGTTCACCGACCGTGCGCGGCTCGTCCGGTGGCGCAACATGGGCAGCGTCGAGCTCGGCGTGAAGGATTACACGTCCCTCGTGCTCTCCTCGAACGACACCGGCATCATCATCGATCCCGGCGTCGGCAGCGGTCTTGCGCTCACGCGCGAAATGCTCCAGACGCTGCAGGCGCAGACGGAATTCATCGACCAGATGCGCGCCGCAGCCACCGAGCTCGGTCTGGACTTTGACGCTGACGCCATTTCCGAGGCCGCCCGGAACATCAACGTCGACGAGCCCGAAAAAACCGGGCGCAAAGAGCGCCGCTGGTTCGGCAAGAAGAAAAAGTAATCCATCCGTCCGGAGAGAGGGAGTCTGATATGAGAAAAACGAAGATCGTCTGCACCATCGGTCCCGCCTGCGACAGTGAGGAGATGCTGCGCGCCATGATGCTCGCCGGTATGAACGTCGCGCGCCTGAACTTTTCCCACGGCACGCACGCCGAGCATCAGGTGCGCATCGACCGCATCAAAAAGCTGCGCACCGAGCTCGGTCTGCCCATTGCCATCATGCTCGACACGAAAGGGCCCGAATACCGCATCGGCACGTTTGAAGACGGAAAGATCACACTGAACACCGGCGACACCTTCACCTTTACGACCGAGCCGGTCACCGGCAGCAATGAGCGCGTGTCCGTGAGCTACCCCGGCCTCGCCAGAGACCTCGAAGCAGGCGACACCGTGCTCGTCAACGACGGGCTCATCGCCCTGACCGTCACCGCCACGACCGATACCGACGTTATCTGCCGCGTCACCGCCGGCGGCGTGCTGTCCGACCGCAAGAGCATGAGCTTCCCGAACAAGGTGCTCAAGCAGGACTTCCTGAGCGAGCAGGACAAACGCGACCTGCTCTTCGGCATTGAAAACGACGTGGACTTCGTGGCTGCGTCCTTCGTGTCGCGCAAGCAGGATCTGGCCGACCTCAATGCCTTCCTGCGCGCCAACGGCGGCGAGGACATCAGCGTCATCGCCAAGATCGAGAACCAGCCCGGCATCGACAACATCGAGGAGATCTTCACCGAGTGCGCCGGCATCATGATCGCCCGCGGCGACATGGGCGTCGAGGTGCCGTACGAGGAGCTGCCGAGCATCCAGAAGGAGCTCATCGGCAAGTGCCGTCTGCTCGGCAAGCGCGTCATCACCGCGACCGAAATGCTCGAGAGCATGACGCACAACATCCGCCCCACCCGTGCCGAGATCGCGGACGTCGCCAACGCCGTCTATGACGGCACAAGCGCCATCATGCTCTCCGGCGAGACGGCGGCCGGCGAGCACCCCGTCGAGGCGCTGAGCGCTATGGCGCGCATCGCCGAGTACACCGAGGCGCACATCAACTATGCCAAGCGCTTCCCCAAGACGCAGTTTGAGATCCACGACACGCTCGACGCCATCAGCCACGCCACCTGCGGCATGGCCATCGACATCGGCGCGAAGGTCATCACCGTCTGCTCCATCACAGGGCGCACCGCGCGGCTGATCTCGCGCTTCCGCGGCCCGACGGACATCATCGGTCTGACCACGAACGAGCGCGCCTACCGCAAGCTCGCCCTCTCGTGGGGCATCACGCCCGTCATGAGCGAGGTGTACGAGAGCACCGACGTACTGTTTTACCACGCGCTGCAGGTCAGCCGTGCCGTCATGCAGCTCGAAAAGGGCGACAAGGTCATCATCACCGGCGGCATCATCAACGGCCGCAGCGGCAACACGAACACCATCAAGGTCGAGTACGCATAAGGCCGTCGGCACGCCCGTCAGTGCGTGACCCGCAGACACAGCCACGCAAACGAGCAAACATCTTCAGCCCCGCGCGAATCCATCGCGCGGGGCTTTCTTTTGCGCATTTTGTTCACATAACTGCATTGACATAATTCGTATGTTGATTCTTGCTTTTTCTGAAACAGCAATCATTTTTATCATGTGTTGGTTGTCATAATATAGTTTTCATAATATCACAATCATGCGAAAACGTGAATCTCGCTGTTGTTCACATAATTCAGTTTACATAAGTTCATAGTTCTGAATAGCTTTTGCTTACGTTTTAAGTATTTTTGTGCGCAAACTGTTACCATAAATCAGTTACCATAACACAGTTTTTCACGGTTTTTGTTTACATAATTTACAGGTGCAATAAAGAAAACCGTGCAGGAGCAGGTACTTCTGCACGGTTTTGGTTGCCATAACATCGGTTTTGCGGTCTCGCCTCATGCGACCACGTCCTCAAACTGGCTGTTATAGAGCGCCGCGTAAAACCCGCCGCGCGCGAGCAGCTCCGCGTGCGTGCCCTGCTCAACGATGCTGCCGCCGCGCATGACCAGAATGCAGTCGGCATTGCGGACGGTGCTCAGGCGGTGCGCGATGACAAAGCTTGTGCGCCCGCGCATGAGGTAATCCATCGCCTCCTGAATGAGCTGCTCGGTGCGGGTGTCGACCGAGCTCGTCGCCTCGTCGAGGATGAGGATGGGGGCGTTCGCCAGCACGGCGCGCGCAATGGTCAGCAGCTGCTTTTGCCCCTGCGAGACGTTCGTCGCGTCCTCGTTGAGCTCCATCTGATAGCCGCCGGGCAGCGTACGGATGAAGGCATCGGCGCGTGCGGCCCTGGCCGCCGCGATGACCTCGGCATCGGTCGCGTCCGGGCGGCCGTAGCGGATGTTTTCCAGGATCGTGCCCTTAAACAGCCACGTGTCCTGCAGCACCATGCCGAAGGCGCGGCGCAGGTCGCCGCGCGCATAATCGCGCACGTCGCGCCCGTCGACGAGGATCGCGCCGGCATCCACATCGTAAAAGCGCATGAGCAGCTTGACCATCGTGGTCTTGCCGGCACCGGTCGGGCCGACGATGGCGACCGTTCTGCCGGCGGGCACGTCGCAGCTCCAGTCGCGGATGACCGGCTGCTCGGGATCATAGCCGAAGCGCACGTGGCGGAACGACACGTCGCCGCGGATGTGCTCCGCCGGCGCGGGCAGCGCGGGATCGGCGGGCTCCTCCGCCTCGGCAAGGAAGTCGAACACGCGCTCGGCCGCGGCCGCCATGGTCTGCAGCTGCGTGCTGATCTGCGCCAGCTGCGTAATTGGCTGCGTAAAGCTCGCCATATAGCTGATGAACGCCTGAATGTCGCCGATCGTGATCGTGCCGCGTGCGGCGAGCGACCCGCCGAGCACGACCACGCACACATAGCCGAGCTTGCTGACAAACGTCGTCACCGGCATCATGAGTCCGGACAGAAACTGGCTCTTCCACGCCGAGCGATAGAGCCGCGCGTTGATGGCATCAAACTCCTTTTGCGTCGCCGCCTCGCGGTTGAACGCGCGCACGACGCTGTGCCCGGCATAGGTCTCCTCGACCTTGCCGTTGATCGCGCCGAGATTTTTCTGCTGCGCGACGAAATAGCGCTGGCTGCGCTTGACGATGCGGCTCGTGAGCACGCCCGTGACCGGCAGGACGATGAGCGCGATGAGCGTCATGAGCCAGCTGATGCGCAGCATCATGACCAGCACGCCGATGAGCAGCGTGACGTTCGTGACCAGCTGCGTGACCGACTGCGCCATGCCGGAGGACATGGTGTCCACATCGTTTGTGATGCGCGAGAGCACGTCACCGACGGTGCCGCGCTCAAAGTAGCGCATGGGCATCCGGTGGATCTTCGCGCTGATCTCCCCGCGCAGACGGTAGGCAAGCTTCTGCGTGACGCCCGCAAGGATCCACGACTGGAAGAAGCTGCACGCGGCGCTGACAAGATAGAGCGCGAGCACCGTCAGCAGGATCTTTCCGATCTTGCCGAAGTCGATGCCGCCGAGCCCCGAGAGCTTGCGCCCGAGACCGGTGGCCAGCTCCGTCGTCGCCGTCGAGAGGATCTTCGGTCCGACGATGCCGAAGGCCGTGCTTGCCAGCGCGAGCACGAGCACCAGCGCCAGCGCGAAGCGATACGCCCCGAGGCAGCGCAGTAGCTTTCGCAGCGTACCCTTGAAATTCTTCGGTTTTTCCGGGATGCGGCCCGGTCCGTGTCTGTGTCCCGCCATGGTCAGCCCTCCTGTCCGAGTTCCGCGGCGCTGAGCTGGCTGAGCGCGATCTCGCGGTAGGTTTCGCAGCTGCGCAGCAGCGCGGCGTGTGTGCCGCAGCCGACGATGCGCCCGCCGTCGAGCACGAGGATCTGATCCGCGTGCAGGATCGTGCTCAGGCGCTGCGCCACGATGAGCACCGTCGCGTCGTGCGTCTGCCTGGCCAGGGCCTGCCGCAGCGCGGCGTCGGTCTGATAGTCGAGCGCGGAAAAGCTGTCGTCAAACAGATACACCTGCGGATGCTTGGCGATGGCGCGCGCGATCGACAGGCGCTGCCGCTGCCCGCCGGAGACGTTCGACCCGCCCTGTGCCACCGGCGTGAGGAAATGCTGCGGCCGCGACCAGATGAAGTCCTCGGCCTGCGCGGTGGCGGCGGCGCGGATGGCGTCCGCCTCCGAGACATCGCCGGCGAATTCGAGGTTTGAGAGGATGTCGCCCGTGAAGAGCACGCCCTTTTGCGGCACGTAGCCGAGCATGGCGCGCAGCTCCGCCGGCTGCATGCGGCGCACGTCCACACCGCCGATGCTGACCGTACCGCCGGTCGCATCGTAAAAGCGCGGGATGAGGTTCAAAAGCGTCGACTTGCCGCAGCCGGTCGAGCCGACAATGGCCGTGACCTGACCGGGGCGCGCCGTGAAGCTCACGTCGTGCAGCACATCGTCCTCCGCGCCGGGATAGCGAAACGACACGTGCTCGAACGTGACGGTGGCGTCCGTGGGCGCGGGCTCGGCGCTGCGCGGGGCGCGCACGCTCGGGCGCGTGTGCAGGATCTCATCCACGCGCGCCGCCGAGACCTCCGCACGCGGCAGCATCACCGCAACGATCGTGATCATCATAAAGGCCATGATGATCATCGACGCATAGCTCGAAAAAGCGATCATGTCGCCGATCTGCATATGTCCGGCGTTGATGCTCTTGGCGCCGAACCACTCGATCATGACCGTGACGCCGTACATGATGAGCGTCATAACCGGCCCCATGAACGCCATGGTACGGTTGACGAACAGCTGCGTGTTCATGAGCGCGGCGCTCGCGGTATCGAAGCGCTCCTGCTCATGCCGCTCGCGGTGGAAGGCGCGGATGACCGGCAGACCGGTCAGGATCTCGCGGCTGACGAGGTTGACATCGTCCACGCGCTGCTGCATGGCGCGAAACTGCGGCATGGCGATCTTCATCAGCACGCCCACGAGCAGCAGCATCGCCGCGACAGCCAGTGCGATGACCCAGCCGAGGCCGGTCTTTGTGCGCGCGACCATGACGACGCCGCCGAGCCCGATGATCGGCGCGTAGAGCACGATGCGCACGAGCATCACGCACACCGCCTGGATCTGCGTGACATCGTTCGTGCTGCGCGTGATGAGCGAGGCCGTGGAGAACTTGTCCATCTCGGCCGATGAGAACGAGAGCACCTTCCGGAACACCTGCGCGCGCAGGTCGCGCCCGATGGCGGCCGACATCTTCGCGCCGACATAGCTGCAGAGCACTGCCGCCGCGATCATACCGAGCGTGAGCAGGAGCATCCGCCCGCCGGTGCGCAGCAGATAGCTCGTGCGCATATGGTTGACGTTCAGTCCCGCGACGGCGTACTCCGTCTTGAGAAACTGCATGGCCGCGCTGCGCAGAACGCTGTCGGTGAGCACGCCCATGCCGCTCAGCGCCTCCTCGCCGCGCGCGAGGATCTCCTCGCGCGTGATGAGTCCGCCCTGCATCTGCCGGCGCAGGGCAAGCACGTTGTTCGCCCCCTGCTCCGACAGGCGCGCATACATGACCAGCGGCCGGATGAAAACCGGCTCCAGCTCCGGCTGCCGCGCCGTGTCGCCCAGTGTCCAGATGCCGTTGTCATACGTGTAGGCGTCGCTGACCGTCTGCGCGTCCTCGTCCGACAGAAACAGGCGCACACCGTCCATGGTCTTATCGGTAAGCACGAGCGGCGTGGCCGATTCGATGCCGCCGCCCTGAATGCCGGTGTCCACGATGCGGCTCGTGTACGCCGGCAGCGACAGCTCGCAAAACGACTGCGCCACAAGCAGCAGCACGATCACCACCACGGACGGGATGTGTCCGCGCAGGTATTTCATCACCCGCATGGCACGTCCCCCTTCCGCTCCTCATAGATCTGCTGGGCGATCTCGCCCGCGCGGTCGCTCAGACGCAGCAGCTCGCGGGTGTCGTCCTCCCCCATGCGGCGATACACCTCCGCAAGGCACACGACCGCAGCGTCATACGACGTCTGCACCTCCTCGCGCCCCTGTGCGGTCAGACGCACGACAACACGGCGGCGGTCCGCCTCGTCGCGTGCGCGGGTGATCGCGCCCTTGCGCTCAAGATTGTTGAGCATGGCCGCGATGCGCGCCGTGCTCAGTTCGAGCAGCGTGCTCAGCTCCCCCGCCGTGCGGCCGTCCGCCCCGGCATGCAGGCAGCCGAGCAGCCGCATCTCGCCCTGCGAAAACACCTGACTGAGATCCTCGCGGCGCGCGTTGTTGAGGATCATGGCGCGCACCTGTTCGCGCGCGATCTGTTCAAAGAAATCCATAGAATATCGCTCCGTTTCTCCGGCAGCAGTGGATGGGCTGCATTTTGACTAACACCGTTCCCTATTACCATTCGATCATACAGGCTCCCTGCCCCGCTGTCAAGCACAGCGCAGATATTTTGCAGAAAATGTGAAAAACTCGCCCCTCTGACGAGGGACGAGCTTTTCACATATTTTCATCTGTTGATGCTTCAGTCCGTGGGCTCGAAGGCGCGGTCGAACAGATCCGTGACCTCCTTCGACGGGGCCTTGCTGCACAGCGACACGATGACCGCCGCAAGCAGGCCGCACAGGAAGCCGGGGATGATCTCATACAGGCCGGTGCTCGAGGACAGGAACGCATACCACACGGCATCGACCACGAAGCCAACGCACACGCCCGCGATCGCGCCGGAGTATGTCAGGCGGCGCCAATAGAGCGAGAGCAGGATGACCGGACCGAATGCAGAGCCGAAGCCCGCCCACGCGCACTCGACGAGCGCCATGATGCCGCCGCAGTTCGGGCTGGCAGCGATGAAGAACGCAACGACGGAGATGAGCATGACGATGACACGGCCCGCCCACTGCATCTCATGGTCGGTGGCGTCCTTGCGGATGACCGGCTTATAGATATCGGAGGCGAAGGCACTGCTGCTCGCGAGCAGCTGGGAGTCGGCCGTGCTCATGGCCGCGGCCAGAATGGCCGAGAGCAGCACGCCGGAGATGAACGCCGGGAACAGGCGGCGTACCATGTGCACAAAGACGAGGTTCTCGTTGTCGATCTCGCCGAGGAACTGGCGGCCGATCAGGCCGACGACGGCAGACATGGCCAGAATGAGCACGATCCAGCTGCAGCCGATGATCTGGCTCTTGCGCATCTCATGCTCGGACTTGATGGACAGATAGCGCACGAGGATGTGCGGCATACCGAAGTAGCCCAGACCCCAGCCGAGACCGGAGAGGATGTCCGACACGCTCTTCCAGTTGAAGCCGCCGCCGGAGAGGGGGTTGAAGTAGTTTTCCGGCACGGTCATGATCGGCGCGACGAAGTCTGCACCCTTCATGGCGAACAGCGCGAGGATCGGCGTGAGCATGAGCGCGGCAAGCATGAGCATCCCCTGGAAAAAGTCCGTCCAGCACACGGCGTTGAAGCCGCCGAGAAACACGTACACGAGGATGATGGCCGTGGCGATGATCATGGCCGTCTTGGCGCTCATGCCCGTGACGGTGTTGAACAGCGTGCCGCAGGCCGAGATGCTCGAGGCGCTGTAAATGCAGTAGACCACGACGAACACGATCGCCGAGATGATCTGCAGACCCTTGTTCTTTGACTGGAAGCGATTGGTGAGAAACTGCGGGATCGTGATCGAATCGTTCGCGCGGATGGAATACCGGCGCAGGCGCGGCGCGACAAACACCCACGCGCAGATCGTGCCGATGACCAGACCGACGGCGATCCACACCTTGCCGATGCCGTACAGATAGATCGAGCCGGGCAGGCCCATGAGCACCCAAGCACTCATATCCGACGCGCCGGCAGACAGCGCCGCGACCCAGCCGCCCATGCTGCGGCCACCAAGGAAATACTCTTTTTCGCCCTCCACATTGCGGTCACGGAAGAAGAAATACACACCGACGCCGATGACCAACGCAAAGTAAAGCAGAATGGCGATCCATTCACCGCTCGAAGCAGTGCCCATACGAATTTACCCCTTTCATTAGGAAACCTTATATAGTCCCCGGAAAAACAATATGAATGTATGATACGCCAGTTTCTCTGCCGTGTCAACAATTTCTTCATATTTTCAGGAGAAACCGGCATTTTCCCAGCAAAGACAGAGGCTGATCCCGCACTTGACTTTTCGGAATCCGCGTCTATAATATAAGATAACCTTATTTTATCTGGAGTATTTCGGACAGGGAGGTACCGTGTGTGACACTGCGGCAATACGAGGCATTTCTAAAAACGGTCGCGTGCGCGACGGCGGCGGCGCGGGAGCTGGGCGTGTCCCAGTCGGCGCTGACGCAGCTTCTGGCGGGGCTCGAGCGCGACTGCGGCTTTCCGCTGCTGGTGCGCAACCGCGGCGGCGTGCATCTGACGCCGGCGGGCAAGGCGCTGCTGCCGGCCGTGGAGCAGGTCTGCGCAGCGGACGCGCACCTGCAGCACCGCATTCAGGAGGTGCGTGAGCGCACCGGCGGCACGATCCGCATCGCAACGTTCAAGAGCGTCGCGGTCAACTGGCTGCCGCCGATGATCAAGGAATTTCAGGCGCAGCACCCGGAGGCGCGCTTTCGCCTGTTCGACGGGGCGTATGCCGAGGTCGACGCCTATGTGCGCAGCGGCACGGTGGACATGGGCTTCGTGTCGCTGCCGAGCGAGCTGCCGGGCGAGATCGTGCCCGTGTGCAGTGACCGGCTGCTGGCCGTGCTGCCGGCGGGGCATCCGCTCGCGGCGCAGGACGCCGTTCCGATCGCAGCCTTCGGCACAGAGCCGGTCGTAAGCCTTGTCGACAGCACGAACCGTGACGCGCTGCGCGTACTCGACGCCGCGCACGTGCACCCCGACATCCGCTTCCAGACGGCGGACGACTACGCCATGATCTCCATGGTCGAGAGCGGGCTGGGCATCTGCATCGCGCACGAACTCGTGCTGCGCTCGGACAACCACAACGTCGTCGTGCGCCCGCTCGATCCGCCGGCGCAGCGCACGATCGCCATGGCCATCCCTCCGGAGTCGGAGGATAAGCCGCTCGTGCGCACCTTCGCCGACTTCGTGCGCACGTGGGCGCAGAAGCACCCGTGAAAAAGCGCAACGAAAATCAGGCAGCGGCGGCGCATTTGCGGTAAGATCGATGCATCCAATCCTCAGGAGGCAAACGGTATGGCACAGTGGCACCGGAACATTCAGGACATCATCACGATCATCGACGACTGCATCCGTGCGCAGCAGGATGAGGCACTGACCCTGCGCGCGCTGGCACAAAAGCTCGGCTACTCCGAATACTACACGTCGCGCAAGTTCCGGGAGCTTGCCGGCATGACGCTCCGGGACTACCTGCGGCTGCGGCGGCTGGCGTTTGCCCTGCGCGACGTGCGCGACACCGACATAGGTATTCTCGACATTGCCGTGCAGTACGGTTTTTCCTCCAATGAGGCTTTCACGCACGCGTTCAAAAAAGCCTACGGCGTGAGCCCCAGCGCCTACCGGACCGCGCCCGGCCCCGTCGTGCTCCGGACCATTCTGCGGCCGTTTGACTGCTACCTGACGGAAGGCGCAGGCAGCCCGAGCGAGACGCAAAACGAAGGCGCGGTCAAAACCTATTTCGTGCACATCCCGGCGCACAAATTTCTGCACATCCGCAACTATGAAAGCATCGGCTACCAGGACTTCTGGCAGCGGCAGAGCGCGATTCCCGGGCAGGACTGCGAGACGATCTGCGGCCTGCTCGCCAGCATCCCCGGCAAGCTTGACGATGCGGGCGAAAAAAACAACGATGCGGGCAGCGGGCAGCTCATGGCCTGGATCAACGAGCCGACGGGGCGCATCTGCAGCTGGGGCGTCCCGCTGGCGGAGGCCTACGGTGTGCGCCTGCCGGCGGACTACGCCGGGCCGGTGCCGGCGCAGATGCAGCTCATGGATGTGCCCGGCGGAGAGTACCTCGTGTTTGAGCACGGGCCGTTCGATTTCGAGACGCAAAGCGCCGCCGTGGAAGCGAAGATCGAGCAGGCCATGCGCGGCTTCGACTATGCCGCCAGCGGCTACCGGCTCGACCTGACGCCGGGCAGGGTGTTTTATTTCTACCACGACTGCGCGCGGTTTTTCAAATACGTGCGCCCGGTGTGCCGGGACTGAAACAGCAAAAAAACCGGGACGCTCCGACGGGAGCGTCCCGGTTTTTGTTTCTGGCGCTTACGCGTTCCAGGTCTTCGTCTGCTCGCGCAGCCAGTTGGCCCACGGCTCGATGCCCTCGCCCTTGAGCGCGGAGATCGGGAACACCTGAATGTTCGGGTTGAGCTTCTTGACGCGCTCGATGCACTTTTCGAGGCTGAAGTTGAAGTACGGCGCAACGTCGATCTTGTTGACGAGCAGCACGTCGCAGATCGAGAACATGAGCGGGTACTTCAGGGGCTTGTCGTCGCCCTCCGGCACGGAGAGGATCATTGCGTTTTTCACGGCGCCGGTGTCAAACTCCGCCGGGCAGACGAGGTTGCCGACATTTTCGAGGATGGCAAGGTCGATATGCGGAAACCGTTTGCCGATTTCCGAGAAATGAGCGCCGTAGCCGCTATCACCGCCAATATAGACCGTAGAGTGCCCTTCGAGCATGAATGAAGCCCACAACGAGGGATTCTGCCGAAGGAACCGGCCTGAAAAATGGCGGGCAGGCAAACACGTAATCCGAAAGCCGGGTTCGGAGGTATATACTTCATTCCAGTCCATTTCGACAATCTTCTCTGCAGAATATCCCCAGTATTCAAGATGTTCCCCCACACCGAGCGGACAGATGACTTTGTCCACTTTGTCACGTATCGCTTTCACAGTCCCGTAATCGAGGTGGTCGTAATGGTCGTGCGTGATGATAAGGTAATCCACCTCCGGGATGTCTTCCGGCGAGTAAATGTCCGTCCCCTTGAAAGGCTTCATCATAAGAGAGGCCGGGAACCCCGTCGTCAGCACCGGATCGACCAATATTTTCTTACCGCCGTTAATCAGCAGGTAAGACGAGTGGCCGAACCATACGACGGCATCTTTCGACAGGTCCAATTGTTTCAGGTCGGTCTTGACCGCATGGATGCTTTCGGACGGAACAAGATTGTCCGGTTTCTTTTCCGTCAGGTTGTCCCACATGATCCGCCACCGGCTTTTATCGGTGGTCATAAACGGAGTCGGTTCCTGATTTACGAATTGCCCCTTTTTGTAGTTCGGAGAACGTTCGATCCGTACCAGTCGTTCTCCACGAGGAGTACGGCCGAAAGCCGGATGGTTCAAAACGATAATAACGGTAAGAACCAATACTATAAAAATGGATATACATATAATCATTTTCTGTTTCATCCAATCATGGTTTTATCTTACGAATAAATTTGGCGGGATTGCCCGCGACAAGGGTATTTGGCTCTACATCATGCATGACAACACTGCCGGCTCCGACCACAGCATTCTCACCGATGGTAATGCCTCCCGCCGATATCATCAGACAGCCCGGCATGACAATCACATTACGTCCGAACTTCACGTTAGCGGTACGGACACCCGAAAACGGTGTTTCGATACGGCAATTCTCTCCGAGATGCGGAAAAACCTTGTGCAATAATTCACGATATTCCTCCGTATCCGGCATCGTATGATTCAACCGGAAGATATTTTGCCGTAACTCTTTTGTTACTTCCAGTTATTCTTCCGTCTGGTACAGGCAGTCTATTCTGAATTCTTCCATATC
>OLGB01003523.1_pt1 | contig 14586 bp, 16 predicted proteins | sample 1605691 | NCBI WGS metagenome assembly OLGB01 (sample SAMEA3888925, study PRJEB22519) | human gut metagenome | biome: human gut; feature: human-associated habitat; material: faeces | place: Denmark | collected 2010 | reverse complement strand
GCCGCAGCGGACCCGGCGCCCGGCCCGCCGGGGGGCCCGGGCGGCCGTGTGCGCCGCCTGTGCCCTGGCGCTGGTGCTGGGCACCTGGCGCCTTTCCCCCGGAACAGAGGCGGAAACGGACGGCGCGGCTCTGCCCGCCTTCTCCTTCGGCCTGACGGCCTACGCCGCTGACACCGGGGAGTATGCTCCCTCCAATGCCAACGGCGCCCTGGCCTTCCGCACCGGCGGTGAGGGCGGCTGGACCGAGAGCGGTGGCTATTACACCGGCTGTATGTTCCAGGTGACGGGAGAGGACATCGCCTCCGTCTCCCTTTCCATCGACCGGGGCGGGCTGTACCGCTGCCGGCTGCGCACGGACCTGACAGAGGCGGAGATCGCCCAGGCGCGCCGGGCCATGGAGGAGGGCACCCTGGCCGCCGCTGCCATCACCCAGGAAGCGGACGGCAGCTGGTCCATGCCGGAGATCACCGGCCCGGAGACCTCCGTCACGGAGGACTACGACCCGGAGGCAAGCTACGGCTTCTGGGTCCCGGGAGTGGACGCGGAGCGCTGGCAGGCGGACCTCCGGGAGGCGTCTCACGAGAGCATCGACTACCTGGACGGCGCCCGGCTGACGGTCTGCGTCACCTTCTCTGACGGCAGCACCCAGAGCAAGACGTACACCCTCTCCACCGGCAGGCTCCGGTACGCGCCGGACGGGGATGGCCCCGGCGGGACCCTGCTGCCCCAGCTGGCCGGGGACGACGAATCCTACGTCTACGGCGTCTACGCCGAGTCTGAGAGCGAGGGGCGCTATTTCCTCTGGCCGGTCCCGGGGGCCAGCACCATCAGCCTCTCCAACCCCTACGGGGCAGGGGAGAACGGTGCGTTCCACGCCGGCATCGACATTCCCGCCCCAGCGGGCACGGCCGTCCTGGCGGCGGCGGACGGCACCGTGGCGGAGATCGGCTTTGACAGTGAGCGGGGCAACTACATTGTCCTGGACCACGGCGGCGGGCTGACCACCCTCTACGGCCAGTGCCGGGAGATCGCGGAGGGCCTGACGGAGGGCGGTGCCGTCTCCGCCGGGGAGACCGTCGCCGTCCTGGGCGCCACCGGGATGTCCACCGGCGCGCACCTCCACTTCGAGGTCCGCCTGGACGGGGAGCCCCAGGACCCGGTGGCCTACTTCGACAGCGCCGTCCGGGCTACTCTGCGCATGGGCTGACCGGCCGCAAACAAAAAAGACCGCCCCTGGGGCGGTCTTTTTTTGCAGTTTAATAAATTTTATAAAAATAAAAATTTAATCTTGACTTTCATAAAGTTAAAGTTTATATTAACTTTATGAAAGGGGCGTGAGCAGATGGCAACTATGCCGGTGTGGATGGCGGAGCTGGAGGACGAGGATGTGACCTTCATCAAGAAGTTTCTCCTCTCCTCCGGATCGCTGAAGGAGGTGGCGGCGCTGTACGGCGTCAGCTACCCCACGGTACGGCTGCGGCTGGACCGGCTGATCCAGAAGATCCAGCTGACGGAGAGCGCTGAGGCGGATCCCTATGTGTCGCTGGTGAAGCGGCTGGCGGTGGACGACAAGCTGGATTTCGACACCGCCAAGCTCCTGATCACCGAATACCGCAGGACAAAGGAGGAACATTGACATGGCGATTGCATCGAGGTTTCTGGCCGTGGCGCTGATCGTATTTCTGGTGCTGATCGTGGGTGGTGTGGCGCTGCAGATCTTTCTGTCCCGGAGAAAGAGCAAATGGCTGGGATTGATCCTGCCGCTGCTGACGTTTTTGTACGCCCTGGCGCTGACGCTGAACGTCACATCCACCGACGGCGTCTTCCCCTGGGGGGCGCTCCTGGCTGCCTTCCTGCTGGGGAACATCCCCACGCTGGTGCTGCTGGCCATCTACTGGGCGGCCCGGGAGAAGTTCCGGGTGCGGGACCAGATCGACAAAATGAACATCGACGACCTGTAAGAGACAGAAAAGACCGCCTTCCGGCGGTCTTTTTTCACGGGTCCTCCTGGGGGCGGGTCCGGGGGAGGTTCCAGCGGAAGTGGGCGGAGAGCAGGCGGATCAGCAGCACAGCCGCGGTGCCGCCCAGGGTGGCGGGGACCTCGCCCCACACCCGCCACAGCCCCACGCACACCAGGGCCCCCGCCAGGGAGGCGGAGGCGTACACATGCTTGACGAAGATGTAGGGCGTCTGTCCGGCCAGCACGTCCCGCAGCACGCCGCCGCCCACGCCGGTGACCACGCCCACGAACACCAGCAAAAACAGCGTGGGGCTGCCGGTGCTGCCGTAGGCGATGCGGATGCCCACCACGGTGAAGATGCCAAGGCCCGCGGAGTCCAGGATCAGCATGGACAGGTCGTACAGCCGCTGGTCCCACATCAGCACCCGCCGGATGCCCGGCAGGAACAGCACCAGGGAGGCGCCCAGGGCCACCAGGGCATAGATGGGATCCTGGAAGGTGGCGGGCGGGGTGTTGCCCAGGATCACGTCCCGGATGACGCCGCCGCCCACGGCGGTGGTCAGGCCCAGGGTGCACACGCCGAAGAGGTCCATGCCCCGTTTCAGCCCCGTAATGGCACCGGAGGCGGCGAAGGCCAGCGTCCCCGCCAGCTCCAGGATCAGGAAAAACAGTTCCATCGGCGCCGCCTCACACTTCTCCGCCCCGGACCATCTCCATGAAGGCGGCGGCCGCGGCGGTGGGGGAGACGTCCTGCAGGGTGCACATGTCCACGCTGCGGGCGGGAATGTCGAAGTCTACCTGCAAAAGCCGGATGTCCCCGGCCTCCAGGTCCTTTTTCACGAATTCCAGCGTCACGCCCGCCACACCCAGGCCGATCCGGGCCAGGGTCACCAGCAGCTGCCGGGAGCTCAGCTCGATCTCCGGCGTCAGCGTCACGCCGGCCTTTAAAAATTCCTGCTCCAGAAACACCCGGCTGCTGGCCTTGCGCTCCAGAAGGATCAGGGGGAACGATGCGATCTCCTGGCGGGTGTGGACGTGGTCGAAGTCGCACTCGTATTCCCGGCCTGCCACAAAGGCGGTGTGGGTGGCAAAGCACGGCCATGTGACAAGCCCTGGGTCCGCCGGGGAGGAGGCGAAGGCGATGTCCACCGCCCCGGACCGCAGCAGGGCCAGCACCTTGGCGCTGCGGCCGCTGACGATCTTCAGCCGGATGCCGGGGTGGAGCCGGTGGAAGGCCTCCAGATACGGCGTGAGAAACTGGCCGGTGACGGTGTCGCTGGCGCCGATGACCAGCGAGCCCAGCAGCAGCTGCTGGGCCTGGGAGAGCTTGTCCTCGCCGGTGGCGATAAGCCCCAGGGCGCTGCGGACATACTGATAGAGCAGTTGCCCCTCCCCGGTCAGCGTCACGCCCCGGGGACTGCGGGCGAACAGCCGGGCCTGGAGGGCCGTCTCCAGCTGCTTGACGGACTGGCTCACCGCCGACTGGGAGATATACAGGTTCCGGGCCGCCACGGAGATGTTGCCGGTTTCGGCCACCTCTTTGAACACCCGGTACAGTTCCAGCTTCACCGCCATACTGCCGCCTCCTGTTTTCGTAAAATCAGTGTTGCTTATCATAGGCAGACCCATTATAAGCAAGCCCCGGCAGAAAGGCAAGTCCTCCGCCGGGGAAAAATTCCCCCGGACGGCTTTGCAACCGCCGGCATTTTTGGTATACTCTATAAAATCAGCAAACGATCACAGGGGAGGCGCGTATATGGAGATCCACATTCTGGCGGTAGGCGACGTGGTGGGGGAGCCGGGCCTGCGGCACCTGGAGCGGCACCTGCGGCCCCTGCAGAAGCTCAAGGACATCGCCTTCACCGTGGTCAACGGGGAGAACGCCTCCGGCGTGGGGTTGACGCCGGACCAGGCCTGCCGGATCTACGACGCCGGCGCCGACGCGGTGACTCTGGGTAATCACACCTTTGGGAAGATGCAGATCCGGGACTTCCTGGAGGACACGCCCTGGCTGCTGCGGCCGGCCAACTACACCGGCCGGGCCCCGGGCCGGGGCTGCGGGATCTTTGAGCGGAACGGCTTTTCCGTCCGGGTCGTCAACCTCATCGGCCGCTGCGACCTCCACTGGGGGGGAGAGAACCCCTTCACCACCGCCGATGCCCTGCTCAAGCGGGGAACGGCGGAGGTGACGCTGGTGGACTTCCACGCTGAGGCCACCAGCGAGAAGCTGGCCATGGGCTACTACCTGGACGGCCGGGTGTCCGCCCTGTGGGGCACCCACACCCACGTGCCCACCGCCGACGAGCGGGTGTACCCCAAGGGCACCGGCTACATCACGGACCTGGGCATGACCGGGCCGGTGGAGTCGGTGCTGGGGGTGGAGCCCTGGCAGTCGGTGGAGCATTTCTTGGGGGGCCTGCCGGGCCGCTACCGCAGCCCCGAGGGGCCCTGCAAGCTGCAGGGCGCCGTATTCACCGTGGATACCGCTACGGGCCTTTGCACCGTCGTGGAGCGGGTGGACGTCCGGTAAATTGGGAGAATTACAACATAAGAAAGAGGAAATGCAGTATGTCAATCCAGAAAGTGAGAGCGTATTTTGAGACCCTGGGCATCGCGGACCGTATCCGGGAGTTTACCGTGTCCTCCGCCACGGTGGAGCTGGCGGCGGTGGCCGTGGGCGTGGAGGGCGCCCGCATTGCCAAGAGCCTGAGCTTCAAGGTGGACGACCACCCCATCATCATCGTGGTGGCCGGGGACGCCAAGGTGGACAACAGCCGCTACAAGGCCCAGTTCCACACCAAGGCCAAGATGCTGACCTTTGAGGAGGCCCACACCCTCATCGGCCACGACGTGGGCGGCGTGTGCCCCTTCGCCCTGCCGGAGGACGTGCAGGTGTATCTGGACGTGTCCTTAAAGCGCTTTGAGACCGTGTTCCCCGCCGCCGGCAGCGACAACAGTGCCGTGGAGATGACCTGCGAGGAGCTGGAGCGGTACGCCTCCAACTTCGTGGCCTGGGTGGACGTGTGCAAGGCCTGGCGTCCGGAGGAGCAGAACTGACGGGAGGCGGACCATGCTGACATTCATCCATGCCGCCGACTTCCACCTGGACAGCGCCTTCGGCGCCCTGGACCAGCGGCGCTCCGCCGCCCGCCGGCGGGAGAGCCGAGAGACGGCGCTGCGCCTTTCCAACTATGTGAACAGCCAGGGCGTGGACCTGGTGCTGCTGGCCGGGGACCTGTTCGACAGCGCCGCGGCCTTCCGGGAGACCGGGGAGCAGCTCTCGGCGGCCCTGGGGCAGATGGAGGCGCAGGTGTTCATCGCCCCCGGCAACCACGACTGGTACGGCCCCGGCAGTCCCTGGCGCACCGTGGACTGGCCGGAAAACGTGCATATCTTCTCGGAAAATGCCCTGACCGCCGTGGAGCTGCCGGAGTGGAACCTGGTGGTCCACGGGGCGGCCTTCACGGGGCCCGAGCAGGCGGAGAGCGCGCTCCGGGGCTTCACCGCCCCCGACGACGGTAAAGTCCACATCGGACTGCTCCACGGGGAGGTCGAGGCGCCGGAGGACCGGTACGGCCCCCTGCGCAAAGACGATATTGCTGCCAGCGGCCTTGCCTACCTGGCCCTGGGCCACGTCCACCGGCGGAGCGAGCCGGTGCGCATCGGCGGCACGGTCTGCGCCTGGCCCGGCTGCATCGAGGGCCGGGGTTTCGACGAGCTGGGGGAGAAGGGCTTCTACCGGGGCACCCTGGACGAGAGCGGCCGGGTGGCGCTGACCTTCGTGCCCTTTGCCCGGCGGCGGTATGAGATCCTGGAGGTGGACGTCACCGGAAAGGACCCTCGCGCCGCGGTGGAGGCGGCGCTGGGCGCGGACACCGCCCGGGACCTGTACCGCATCGTCCTCACCGGCGAGACCGGGGAGGGCGGCGCCGGAGCGGCGGCGCTGGAGGAGGCCCTGGCAGACCGGTTCTACGCCCTGGAGGTCCGGGACCGGACCCGCATGGCCGAGGACCTGTGGGCCCGGGCGGAGGAGGACTCCCTGCGGGGGTTGTTCCTGCGGCAGCTGCGGCTGAGACGGGACGGAGCAAAGACGGAGGAGGAGCGCCGGGCGGCGGAGCAGGCGGCCCGGTTCGGCCTGGCGGCCCTGGACCACAGGGAGATCGGATAAGGAGCGGAGGACTGCCATGAAACGGATCTTGCTGATCGGCACCGGCGGCACCATCGCCTCCGAGGTCACGGACAGCGGCCTGATGCCGGAGCTGACCACGGAGCAGCTTCTGGCCCACCTGCCGGCGGTGTCGGACATCTGCGATGTGGAGTGCTTGCAGCTGCTGAACCTGGACAGCACCAACATCACCCCGGCCCACTGGCTGGAGATGGCCCGGTGTGTCCGGGACCACTACGACGATTACGACGGCTTCGTCCTGACCCACGGCACCGACACCATGGCCTATACGGCGGCGGGCCTGAGCTACCTCATCCAGGGCAGCCCCAAGCCCATCGTCCTCACCGGCGCCCAGAAGCCCATCGGCTTCGACTCCACCGACTCCAAGGTGAACCTGACCGACGCCTTGCGCTGCGCGGCGGAGGACCTGCCGGGCGTCGCCATCGTCTTTGACGGCAAGGTCATCCCCGGCACCCGGGCCAAAAAGACCCGGTCCAAGAGCTTCCAGGCCTTCTCCAGCATCAACTTCCCCTATCTGGGGGTCCTGCGGGACGGGGTGCTGTTGCGCTATATCCGCCCGGAATGCGCCGGGGCACCGGTGTTTTACGACCGGCTGGATACCGCCGTGGCCCTTTTGAAGCTGCTGCCGGGCATGGACCGCGCGGCGGCGGACTTTTTGCTGGAGCGGAACCACGCCCTCATCATCGAGAGCTTCGGCGTGGGGGGACTTCCTGAGCACGGCGGGTTCTACGAGTGCGTCCGGGACTGGATGGACCGGGGGCGGATCATCGTGGTGACCACCCAGGTGGAAAACGAGGGCAGCGACCTGGGGGTGTACCACGTGGGCCACGCCCTCAAGCGGCGGCTGGGAGTGCTGGAGGCCTACGACATGACCTGCGAGGCCGTGGCGGCCAAGCTCATGTGGATCCTGGGCCGGACCCGGGACCGGACGGAGGTGGAGCGGCTGTTCTACACCCCGGTGGCGAGAGACATCCTCTGGCCGGCGGAGTGAGAGACTTGCCGGAGACCCTCCGGGGGCCGGGAGCTTCCCGGTGGATGCACCCCCCATTTCCTTTTCGTCTTGCCGAAAAGGAAACGGGCCGTGCACGGTCCAAAGGAAAAGACGCTGAGACGAACAGGAGGACCATCCGGTCCTCCTGTTCGTAATTGCGGGGGTCGTGCGAATCGGTCTTCCGGCGGCGCGGGCCCCGTCGTCCCTGCGCCGGAACCCATTCCGTGAAGAGCTGCGACCCCGCATAACCACTGCGGCGGAGGGACGGGGAGGAGGACCGGATCGGCGTATTTCTGCTCCCGCGCGTTCCGCTTCGCTGCGCGCTGCCGGGGCGGCCGTTGAGGGTGCCCAGCCCCGGCGGGTGAAGGGGCTGCTCTCCGCATAACGGCCCCGGGCAGATGGACGGGGCCGCGGTCGGATTTGGTCTGCTCCTCTTTCCGCCCGGTCCGCTTCGCTGCGCGCTGCCGAGGCGGCCTTCGAGGGTCCCGGCCCCGGCGGGATGTAGGGGCGGATCCCATATCCGCCCGCCGCCCTCAGCCGGACGCAGGACCCGTTCCTGCGGAACGTCCCTCAGCGACCGCCGGAGCAGCGCGTAACGCGCGGGAGCAGAAATACGCCCATCCGGTCTTGCACCCACGATCTTCTGCCGCACCATCGGATGCGGAGGCGCAGTCCTTCACGGGACAGGTCCGGCGCAGGGTCGACGGGGCCGCCGATCACCACCGGGCCGATCCGCACGACCTTCGCGCTTACGAAAGGGCAGCCCATAAGGGCCGCCTTTTCGTCCCGGCGGTTTTCTTTTGACCGGCCGCGGCCGTTTTCTTTTGTCAAGACAAAAGAAAATGGGGGCGGATCCCCCGCGGGGACGGCGCGCCCACCTCGCCCGCCGGGCAAGGGACGGCACTCAACGATACGCCTCCGTTCCCGGCCCCCTCATCCGTCCGGCCTTTGGCCGTCTACCTTCCCCCGGCGGGGGAAGGCTCTTTGCCAGGGGAGAAGGCTTCGAGAAACATCCCGGACAGGCCCCCTTCATTCACCCCAGTGTGCGCGCCGAACACATTCTCCCGAGGGGAGGGGGCGGGCTCTCCGCCATGGATCACGGCGGAGTCTCCGCCAGGGGAGAAGTGCCCCGCACCTCCGTCCCGCCCGGCGCATAGACTGTGCCAAACGGAAGGAGGGCCCCTCTATGCGCTTTGTCCCCAACTACGACCGCCGGGCGGTGGTCCGCTACGCCCACCGCTGGGCCTACGGCCGCAACCCGGCCTTTTACGACTATGAGGAGGTGGGCGGCGACTGCACCAACTTCGCCTCCCAGTGCGTGTTCGCCGGCAGCGGCGTCATGAACTTCACGGCGGACCTGGGCTGGTACTACATCGACGCCAACCAGAAGGCCCCCGCCTGGACCGGCGTGGAGTTCTTCTGGAACTTCATGACCCGGCGGGAGATCTCCCAGGGCCCCGTGGGGGTGGAGTGCGACCTGGCCGATCTGCGGCCGGGGGACCTGGTGCAGCTGTCTTTCAGCGGCGAGACCTTCCAGCACACGCCGGTGGTAGTGGCCCTGCGGCGGCCCGTCCGCGCCTTAAGCGACGTGCTCATCGCCGCCCACAGTTACGACGCCGACAACCGGCCCCTTTCCACCTACACCTTCCAGAAGATCCGCTTTCTCCATATTTTGGGCACGCTCATACCGTGAGTTCACAGTTTGTTCATGATTTTCCGCCCCGCCGGGGTTACCATAATCCCAAATCAAACAGGGGGGAACCACCATGAAAAAGCTGTGTTCGTGTCTATTGTCCCTGGCGCTGCTGTGCGCCCTGGCGGCTGTGCCCGCCTCCGCGGCGTACAGCGACGTGCCCTCCGGCAGCGCCCTGGCCTCCGAGGTGGAAAAGGCCGTGGGCTACGGCCTCATGAACGGGTACAGCGCCGGAACCTTCGGCTACGCCGACCCCATGACCCGGGCCCAGTTCGTCACGGTGCTGGACCGGATGCTGCTGCCCCAGGACGGCGACACCACCCTGGTGGGCCACATCACCCCTGAGATGCAGGTGGAGTACGACGCCGTCAGGGCCTATTACAGCTCCATCGACGCCGCGGCGGAATACGGCTGGGTGGACACCGACGAGCCCTTCCGGCCCACGGACCCCATCACCCGGGGCGAGATGTCCGAGATCCTGGTCCGGGCCCTGGGCCTGGGCGGCGTCGCCGCCATCGCGGAGAAAAACGCCGACCTGCCCTTCACCGATGTGACGGCAGGGAAGGGGTACATCTCCGTGGCCTATGACATCGGCATGACCAAGGGCACCACCGCCACCACCTTCGGCCCCAATGAGACCGCCACCCGGGCCCAGGCGGCGGCCATGCTGGTGCGGATCTACGAGAAGCTCCGGCAGGACACCGGCTTCCTCCACGGCTTCTACGCCATCTCCTCTTACAGCCAGCTGAGCCTGATGAATTCCATGGACGCCGTCAGCGCCGGGTGGAGCCGCATGACCTGGGACGGCACCACGGCGCTTCTCGCCACCACCACCGCCGACGGCAACGAGTACGCCGTGCCCCAGGGCTACGAGGAAGTGGTGGCCCAGGCGGAGAACAACAGCGTCAAGCTCCACCTGAACGTCTTTATGGAGGGGGAGGACCTGAAGGCCCTGCTCTCCTCCGCCGACGGCCGGGCCCAGGCGGTGGAGCAGATCCTGGGCGAGCTGACCGTGTCCTACAAGACCGTGGGCAGAAATCCGTACAGCGGCGTCACCATCGACTTCGAGGGCCTGCGCAGCGCCGACGCCGCGGCCTTCACCGACTTCCTCACGGACCTCGCCCAGCAGGTCCGGGCCCTGGACAAGAGCCTGTACGTGTGCGTATCCCCGGCTCTGACCACCGGCAGCTACTACGACGGCTATGAGCTGGGGAAGATCGCCGCCCTGGCCGACAAGGTGATCCTCATGGCCTACGACTACGAGGACCGCAGCATGGCCGCCGGGGCCAGCGCCCTGACCGCCGCCCCCACGTCCCCCATGGACCAGGTGTACTGGTCCCTCAAGACTGCCGTGGATCAGGTGACCGCCGCCGGGCAGAGCGCGGACAAGCTGGTGCTGGGCATCAGCTGCAAGAACGTGGCCTGGAAGGTCGGCAGCACCACGGACCTGACCCTCGCCGCCTCCGCGCCCTTCTACATCTCCAACGACACCCTGGCCCAGCGGCTGGGCCAGAGCGGCACCGTCCGGGGCCGGTCCAACACCTTCCGCTGCCCCTACGCCGTCTACACCACCGAGGACGGCAGCGCCTGCTTCGTCTGGTACGACGACGCCGAGAGCATCCAGGCCCGAATTGACACGGCCAAGCTCCTGGGCATCACCGGCGTGTCCGTGTGGCGCCTGGGCACCGTGCCCGCCTACGGCAACTGGAGCTGGACCGACGCCATAAACTGAAAAACTTGCGGAAAATCCCGGCTTGGCCGGGATTTTCTATTGAAATCCGGGCTATGATGGGGTATAATATTCCGGCGGCGGTCCGCAGACGTCCCACAGGGGACAGGCCCCGCAATTTCACAACTGGAGGAATCTCCCATGATCACCATTACCAAGGACACCATCATCGGTGATATTCTGGATATCGCCCCTCACACCGCCCCCATCTTCCTGTCCATCGGCATGCACTGCCTGGGCTGCCCCTCTTCCCGGGGCGAGACCGTGGAGGAGGCCTGCATGGTCCACGGCGTGGACTGCGAGAAGCTGCTGGCCCTGGTGAACGAGGAGGCCAACAAGCCTCAGTAAACCCAACAACGACCGAGGGACGCATACGGAGCAAAAGCTCCGTATGCGTCCCTGTGCCGGTTTCCGGAGGTAGCGCGTGGAAAAACGACTGGAACTGTCCCCAAGGCTTTCTCTGCTGGCATCCTGGGTGCCCCAGGGGGCGCGCCTGGCCGACGTGGGCACGGACCACGGCCTCCTGCCCATCTGGCTGCGGCTCCGGGGCCGCATCAGCTCCGCCGTGGCCAGCGACCTGCGTCCCGGCCCCCTGAGCCGGGCCCGGGAAAACGCCGCCGCCTACGGGGCGGACGGCATCGACTTCCGCCTGTGCGACGGCCTGGCCGCCGTGGGCCCCGGCGAGTGCGACACCGTCACCATCGCCGGCATGGGGGGCGAGAACATCGCCGCCATCCTGGCCGCGGCCCCCTGGACCGCCGACGGCCGCCACACCCTGCTGCTCCAGCCCCAGAGCCGGGGCGAGACGCTGCGGGCGTTCCTGGCGGACCACGGTTACGCCATCCGCCGGGAGGCCCTGGTGGAGGACCGGGGCCACATCTACCCGGTGCTGGAGGCCGGAGCAGGGGAGATGACCCTGTCTCCGGGGCGGCTTCTGTGCGGCCCCTGCATCGCCTCCGACCCCCTGGGGGACCGGTATCTGATCGAGAAAATCATCCAGCTGCAAGCGGCGGCGGCGGGGCTGGGACGCTCCGCCCGGCCGGAGGACGCGGCGAAGGCCGACGCCGTCCGGGACGTGCTGACGGAGCTGCTGGAGCTGAGAGAGGAGTGGCGTCATGCCAACGGTACGGGAAATTGAACAGGCCCTGTTCGACCTGGCCCCCAGAGAGGGCGCCATGGACTGGGACAATGTGGGCCACCTGCTGGGCGACCCGGACCGGGAAGTGACCAAGGTCTGCGTGGCCCTGGACATCACCGAGGCCGTGGCCGCCGAGGCCATTGCGCAGGGCTGTGAGCTGATCGTCAGCCACCACCCCGTCATGAACTGCAAGTGGCTGCCGGTGCAGACCGTCCGGTCCGACACGGCCCAGGGCCACCTGCTGCTGCGGCTGCTGCGCAGCGGCGTCGCCGCCATCTGCATGCACACCAACCTGGACGTGGCCCCCGGCGGCGTCAACGACGCCTTCGCCGCCGCCCTGGGGCTGGAGGACCCTGGGCCCCTGGGGGACCCGGAGGGCCTGTGCCGGGTGGGAACGCTGTCAAGTCCCATGCCCTTACAGGACTTTGCCCGCAAGGTCTGCCGCGATCTCCACGCCAACGGCGTCCGGTACGCCGGGTGCGGAAAGCCGGTCCGCCGCGTGGCGGTGGGCGGCGGCGCCTGCTCGGACTACATCCGCCACGCCGTCGCCGCCGGGTGCGACACCTTCGTGACGGCGGACCTGAGCTACCACCAATTCCTGGACGCAGAGGGGATGGGCGTCAATCTGATCGACGCCGGCCACTTCCCAACGGAGGACCCCGTCTGCGCCCGCCTGGTCTCGTATCTGACGGATCGGTTCCCCGAACTGACCGTTTTCAAATCCGCTTCCCACCGGGAAGTGATCCAATACTGTGTTGAAGGAGAGTAATCACCATGTCCGGACATTCCAAGTGGCATAACATTCAGAAAACCAAGGGTGCGGCCGACGCCAAGCGCTCCGCCGCTTTCACCAAGATCGCCAAGGAGATCATCGTGGCCGTCAAAGAGGGCGGCGGCTCCGGCGACCCCAACAACAACTCCCGCCTGGCCACCGTCATCGCCAAGGCCAAGGCCGTGAACATGCCCAACGACAACATCAAGCGCACCATCGACAAGGCTCTGGGCGCCGGCAGCACCGAGAACTACGAGGCCGTCACCTACGAGGGCTACGGCCCCGGCGGCGTGGCCGTTATCGTGGAGGCCCTGACCGACAACCGCCAGCGCACCGCGCCGGAGGTCCGTCACGCCTTCGACAAGTGCAACGGCAACATGGGCGCCCAGGGCTGCGTGAGCTGGTCCTTCGACAAGAAGGGCGTCATCGTCATCGACAACTCCGAGGGCGAGCTGGAGGACGACACCGTCATGATGGACGCCCTGGAGGCCGGTGCCGAGGACTTCCAGTCCGAGGGCGGCGCCCTGGAGATCACCACCGATCCCGACGCCTTCAACGACGTGGTCAAGGCCCTGGAGGCCAAGGGCTACGTGTTCGTCAACGCCGACATCGAGATGGTTCCCCAGAACTACATCACCCTCACCGCCGAGGGCGACGTGAAGAACATGGAGAAGCTGATCGACATGCTGGAGGACAGCGACGACGTGCAGAACGTCTGGCACAACTGGGACAACGACTGACAGAACTTTTTAAGCTGAATAAAACGTATTTTCGCAGTAATTTTATTTGAAAATCAACTTATTTTTGGAATTAAAAAGTGAGTTGTGATTTTTCTGGCTTGAGCTGCGACATACGTGTTTCCTTCGATTGTGACGTACAATTCGCCCACAGAAGGAGGAAACAATATGAAGCTGGAAGTGTTAGTCAAGGAGTATCTCATAGAGATTGAGGTCAGGAAGTATACCCCTAAAACGATCCGGGGGTATCGTAATGGCCTCAATCTCTTTTTGCGTTTTTGTAAAGATCAGCTTGGCGTGAATGAGATTGAAGATATTACACTCGGGACAGTGCGACAATTTACGAAATTCATGACTGACGCAGGTCGAAGAGGGACTTACATCAATGGATTGCTCAAAACACTAAAGTCTTTTTTGCAGTATTGCTATGAGGAAGGCTATGGGGATTCAATACCAAAAAGAATTTCAAGTGGTGCAAAGAAGAACGGCCTGTGATTATGGCCTACAAACCTTCAGATGTGCGCCAGATGCTCCAAAGCTGTAAGGGGTATGATTTTATATCTGTCCGTGATAACGCTGTTCTGACGGCGCTGTTTGAGACTGGTATAAGGTGCTGGGAGCTGTGCTGTGTTCAGAAGGAAGATATTCACGATGATTTTATTATCATCAAGGGGAAGAATCACAAGCAGCGAGTAGTGCCAATTACACCGATTCTGCAAAAGGCTTTGTTACGCTATGAGACTGCGGCAAGTCAGTATTTTGCGTTGAAACCGACAGACAGTTATTTCTTCTTATCTTTTCATGGAAAGCAGCTCACAAACAGTGCAGTTGAGCATATTGTCAAACGGCACGGAACCGGAATTGAAGGGGTGAGAGTATCGCCTCATACGTGCCGTCATTTCTTCGCTCAGCAGCAGATAAAGCTAGGCACCGATCTCTATACCATTTCAAGGCTCTTGGGACATGAGAATATCAGGATTACGCAGACGTACTTGAACAGCTAGCGGGACGATGAAGTTATACAGATTGCCAAGCAGAAAAGTGTGCTCATGAACTTATAATAAAGTAAATAATCTATGAAAATCCGCCGGGAATTAATCTTCCGGCGGATTTTGATTGAGACAATTTTTTATCATATCCCTGAACATTGATTCCATATTATCCAATGGGGCAATCCTTATATCCTGAAGCATATCTTTATCCCCTATACGCATAAAGCCGATTTGAGGGCAAAAATATAATCAATTTGTTTGATATCCCGCTTTAAGGCAAGGCCGCGAAGCGGCCAATATAGCCGGGGTGGTTATGGATATGGAACGACAGATTAAGGTAGAATAATTTTCGCAAAAATAAAAAGACATGGTTTGCAGATCTCTGGTA
>OLGB01003513.1_pt1 | contig 14628 bp, 10 predicted proteins | sample 1605691 | NCBI WGS metagenome assembly OLGB01 (sample SAMEA3888925, study PRJEB22519) | human gut metagenome | biome: human gut; feature: human-associated habitat; material: faeces | place: Denmark | collected 2010 | reverse complement strand
TCTCCTACAATGTCGGTGACAGCGTCCAGATTACCGACGGCCCGCTTGAGGGCTTTATCGGAACAGTGGAAGAGATTGATGTGGACAAGAACCACATTCGCGTCATGGTTTCGATGTTCGGACGTGAAACCCCGGTTGACCTGGAACTTGACCAGGCGGAGCCGGTGGAATAACACACGGTAAATTGCGGTAATCCGCTTTTTATTGAGGGGGATACGTCCCCCTGTGGGAGGAACGCCTGAATTTTCACGGACGTTCCGCCATCAACCACGAATTTTGGAGGTGCAAACAAATGGCTCAGAAGGTTACGGGCTTTATTAAGCTCCAGATACCTGCCGGTAAAGCTACCCCGGCACCACCGGTTGGTCCGGCTCTCGGTCAGCACGGTGTTAACATCATGGCATTTACAAAGGAATTTAACGAGCGCACCAAGGGCGACGCTGGTCTTATCATCCCGGTCGTCATCACAGTATACGCAGACCGTTCCTTTACCTTTGTAACAAAGACGCCGCCTGCAGCAGTTCTTATTAAGAAGGCTTGCGGCATCGAAACAGCTTCGGGCACACCGAACAAGACAAAGGTCGCAAAGATTACCCGCGAGCAGGTAAAGAAGATCGCCGAGCAGAAAATGCCTGATCTCAACGCTGCATCCATCGAGAGTGCTATGAGCATGATTGCCGGTACTGCACGCAGCATGGGCATCGAAGTAGTCGATTGATTTGATTTTACCCGGGTGGGAGGAAACTCTCTGAGAATCCGATATCTACCACTTTAGGAGGAACATGAATGAAACACGGTAAAAAGTATGTCGATGGCGCAAAGCTCATCGAGCGCAGCCGCCTTTATGATACGCAGGAAGCGCTTGACCTCTGTGTCAAGACTGGTACAGCAAAGTTCGACGAAACCGTTGAAGTCCACGTAAAGCTGGGCGTTGACGGCCGTCATGCAGACCAGCAGGTCCGCGGTGCTATCGTCCTGCCGCACGGCACGGGCAAGACCGTCCGCGTGCTCGCAATCTGCAAGCCGGAGAAGGAAGACGAGGCTCGTGCAGCCGGTGCTGAATTCGTCGGCGGCAATGATATGATCCAGAAGATCCAGTCCGAAGGCTGGATGGATTTTGACGTCCTCATCACGACCCCGGATATGATGGGTATGGTTGGCCGTCTCGGTAAGATCCTTGGCCCGCGCGGCCTCATGCCGAACCCGAAGGCCGGCACCGTTGCTCCGGACATTGCACGTGCAATCACCGAAGCGAAGGCCGGTAAGATCGAGTATCGTCTTGACAAGACCAACATCATCCACTGCCCGATCGGCAAGATTTCCTTTGGCACAGAGAAGCTGACGGAAAACTTCAACACGCTGCTGGAAGCCATCAACAAGGCAAAGCCGGCTGCTGCTAAGGGCCAGTACATCCGTTCCTGCGTTGTTGCTGCAACGATGGGCCCGGGCGTGAAGATCAACCCGAACAAGGTTGGTTAAGATTCGTCTGAATCTTAAATTTAAGGCTTGACAGAGTTCTTCTGCCATGCTATAATTACAAAGCTGTTTACCTAAGACAGCAGGTGCACCGGTTTTCCGGGCTGAAAGGTTTTACCGCCTGCCGAGGGAGCGGAAAAGTTACTTTGTACTTTTTATGCCTTCCTGCGGTAAGTGGGAAGGCATTTTTAGTTTTCGCACCGAGGAAAATCGTTCATTTTGGCGCTTTTCCAAATCATAACTGAAAGGCGAGGTGAATATTTTGCCCAGTAAAAGCGTTTTGGAAACAAAGCAGGCAATTGTTGCTCAGCTGAAGGATAAGGTCGCTAACAGCGTATCCGGTGTTGTCGTAGACTACAAGGGTATCACTGCAGAGGCCGACACAAAACTCCGTAAGGAACTGCGTGAAGCCGGCGTTGAGTACACTGTCGTTAAGAATACTCTTCTCAAGCGTGCTATCGAAGGCACCGAGATCGAGGGTATGTCCGAGGTTCTCGAAGGCACAACCGCTCTGGCTGTTTCCCACGAGGATCAGATCGCTCCGGCAAGAATCCTGAACAAGTTTGCAAAGGATTCCGACGGTAAGTTCGTGATTAAGTCCGGCTACATGGACGGTAAGGTCATGTCTCCGGCAGAGATCGCTGCAATCGCAGATCTCCCGAGCAAGGAAGGTCTTGTTCAGATGCTGCTTAGCGTTCTCGTATCCGGCCCGCGTGGTCTTGCTATTGCACTTAGTGAAGTTGCAAAGGCTCAGGAAACTGCATAAGTTTGCAGGATAATTTTCAATTTAAAATTTTAGGAGGATATTACAATGGCTGATATCGCAAAGTTTGTTGAAGAAATCAAGTCCATGACCGTTCTCGAGCTCAACGAGCTGGTCAAGGCTATCGAAGAGGAGTTCGGCGTTTCCGCTGCTGCTCCGGTTATGGTCGCTGGCGCTGGCGCTGCTGCTCCGGCTGCTGAAGAGAAGACCGAGTTCGACGTTGTTCTGAAGTCTGCTGGCGCAAACAAGATCAACGTTATCAAGGTTGTTAAGGAAGCTACCGGCCTGGGCCTGAAGGAAGCTAAGGCTATGGTTGACGAGGCTCCGAAGACCATTAAGGAAGGCGTTTCCAAGGACGACGCTGAGGCTCTTAAGACGAAGCTCACCGAGGCTGGCGCTGAGGTCGAACTGAAGTAATTTTTGCTTCACCTTATAATTGTCTGATTCAAGATCCGCAAATGCAGTTCGCTGTGTTTGCGGGTCTTTTTTCTTTTCGGCTATATGGTTTTCTGAAATATAATTTGGCATCTTTGTTCACAAAATAGTCATTGCTTTTTTGTTTTTATCGGTCTATAATATGTTCATTCCTTAACAGTTCAAAAATAAACAATTTAGTTTTAAACTGTTTCCGGAAATGGACGTCGTTAAAAACTTTTGGCGATGTTCAGCAGTAAGCAACAGGAGGTGCGAGGAATGAAGCGAGACGAGCAAGCGTGTACGGCTGTGCCGTTTCACGACGGGCTTGCGGAGCACTTAACGCAGATCGCGCGCATCATCCATACGGAGCTGCGCAAGGTGCTGGCGGATGAAGACCTTTCCGCGGTGGAATCCGGTGTGATCATGTGCCTTTCCACAACAAAGGTCGATACGGCCGGGCGCATTGCGCGGCGCATGGGTGTTTCGCGCTCGTTGATGAGTAAGGCGGTAGACCACCTTGTGCGCGGCGGATGGATTGAAACAAAGCCGGACCAAAACGACCGTCGCATGGTACATTTGGTTTTGTTGCCGAAGGCCGAGCCGGCTGTTAAGCGGTGCAGAGAGCTGAAGCATGAATATTATGAAAAAATGTGCGCCGGTGTCAGCCCGGAAGACATGCAGGTCTTCCGCCGCGTCATGGAGCAAATACGGCGAAACCTTGAAAACTTTACCGAGACGGGCAGATACCCGGAGATGAGAAAGGAGAAAACCGAATGAAATTGCTGAAAACGTACCTAAAGCCGTTTGCGGCGCTGGTGCTGGCGTGCATTCTGCTGCTTTTCGGGCAGGCGATGTGTGACTTGACATTACCGAACCTGATGAGCGACATTGTGAACACCGGCATTCAGCTTGGCGGCGTGGATGAGGCTGCACCTGCGGTTTTGAACCAACAGGCCGTTGACTTATTGACGCTGTTTATGAACGACGCGGAGGCGGGGACGTTCAAAAACGCCTACACGCCCGTGGAGCACGGCAGCGATGAAGAGGCGAAGCTTGCGAAAACCTACGAGAATATCAAGGACATGGATGCGGTCGCTTTAAGCGAAGATGCAGACGTGCAGGCGGTGGGCGATGCCTACGGTAAAGCGGCGTATGCGTTCATGACGTTTCTGAAGGATTACGGCGCGCAGACCGGCCAGGCGGTGGACACCGAAAGCGGCGTGCAGGACATGGATATGCGTCAGCTTTATGCTGTTATCCCCATGTTACAGCAGATGCCGAAAGAGACGTTCAGCGAAGCGATCGATTCTGCCGAAAACGCGCAGTCGATGATCGGCTCGCAGGTGGGCGCAACGTTTACAAAGCTGTTCTATAAGGAACTCGGCGTCGATTTGGACGCAAAGCAGGTGCACTACATTGTGATAAAGGGTCTCGAGATGCTCGGCATCGCGCTGCTCGGCGTGCTGGCGGCGGTGCTTGTCGGCTTCTTCGCGTCGCGTATTTCGTCCGGCGTGGCAAAGCAGATGCGCAGCGATGTGTTCCGCAAGGTGGAAAGCTTTTCCAACACGGAGTTCGATAAATTTTCCACCGCATCGCTCATCACGCGCACGACGAACGACGTGACGCAGGTGCAGATGCTTATTTCCATGGGTCTGCGTTTGATGTGCTACGCGCCGATCATGGGCGTGGGCGGCATTATTTTCGCGCTGCAAAAAAGCGTTTCGCTAAGCTGGATCATCGCGCTCGCAGTCATCGTTTTGCTGGGGCTTGTCGTCGTACTTTTAAACGTTGCAATGCCGAAATTCAAGAGCTTGCAGCGTTTGACGGACAGATTAAACCTCGTCAGCCGCGAGAATTTGAGCGGCATGCTCGTGGTACGCGCGTTTACGAATGAGAAATTCGAGGAGGCGCGCTTTGATAAGGCGAATGAAGACCTCACCCGCACAAACCGCTTTACCCAGCGCGTGATGAGCATTACAATGCCGATCATGATGCTCATCATGAATCTTGTCACGCTGCTCATCATGTGGGTGGGTGGGCACGCCATTGCGGAATCCACCATGCAGGTAGGCGACATGATGGCGTATATCCAGTACACGATGCAGATCATCATGTCGTTCCTGATGATTTCGATGATCTTCATTATGGTGCCGCGCGCCATGGTTTCCGCAGACCGTGTGCAGGAGGTGCTGACGACGGAGCTTTCCATCAAAGAGCCGGAAAACCCGGTTACACTCGGTAATGAAAGCGTTGAGCTGCGTTTTGACGACGTTTCCTTCCGCTACGGCAACGCCGAGGAAGATACCTTGAGCCACATTTCGTTTACCGCAAAGCCCGGTCAAACGACGGCGTTTATCGGCGCGACGGGTGCGGGAAAATCGACGCTCATCAACCTCATCCCACGTTTTTACGATGTCACCGGCGGCGCAGTTTACCTGAACGGCAAGGATATCCGCACGCTTTCGCAAAAGGAACTGCGCGATAACATCGGCTACGTGCCGCAGAAGGCCATGCTGTTCTCCGGCACAATCGATTCCAACATCAAGTACGGCAAAGAAGACGCCGATGTGAACGAGGTGCTGGCAGCGCTCGATTGCGCACAGGCTACGGAATTTGTCAGCGAATTGCCGAACGGCGTGGAAAGCTCTATTGCGCAGGGCGGCAGCAACGTTTCCGGCGGCCAGAAGCAGCGCCTTGCCATTGCCCGTGCGCTCGTGAAAAAAGCGCCGGTGTATATTTTCGATGATAGCTTCTCCGCGCTCGATTTCAAAACGGATGCAAAGCTGCGCCGTGCGCTGATGAAATACACGGAAAACGCTGTCGTGCTCATCGTCGCGCAGCGCGTTTCCACCATCATGAACGCCGAGCAGATCATAGTGCTGGATGAAGGCAAAATCGTCGGCAAGGGCACGCACAAAGAGCTTTTGAAAACGTGCTCGGAATACCGCGAGATTGCGGAAAGTCAGCTTTCAAAGGAGGAATTGGCATGAGCGAACCGAAAAGAAACGCACCGCGTCCGCACAGGCCCGGCAGAGGCATGATGCCCACCGAAAAAGCCAAGGACTTCAAAGGCAGCTTTAAAAAGCTTATTTCGTATCTTTCCCCGTTTAAGTTTAAAATACTCATCGTCGTCATTTTCGCGGCGCTTTCCACCGTGTTCACGATCGTCGGCCCGAAGATCCTCGCAAAAGCGACCGATGAGCTGACGGCCGGCTTGATGCGCATCATCACCGGCGCTGCGGAGGGCATTGACTTTGGCTATATCGCGAAAGTTTTACTGTTCCTTGTGGGGCTGTATGCGTTGAGCGCGCTGTTCTCCTACATTCAGGGATTTACGATGTCCGGCGTTTCGGCGAAGGTCTCGTACAACATGCGCCGTGCCATTATGGAGAAGATCGACCGCCTGCCCGTCTCGTATTTTCACAAAACGAGTCAGGGTGACGTGCTTTCCCGCATCACGAACGATGTTGATACGCTCAGCCAGAGTCTGAACCAGAGTATCACGCAGCTTATCACGTCTGTGTGCTCCATCATCGGCGTGCTTATTATGATGCTTTCCATCAGCTGGCAGTTGACGCTTGTCGCGCTGTGCATCGTGCCGATTTCGTTGCTGCTTGTCGGACGCATTGTGAAATCCTCGCAGAAATATTTCGTCGGCCAGCAGGAATACCTCGGCGCGGTGAACGGCCACGTGGAGGAAATGTACGGGCACGTCGTCGTGAAGGCATTTAACGGCGAAGCGCGCTCCATGGAGAAATTCGAGTGCGAAAACGAAAAGCTCTATAACGCGGGCTGGAAGTCGGAGTTCCTCTCCGGCCTGATGCAGCCGATCATGGGCTTTGTGGGCAATCTCGGCTACGTTGTGGTGTGCATTTTGGGCGCATCTATGGCGGCAGGCGGCAGCATGACCATCGGCGGCATTCAGGCGTTCATCCAGTATCTGCGCAGTTTCACGCAGCCCATCACCCAGATGGCAAGCATCTCAAGTCAGGTACAGCGCACCATGGCGGCGGCAGAGCGCATTTTCAACTTCCTTGATGAGCCCGAGATTGTCGAAAAAACGCCGAAATACACCGTGGAAAACAGCAATATCCGCGGCGACATCCGCTTTGACCACGTTTGCTTCGGCTACGAAGACACCGACGAGACTGTTATCCACGATTTCTCCGCCGATGTGAAAGCGGGCCAGAAGATCGCTATTGTCGGCCCGACGGGTGCAGGCAAAACGACTATGGTAAAGCTTCTCATGCGCTTCCACGACCTTAAATCCGGCAGGATCTGCCTTGACGGCAAGGACATCACGGAGTTTGCCCGCGGCGATCTCAGAAAAGAATTCGGCATGGTTCTGCAGGACACGTGGCTTTACAGCGGCACCATCATGGAGAACATCCGTTACGGCCGCTTGGACGCGACGGACGAGGAGGTCATTCAGGCGGCAAAAGCGGCGCAGGTTGACCACTTTGTGCGCACACTGCCGGACGGCTACAACACGATCCTCAATGAAGAAGCGACGAATGTCTCGCAGGGACAAAAGCAGCTGCTCACCATCGCCCGTGCAATTTTGTCCGACAGCCGCATCATGATCCTTGACGAAGCGACAAGCTCCGTCGATACGCGCACCGAGCTTTCCATCCAGACTGCAATGGATAACCTGATGCGCGGCCGCACAAGCTTCATCATCGCGCACCGCCTCTCGACAATCCGCAACGCTGACCTCATCCTCTGCATGAAGGACGGCGACATCGTGGAGCAGGGCACGCATGAAGAATTGCTCGCAAAAAACGGCTTCTACGCCAACCTCTACAACAGTCAGTTCGAGCACGCAGAGGAAAGCGCGTAAAACGCCTGTAAAACAAAACGAAGCTGTCTTCTCTGACAAAGAGAGGGCAGCTTTTTTGGTGGTTTTGAGGATTGACAAACGCCTAAAAGGACGGCTACAATAACCGCATAAAGGGGGCGTTTGTATGTTTTTGGATGAACTGAAAAAGAGGAATGTGCCGAGTTTAAAATCGCGCGCGGAGATGCTGGAGCTTTTGCAGCGGGAGGAATACGGCTGCTTGCCGAAGGCGCCGGAATCGTTCGTTTGGGAAGCGGAGCCCGGCGTTGCGGATAATTTCTGCGCGGGCAAGGCGACGCTGGAAAAGCTGACGTTTCGCGTTGTGGTAAACGGCAAAGATTTCGCGTTCCCGGTGTATTTGGCTGTGCCGACCGCAGAGGGGGCGCACCCGTTTTTTGTCCACATCAACTTCAGAAGCGATGTGCCGGACCGCTACATGCCGACGGAGGAACTCATCGACAACGGCTTTGCGGTGCTTTCGTTCGGCTATGAGGATGTGACGCGCGACGACGGCGACTTCACCTCCGGCCTTGCGGGGGTTCTGTATGAAAACGGCAAACGCGCGCCGCATGACGCGGGTAAAATCGCACTGTGGGCGTGGGCGGCGATGCGCTGCATGGATTATGCCGAGCACGACGAGCGGCTGGACTGCGCAAAATCCGTTGTGTGCGGGCATTCGCGCCTCGGCAAAACGGCACTGCTCACTGCTGCGCTGGATACCCGCTTCGCGTTTGGCTACTCGAACGATTCCGGCTGTGCCGGTGCGGCGCTGTTCCGCGGCAAAAAAGGCGAGCAGCTTGACGATATTTATAGGCAGTTTCCGTTCTGGTTCAGCGAATCGTTCGGGCAGTATGTCGGCAAAACGGACGCGCTGCCGTTTGACCAGCACTACCTGCTCGCGAGCATTGCGCCGCGCTATGTATACGTGGCGTCTGCGACGGGCGACGACTGGGCAGACCCTGCGTCCGAGCTTTTGAGCTGCTATGCGGCGGCAGCGGGGGACAAGGAGGCGTTTCCCTATGAAGAAACGTCGGAAGACTACGATTTTAACCTGCACGCGGGCCGCATCGGCTATCATCGCCGCCCCGGTCTGCACTATTTCAGCCGCGAGGACTGGAACCGGTTTATTGCGTTTTTTGAAAGCAAGCAATAAGGCGGTGTATAGCAAAAGGGCGGCATGCCGCCTTTTTGGGAACCCATACGACTGGGTTCCCTACGGTTCAAACGTCCCCCGGACGTTTGAGCCTACCTTCCTAGTCTTTGGGGAGGCAAAAGGTATTTCGACTTCTGCGGAAGTCGACCAAGGGCTTTGCCCTTGGATTCTGTAACCGAACGCACACGTTCGGTTTAAGCTTCTTGAAAAAGCTTGAGCAAAACTTTGAGGTTCATAAAACGAAAAAACGGCGAAATCCTGAACAGGACTCGCCGTTTTCTTATGCTTTACTTTAATTCTTGCGGTTAAAATTGATGAGGCAGCCGGCTTTGACGATCTTCTTTTCGTCTTCCGTCATCGGGGCAATGTAAAGCTTGATCTCCTTTACTTCATCGCCGAGCACATACGCTTTAATGCTCTGCATATCGCCGTCCATGGCGTCCAAAACGTTCGGGACGAGGATATAATCACCGATCTCGAAGGCGGGTTCATTCTTCATCTGGAACGGCAGCATGCCCCAGTTCATCACGTTGGAGCGGTAGCGCTTGGTGGCGTACTCGGAGCAGATATTCGCAAGGCCGCCCAAGACGCGCTGGCAGCTTGCCGCCTGCTCGCGCGCAGAGCCGTCACCGGGCTTCACGCAGTAAATGACGCTGCCGATTTCGATTGTCTTTTCATCGACGTCGGGCAGGATGTTTTTCACTTTCCCGAGTGCGTTTTTCAGAGCTTCATCGCTTTGTGCTTCGCCCGCAAGTCTCGCTTTTTCGAGTGCACGGACATCCTTTGCACGCTGCACGTAACCGGGGTCGCGGCGGGAGAGTGTGAACTCCGCAAGCCCCAGTGGGTTGGAGCGGTACGAAGACGTTTCGCCGGACGGGATCAATTCGTCGGTCGTTGTGACCTTATCCATGATCTTCGAGCAGACGCGCAACAGAATGTTCTGCGCAAGTGCCTCCTGCTCCGGCCAATCCTTGATGTTCGGGCCGTAGATGAGCTTATCCTCCGGCTCTGCCTTGCCGAAGCCGTTGTAAATGCGGGCGCGGTAGGAGGAATCATCGTAGTTGTATTCCGGCACCTCATAGTTGTCCGCGTACTTTTCGGCGGAGGTCAAAATGCCGCCGTTTGCCGCCGTTGCCGCGATAGAACGTGCGTCCATGAGTGCGACGGCGCTCAGTTGGCCTGCGCCCGGCTTGGAGCCTTCGCGGTTCGGGAAGTTGCGTGTGGCGTGGCGGATGCTCAGCGCGTTATTCGCCGGTGTGTCGCCTGCGCCGAAGCACGGGCCGCAGAATGCGGTCTTCACGATGGCGCCCGTCGCCATGAGGTCGGAAATGGCGCCCTTTGCGAGCAGATCCATAAATACCGGCTGTGAGGACGGGTAGACGTCCAGTGTGAATTCGCCCTGACCGCACTGCGCACCCTTTAAGATGTGCGCTGCCGCCATGACGTTCGTATATGTGCCGCCCGCGCAGCCCGCAATGATGCCCTGCTGCACCTGCAAACCCTTTGGGGTGATCTTATCCGTCAGGCTGAATTCGATATCCTTGCCTTCCGTCAAGCGCGCGGCTTCCTTTTCTACTTCGCGCAGGATGTCGCCGAGATTCGCGTTCAGCTCGTCAATCTCAAACGCGTTGCTCGGGTGGAATGGCAGCGCGATCATCGGCTTTACGGTGGAAAGGTCTACATAGACCAAGCCGTCGTAGTATGTCACGTCGGCCGGCTTTAACTCGCGGTAATCGTCCGCGCGGCCGTGCTTTGCAAGGTACGCCTTCGTGTCGTCGTCTGTGCACCAGACGGAGGTAAGACATGTGGTCTCGGTCGTCATGACGTCCACGCCGTTGCGGTAATCGGTCGTCATGCTCTTGATGCCGGGGCCGACGAACTCCATGACCTTGTTTTTTACGTAGCCGTTTTTAAACACCGCACCGATGATGGCAAGCGCGATGTCCTGCGGGCCCACGCCCGGGCGCGGCTTGCCGGTGAGGTACACCGCCACAACGCCGGGGTACGCGACATCGTACGTGTTTTCGAGCAGCTGCTTGACGAGCTCGCCGCCGCCTTCGCCGATGGCCATGGTGCCGAGCGCACCGTAGCGCGTGTGGGAATCGGAGCCGAGAATCATTTTGCCGCAGCCCGCCATGGCCTCGCGCATGTACTGGTGAATGACCGCCATGTGGGGCGGCACATAAATGCCGCCGTATTTGCGCGCGGCGGAAAGGCCGAACACGTGGTCGTCCTCGTTGATGGTGCCGCCCACGGCGCACAAGCTGTTGTGGCAGTTTGTGAGCACGTAGGGGATGGGGAACTTCTCCATGCCGGAGGCGCGCGCCGTCTGAATGATGCCGACGAACGTGATGTCGTGCGAGGCGAGCGCATCAAATTTTAAGCGCAGGTTCTGCATATCCTCTGCGGTATTGTGCGCTTTTAAAATGGAATAGGCAATGGTACCCTGTTTTGCCGTGTCTTTTTGATAGGTCTCGGGTGCAGCGGCTTCCGGCACGATCTCTGTGCCGTTCACAAGGTAAACGCCGCCGTCATAAAGCTTTACCATATTCATTCACCGAAACTTCCGAAGGAGCCCGGAAGCGATCCTTTCTTTTAGCATTGCATGACCGCGCAGAAAATCCTGCGCTTAGTTGCTTTCAGTATAGCATAATAAAGGCGGATTTGCAATTTGCATTTCAGCTTTTTCATTTTGTTCAAAAACGGTTCAGTCTTCCGCGATGACTTTTGCTGCGGCGGAGCCCGAAGCGGTCTTCCAAATGCGGATCATCGTCGGGATGCGGCTTTGCAGTTCCGAAACGTGAGAGATGATACCGACGACGCGCCCGCTTTGGCGGATGCTCTCGAGCGCACGCATGGCGGTATCGAGCGTGTCGGTATCGAGCGAGCCGAAGCCCTCATCGATGAAAATGGAATCAAGCCGCACCGCGCCCGAGTAGCTCTGCACGACGTCCGAAAGCCCGAACGCGAGGGAAAGGGATGCCAAAAACTGCTCGCCGCCCGAAAGTGTCTCTACGGAGCGGCATGTGCCGCTCATGCCGTCCAAAACCTCAATGTCAAGCCCGCCGTAGCCCGCGCCGCTTTTGCCCTGCTTGTGCTGCAAGGCGTAGCGCCCGCGGCTTAAAACGGAGAAAAAGCGGTTTGCGCTCTGAATGGTCTCGTCGAGCATCATGCCGAGCACGTACTGCAAAAGCGGCACGCGCAAGGCGTTGCTGCGGCCGGTCACGTACCCCGCAAGCTTTGCTGCGCGGCTGTACTGTACGTCGAGCGCGGCGGCTTCCTCCGTGTATTGCTGCACGGCGGCGGCGCTTTCCGCAATGGTGCGCAGGTCGGAGCCAAAGCGCCCAAGCTGCACGGAAAGCGTCTGCGTTTCGGTGCTTTTTGCGTCCAGCTCCGCTTTGCTTTGCGGGAGGTCCTTTTCCGGCGCTGCGCCGAGGGCATTTTTCGCTTCCTTTGCGGCGAACATCTGCTGTGCGGCAGCTTTTACGGCCTCGTTTGCGGCAGAAAGCGCGTTTTCCGCAGCGTGAAACGCTTCCTCAAGCGCTGCGGTCTCCTGCTCGAGCACACGAATGCGCTTTTGGATTTCGGTCATCTCCAATGTGATTTGCGCCGCATCGCGCACGGCGTCCATGGCGCTTAATTGGCGGCGCTTTTCTTCTAAAGCGGCGCGGCAGGCGGCAAGCGCGGCGTTGTGGCGGCTTTCGACCTGCATAAGCGCTTCACGTTCCGCTTTGAGTGTCTCAAGTTTCTTGTGTGCGGCCGGCGCTTGCGCTGCAAGCTTTTGCGCTTCGTTGAGCGCCGTTTGCGCCGCAATGTAGGCCGCTGTGAGCACCTCTTCGCTTTCTGTGATGCTTTTTGCGGCATCGTTTGCGGCGCTTAATTGTGCAAAAGCGACCTCGTGCCGCGCTTTTGCGGCGGCGGCCGTCTGCTCGGCGCGGCTTTGCTCTTGCCGCAGGTCTTCAAGCTTTTTGCGCAGCGCATCAAGTTCTTCTTTTGTCGTCTCACCTGCGCACGGCACGGCGAGCACGGGGTGGTGCACCGCGCCGCAAACGGGGCAGGGCGTGCCGTCCGCGAGCCCTGTGGCGAGCGCGGCGGCGCTGTTTTGGTTCCATTTGGCTTCTGCCGCCGAGAGCAGCTTATCCTGCCCCACGACGGTCAGACGCGCGGTGCGCGCCGCGTCTTCGGCAGCTCCCCACAATTTTTTGCACTGCGCTTCGGCTTTGGCGGCGTCACTGCGCGTTTTCAGCGCGGCAAGCTGTTCGCTTAAGATGGTCTGCGTCTGTAAGAGCGACGCGAGCCGGTCTTTTGCGGCATCGGCCTTTTCGGTGAATGCTTCGCCTACCGCGATGCGCCGCAGCACCTCCGGCAGCTTTTGGCGGTCGTCCTCTGCCTGCTTCTGCACGGCGCGTTCGCGCTCCTCCTCGGCGCGCAGTTCTTTTAAAAGCTGCTCCTTTTGCAGGCTGCGTTCCTGCTCCGCACGCAGCTGTTCGCTTCGTTTTAAAAGCGTATCCTTTTCGGCGGTCAGCTTTGTAAGTCCCGCGCGGTTCTGCTCGGCGCGCGTATACTGCGCTTTGGCGGAAGCTGCCCGCGTTTCGGCGGTTTTCAGCTGCGCTTCGGCATCAGTCTCGGCTTTTTGGCACTGCTCAAATTGCAGTGCACGGGTGTATTGCTTTTGTGCGAGCGTCAGTGCTTCTTTCGCGGCGGCGAGCGCTTTTTCGGTCCGTGCGCATTCTAATCGAAGCGCTTCCGTTTGCACGGCGAGCGCCTCGGCGGTTTCCGCGCCATGCTTTTCGAGCAGCGATTTCAGTTTCGTCTCGCACGTTTCGCGCTTTGCGTACAGCTTTTTTTGCCGCTCCGTAAATTTCATCGCGATGCGTTCCCATAGCTCGCAGGAGAAAAGCGTTTTCAAAATGGCTGCTTTTTCGGTGGAATTCGCGCGCAGAAGCTGCATGAATTTGCCCTGCGGCAGCACGATGACCTGCGAAAATTGCTCGGCGGTGAGGGAAAGCAGGTTTTCCGCGTAGCCTGTCACATTGCGCGCCGCACCCGAAGCGGCAAGCGCCCAGCCGTCTGCCGTGCGGCGTTTGCACTCGTTTTCTTCCTCGGTGATAAAATCGTCGCTGCCGCGCTTTTTGCGGCGGTACAGCGCGCGGCGGAAGCAATATTCGTCTTCGCCGAGCGCAAAATGATAGACGACCTCGGTGCGGTCGCTGTCTGCGGCGGCAAGGCAGCGCATATCTTGAAACGTGCGCCGCCCGCCCGTCGATTTATAAAAGAGCGCGATGCTCATGGCGTCGAGCAGCGTTGTTTTGCCGCCGCCCGTCTGTCCGGTGATGAGGAACAGCCCCGCTTCGTTCAGCTTTTCAAAATCGATGACGGTGTGCTCCAAATACGGCCCAAACGCCGAAAGCTCCAAACGGATCGGTCTCACGTTGCATCGCCCTCCAGTTCCTTTAGAATTTCCGCAAGCAGCGCTTCGTCCTCCGGCTGCGCTTCCTCACCGCAGACCTCCTTTAAAAAGCCGCGGAAAAGCTCCGCGCGGCTGCGGCTGTGCAGATCGGCTTCCGCCTGCGTGCCTGCGTGCTGCTTTAAAAACCACGTGCTGCGCACGCCGAGTACATTCGGGTAATAGGGGCGCAGTCGGTCGGCCGGGCGGAAAACCGGCTCGTCGTCGGTGAGCAGAATTTCCACATAGTCTTCATTGGGCGCCGCCTGCCCGTTTTCGAGCAGCGCCGCAAACGTACCCTCTATGCGCTTTACGTCGTGCAGAGGGGTTACGGGGATGCACGTTGTTTCCACCGTGTCGCCGAGCGTGACGAGCGTCATGCTCTTTTTCTGGTGCGCTTCGTCTACGGAATATTTGAGCGGTGAGCCCGCGTAGCGCGCCGTGTCGCCTGCCCTTTGCGCCGCGTGCAGGTGCCCGAGCGCCGCATAGTCAAACGGAGAGAAGACATCCGTCGGCACATCGCCCGCGCCGCCGAC
>OLGB01003507.1_pt1 | contig 14649 bp, 12 predicted proteins | sample 1605691 | NCBI WGS metagenome assembly OLGB01 (sample SAMEA3888925, study PRJEB22519) | human gut metagenome | biome: human gut; feature: human-associated habitat; material: faeces | place: Denmark | collected 2010 | reverse complement strand
CGGCAGGAGCAAGCGGGATGAGGCACTGCACCGAGAGAGTCAAAGCAGGGGCACTCGCAGGCCGCCTGCCGGAGAAAATTTCCCTCAGCCAAAATGGAAAACTGCCGCAAAAATCGGTTCGGACAGCGAGAGGGTCAACATCGCGCCGGCGCGCCCGCTTTATGTGATCGATGGCTATAATGTGCTGTTCGCGTGGGAAGAATTCGCGGCGTTGGCGAAGGACAATCTTGACAGCGCGCGGGAGGCGCTGCTGGATGTGCTGCAGAACTATCAGGGGTATAAAAAAGTGGACATGCTGGTCGTGTTTGACGGCTACAAGCTCGCAGGGAATCCGGGCACGCGGCATGATTATGAGAAGCTGAGCGCAGACGCGGGTGTTTTTCGGGTCGTTTACACCCGGGAGGCAGAGACGGCGGATCGCTATATTGAAAAAGTCATATACGAACAGGGCAGACGGCGCCCGCTTTGGGTCGTGACCTCAGATCAGCCGGTACAGATGGCAGCACTGGGCGACGGCGCAGCGCGGTTTTCGGCGCGGGAGTTCTATGCGGAGGTGGCAGGCGCTTCGGCGGAAATTCGCGCGAAGCTGGCCGCGCAGCGCAAGGAGCGGAATCTGCCGTTTCAGGATGTGTTTTGATAAAGCTGCGGTAACAGCGCTTTGTGAAGCGACGTTCCTTCATGCGCACAGACCAAAAGTGTCCAAAACGGAATCGTGGGTTTCTTTGCACATGCCTGTCGTGCATAACAGGCGCTTCGCAAGGTGCTTTTGTCGATATTTCCTATATAATTAAGAAAAGAAAACAAAAAAACACAAACCAAAATCAATAAGCAATCCAGTCATATCAAAAATCAATAATAAAACATCCAGAATCCCTAAAACAATTCAAAACAACTTAAAAACAAACAAAATTAAACAAAACAAAAAACCAAAAGATTCGATCAAAGAAATAATATTCAAAATAGTAACAAAATAACTCAAATTTCAAAAATCAAATTCTCACTTCAAAAACTCACTAGTTAAATTTCAAAATCAAATCATAAATTAAAATTTCAAACAGAAATCAAAAAACTCAAAAATGAAAAGTCAAAATCTGATACTTTAACTAACTTTCAAAACCTAACTTGCTTACTTAATCATCTTAACAGTGAATGCGCAGGGGAATATGATTGAGTTTGAGAGTTCCCCTGCGCGAATGATCGTTACACTCATCACTTTAAAATGAGAACATTAAGTGTTAGCCTTATGAACAATCATACAATTGAAATACAGTCTTTCGTTTAGTGTATACTAATTGAAATGAAAGAGTTTAATATTACTGGTACGTGTATTCCTGACAAACATTACATGATAAATGTAAGCAATAAATTAGATCGTATAGTCAACATGATTGAATGTGAGGATTACTTCTCCATAATCCGACCCTGGCAATATGGAAAAACTACCACTCTTTACCAGATAAGAAGAGTTTTGTCCAGTAAGTATGTAGTGATTAGCATAAGTTTTGAAGGTTATGGAGATAGTGTGTTTTCATCAGAGACTTTGTTTGTAAATGAGTTCATAAACGCCGTTAAAAAATCACTCATCATCAACAAAGCCAATAATGAGCTGATAGAAAGCTGGCAGAAAATAGACGGTTCTATAAGTCCTATGACCAACCTTAGCCAGAACATTACATCTCTTGTGAGCTCATCTGACCGAGAAATTATACTTATGATTGAGGAAGTTGACAAGTCAAGCGGAAATCAGATTTTTATTGATTTTTTAGGGATGTTGAGAACAAAATACCTTCAAGAAATGAAGGAACAGATGCTACATTCAAAAGCGTCATCTTAGCTGGCGTTCACGATGTTAAAAATCTAAGGCTGAAAATACGAACCGATGAAGATCATAAGTTTAACTCTCCGTGGAATATGGCTGCCCCATTTGACATAGACATGTCATTTTCACCTGAAGAAATCTCAACTATGCTAATTCAGTATGAAAATGATCACAATACTGGAATGGATATAGATAAAGTATCAAATGGACTTTACTACTTTACAAACGGCTACCATTCTTAGTTAGCTACATCTGTAAGATCATTGATGAAAAACTCTCAAAAGAATGGAATTCGGATGGAATTGACAAAGCAGTGAAAATATTTTTGGGAGAAAAAACTACTCTGACTGACAGTTTGATTAAGAATATTGAAAATGATAAAGAACTTTATGATTTAGTCTATACTCTGTTAGTTACCTTAGACCCTATTGATTATATTTCATCCAATTCTACAATTGAAAAGGGTGTAATGTATGGCATCATTTCAAAGGGAAATAATAATAAAGTCGTTATTTCAAATAAGATTTTTGAGCTCTACATCTACAACCACCTAATGTCTAAAAAGAAGCTGTCTCGGAATATTGGCAGCACAGACGACATGGAGAGAAAATATGTCTTAGATGGTAAGCTGAATATGAGCAAAATACTTGATGGTTTCAAGAATTTTATGCATTCAGAATACAGAAATAAAGATGAAAATTTCATAGAACGTGAAGGAAGATTGCTGTTTCTAGCATTTTTAAAACCCATCATAAACGGATCTGGCTTTTACTATGTAGAAGCGGAAACCGGAGAAGACAAACGTATGGACGTCATAGTCACGTATGGAAAAGAAGAGTTCATAATAGAATTAAAAATCTGGAGAGGGACATCCGAACACGAAAGAGCGCTTAATCAACTTACAGATTATCTTAACCTGATGAATCATGATGCAGGATATTTTCTCACATTTTCATTCAATAAGCATAAAGATACTGCGAGTTCCTGGATAATCCATAGTGATAAGAAAATATATGATGTTGTTGTGTAATTTATTTCAAATTTAAAACAACCTTATTATCAATGATGTATCAGTATGAGCCCATTTTCGGATGTTATTTTGATGCACTCACAAAAAAGACATAACGATAAACTCAAGAGATATGTGCGGTATGAGAAAATCTTGCAAATGACTTGGTTATATAATGTTAACAACAGCGAAAGATATATTGCTTAATTTGCGATGGGTAATTGATTTAAATGACAATACCTAACGCACTTTATTTGGATTGCCCATCCTGTGGCGAGAACGCTGTGCATGAGGTTCTCAGAGGTAAAATGGGAAAAAAGCAGGACACGCTCGAGGCAACCGTGAAGTGCCAAGAATGCGGCCACACTTATACCACCGTAGTCAGAGAGCCAGAGTCAATAAAAGTACCAATCATCGTTTCTGACAGAAGCAAATCCAATAAAGAAGAAATTGAGCTCATGGAAGATGAGATTCTCAGTGTAGGGGATGAAATATTCCTTGGAGATCACCAGCTGCTGGTCACTTCCATTGAGTCCAAAGGGAAAAGAGTTCAAAACTGTGAACCTGCCAATATCGATACAATCTGGGCCAAGAAGTATGATCATGTGATAATCAAAATTTCAATTAATAAGCATACTCAGACTATACCAGCAGAGCTGGAAGCCCTCCCGGATGAAGAGTTTTACGTGGGAGACTTGATGACGATCGGCACAGAAAAAGTTGCCATTCACAGCATAAAAACAGAGTCAGGCATAGTAAGACGCGGCAGTGCTGAAGCGAGAGATATCGTCAGGATATATGCTAAAGCTGTAAGAACCACTTACTCCTGAACAACATAAGGCAGGATGTCGGCGATAGTCCCGCTTTTTACGACTGCGTCGGCACCTTCAACAATCTTTTCATCAATTGGATTGAAAGCAATGCCGAAAGAGCATTCTCTGAACATCGGTAAATCTGAAAAACTATTGCCGATGGCAAATGTTCTGTCTTTAGTGACGTTGTGTTTTTCCTGAAATTTCACCACATACTGCCCTTTATCCTTCAGATCTACATTCGATATTCCTTCTCCGGTCAGAAATCCGTTCATATCCCTGTCCAGATCATTTGCGATGTATGCATCAAAACCGCCGTCTCTGGCTATTTTTGCTGCTGTGCTCATCAGCCCGCCGCTGATGATTATGCACTTTATATCAAACCAGTGAAGCCTGCGGACCGTTTCACGTATGCCATTAATCACCGGAACACTTTCTAAAATCTCATCAACATAATTCAGAGTGATACCGGGATACTCATCCATCCATCTGTGGATATCTCGCCGCATGAACTCCTCGTCATCAATTTCTTTTCTGAGATAAGCTTCAAGGTCGCTGCTGTTGTCAATTCCGAGTTTTTTGTTTATCCAGGACCAGGAACTGGAATAATTGACAAGAACTCCGTCCATATCAAAAACTGCCAGATCATATTTGGTCAGGTTCTTTGACACGAACGGATCAAATTCAGCAGCCATATCTGCGGCACAATCATAGCGGTTATTTAATTGTGCGCAGATCAACACCGCTGATAGATATCCTATTATTGTTAAATATCCGCGTGCATATTGGATACCAATGATAACAATCCTGGGTGTAGGACATGTGTTTGATATCTCCAAACAAGTAAGGCACATAATTCTGCAGTCTGATTCGAAGGCGGTCTGTATAGAGCTTGATCCGGTGAGATATCACGCCTTACGCAACCCGGATAAAGAAAAAGCCAAAAGCGGCTTGACCTATGATATGATGGCAAGTTTTCAGAGCAAGATCGCTGAAGACTACGGCGGAGAAGCGGGAGATGAGATGATCGCTGCAGTCGATACCGCAGCGGAAATGGGAATCGCCTTCTGCCTGATCGATGTCGACGCCCGCTCTTTATTTGACAGGATTCTTAAGGAAATGACCTTCAGCGAAAAAGCAAAGCTGTTCTTTTCATCATTCGCCGCGCTCTTTGTGAGAAAGAAAACTATCGAGGAAGAGCTCAGCTCCTACGAAGACAATACAGAAATGTACATGGACATGATGGGAAAGCAGTTTCCTACGATGAAGAGAATTCTCGTAGACGAACGCAATGACATCATGTCGAAAAACATCATCAAAGCTGCTGAGATGTACGGCGATGTTGCAGTAGTGATCGGCGACGGCCATGTGGATGGGATTCTGAAGATTCTCGGCGACAGGGAAACTAAAGTATTCAGGCTGAAAGACATCAGAAATATGGAATGCCCAGAATCTGAGGTTCAGCTTGAAAAAGATAATCTTACATTCAATTACAGCTTCGAACAAAAAATTGAATGACGTTTTAAATCATATAACCTCATTAGTGCGCTTATGCGTGTGACTCTTCTGTCTTACACCAAAGATGCAGAAAAACTATGCTCTTCAGCAGCTAGATCGTGCTATTCATCAAAGGGTGCAGATGAATTGATGGAAAGATGGAACGAAGATAAAATGGAAGGCTGGCTGGGAACACCTCTGAGTAGCGGCCATCACTCTGTGCTGGAACACGCATCTTATACATTTTCGATAGAGGGAGTATCAAGAGCAATGACTCATCAACTTGTGAGGCATAGAATTGCTTCATATTCTCAGCAGTCGCAGAGATATGTCTCCATGGATCATTCTCACTACATCATCCCGCCTTCTGTAGCAGAAGACAAGGAAGCAGCCGAGAAATTCAAAAAGATGATGGACAGTGTCTGGGAATGCTATGATTTCCTTGTTTCCAAAAATGTGCCGGCTGAAGATGCCAGGTATGTGCTGCCGAATGCCTGCTCTACTAACATAACTGTAACGATGAATGCAAGAGAGCTTCTGCACTTTCTGGAACTGAGAACCTGCCGCCGGGCCCAGTGGGAAATAAGAGAAGTTGCCGAAGAGATGCTGAAATTAGCAAGGGAAGCATCTCCCTACATTTTCCGCAATGCAGGTCCCAGCTGTGTTTCCAAAGGCGGCTGCCAGGAAGGCAAGATGAGCTGTAAGAATCCAAGAACTGAGCTCATGCCTTCCTCTTCAGAATGATAAGCGCGGCTGCAATGCACAAAGTTCCTGCAGAAACCGCTGCAGTAAGAAAGATTACACTGTTAAGAGGCAGATAGTCAGGAGCATTTCCGCTTACTGTAAGCTTCAACACGCCGACCCAGGGAATCTCGGCAGCGGCTACTCCGATTATTTCTTCATCGCGGATAGGCGAATCAACAGAAGATAAAGAAGTCTGATCGATGTACCCTACAGTTCCTAATCGTGTTTCTCCTGTGTTGTTATCCCCCATCGTTAAAAATCCGCCGTGTGGGTTGCTTCCCATTTTCTTCAGAATTTTGTCAAGGTCTATCGGTACAGTAGTATTTTTGAATCCGATGTTGTAAAGATAGACGATACCTTTCAGATGCTCCCATCCCCCGTTTGAAGTGGACCACATTTCTTTAGGAAGCAACTCCAGCTCCGGAATGCTGAAAGTACCGTCTCCGTTGTAGAGAATTCTGCATATTGCTCTGTGTATGATCGGAATTTCTGTAAGCTCTGTCTGATAAAGAATAACATCACCGTATTCCCCGAACTGGGTGTAGCCTTCTGATACCGACTGAGCGTAAGTCATGATCTCAGAAGGATCCTTTTGATAATCAATGATAACAAGATCCCCGGTATCCAATATTCCCAGCTCGCTTTTGTGGTCATCATGCTGCATGCTTCTGGAAGAGATAACCATCGGCGGCGAGAGGACCGATTCAAAAATTGATACTGCTAAAAGAGAGATAAGTACCAAAGATGCAGCAATGATGAGAATTTTGCAGTGTTTCACAGAATTAACTACGTAGCTGATAGAGAATAAAACCGCCCGTTCCTGTGGAAAATCATTAAATAGCGTATTAACCTAACCGACGGTACCAGGTGGAATAATGGGAAATATCAGACCCACTTACATAAAGAGAATCGCTCTCGAACTTGCACAGAAATATCCAGCTTTGTTCAACGAAGACTTTGAAAACAACAAAGAACTCGTTTCCAAACTGACAAATGTTGAGTCAATTGTCATGAGGAACCGCATAGCTGGTTACGTTACTCGTTACTGGCAGAATATGGAGCAGTAAGCTCTTCATATTCTTTCAGACGCCGTGCAGGCATATTTTTATTAATCTTAGCTGTAAGCATGATTATTTTACAATTTTCAATCATTCCAAACTGCTTTTTCAGGCAAGCTGCGCTGCGAAAGGGGTTAATACAGGAACATAATACAGGAAGTTGCCCGAGTGGGGTAGCTTGGATATCCTAAGAGATTGCGGATCTTTAGACCCGGGTTCGAATCCCGGCTCGGGCGCATCTCTCACTCTTCTAACTCAATTCCATGAATTGAACCGATTTCTATTTTTCCCGGCGGAAGTATTCTTGAAATTTCTTCTTCTGGAACTGCAAAGGCTTTTGACAGCTTTGAAGATATTTTTCCTGCATCTGTTTTTCCTGGCATGATTGTCACATATCTGCTTGATTTTGAAGTGACCGACTTAATCGGCCCGCACATGATTTTTCTGCCGCCTTCGTATTCTATCTCGCCTACAGCTAATTCCAGCGGCAGGTGGTAAATATAATTTCTTTTTCCTCTGATGACAAAAGCTCCCCGAGGAACGAATTCTCCTGACTGAGGCATCTTGCTCACCTGGTCTGGAAGCACCCAGTATGCTGTGCCTTCCTGAGCTCCCGTCATCCAGGCTTTTGAATGCGAAAGTGCAAATGCACACACTTCTTCCATTTCCTCATCGTCTGCCTCTGCTCCGTTGACTATTACAGTGCTCGGAGCTCCGTGAATATCTGCATGGGCAAACTTCTCTGTGGCCTTGAGATGCTTTTTTACCAGTTTATCATTTGAATGAGCATCCCTGCCGGCTATGACTAGGTGGTTGTTGGAAGTTATGAACCACTTGTACCTTTCAAACCAGTATTCTTTTGTTTTTACTGCGGCGGTTTTAGAACTGGATGCTTCTTTTTCTGTTTCTTTTAATCTTTTAGCCAGCTTTTTTTCTGTATCTGCAAGAGCATCCTGCGCTCCTTTTGCTTTAGCTCTGGCTTCTTTAGACAGTGAATAAAGCATGTTAGCGTTGCCTTCGATTGAGAGCGTATAATCCAGAAGTACCGGCCTGTCTGCAACAGTTACTTTCAATGTGTGATCTTTAGGATCAATCTCGCTGATTACAGAGTGTGGTTTTACAGCCTCCCTGATTTCATCCCAGGTTTTTCCTTCTACAATCTTGCTGAACTTTTTCAGGAATGCATCAACATCAGAATACTGCGAATAAATGGCTTCTGCCTGCTTTGAGTAATCATCTGCCACGGCCAGCTGAGCGTCGATAGCCTCTTTCTGCCTTATATACAGTCTTTTGAGCCTGCTTACTTCTTTATCTTCCTGAGGCTCGTCATCTCTTAAATTCTGAACATAGTGATGAACAGCGCTTGAGAAGTTTTCATATTGTACAGTTTCAAAGCCTTCGTGCTGCTTAAGAGGAATCGGAGAAACGTCTTCCAGTTCGCCGTCAATAATTACTTCCCTGGCATCAATGGACTCCTGTGCTTCTGAAAACATCAGAACAATCTGATCGTAAAGAGTTCTGATATTTTCTTCAGTAAGATCTGCAGCCTTAGTGTTTTTCATTATTCCTGACCTTAAACAGGCTTCCTCTGCATACTGTCCGCCGATGTTGACTTCAGTAGCCAGAGTACGCACGGCGTCTGATGTCGACGCCGCTACAGTCTGAGAAAATGAACCGTAATCCATGCTGCGAGGATTGAATTTCGTCTGCGGGAATACATATTCCACGCCGGGACGCACTTCACGATGCCTCCATTTTCTGGAAATGATTGAATTAAGAATCTTACCCTCTGAGACAAGAATGAGGTTTCCACCGCTGAATAATTCTATTACAAGCTGATACTTAACCTCAGCTCTTTCAAGATCGATCAGTATGATTCTGTCAAATTCTCTCTGAGACACTTTTACAATACGCAGATTGCTCAGATGCTTTCTGAGATTGACTGCAAACTCCGAAGGTATATCCGGAATATCCGGCTTCCCTGGTGCAATATACAGCCATTTCAAGTCTTTGAGAAGGACTTCCTTTCTGCCTTCTGGCGAGTTGACGCGTATGAGAACATTTCTTTTATCCCAATGGAAAATCTTGTCTACATATCCGCCGACAATAGCCTGCAATTCAGAGGTCATTGCGAGGATATCGAACGCGTTCATCTCGTCTTTCATAGATATCCTTACAGCAAAATAACAGATAAGCTTTGCCGGCAGGCTTTAATTATCCGTTAGTATGTATACGGTGTGTTGATAGACATACAAGACGTGATTATGCAGAGGCTGGGGCAGCTTGAGGAAGACGGTGCCGACGAATATGAGATGGAATTTGAGATTCTAACTCAGGATAACCTAGGCATAATCCAGTTCTTCGACGATGATGTGCTTCTGGGAACAGAGTTTGTCGAGACTCATGTAAGCTTACAGAGAGAAGATCTGATTGATGAGTACTTGGATGCATACGAAGACGGTTTTGTTACAGTAGTTGTTCCAGACGATGTCTATTTTGAAACTGTAGAACACATAAAGAAAGAGTTAGATGAAGCAGCGGATGTATACAGTTACAGCGCCTTAGGAATCCGCCCTACACCTATGGCAAGTTAATTCTCATCTGCTCTCTTTTTTTTTGCGTATCATCCCTTTGAGTTCCTTAAGTTAAGCTGGTGGGGAGCGCAGGGGAACTCTCAATATCAGTCATATTCCCCTGCGCATCATCACATATGAGTGATAAGTAAGCAATTACAATTTCAAAGTTAGTTAAAGTGTCAATTCTTACTTTAATTCTTGAATTTTTGATTTCTGTTTGAAATTTTAATTTGATTTTGAAGTTAGAATTTGACTTTTTGAAACTTGATTGTTACGTTTTGATTAGTTTCTGATTTGAAGTTTAAATTGATTTTTTGATTTTAGTGATTTTTCCTTTGATGTTTTTGATGTGCGATGTTTTGAGTTATGTGGATTGTTTTTGAAATTCTGTATGATTGTTTTTGAGTTTGATTTATGATGTCTGGATTGATTTCGAATTATCTGATGTTTTTTATTTTTGGATATTCTTTGTTTGTTTTTTCTATTTTCTTTGTTTTTGAATTAGTTCTCTTGTTTTCTTTTCTTTATTTATTTTCTCTGTTATCAGAGTGTGTTATCACATGTGATTTATTATCAGGAACAACATCATCTTTTTCTATACTCCAAAACTTTTTTTCTACAACATATCCAGTCACAAGGATGGATGAGTTATCTGACAGCATTTATTATACAATTTTTTCACATACCTACTATAGGCAGCATTTTACTTGCAGGAATTTTAGCCCTCATATATTTACTGACTAACGATGCCATAAAAAAAATTACAGGGCACAATGATCTGCTACTGCTATCACTAATACCTTCTATATATTTGTTCCTCTATTCAATGACTGTCGACCATTCATTAACACCAATCATCGCTACCTTCCTGGGACTTCTGATTATGAGCCTTTTTCATCAAATCACAGTTCGCCCTTGGTCTTTTATCCGAAAAATTTATTCTCCACTTCCCCCCAACAATAAGTACCTTCTTTTAATATACAGCTTACTAATAGCAATTTACGCAGGCACTTCATTTTACTTTTTTGTCCAAACCTATAACATGAGTGAACACCGAATGATAATGGCGGAAAAGAGTGTAAAAGAAAAGAATTGGGAAAATGTACTGACACAAACCGAAAAATATATCAACTCGGGAAGAACCAACCAGCTGATCTCCTACTTTCACAACCTGGCTCTGTACCATACGGGAAAATTGCCTTATCAACTATTCGATTACCCACAAAAACTGGGAGTCAAGGCGCTATACTTCCCATGGAACAGCGATAGCCGTGAGAGTGAGTACGGACATTTTATATATGAAGACTTAGGGTACATCAACGAAGCACAGCGGTGGGAATTCGAAGCAATGGTGGTATGGGGAGAAACGGCACCCCATTTGCTTAACCTGGCACGATACAACATAGTAAACAAAAGACCTGAAGTGGCACGACGGTTCATCAATCTCCTGAAGCAGTCCCTCTTCTATAGGGGAGATGCCGAAGAATTGGAAAAACAGCTTTATGCAGGCAGTGTACCGGGACTGCGCATGGCACTTGAAAACAATAAGGAACATCCCGCACGATTTGCAAACGTCATCAATATAGGACCGGAATTACAGTATCTGTGTGAGCAGGACACGACAAACAGAATGGCTTTTGAATACCTGATGAGTGACTTACTGCTGAGCAATAACGTAGTACGCTTTGTGGATAACCTGAAGTTCATCAGGCACTTTAAATATCCGGAAATGCCACCCGCATACGAAGAAGCACTATACATATATAAATTGGGAGTGGACGGGGAAACGTTTTCCAAATCAGGATTCAATGTCAGTGAAAACACCGAAAAGAGATTCCAAAGGTATTACAGCCTGTATAAAAACAGGCAAATGCAGAGGCTGAAAGCGGAGTTTGGAAACACCTACTGGTATTACCTGAACTTCATCAGTCCGTATGGAGACAAAATCATAAGGAACTAATATGTAAAGACATGAAAACAATCTATATCCTTCTTATCACGGTTCTCAGCTGGAGCCTGCAGGCATGCACCGCCCAATGCGGCAAACCGGATACCTGCACGGACAGCATTCCCCGTATATATCCCGATTATGCGGGAGTCACATTCCCGCTGAATATTGCACCTCCCAATTTCAGGATCGGGGAGAACGCGGATGCCTTCCAGACGGAAATAGGCACAGGGGAGACGGCGGACATCCTCTGCACAAGCAAGAGTCCCGAAGTGATTATACCGACAAAGAAATGGAAGAAACTTCTCCAAAAAGCCGCGGGAAAAGACATATTCATCCGCATCACCCTGCTGAGGGGAGGGAAATGGACACGCTATGCGGATATCAAGGATACCATATCGAACGAACCGATAGATGAGTACCTGGTCTATCGGTTGTTGTACCCGGGATATGAACTATGGAACGAGATGGGGATTTACCAGAGAGACCTGACAGGCTATGAAGAGACTCCGATAGCGGAGAACCGAAATTTCGGCAAACAGTGCATCAACTGCCATACGTTCAATCAAAACTCTCCGGAAACCATGATGGTACATGTGCGGGGAAAGTCGGGAGGGACACTGATATGCAAAAACGGGAAAGTGGAAAAGGTAAACACCAAACCGGAGGGATTCAAGAACGGGGGAACCTACGCGGCCTGGCATCCTTCAGGAAGATACATCGCATTCTCAATGAATGAGATACAGCAGTTCTTCCATTCATCGGGACAGAAACCCATAGAGGTATCCGACCTGGCTGCCGACCTGATGGTTTATGATACCGAAAAGAAAACATTCCTCACTGACTCCCTGATATGCGGAGAGCGGTATATGGAAACATTCCCCAACTGGACACCGGACGGGAAAACACTGTATTTCTGCCGGGGAAACGCTTATAAAGAGAAGATGCCACTGGACAGTATCCGTTATGACCTGTGCAGGATAGGATTCGATCCGGAATCCGGTAAATTCGGTACGCCGGAGTGTGTGTACAGAGCCTCCGAACAGGGAAAAAGCGTCTCTTTCCCAAGGGTTTCTCCCGATGGTAAATACCTGATGTTCACCCTGTCGGATTATGGAAACTTCTCCATCTGGCATCCGGAAAGCGAACTTTGTCTGTTGACAATGGATACAGGAGAAATACGGCTTTTAAATGAAGTGAACAGCAACGATGTGGAGAGTTTCCATACATGGTCATCATCCGGACGCTGGTTTGTTTTCAGCAGCAAACGGTTGGACGGACTTTGGGCTCGCCCTTTCTTTGCCAGTTTCGATCCGGAAACCGGAAAAGCGGGGAAACCCTTCCTGATGCCCCAAAAAGATCCGGACTTTTATGACACGTTCACTAAAACTTATAATCTGCCGGAACTGATTAAACAACCCGTAAGAAACGGAAATGAAATGATAGAAGCTATACATTAATTTAACACACTTTATTCTAAAAGAGAGGGCTTTCTATTTTGCAATAAGCCCTCTTTTTTAGAACTTTGCAACATCACTCAATAAACATTTAATTCAGAAAAAACACATGAAAAACATTTTCCTTACCATGAGCCTGGGTATAGGACTGCTTTTTCCTTGCAAGCTACATGCCCAAAGCCAGTACCCATTTCAGAACACGACATTATCCACTGAAGAAAGAGTAGACGATCTTATCAAACGAATGACTCTGGAAGAAAAAATCGACCTGCTTTCCGGATACAATGATTTCTATCTGCACCCCTGCGAACGATTAGGAATACCGGCATTCAAACTGGCCGACGGTCCGCTGGGCGTTGCATCCTGGGGATTATTCGGACGCGCCACCGCATTTCCATCAGCACTTTCGCTGGCTGCCTCTTGGAATAAAAATCTGGCAGAGAAAACAGGAGCAATGTATGCTCAGGAATGGCGTGCAAGAGGTATTCATTTTCTCTTAGCTCCCGGAGTTAACAACTATCGGGCTTCAAAAGGAGCCCGTAATTTTGAATATTTTGGTGAAGATCCTTATCTGGCATCCGAGATGGTAGTCCCCTTTATAAAAGCAGTGCAAGACGGAGGAGTCATTGCTACCATCAAACATTTCGCAGCCAACGATCAAGAATTTGACCGATACACCGTCAGTACCGAAGTATCCGAACGTGCCTTACAGGAAATCTATCTGCCTCCCTTCAAAGCTGCTGTGCAAAAAGCAGGTGTCAAGGCTGTCATGACGGGTTATAACCTAGTGAACGGAGTATATTGCACTGAAAACAAACATCTGATCGATATTTTAAAGAAAGACTGGGGCTTCAAAGGCATGTTAATGTCTGACTGGGCATGTACCTATTCCGCCGAAAATGCCGCAAACTACGGTTTGGATCTTGAGATGGGCAGCAATGACTGGTTCACCCGCAAAGAACTTCTCCCACTTGTCAAAGAAGGAAAGGTTACAGAAGAAGTAATCAATGATAAAGTGCGCCGCATCTATGGTGCCTGTATTTCAATGGGATTTTTCGACAGGCCTCAGCAAGACACCGATATTCCGACTTTTAATCCTCAAGCCAATCAGATGGCTCTGAATACCGCTTGTGAAGGAATCATCCTGTTAAAGAATGAACAGAATACCTTACCGATCCACCGCCCCAAAGTGATAGCTGTGATCGGACCGACTGCCAATCCGGCTATCGTTTCGGATAGAATATACAATGTAAACAGCATCGTTTACGGTGGTGGGGGAAGTTCAAAAGTTCATCCCTGGTATGTAGTTTCAGCGTTAGAAGGTATCCGTCAGGAGTTTCCGGAAGCAACCGTACTTTACACGGAAGGAATATCCAACCAATTCAAACCCCGCTTATTCCGTAACAGTAAATTCCGTACGAAAGAAGGTAAACCCGGACTGGAAGCGAGCTATTATGCACTATCTTCCGACACTTCTGCCACACTCTCGGATAAAATGATCCAACAGCAAGCAGTAGCGGCAGGAAGAACTGTAAGTGTTAATCAATCGGCCGACCGGACTGTAGAAACCGATAAAGAAGAAAGCGGATTGATTCTCCGCCGCACCGACCGCACGGTAAATTATGAATGGTGGGGATATCCTTTCAACGAAAGTAAATTGGGAAATGATTATCGGGTGTGCTGGGAAGGATATGTAGATGTCGAGAAAACAGACAGTATCCGATTCTTT
>OLGB01003505.1_pt1 | contig 14653 bp, 16 predicted proteins | sample 1605691 | NCBI WGS metagenome assembly OLGB01 (sample SAMEA3888925, study PRJEB22519) | human gut metagenome | biome: human gut; feature: human-associated habitat; material: faeces | place: Denmark | collected 2010 | reverse complement strand
AGAAGTGGCGGAGAAGGTGCAAGCTACCTTTCAAGAATTGCTGATCGAAGCAAGGAAATACTAAAAAGAAACAAGTGAATTTCGCCGCTCGGTGTAAAAATCGGGCGTTTTTTCTTGTCCGAACTTCAAAAATATGCTATACTACGAATGATAAAGTACCATGAGGATAGGAGAAATAAATATGCGCATTTTAATGCTTGGAAACAGCTATATTTTCACAAATGATCTGCCGAGTATGCTGGCGGAAATCACGGGTGCCGAAGTGGTACAGAACACACGCGGCGGTGCACGCTTACGTGAGCAGCTGAACCCTGAAACAAGGCTCGGCGCAAAAGCATTGGAGCTGCTGCAAAATGAAAAATGGGATTACGTTGTTTTGCAGGAGATGAGCAACGGCCCTATCACAGCAAAGGAAAGCTTTATGCAGAGCGTGAAAGATTTGTGCGGTAAAATTCGTGAAAACGGTGCCGTACCGGTTCTGTATGCGACATGGGCATACCAAAAAGACGGCAAACAGCTTCAAAAATTCGGCATGGATTACGATGAGATGCACCGCAAAATGCACGAAGCCTATGCAGAAGCGGCAGAGAAAAACCACACACTGCTCGCCGATGTCGGCAGTGCATTTTATGAAAAAACCGAAACCGATAATCTATTCAACGACGACGGAAGCCATCCGAACGAAGCGGGCTCGAACCTTGCCGCCGAAACGATTGCCGAAGTCATTTTAAAGGATGCAAACGCATAATGTATCCCTACTGTGCATACGTTGTATCGGAAAAATACGGCGAAACGGGGGAACGATATGTTAGAACGCATCGGAGAAATGCATGGGCGAGAGGTTATCAGTGTTTTGGATGGCTCGCGCATCGGGTATCTCGGTGATATTGAATTTGATACACAGCAGGCGGCACTGACGGCGATCGTGGTGTACGGCCGTCCGCGCTTTTTCGGATTGTTTGGCAGAGAGAATGACTGTGTGATCCCATGGAGCGCTGTGAAGACCATTGGGGAGGATGCTGTGCTGGTCGATCACATTCCCGTAAAGCGGACACCGAAGCGCAGCTTCTTACAAAATTTCTTTGAAAACGGATAGAAAACACTTGCTTTACCCGGCATGTTGTGCTATAATAGTTCAGCGATTTGCAGATTCTGCAAGCAAAAACGCACGCCGAGGCTCTCGGATTGGTGCCGCGAAAGCGGTTTTCCCCGAAAATATCAGCCCGGCGGAGGAAAAACCAAGGAGGTATTTTCAAATGGCAGTCGTATCAATGAAGCAGCTTCTGGAGGCCGGTGTTCACTTCGGTCACCAGACAAGAAGATGGAACCCGAAGATGGCACAGTACATCTTCACGGAGAGAAACGGTATCTACATCATCGACCTGCAGAAGACCGTTAAGAAGCTGGATGAGGCTTACAACTTCGTGCGCGACACCGCTGCTCAGGGCGGCGAGATCCTGTTCGTCGGCACCAAGAAGCAGGCTCAGGATTCCATCCGTGACGAGGCTACCCGCTGCGGCATGCACTACGTCAACGCTCGTTGGCTGGGCGGCATGATGACCAACTTCCGCACCATCCGTAAGCGCATCGATCGTATGGAGCAGCTGAAGACCATGCAGGCCGACGGCACCTTCGATCTGCTGCCCAAGAAGGAAGTTGTCAAGCTCGAGCTCGAGATGGAGAAGCTGGACAAGTACCTGGGCGGCGTCAAGAACATGAAGACCCTGCCGAAGGCTATGTTCATCGTTGACCCCCACAAGGAGCGCATCGCTGTCTCCGAGGCCCGCAAGCTGAACATCCCCATCGTTGCTATCGTTGATACCAACTGCGATCCCGATGAGATCGATTACGTGATCCCCGGCAACGACGACGCTATCCGCGCTGTCAAGCTGATCTCCGGTGCCATGGCCAGCGCTGTTCTGGAAGGCAAGCAGGGCGTCCAGGAGGCTCCCGCCGCTGAGGAGAAGACCGAGGCCTGATCCCCGTGTGCCCGGAACACCTATTAGTATAAGACAGAAAGGACAAGAGAGATTATGGCTATTTCTGCAAAAGACGTTATGGAACTGCGCAAGCAGACCGACTGCGGCATGATGGAGTGCAAAAAGGCTCTGACCCAGGCTGACGGCGACTTCGAGAAGGCAATCGAGATCCTGCGTGAGCAGGGCCTGGCTGCTGCCAACAAGAAGGCTGGCCGTATCGCCGCTGAGGGCATGGTCTATGCCGTTTCTTTCGACAACTGCGCTGTTGTCGTTGAGGTCAACGCCGAGACCGACTTCGTTGCCAAGAACGATAAGTTCGTTGAGTTCACCAAGAACCTGGCTAAGGTTGTTGCTGACGAGAACCCCGCCGACGTTGAGGCCCTGATGGCCTGCAAGATGGGCGAGGGCACCGTTGACGATGCCCTGAAGGCTCTGATCCTGGTCATCAAGGAGAACATCAAGGTTCGCCGCTTTGCCCGTTACGAGGGTCATTGCGCTGCTTACGTCCATGGCGGCGGCACCCACGGTGTCATCGTCAAGTTCGAGACCAGCGACGAGGTTGCTGCTAAGCCCGAGTTCGCTGCTTTCGGCAAGGACATTGCTATGCAGATCGCTGCTGCTAACCCCAGCTACCTGAACGAGTCCGATGTTCCGGCCGACGTTCTGGCTAAGGAGAAGGAGATCGTTCTGGCCCAGATGGCTAACGATCCCAAGACCGCCAACAAGCCCGACGCCATCAAAGAGAAGATGGCCATCGGCAAGCTGGGCAAGTTCTACAAGGAGAGCTGCTTGGTCGATCAGGCTTTCATCAAGGACGGCGGCATCGACGTCAAGAAGTACGTTGCTGATACCGCTAAGGCTCTGGGCGGCGAGATCACCATCGCTTCTTACACTCACTTCACCAAGGGTGAGGGCTTGGAGAAGCGCAATGAGGACTTCGCTGCTGAAGTCGCTGCTGCCATCAAGGGCTAATCTGATTTTTCAGAGTTAACATGCAGAATAAGGCATGCTGCGTTTTATAATGCAGCATGCCTTTTTTGCGCCCGCCTTGCAATGCGGGCACAAATCGGGTACAATACAGGTAAAACAGGGGCCAAGCCCCATAAGGATGGTTCACCATAATGGCGGAATTTTCTCCCAAATTTAAAGAAGCACTGAGCCTGGTGCAGAAACCGGGCCGCTATACCGGCGGCGAGCCGGGCAGCGTGTATAAAGATAAAGACAAAGTGGATGTCCGCATGGCGTTCTGCTTCCCGGATACCTACGAGATCGGCATGTCCTTTTTGGGCGAGAAGATCTTGTACGACATCCTCAACCGCCACGAAAACTGGTGGTGCGAGCGTGCCTTCATGCCCTGGACCGACATGAAGGAGCAGATGGAGCGCCTGGACATTCCACTCTACTGCCTGGAAAGTAAAGACCCGCTGACGGATTTCGACATCATCGGCTTCTCGCTGGAATACGAACTTTGCTATACCAACATCCTGGCCATGCTGCGCCTGTCAAACATCCCGCTGCGCGCTGCAGACCGTGACGGCAGCTGGCCGCTCATTATCGCGGGCGGCCCCTGCGTCTGCAACGCTGAGCCGATGGCGGATTTCTTCGACGTCATGCAGCTGGGTGAGGGTGAGCAGATGCTGCAGGACATCTGTGCCGCCGTGGAGCAGGGCAAAAAACAGGGGTGGACGAAAGAACAGCTGCTGCTGGAAATGGCTAAGATCCCCGGCGTCTACATCCCGTCTTTCTACGATGTAACGTATAAGGAGGACGGCCGCATCGAGGCCGTCAAGCCCAACCGCCCCGGCGTGCCTGCACGTGTCACCAAGGCCATCGTCAAAAATATGGACGACTATGAGCCGCCTAAAAACTTTGTGGTGCCTCTGGTCGGCGCTGTGCAGGATCGCGCCTGCGTCGAGGTGCTGCGCGGCTGTGTGCGCGGCTGCCGGTTTTGCCAGGCAGGCCAGCTGTACCGTCCCTTCCGCGAGCGCAGCCCCAAGCTTATCAGCGAGAGCGCCCGCCAGCTTTGCCGCAACACCGGCTATGACGAGCTGAGCCTTTCGAGCCTTTCCACCTCCGACCATTCCCGGCTGGAGGACATTCTGGATGAACTGAACAGCTGGGCTGAGGCCGACCACGTCAGCCTGTCGCTGCCCTCGCTGCGCGTGGACAACTTCTCCCAATCACTGGTGGAGAAAACCACCAAGGTGCGCAAGAGCGGCCTGACCTTTGCGGCCGAAGCCGGCACCCAGCGCCTGCGGGATGTCATCAACAAAAACGTCACCTGGGAGCAGATCGAGCGCGGCTGCCGCATCGCTTTCTCCGAGGGCTACACCTCAGTCAAGCTCTACTTCATGATGGGCCTGCCCACCGAGACGATGGAGGACATCAAAGGCATCGCTGACACCGCCCAGCAGGTGGTCGACCTGTTCTATACCATCCCCGACCGTCCGAAAGGCAAGGGCGTCCAGGTCACCATCAGTGTGGCCTGCTTCGTGCCCAAGCCGGACACCCCGTTCCAGTTCTGCGCCCAGGACCGACGCGAGGAACTGCGGGAAAAGCAGAAATATCTGCTTAGCTGTGTACATTCCCGCAAGATCAAGGTCAACTACCACGATTCTACCACCAGTGTGCTGGAGGGCGTCTTCGCCAAGGGCGACCGCCGCCTTGGTAAGGTCATCGAGACCGCCTTTGAGAATGGCGCCTTCTTCGATACCTGGGAGGAATATTTCGACTACGACCGCTGGATGAACGCCTTTGCTGCCTGCGGCATCGACCCGGACTTCTACAACTACCGCACCATCGGCCTGGACGAGGTCACGCCCTGGGACCACCTGGACGTAGGCGTCACCAAGGCCCACCTGGTGCGGGAATACAATAAGGCGCTGGCTGCCCAGACGACCCAGCCCTGCAACCGCCAGTGCAGTGCCTGCGGTGCCAATAAACTGATCGGAGGTCCCTGCTTTGACTACAGTAAGAATCTTCTTTGAGAAATGCGGGGAGGCCGCCTACATCTCGCTGCTGGATCTGCAACGGGTGTTCCACCGTATCTTAAAAATGAGCGATCTGCCGGTGTATTACACCCAAGGCTATAACCCGCACATCTACCTGTCCTTTTCCTGTCCGCTATCTTTAGGACAGGAGAGTCTGTGCGAAAGCTGCGAGATCAAGACCGAACAGGAGATGATCGACGGTGAGGTTTGGAAAAACGCTTTGCAGCCGTTGATGCCCCGCGGCATCGTCATTACCAAAGTGGCCCCGGCTGTGGAGAAGGTCGCCGAGATCGAAACGGCTGTCTACGCCGTCACAATGCCAAAAAGCGGCCTGGCTGCCATCGAGGCCTACAACAATGCTGAGCAGGCAGAGGTCACCAAAAAGACCAAGCGCGGCCAGAAAACGCTGGACCTCAAGCAGTATCTGAGCCATATCGACTGCGAGGAAGCCGGGGACAACATCGAGTTCTCGGTCAAGCTGCCCTGCGGCAGCGGAGAAGCACTGAACCTGAATCCCTCGCTGCTGATGGACTTTTTACAGCAGCACGGCGGCGCACCCATCTGGCAGTGCCGTGTCCTGCGCACGCATCTTTATAACAAATCAGGCGTGGATTTTGAGTAAGTGATATTGCACAGAAAAAACCGGCGCTGATTCCGCACTTTTGCCGGATTTTTACCCGGCAATTTGTGTAAAACCACTTGCCAAACCACTGCCAAGATGCTATAATACTAAAGCGTTAGTGCCGCCGAGCCATCGGCGGGATAATGACAAATCATTATACAGGCGGTCCTCTGACGAAACATTCGTGTATGAACGTCGCAAAAACATGGAGGAATTCATAACATGGACGCAATCAAGCATTTTACCGAGGGTATGATCAAAGAGAACAAGCCCCAGTTCGAAGTCGGCGACACCGTTCGCGTCTCCGTCCGTATCAAGGAAGGCGACAAGGAGCGTATCCAGGCTTTCGAGGGTACCGTTATTGCTAAGAAGCATGGCGGCATCGCTGAGACTTTCACCGTCCGCCGTACTTCTTACGGTGTCGGCGTTGAGCGTGTGTTCCCGGTCAACAGCCCGTTCGTTGAGAAGGTCGAGGTCGTTCGCCGCGGCAAGGTCCGTCGTGCGAAGCTCTTCTACCTGCGCGAGCGCACCGGCAAGGCCGCCAAGGTCAAGGCACGCATCTGAGCATACTGCAAAAAAAGGGGAGGACGGTTGGCGTTCTCCCTTTTTTCGTATTTTTGCATCTAAGGAGGGTGGCAGCCCATGGCAATGCCCTTTAAAGACCGCTATAAACGCAACAAAGACATTTTAGAATGGTACGATGCCCTCGCCGTGGCCGTGGCGGTCATTGCGCTGGTATTCACCTTCAGCCTGCGGGTCGTGCAGGTGGATGGTCACTCGATGCAGCCCACGCTGTTAAATGGCGAGCGCCTGCTGATGACGCCGCTGAAGACCCCGGATTATGGCGATGTCGTCATCGTGGACAGCTACATCCCGTATGGCAAGCCGCTGGTCAAGCGGGTCATTGGCAAAGCAGGGGATACCATCGACATCGACTTCACCGCCGGTATCGTCTACCGCGATGGAGAAGCCCTGGACGAGCCCTACACCGCCGAGCCTACGTATACGTATGAGGGGATGGACTTCCCCCTGACCGTGCCGGACAACTGCCTGTTCCTGATGGGCGATAACCGCAACGGGTCCAAAGACAGCCGCAGCACCGATATTGGCTGCGTCGACACGCGGGACATCCTGGGCACGGCCCTGTGGCGCATCCTGCCTTTCAGTAAAATAGGAGCTGTGCAATGAGCCAGAGTGACATCATCAACAGCCGTCAGATCCAGTGGTTCCCCGGTCACATGACCAAGACCCTGCGCCTGATGGAAAAAGAGATCCGCAATGTGGACTGCGTTTTGCAGATCCTCGACGCGCGTATCCCGCTTTCCAGCCTGAACCCAGAGATCGAGCGGATCACGGCGGGCAAGCCCCACCTGTATATCCTCAATAAGGCCGACCTGGCTGACCCCGAGATCACCAAGCAGTGGCTGGCCTATTTTAAAAGTGCCGGGGCTGGCTGCCTGGCCATGGATTCCAAGCAGCGGGGCCGCGCCACCGCCGCCAAAGGCCCCATCGAGAAAGAGCTTTCTGCCCTGATGGCCCGCCGCCGCAACCGCGGCATGGTGGGCGCCGCCGTCCGCGTGATGGTGGTGGGCATCCCCAACGTGGGCAAGTCCACTTTCATCAACTCCTTCGCAGGCACCACCCGCGCCAAAGCTGCCAACAAGCCCGGTGTCACCCGCGGCAAGCAGTGGATCTCCGTCGATAACTTCGACCTGATGGACATGCCCGGTGTGCTGTGGAAGAAGTTTGACTCGCTGGAAACAGCCTCCAACCTCGCCTTCATCGGCTCCATCCGCGACGACATCCTTGACATCGAGGAGCTGGCCTGCGGCTTGCTTTCCAGCGTGCGGGGCATCTACCCGGAGCAGCTGTTGGCCCGCTACAAGCTGGACGAGAGCGCACTGGAACTGCCGCCCTACGATCTTTTGCAGGCCATCGGCGCTAAGCGCGGCATGCTGATCTCCGGCGGCGAGGTGGATACCGAGCGCGCCGCCAAGATGCTGGTGGGGGAGTTCCGCGCCAGCAAGTGGGGCCGTCTCTCGCTGGAGCGCCCGCCCCACCGCGATACCGCAGAGGAGGTGGACGACTATGCCGAAGACGACTTCCCCGAAGACGACCCGGACTTCACGGACGACGAAGACTAAGCCATCCAGTGATTCCCTTTACGCCTTTGACGCCGAAAAGCGCGCCGCCCATGGTGTTATCTGCGGCGTAGACGAAGCGGGCCGCGGCCCCTTGTGCGGGCCGGTCTGCTGTGCCGCCGTCATCCTGAACCCGGATAACCCCATCGAGGGGGTCAACGACTCCAAAAAGCTGACCGAGAAGCGCCGCGAGGCTTTGTTTGACGAGATCACCCGCCGCGCCCTTGCCTATAAGATCGTCTTCATCACGCCACAGGAGATCGACGAGCGCAATATCCTCTGGGCTACTATGGACGGCATGGCGCAGGCCGTAGCAGGGCTGGAACTCCGGCCGGATCATGTGCTCATCGATGGCAATCGCTGCCCGCCCGGCCTTGCCCAGACGGCAGAATCCGTCGTCAAGGGCGATGCCAACAGTGCGTCCATCGCGGCAGCATCCATCTTGGCCAAGGTCAGCCGTGACCGCTACATGCTGGAACTGGACAAGCAGTACCCCCAGTACCAGCTGGCCAAACACAAAGGCTATCCCACCAAGCTGCATTATGAGCTGATCGCCCGGTACGGCATCCAGCCCTTTTACCGCCGCAGCTTTTTGAAAAAGCAGGGCTACTGGCATGACTGAGGACATCGGCCGTAAAGGCGAGGCCCTGGCCGCCAAGTACTACATGCGCCGCGGTTACCTGCTGTTAAACCACAACTACCGCACCCGCATGGGGGAACTGGACCTTGTTTTGTATAAAGACGGCCAGCTCGTCTTTGCCGAGGTCAAGACTCGGGCGGGCCGCATGCTGGATGCCCCAGCCGCGGCCGTGGATGCCCGCAAACAGCGCCGCCTGATTTTGGCGGCCCAATACTACCTGCAGCACAGCCCTTATGCAGACGCCAGCATCCGCTTTGACGTGGTGGAAGTTACCCCCGCAGGCGATGCCTGGCAGATCCATTGTATCCCGGATGCGTTCCAATGCTAAGGCGGCAATGCCCCAAAGCTGGAATATAGAGGTTTTATAAAGGTCTAAAAAATAGGAGGGTTTTCGATATGCAGTTTCAGAGTACCAGAGATTCCGCACTCCGTGTTTCTTCGTCCGAGGCGATCGTGCGCGGTTTGGCACCCAAAAGCGGCCTGTTTGTGCCGGAATCCTTCCCCAAAGCAGATTTGGAAAACTGGAAGTCCCTGCCGTACCCGGCCCTGGCTGAACAGGTACTCAAAGGCTTCCTGACTGATTACAGCGCCGACTTCCTGCACAGTGCCACTGCCGCCACCTACGGTGAGGCGTTCGGCGGCAAGGCAGGCGAGACCGTCAAGGTCAGCGACGGCGTCTACGCGCTGGAACTGTGGCATGGCCCCACCTGCGCGTTCAAGGATTACGCCCTGCAGCTGATGCCCAAACTGCTGGTCGAAGCCAAAAAGAACCTGGGCCGCACCGAGACCACCCGCATTTTGGTGGCAACTTCCGGCGATACCGGCAAGGCTGCCTTGGCCGGTTATGCGGATCTGGACGGCATTGAGATCGAGGTCTTTTATCCCAACGCCGGCACCAGCGAGATCCAGCATTTGCAGATGGCTACCCAGAAGGGCGATAACGTCCAGGTCTACGCCGTCGAGGGTAACTTCGACGACGCTCAGACCGGCGTAAAGCGCGTCTTTGCCGATGAGTCCGTTGCCGCCGAGCTGGAAGCCCGCCACATCCGCCTGTCCAGCGCCAACTCCATCAACTGGGGCCGCCTGGTGCCGCAGATCGTCTACTACTTCTACGCCTACTTCCGCCTGGCGGAGCAGGGCGCTGTCGCATGGGGCAAGCCTGTTGATTTCTGCGTGCCCACCGGCAACTTTGGCGACATTCTGGCCGGTTACTACGCCAAACAGATGGGTCTGCCCGTGGGTAAGCTGATCTGTGCCTCCAACAAGAATAACGTCCTGACGGACTTTATCAAGACCGGCACCTATGATGCCCGCCGCACCTTCTACAAGACTACCTCGCCGTCCATGGACATCCTGATCTCCTCCAACCTCGAGCGCCTGCTGCTGCACACCAGCGGCAGTGCCGAAAAGGTCGAGGGCTGGATGCAGGAACTGGCCGCCACCGGCAAGTACACCGTGGATGCCGAGACGCTGGCGAAAATTCAGGCCAGCTTCGCCGCCGGTTACGCCGATGACGCTGCCGGTGCCGCCGAGATCCGCGTACGCTTTGAGCGCGACGGCTACCTCTGCGACACCCACACCGCCGTGGCGTTCCATGTGGCCGAAGCCAACCGCAGCGACGCGCCGATGGTGGTGCTCTCCACCGCCAGCCCGTTCAAGTTCCCGCGTGATGTACTGGCCGCTCTGGGCGAGACCGCCCCGGAAAGTGACTTTGCCGCTATGGCCGCGCTGACCGCCAAGACCGGCGCCGTGGCCCCGGCCAGCCTGCGTGAACTGGATAAACTGCCGGTACGCTTCAACACCGTCATCGAGCCTGCAGAGATCCGCGCCGCAGCCCTGCGCTGAGCTACCGCAATTTTATGAAAGGGGGGCGTGTATGGCCCTGTTTGTGATCGGAGACCTGCACCTCTCCTTAGGGGCAGATAAACCCATGGATATTTTTCCCGGCTGGGAGGGGTATCTGCCCAAACTCGAATCCAACTGGCGCAAACTCATCAGCCCCGAGGATACCGTGGTGCTGGCGGGGGACACCAGCTGGGCGATGAACCTCAGCGATACCAAGCCTGACTTCGCCTATATCCAAAGTCTGCCGGGCCAGAAATGGCTGCTGAAAGGTAACCACGACTACTGGTGGACCACCACCCGCAAGATGGAAAAGTACCTGGCGGATTCCGGCTTTGATACGCTCCACATCCTGCACAACAACGCCTGTATTCTGGGCGATACCGCCCTCTGCGGCACCCGCGGCTGGCCCTTTGACGATGTGGCAGCCCAGGGCGAAAAGCTGATGGCGCGGGAGGCTGGCCGCCTGCGGATGAGCCTGCAGGCGGCGGGGGACACGCCCCGCAAGATCGCCTTCCTGCACTATCCGCCGGTCTACCCCGGCGCCAGCGCCAAAGAGCTGGTGGATGTGCTGCAGGAGTTCGGCGTGACCGAATGTTATTATGGCCACCTGCACGGAAAATCGATCCGTTACGCCGTACAGGGCCCGGTGGATGGCATCACCTATCGGCTGATCTCGGCCGATGGATTGGCGTTTTGCCCCTATAAAATCGGGTAACAGCCACAAAAAGACGGAAAACCCGCAATTTTCTTTAGGAAATCGGCTCTGAATTGTTAAAATTTTAAAAACAGGGCTGGTATTCTTGGCGGGAACATGCTATAATAACTTGTATTTTTATGTACATTTATTTTTGGAGGAATTTATAAATGAAACTGATTTCCTGTGAAAAGCTCGAAAAGAGCATGGTCGAACTGCAGTTCTCTATTGACGCGGAGACCTTCAAATCCGCCGTCAACGCCGCTTTCAAGCGCGAGGGCAAGAAGTACGCCATCCCCGGCTTCCGCAAGGGCAAGGCCCCCAAAGCCATGATCGAGAAGATGTATGGCAAGGATCTGTTCCAGTATGACGCCATCAACGACCTGTTCCCCGAGAACTACGAGGCCGCCGTCAAGGAGGCTGGCATCGAGGCCGTCGGCCGTCCTGATCCCGAGGTCGTCTCCATGTCCGAGGACGAGGGCGCTACCCTGAAGGTCAAGGTTGCCGTCAAGCCCGAGGTCGAGCTGGGCGAGTATGCCGGTTTAACTGTCAACAAAGATGTCAAGACTGTTGACGAGGCCGATGTTGACGCTGAGATCAAGCGCATGCAGGACCGCAACGGCCGTCTGCTGACCCGTGAGGGCGCTGCCGAGAACGGTGACACTGTGGATATCGACTTCGAGGGCTTTGTCGATGGCGTTGCTTTCGACGGCGGCAAGGCTGAGCACTACTCTCTGGTGCTGGGCAGCGGTTCCTTCATCCCCGGCTTCGAGGAGCAGGTCGTCGGCCACAAGGCCGGTGAGGAGTTTGACGTCAACGTCAAGTTCCCCGAGGAGTACCAGGCTGAGGAGCTGGCTGGCAAGGACGCCACTTTCAAGATCAAGCTGCACGAGGTCCAGTACAAGGAGCTGCCCGAACTGGATGACGATTTCGCCAAGGACGTCAGCGAGTACGACACTCTGGACGAGCTGAAGGACTCTATCCGCAAGGGTATCCAGGCTAACCACGAGAAGCAGGCTGACCAGAAGGTCGAGAACGATCTGATTGACCAGGTCGTCAACAACATGAAGGCCGACATCCCCGATGCCATGATTGACTCCCGCATCGAGGAGCTGGTTCAGGACTTCCAGTACCGCATCTCCCAGCAGGGCCTCAAGCTCGAGCAGTACCTGCAGTACATGGGCATGACCATGGACCAGTTCAAGGAGCAGTTCCGTGAGCAGGCCGACAAGCAGGTCAAGATGCGCCTCGCCATGGAGGCTGTCGTTGCCAAGGAGAGCATCGAGGCTACCGAGGAAGAGTTCGAGGCCGAGATCAAGCGCATTGCCGATGCTTACCAGATGGAGGCTGACAAGGTCAAGAGCCTGGTCGACGCTGCTGCCGTCAAGAAGGATCTGGCTGTCAACAAGGCTATCGACTTCGTGAAGTCCAAGGCTAACATCGTTGCCGGTGCTGCCGAGGAGAAGAAGCCCGCCAAGAAGACCACCCGCAAGACCACCAAGAAGGCTGCCGCCAAGAAGGACGAGGAGCCGAAGGAAGAGGAAAACAAGGGCGAGTGATCTCCCGCGTTTTCTGAACTAAAGATGTAAAAGGGCCGATACGGTGCGCATCTGCCGCCGTATCGGTTCTTTGGTAACCCCTATTTTACCTGTTAAGGAGGGAAAACCCCATGAGCCTTGTACCCTATGTTGTCGAACAAACTGCTCGCGGTGAGCGCAGCTACGATATTTTTTCGCGACTGCTCAATGACCGTATTATCGTGCTGAGCGAGGATGTCAACTCCTCCTCTGCCAGTGTGATCGTTGCCCAGCTGCTGTATCTGGAAGGCCAGGACCCGGAGAAGGACATTTACTTCTACATCAACAGCCCCGGCGGCTCCATCTCGGACGGTATGGCAATCCACGATACCATGAACTATATCAAGTGCGATGTCTCCACCATCTGCGTGGGCATGGCTGCCTCGATGGGCGCTTTCCTGCTGGCAAGCGGCACCAAGGGCAAGCGTTTCGCCCTGCCTAACTCCGAGATCCTGATCCACCAGCCGCTCATCGGCGGCCAGGGCATCTCCGGCCAGACCACGGACATCCAGATCCACGCCAACCACATGGTGCACATCCGCAACAAGATGAACACCCTGCTCAGCCAGTATACCGGCCAGCCGCTGGAGACTATCCAGAAGGACACCGAGCGTGATAACTATATGACGCCCGAGCAGGCAAAGGCCTATGGCCTGATCGACGAGATCCTCTATAAACACTGATTCGGGGGAAGAACATGGCAAATCAAACGTCCGGCAAGGACGGAAAAGGACGCGAGATGCGCTGCAGTTTCTGCGGCCGCTCCCAAAATGAGGTCGAACAGCTGCTGATCGGCCCCGGCGTCAATATCTGCAACGAGTGCATCGACATGTGCCATAACATGCTGTACAAAGATGGCGAGAACCCGCCGCCTCCGCGCGCCGGGGCCTCCCGCCGCCAGCAGGCACAGCCCGGTGCAGCCCAGTCACGCTATGATACCGACCCGCTCGCAAGCGTCAATATCCTTACTCCCGCCGAGATCAAGGCTGGGCTGGATCAGTACGTCATCGGGCAGGACGATGCCAAGCGTGTGCTGGCAGTCTCCGTGTACAACCACTACAAGCGCATCCTCTCCGGCCAGCAGACCGGCGTGGAGCTGCAAAAATCCAACGTGTTGATGCTGGGCCCCTCCGGTACCGGCAAGACCCTGCTGGCCCAGACTTTGGCCAAGATGCTCAACGTGCCGTTTGCTATTGCCGACGCCACCACCCTGACTGAGGCTGGCTACGTGGGCGAAGACGTGGAGAATATCCTGCTCAAGCTGATCCAGGCGGCAGATTTCGACATCACCAAGGCCGAGATCGGCATCATCTATGTGGACGAGATCGACAAGATCACCCGCAAGAGCGAGAACCCCTCCATCACCCGCGATGTCGGCGGCGAGGGCGTTCAGCAGGCATTGCTGAAAATCGTTGAGGGGACTGTCAGCAACGTGCCGCCCAACGGCGGCCGTAAGCACCCGCAGCAGGAGTTCATCCAGATCAACACCAAGAACATCCTCTTCATTTGCGGTGGCGCCTTTGATGGTCTGGAGAAGCTCATCCAGAAGCGTACCGATAACGCCTCCCTGGGCTTTGGCAGCCAGCTGCGTACAACGTTGGATAAAGATGAGACCCGCCAGAAGCTGCTGAAGAAGGTCGAGCCCGACGATTTGGTCAAGTTTGGCCTGATCCCCGAGCTGATCGGTCGTCTGCCGGTCGTCACCGTGCTGGACCCGCTGGACGAGGATGCCCTGGTCCGCGTGCTGACCGAGCCGAAAAACAGCCTGGTGCGCCAGTACAAAGAACTGCTGCATCTGGATAATGCCGAGCTGGTCTTTACCGATGCAGCCCTGCATGCCATCGCCCGCAAGACGGTGGAGCGCAAGAGCGGTGCGCGCGGTCTGCGCAGCGTGGTCGAAGATCTGCTTATCCCTATCATGTACGACATCCCCTCTGATGCCACCATCACCAAGGTGACCATCGACGAGGATACCGTCAACGGGGGAGAGCCGCATGTCGAGCACGGCATTATGCGCCCGCGGTACAAAAATATCGCAATGAAACAATAAGGGGTAACACCACACAATTCCAAAGCACCGCTCCGGCGGCTGCGGCATGCTATCTGTTTTGCAAAAATGCTCGGTAATACACAAAGTATTACCTGCGCTTTTTGCTTAGCAGCTG
>OLGB01003503.1_pt1 | contig 14656 bp, 10 predicted proteins | sample 1605691 | NCBI WGS metagenome assembly OLGB01 (sample SAMEA3888925, study PRJEB22519) | human gut metagenome | biome: human gut; feature: human-associated habitat; material: faeces | place: Denmark | collected 2010 | reverse complement strand
AGAAGATTTTCTTCTGGATTATGGAACGGAGTACGGCAAAAACGAAGACTATTCTATAGTAAAGAATGAATTGAATTTAATCGAACCGTTTTTTGCATTATTTTCACCAGAAAAGTTATTTCACTGTGTGATTGCAAAACATATAAAAAAGGTATCCAAGAGGGCTGAATATGTTTGCGATGATTTGCTGGAACCGTTTTTGAATTCGAAGAAGTACAGAATCTATAGTGTACTAAATCTAGATCCATTACTGCTATTGAACATGGACTATTATGAACGCGAAAATTGGCATAGAGAGCAGGTGCAAAATCTTGTAAAAGGATATGAATTACGCGACTTTCAATATCTTTTGCAAATATGTACAGAGTGCATGGAAACAGTTGATACTAGTGCAAGATATTTAACACGTGGTATAGAATATGCAATTAATGCGTGTTCTAAAGATAAGAAATTATATTTTGGCGTAGTAGAGGCGTATTTAAATGCTAATACGCCGTATAATATTTACCCTCAAAGCGTTATCCGCAATCTTTTCGAATTTTTATCGCCAGAGGATGTAAAAGAACTTTTAGAATCACATGATTATAGCCAGAAAAATTCGTGGTTATGGGGATTCTATGATGAGCTACCACCGGAACAATCATCTCTAACATGGGAGGAAAACTTTCTTCATTTTTTAGTGGAGATTCCAAAGAGTTTGAAATCTTCTATGTATCGCCCACTAGATAGAATGGAAAAATTTGAAGCAGTAGACGATGATGTAATTATAAAGGCCAGCGAAATTATCGCTGAACACTATGATGAATCACCATTTGTATTCAGCCTCTACTTTTCGCTTATGACAAATTCGCATAATGTGTCTCCAGATAAAGTGATTGAAAAGTATAAAAATCACATTCCGCTTTTGGAAGATATTTACCTAAAGTGTTTGGATTGCGTAGATGGGGATGATTATGACGGAATCTTTTTAGAATCGCTTGTTTTAATGGATGCTAATTTTTTATATCGTTATCTTGATAAGCTGTTAGAAAAGTCTCCGCATCCGTATGGGTACCATGACGAATGGATTGAACGCCTATCACATATTTGGAAAAAAGACACATACCTACTGGATATGGATTCGATTTCGAACTACATTTACGAAAAAGCGGAGGAAAAGCAGTGGACATATCGCCCAATCATAGGACAACTTTTGTGCCATGAGTCGGGTGAAAACGAAATCACAGAAAGACAAGGAAAGTGGATTCAACATACAATTGGAAATTATTGTCTAGATTCAGAACGGATGTGCCATCTCTTTGGAGCGATAGCGGAACATGATGTAAACCAAAAGAGAGAGGCCCTAAAAGAATTTTTGCGATGTAATAGCGAATATGCGGTATTTGAGAAATTGCCGTTAGAATCTTCAAGCTGGAGCTGGAGCGGAAGTGAAGTTCCGGTTATTGAAAGAAGGATCGAATACTTTAAATCGCTTTTACCATTGATGTCAGGAGTTAAATATTTAAAGCATCGACAGAAAATTGAAACAAGAATAGAAAATTTAGAGAATCACATAAAATATGTTGAAGTTCAGGAGCTCCTTGAAGCATTTGGCTAACGAGGTGCTGAAACCATTTATGCTATGCAATGAAAAACTCAAGAGAAGAAAATGAGTTTATTAGGCATTATCTCCACAGCAAACAGGGTATCTCTTTTGTAACACTCACACATAAGACTGTGATGAAAAAGATGTCACAGTCTTTTTTCTTTGTTGTAGCGTCGAAAATCGGCGATTTCGCCAACCGATTTTTGAACACGGTTTTACAGTGTTGTCCAACCATTTTTGGGCGGTTTGCCCACCCTGAAGCCCACTTTCTCTGCCACTTTTTGGAATTTGGCAGGGGAGTGGGCAATTTTTTTGAGAAAAAACAGAATAAATCCTGCTGTTTTCAGAATGTTTTCAATTTCCCCGTAGCCATACCAGAACCCGGATCTTTCGACAGAAGAGCGCATCAGCGACCTGATGAGCCGGATGACCCTTGAAGAAAAGATCCTGCAGACAGATCAGTATTATTCCGGCGATTTTACAACGCAGGACGAAAACGGCAAGGTTACAGCCGTGGATATGCAGCGGTTTGATGCACTGATGCAGCACAATAGTGTCGGCAGTGTGCAACTGCGCGGTATGACTGCTGCCCAAGCCAATGTTGTGCAGCGGTAAGAAGGTTGTAAAGCTGCTGGATTATGCTTAGCAAAACAGAACTGTTCATTTAGAATATAAGCCGCTTGTTCTTTGCGGCATAATAAAAGGTACAAATTATATACCAGTAAGGAGGATCTGCATGAAAACTTCATCTATTCTTGACACCTATCAGACCTGGCTGACCCACCGGGAGTACAGCCCCGCCACCATCCAGAAGTACACCAAAGCCCTGGCCCGCTTTTTTGCCGATACCGGGGCAGGGGACATCCCGACCCGCGAGACCGTTGCAGCCTGGCGGGATAGCCTGACCGAAAAGGGCTATACCCCTGCCACCGTCAACGCGATGCTGGCTGCCGTCAATGATTACCAAGAGAGCATCGACAACGTGGCTGGCAAAGCTAAGCCGCTCAAGCACCAGCGCAGGATCTTCGCCGACCCTGGCCGGGAACTGACCCGCGCCGAGTATTTCCGCCTGCTGAACGCCGCACGCGCCGCCGGCAACAAGCGCACCCAACTGCTGCTGGAAGCGCTTTGCTCCACCGGTACCCGTGTGTCTGAATTGCAGTTTATCACGGCAGAAGCCGTCCGCCGGCATAAGGCATCCATTCGCTGCAAGGGCAAGTGCCGGGAAATTTTGCTGCCGGCCGAACTCTGCCACCGGTTGACCCGCTGGTGCCAGAAACACCGCATTCATGCCGGTCCGGTGTTTCTTTCCCGTGTTGGCAAGCCTCTGAGCCGCGTAACGGTCTGGAAACTGCTCAAAGCCCTGTGCGAGCGCGCTAATGTGGCCTGGAAGAAAGTTTTCCTCCACAACCTGCGGCACCTGTTTGCGCGGACATTTTACAACCTCGAAAAAAATATCTCGAAACTGGCGGACCTGCTCGGTCATTCCAGCATCGAGACGACAAGAATTTATATCATGGAATCCGGCGCAGAACATGAGCGTCTACTCAATAAAATGCACCTTCTATTGTGAATTTGACGAAAGCATAGTTCCGTTCCTGTCGTTAACAAAAGTTAACATTTAATAAACGTCCGTTCGCGTTTTAAATACCAAAAATGAAAAAGTAAGTAAGAAAAAGTTGTTGGGCAAGCGCTGAAATTCCGCGCCTAACAGTATTTCTATGTGCACTTTTTACAATTTCAACAAAATTGTGTACTTCCCCCTTGCCTTTTTCACCTTTATGTGCTAAAATTAGCACTGGTTAATCTATTGTAACTTCTTTTTGCAATTTGTTTTGTTATATGTGGTTAACATGCAATTAACAGAATATGCTTCTGTTTTTCTTTGCTCGCTGCACGCTGAAATGACCGGAACACAAATATTGCAAGGACGATGCAACTTGACATCTGAAATTGTGGGTAATCGCTTGCACAAGTGTGGGCTATGTCTGCCTGGTGGCAGCCAACAGCGATTGTGGTTCGCACAACATTTTGGTTGGAAAGCTAATTGGGCAAGATGGCCGCTCCATTGTCGGCAATAAAAACTTCAAACCACTTTGTATGTGGTGCGTAGCCTAGAGGGTATCTGAAAAATCCCCAGCACTGTCTAATTCTACCGGGGCATCCCCGCACAATTCTCGGCTTAAGCCTAAAGCATCGCTGCGACGGCCGCGGCACATGATCAGCGTTGAGAAAATGCTCGGCAATCCACCAAGGATTGCCTGTGCTTCTCTCTTAGCCGGTCGCGCGTCTCGCTCGCCGCATTGGCATTTTGAATTGCTCGGTATTGCCCAAAAGCAGCGTCTGCTACGTTACTCAACCTTGCAATACACCAAGTATTGCGGCGGTCTCGCGCCTTGCATCCGTTATCTTTTAGCGAATTTTCCAGCATTTTGGTTTATCAGAGACACCCGAATAAATTTTGAATCTATCCGCTTATGAAGCTTCTGGCATCAGGTGTGCCGATCCAATGCCTCAAGCAAGGCGCGGTAGAGGCGGTCAAGTGGAACAATAGAACGATGTGTTGCTGATGGTAGCGATATCTACCCACTCTATTGTCTGTCCGTCTGCCTGCTAATTTGTTTGGGAATGAACGGGACGATACGTAAAAATGGCGTTGATTCTGTGCCAGGGCTTTATGTAGCTGTTATTGGGCCGGAAACAGGAGTGTTTGCCAGAAGCGGGTTTGGCCATACGCGCACATGCATAGCAGAAATGTATATCTGCTTGACAAATGAGCGCGGCAGACCACGTTTCCTGGTGGATATAAATCAATTTGAGCGGAGGTGGTGCTTAAGGGAAAGCCCAACCGGATCCCTGTGAAAGTATTTTGCTGTGCATTGAATGGAAACGCTTTGATGTGTAATCCCGGACTGTTCTGTTTGAATCAAGAGCGGCGTCATCATTGTAAGTTCCAAACCTCAAAGGGAACAACAGGGTGCTTTCGGCAAAATTACCCGGTTCGGCGCGATTGATTAGATGCATCTGAGAAAAGAGAAATGAAAGGATGTGCTTTACCAATGAAAACAAGAAGTTGGAAACGCTTCGGTTCATGTCTGATGGCACTGGCTATGGTACTGTCCGGTACCGCATTGCCCGCAAGTGCTGCGACCCCCGGCAAAGACGGGTCAGCGGAGATGAACGAAGCGTATGCCGCACACGAGTCCCTGATGCCGATCGGCCCCTCTTTCAGCGTGGCCACTCTTTTGGAGTGGACGCCGGAATCTGACCCGGACGCACGATACAGCAGGGCGAGCATTCCCATGGCAAACCGAGAGGGCGGTTTTGTCGTGAACCCAAAGGCAAATCCGGAAGCAAAGCTCATGCTCTGCTCCCTGGCTAACTCTTCCCACGACACCACCAGTTCACAAGGCACCGAGAACTTCATGAGCTGGTCCTTCAACTACTGGCAGTACACGATTCTTTTGTGTACTGGTCCGGTTCTGAGGAGGGCCTGATCTGCTGCCCCACCGGCGAATTTACTGACGCTGCCCACACCAACGGTGTGCCGGTCGTTGCTACACTGGGCTTCCCTTGGGGATCTGGCTCGGGCTATGCGGAGGAAGTTGACGCTTTCTGCCAAAAGGCGGAAGATGGCAGTTTCCCCGTGGCAGATAAGCTACTGGAAGTGATGGATTACTATGGTTTTGATGGATACTTCTTCAACCAGGAATCCTTTGGCTGCAGTGCAGAGATTGCATCCAGGTTGGATGAGATGATCCGCTACATGCGCGCCAAGTGCCCCGACATCTTGATTAGCTGGTACGACTCGATGCTGCCTTCCGGCAGCGTATCTTACCAGAACGCGGTTAATAGCTCGAACCAGCGTTGGATGGAGCGTAGCGATGATGGCTCTGTGGGAATCAATGAGTTCTTTATGAACTACAACTGGTATACAGGGCAGATTTCTACTACAGTCAGCACGATGAACTCTATTAACCGCAGCCCCTTCGATGCTTATGCGGGCTTGGATGTACAGCAAAACGGCATGAACACGCCTTTCCGTGATGAACTGCTCGTGGACGAGGATGGCAAGCTAAAGCTATCCATCGCGCTGTATTGCCCCAACTCCACGTTAGGTAACTCTGCAAACGGAGCGCAGTTCCACGAGGTTGAACAAGACTTCTATGTCAATTCTGCTTCAGATCCGCGGGTAGAAGTGGATAATGTTTCCTCATCCACTTGGCTGGGTATGTCCCGATTCTTCGCCGACAAGACGCCAATCCTCAGCACACCGTTCGTAACCAGTTTTAATTCCGGCCACGGTGTTGGTTATTATGTGAATGGTGAACTCTCCCGTGACAACGAGTGGAGTTACCAGTCCGTGCAGGACGTTATGCCCACCTGGACCTGGATCATCGATTCTGACGGCTCGAAGCTTGATGGCGGCTATGACTTCACTGACGCCTATAACGGCGGCACTTCCATTCAGTTCTATGGTGATCTGGATGCCAACAAGGCAAACGACATCATGCTGTACAGCACCGATGTCGCTGTGACCGATGGCATGACACTGAGCCTGACGGCCAAGAACGATGATGGCAAGGCCAGGTTGGTTGCCTATTATGGCGATGACAGTACTGCCAGCTATGAGGAATGCGAAACAGTCGCTTACGATTTGACTGCCAGTGAGGCTGATACCTGGACCACCACGGTGGTAGATATTTCTGATCATGCCGGCAAGACTTTGTATGCCATTGGTTTAAAGGTGGAAAGCGATACTGCTGTGTCCGACTACCACATCAACCTGGGCCAGCTTGCCATTTTGGATCAGGATCGCGCGGCGCTGTCCGGTCCTACTTCTGTGGCGCTGGACGAGATCCTGTATCACAACGCCTATGATGCGGAAGCACGTATTTACTGGGATGCTGTGGACGGCGCTGCTTCCTATGAGATCTACAAGGTCAACGCGAACGGGACTTCTAATCTGATCATGGAGACCCCCAACACGGCCTTCTACCTGCCTACCCTGGTTCGTGATTTTGACGAAGACGACGTGACGCTGAAAGTCGTCCCCGTTAATGCCAACGGTGTACGCGGTGAAGGCACCGAACTGATAATCGACTGGCTGTATAGCAATGAGGACTCTGAAGTCTACGAACCAAAAGAATTCGAAAACGTCTGCCTGGGGGCGACGGTAATCGGATATTCTGGCCAGAATGAGAGCGAGCCTGCCTCCAAGGCCATTGACGGGACCTCCCTGAATGGTTCCAAATGGTGTGTTACCAATGCGGAGACCGGATATATGGACATTGACATTGGTCGTGAGGTGACGGTCCGCCGCTGGCGCGTAGAACATGCCCAGTACGGTGGCGAGGATGTGTTGATGAACACCGTCGACTTTGCTCTGGAGTATAAGAATGCGTCTGGCTGGTGGGTAGAGGCAAAGCGCATCCAGCACAACACCGCCGCTGTAACGGATGTCTTGCTGGACGAACCGGTGACTGCACAGAAATGGAGACTGCGCATTTATGATGATGGAACTTCCCCCTGGGGCGGTATCCGCATTTATGAATGGCAGATGTTCGAGACCGCCGAGTTCCCCCAGACGGAGCCGGTGTCCATCCAGTTTGCCGCCGCAGAGAATGGCACGGGCGCCAATGATACCTTCACACTGAAGAACGTGCCTGCGGGCCAGACTGTCACGGTCTACACCAAATCCGGCAGCGAGTATAACAAGATCGGAGAGGCGGTTGCAGAAAGCGGCACTGTCACTATCACCGGCCTTAACTTTGGCACGCAAGAAGCCGGACGTATTTACTACACCACCACCGCCACAGGTTCCGCAGAAAGCATCAAGCTGAGCGCGAGCTTTGAGGCGGAAAATGCCGCAAAATCTGAGGCGGCAAGGGATGTTACAGCGGAAGCTTATTCACAGCCTGGCTCGGTTAGTTCTTCCAACGGTGGCGACATCTATATTTCTCTTACGGTGAATGGCCTGAGTGAAGGCGATGTGGTCTACGTTTACGAGAACAACTCTGGTGAATACACCAAAGCCTCTCTCCCGGTGGCTGCTGGCGAAACCTCGGTAATTATCCGTGGCATTCGGGTCCCGCGTGCGGGCAGTGAACTCACCCTGCAAGTAAAACGCGTCAGTAAGCTGATCTCTGATAAGTATACTGTCAAAATCCCCGCATTCCCGGAACCGACCGCTTTCTTGAACTTGGTGGCGACCAATGCCAAGGGCGAGAAACTGACCGGCGTTACTTATGGCGTTTACAACAGCAACAACGAAAAGGTCTATACTGTGACTACCGGCGAACCTGCTGAGGTTGTATTGGGGACGTACACCATTAAGTGCGAAAATGTTCCTGAAGGCTACCTGATCAACGACACGGTTGTGAAGCGCCTGGTCGTGACCGAAGGCCAGACCTACGATGTGAATGTTACCCTGCAGAGCGATTCTGTTGGGCCAATCGTTACATCTGTTACGGTATCGCCCGCTACTGCATCTGTGGAGAAGGGCGCAACCAAGCAGTTTGCAGCTATGGTCAACGGCGAGAATATCACCGACCATTCTGTGACCTGGAGCGTGGACGGCGCGGTCTCTGAGGCGACTGAGATCGACGAGACCGGCCTGCTGACCGTTGCGGAGGACGAGACCGCAGAGCAGCTGACCGTTGTTGCGACCTCGGTTCAGGATCCGAATGTTTCCGGCAGCGCTGCCGTGACCGTCACCGAGCCTGTGGGCGAGCTGGAACTGGTGTCCCAGAATGCGACCATCGTTGGCTACAACGGCAAAAAACTGGGCACTGCCCAGGGCCCAGAAAAGCTGTTTGACGGCGACAAGGAAAACCCCGATACCGGCAAATGGTGCGAGGATGGCAGCAACCTGTGGGTCGCCTTTGACATTGGCGAAGAACGCAACGTCCGGCAGCTGGTCGTCTCCCACGTCGGCGTGGCGGAAACGCCGACGGCCGGCAACGGCAGCATGAACACTGCCAATTACGAGTTCTATGTGCTGAACGAAGAAAAGGTCAACGTGGACAAACTGCTGGCCATGGAGGCCGAGGAACGGAACGCTGTGCTGGCAGACGCTGCGAACTGGACAGAGCGTGCCAAGACCACCGATAACGCGGCCGATGTTACCACCAATGATCTGGGCGATGCGACCGGACGGATCTTCAAGCTGAATGTCAGCCGTACCGATACCACCGGTTGGGCTGCCTGCGTCCGCATCTACGAGGCCGAACTGTACGCTACGGCCAAGCCCACCGAGCCTGTTGTGGACAAGACCATTCTGAATCAGCTGATCGAGCAGGCTTCCGCCCGGGTGGAAGACGATTACACGACCACCAGCTGGGCAGCGTTTGCAACTGCGCTGGCCGAAGCGCAGAGCATCTCTGCCGCTGAGGATGCAAACCAGGTGACTGTCAACCATGCAGCTGACGCTCTGCAGGACGCCATGGAAAGCCTTGTGAAGCGTGCTGACAACTCGAACCTGGTCGCGGCCATCGACAGCATCAAGGAACTGGATGAAAGCAGGTATCAGCCTGATTCTTGGGCTGCCCTTGCCCAGGCTTTGGCAGAAGCTGAGAAGGTCGCCGCCAACCGTGATGCAACCGCCGATGAGATCGAAGCTGCTTATACAAATCTGGAAGCTGCTTACAAGGCACTGGCGCTCCGAGCAGATATGACTGCAATTGATGATATGATCTCCAAGGTGGAGGCCATGGATGCGAACGCTCATACTGCAAAATCCTGGAAATTGGTTGCCGATGCATTGGAGGCCGCAAAGACGGTCGCCGCCAATGAAAACGCTACCCAGGAGGCTGTAGATGCAGCAGCACGGACGTTGCAGGCCGCAGCGGCGGCATTGGTAAAGGCTGGCGATGCCACCGAGTTGAATGCTTTGGTTGAAGAAACCAAGCAACTTGACCTGAGCAAGTATACTGTGGAGAGCGCGGACGCTATCCGCCAGGCAATTTCTGATGCGGAAGCTGCTATCGCAGGCCGCGCAAGTGCTGAAGACTTGAAAGCCGCCCTTGATGCAGTGCGGAATGCTGTAAATACTGCCCAGACCAAACCTGCGGCACCGGTACAGAAACCTGCTGATACTGTGAAGCCGGTACAGAAACCTGCTGATACTGTGAAGGATGAACATCCCGATATTGCGGGAGGAATTGCAAACGGCACTTGGGGTGCTGCGCCTACTGCAAAGCCGAATGACGGCAGTGCAGCGGCATCTGGCAGCGGAGCAACAAGCGCGATTCCTCAGACGAGCGATAACTTCCCTTATGAAGTGCTGTCGATTCTGGCTTGCTTGGCCGTGGGTGGCTTTATCGTTGCACTCTACCTGAAAAAACGCAGAGGCAATCACTGATGTCTACGAGATGAACGTAAACTCCTAATTCTAAAACACATTATGCGCTTGATCGCAATCGACAGATTGACCAAAACTATAAGATTTAATCATATTACTGGCATATCTATCACTGTGTTTGGCAGTCAATCGGAAGGGGAATGAGACAAGTCCTCGGTGTTGGTTGATGATTAAGGTATAACTGCAAAAGTGCCTCTTGCGGGCTTCGAACCGCAAGGGGCACTTTTGTGTCTACAGGCATGGAGGAAGACCAACAACTCGGAATTCTTGTCAAACAAAATATTGTTGTAGACAGAGGAACGAATGGTGCGCTCAACGCGTTGGTGGACTATAATCCACAGTGCGAAATAATTTTAATCAACATATAGGACCAGAAAAAGCCAATGAAGCGGGGATTTTTTGCTTTTCCCGGCAGTTTTCATTTTGTTTTCAAGTTTCCCATTTTATACCTATTTACAATAAGGAGGATTTTCACTATGAGCATCATTATCGGCATTGACCACGGCTACTATGCTATCAAAACAGCCCACTGCTCGTTCCCGGCAGGGCTGACAAGCTACGGAGAACACGAACCCTACACCCGCCAAGGACTCTTAGAGTTTGGCGGGTGCTTTTTTGTTTGTGGCTCAGGGCGGCAGCCTATCCAGCGGGACAAGACCATAAACGACAACTACTACCTGCTGACGCTGGCAGCGATTGCAAAAGAAATCCGGCAGCGCGGCTTGCCGCCCGAATGCTCGGTGCGCATTGCGGCGGGGCTGCCGCTGACCAGCTTTGGGCGCGACAAACCAAAGTTCAAAGATTATCTGCTGCGAAGCAACCAGCCTGTGAACTACAAGTTCGAGGGTGTGGAGTACAGCATCACTATCGAAGAAGTTACCATCTTCCCCCAAGGCTACGCCGCCCTTATGACCGAAACCGGGCTGTTGCAGGACGAACCGTCCATGCTCCTCATGGACTTGGGAGGCTGGACAGTGGACCTTATGCGCATCGACAACGCCATCCCTGCGGCTGACACTGCGCACAGTCTGGAACTCGGCATGATCCGCTGCGTGGATGACATTCGGGAACAGGTGCGGCGCGAAACCGGGCTGTCCCTCACGGATGCCCAAATCGAAAATATGCTGGCGGGTCACCCCTGCACGGTCAGCGATACGGTGCGCGACATTGTGAACAAACAAGGTCGCAAGTACACAGAGCATCTTCTGTCTGCCACGATGGAAGCCGGCTTCGACCTGCACGCCATCCCCGCCGTGCTACTGGGCGGCGGCGCATCGGTGGTGAGCCGCCACCTCAGCCCCAAGGACGGCCTTTGTAAGACGATTTTCCTGCTGGACGACAAGGTGAACGCGATCGGATTCGAGCGCGCGTTGGCCGCCGTGTCGCGCCGTAAAGGCGAGGCATGAAACGCCCACAGTACGTTTTCCGTCCGAACCTCAACGACCCGCAGCACCGCCGCGCATGGGAGCTGCTGCAGCAGATGCCGTCAGCCCGCCGCAAGGAGTTTCTGGTACAAGCCATCCTTGCGGCAGAACAAACGGATAGGCTGGAAGAAAGCATCCGCAAGGTGGTGCGCGAGGAATTGCAGACGGCCAGCATAGCCACTGCTGTTCCCAGTCTGCCACCGGACGGTGCAATTCCAGATTCCGCGCTAAATTTCTTATCTACACTTTAGAGGGGGTGGTTCTCATGCACTAAGTTTTTGTTGGTTATGGCTGCTTTGATAGCAAAATTCAATGAATTGTCGTTAGTTCTTGTGAATGGCTTTGCTTCTGCCGCTGTGGTATGCTTGCTTTGCAAACACAGAAAGGAGCGCACCCATGAGCAAATTGACCGTAACCATCCCGGATGACCTGCACCAGAAAATCCGTGAAGAACTGGAACGACAGGGCATCACCACATCGCAGTTCATTGAACAGGCCGTATCCACATTTTTTCAGAAACCGAAGGGAGTCAGCAACATGGCAACACGCACATTGGCATTTCAGGTATCCGAGGAACTTCTCCAGCGCATCAAAACCTTTCTTGCAAGGTACGAGCAAATCTATCACCGCAAACTGAGCCAGAAAGAGTTTCTGGTACATCTCATTGAAAGAGAATTGGATGAAGCGGAAAAGGACTACGAAAGAATTACGACCGAGCAAGCTGCTGAGGAAAACGCTGATGTCGACTCCGGCGAACCAGATGGCACCGAAATGGAGGTAGATGCACAATGTATTCCAAGGAGGACATTTTGTTTGCAGCCTTGAAAGTAAACCCCAGTCGAATCGCCAGCTACTGCCAGCCGGTGGATGAGCCGATTCTGGAAGAAATCCGCAAGCTGCCTGCTGGAGCCAGCATGGATATGCTGAAAGACCGCTGGTACCGCGGGCGTGACGGAAGTGACTATCACTACGACCAATCTCGGTATCATGCCTGTAATTTACACTCTGTGTTTTATCACGGCACGGTCGAATGGCGGTTGTTCAACTCCACGCTGCATGCAGGCGAGGTCAAAGCCAATATTGTTCTGGCTATGGCGATCTCTGCGCAGGGCATCAACCAGAAATACACGCAGTTCCGGAAAACGCCCATCGGGGATAACCCAGCGTTCACCTTCCGCACCTTTCTGCTGCGGCTGGGGCTGATTGGTCCTGAGTACAAAAATGTGCGTATGCACCTGCTGAAAAACCTGCCCGGTGACAAGGCGTGGCGGCACGACAAGTCGCTGTATCCCAGCAATCAACCACGGCTTCATACAGATGAGGTCAGATAAGGAGAAACCCAATGTCTCGAAAAGAATACTTTGCCTATGGTTCCAATCTAAATTTTGAGCAGATGGCTTACCGCTGCCCGGAGGCAACCGCCGTGGGTATCGCCAAGCTGGATGGCTATGAATTGGCGTTCCGGCGCGGCTACTTGACGATTTTGCCAAAAGAGGGCGCAAGCGTAGAAGGGCTGATCTGGTCTGTCACCGACCATGACGAATCCCAGCTTGACTGTTACGAGGGTTACCCGACATTCTATGACAAGGAGACCATGACGGTCACGGATGCAGATGGTACGCCGCATGAAATCATGGTTTACACGATGAACGAGCCGTACCGCGACCAGTTGCTCCCGGTCAGCAGCCGCTACAATGCGGTTGTTTTGCAGGGGTGTCTGGATGCGGGCATCTCTCCGCAGCAGTTCTATGATGCTGACGAAAAATACCGCAAAGCCTACAAGGCCAGAGCCGCGCCCTGTCCCAAGAAACACGCTCCCGAACGGTAACCCTGCCCGCTGCACCCCGCAGCGGGCTTTTTCTTTTGCAACAAAAGGAGAAACTCATATGAAAAATAAACACAGAATAAAGCAGGGCTTGTCGCTGCTGCTGGCGGGAGGGATTGCGCTCACAAATCTGGGCGCAGCGCTGCCCGCTTTTGCAGACGATGCCGCAGCAACCCCCGAAACTGCGCAGACGGCAACCCTTGACCCGGACGCGGCGGTTTTGTACGCCGACCTGCCGGATGCACCTGCCGGATCCTACATCGGCAGCGAGGGGCTTCCGGTTGCGACAGGGCAGACAAAAATCAGCCTGTCGCTGTGGGCGGACGGTCAGTTGGAGCAGGACAGCCACCTTGACCCGGAAGCCCTGAACAGCGGCGACAAAACCGTGACCGTACCCTTGACCGAGGATACAGACTATGCCATTGTGCCGCTTATGACACAGGTCGAATACCCTGCGGACGGTTCCCGAACCGATGTGCTGCTGCCCGAAAATGTCACGCTACTGGACTATTACGGCGAACCCGCGCAGGACATGACCGTTCTGCACAGCGAGTATGCGGAAACCTCTGCCGCTGCCACAGGGCTGTATCTGTTGACCGACGGGGATTTCACGGCGCAGTTTGTCTACACTGCCCCGGACGGTAATTTGCTGACCCAAAATCTGAATGTTGTAATCGACCGCAGCAGCACGGCAGCCCCTCCGTTTGCGGATATGGGGGTTGCACCTTACGCAGGACGCCCCACCCCGTCTGTGACAAGCGGGCGCATCACCAAGGTGGCAAAGGTCAACGCCACATGGTTGATTTGGTTTAACGGCGAACCCGCCTACTGCTGCACCCACGGCGCCAACGGTCAGCCCAACGGCTGCCCGCCGTACAGCTATTCCCACACCTCCACGGTGGGCGCAGACCAGTGCATCCCCGGTGACCATTACGGCAACCAGATTCGCATTTGGGGCGGGCTGAACCAGCTTTCTCTGGACGAGGACGGCGATTTTCCCGCTGTTTTTTGCGCGGAAGATGAGGCGGAGCCCTCTGTCTCGGATTTTTGCGAAATGATTTATGACGATTTGCAGTTGTATATTATGCAGCACTACCCCGACAGCCGGGCGGCTGCGCTTTACCGGGAATCGGCAGAAGAACTGTTGAACGGAGTGCAGACCTATACCGCCGAAGCGGGATATTACACCTACATTTATCAACCTGCCGCCAGTGGCTGGCAGACGGTCGCCTTGATTGGTCCCGCCATTGAGGGAGAAGAACCGGAGCCGGAACCCGAACCCGTGCCGCAGGAGTACTATGCCGACTGGCAGGCTCCCGCCCAGACTGCCGGCGGCAGCTTTGATCTGACATTCACTGTCAACACCGACAAGGTTCAGCTGAACACGCTGGAAAAGGTGGACGGCGCGGTCATTACCGTCACGCCCAGCCGGACCGGCGGCAGCGTGGACGGCGGCAGCT
>OLGB01003501.1_pt1 | contig 14668 bp, 10 predicted proteins | sample 1605691 | NCBI WGS metagenome assembly OLGB01 (sample SAMEA3888925, study PRJEB22519) | human gut metagenome | biome: human gut; feature: human-associated habitat; material: faeces | place: Denmark | collected 2010 | reverse complement strand
GGGGTTTAAGGGGACACCCTTACGGGCGGATTGTGATATCACAATCCAATGCTCGTTAGTGAAACGCAAAAGCGTTTCCCCAATGATTACTTCCCGAAAGAAAGATTATCTTTCATACGTTCGTTCGGGTAAACGCGCTTGGAATGTAACGCCTTGAAAAGTTTCTGCATCGAGAATATAATCGCCGTTCCTCCATCTGTCAGATATGATTTGTTCTGCCTCCAGGCGATTCTTTGCTTCTACTTCTACGGTCATTTCCAGCGTTTCTGTAATAGTCACTTCATAGGTTTTCATCGTGATCTTTCCTCCTTTGAACATTTTTTTGAGTTTCGCGTTCTGATATTGGCGCCAATTCCTTTCTCTTTCATGAGCATTTCGTTGTAGTCCTTGCCGCAAGTGGGTGGGAGATAGGTAATATCGTAGCTTTTCTTCAGTAATGAGATCAGCGTTTGCGCCGCGTTCTGTCCTGCTTCATCCGCGTCAAGACAAAGCCTGATCTTTTCTACCTGCTGGCTGCTCTCCAAAAACTGAGCAAGCGCAAGAGGCAAAGGGGTGTCCAGTGAAAATTCGTCACAGGACTGATAAATACCGGAAAGAGAGAGGTAGTTATCCGGTTTCCACATCCAGTTTCCTTCGCGCTGCAATTCTACAAAGGAAAGGCAGTCTATGGCGCTTTCAAATACATATAGCGTTTTCTTCTCGTTGCGTGGCAGAGAAAAGGAGAACCTCTTATCACTGCCCTCCGATTCGCGTAAAAAAACAGAAGTGGGATTACTGCTTCTCATCATGGCGTATCTCGGGATTCCTTCCTCGTCAAAACCGACAAACACGCAGTTATGACAGGTATCCTCATAAAGAAGCCCCATATCAATGCACATTCTGAGCAGTTCCTGCGACAATCCCCGCGCACGAAGATAGCAAATCACCCGTTCGTTGTCCGCATTTGCAGGAGGCAAACAAAAGGGTTTTTTCTTGGGTGGCTTCGCCGTGTAAACGGGGGGAGGCGGAGCATATCCCATCTTATCGCACAGATAGCGGACAGCGCTTACAAAGCCCATTTCCCGCACCTTTACGAGATAATCAAGGGCGGACACGCCGCCATAGCCCCGTGACCAGCGATACCACTTGCCGTTGGAGATTTTAAGGCTGTCGTTGGATCGGGTAGAATACACACCCGACGCTACTTTTACCAGCTCATGCGGTTCATACTGCTGTAAATATGAAAGCAGATCGGGTTTTCGTGCCTGCTCAATCTGCTCTTTTGATACCTGTTTTTCTGATAACATATTTTTTACCTTTCTGCACCGACACATAGCGGCGATATTTCCTCCTGCTCTTCCGGCAGGGCGTCCAGATTTTCCGGCTCCCGTTTGTCAATGCTCAATAGTGCGTCGAGTGTGGCAAGCCGCTTTGTTTTTTCTGCAAGCTCCTGCTCCTGCCCGAAGGGTTTTTGAATCTCCTGCTTTGCATTTTCCATCTGTGCCTGTAACTCTCGTATGCTTTTGTTGCAGGCGTCCAAACGCTCCGGCAATTTGCTCAGTGCGTTTTCCATGCGCTGGATATTGCCAAGCACATCTGCGCCAAGGTCTACGGTATGCGACGCCGTACCTTTCATCGTCAAACGGAAGGTTTTTGCAACCGTGTCATAGTGCAAAAGCAGTGTGAATCCGCGATACATACCGATTTCCCTTTGCTCCGGGTTGGTCATGGACTTACAAATACCGATCAGCTCCGTACCGGCGTCCTTCTTTTCCGCATATTGCTGATCCTGCAAGGTCATTCCCGGAAAGTCGTCCGTTTTGTTTTGCCCGTATAACGCAATGTCGGCAGCATAACCCTGCGCTCGTTCCGTCATATAACGGATTTCACTCGGAAAGTATTTGAGCACTTTATCCTCCAGCGCGTATTTCTGGCTCAGGTAATTGGCTTTTACGAGTTTGAGCCGCGCAACCTCCACATCAAGCGTCATCTTTTCCATGATATATGGATTGTCTACAGCAAGCGCCTTAACCTCCGCATAAGAAAGCGCCTGCTCGTCGATATCCTCGCAGGAACGAACAGGCGTTTTGGAAGTCATGATCTGGCTGATAAATTTCTGTTTGTTTTCAATGGTCTGCCACATATAAGCGTCAAACGTACCTTTGGTCACATATCGGTATACCTCCACATGATCATTTTCGTTTCCCTGCCGAATCATTCTGCCTTCGCGCTGTTCAATATCCGACGGCCTCCAGGGAATGTCCAGATGGTGCAGTGCGACAAGTTTTCGCTGGACGTTGGTTCCTGCGCCCATCTTAAAGGTGCTGCCGATCAGCACCCGCACCTGTCCGGCGCGGACTTTGGAAAAGAGGGCGCTTTTCTGCACCTCGGTCTTTGCGTCATGGATAAAGGCAATCTCGTGCTCGGGAATGCCTTTCGCCATGAGCTTTCTTTTCAAATCCGTATACACGTCCTGAAAGATTGGCACTGCTTCCGGCTCGTTTTCGGCATTTTCTCCCGGATTCACGGCTTTTGGGGTTGACAGGTCGCAAAAGGCAAGCTGTGTCAATGCCTGTTCTCGCGTTCTTTCCCATACGGAGTAAATGTTTGCGGCGCAGGTGTTGACTTTGCTGTTTTCATCATCGGGCAGCATACTGTTTACCAGCCGCTGTTCGAGTGCGAGTTTGCGCCCGTCATTTGTAATACGGAGCATATTGTCGATATGCGGATCCATATCACCGCTGCGCACTTTTTCTGCCCGGTCTGCAAGAGCCGATACCATATCTTTCTGATATCCAGACGGTTCCAGAGAAACATTGATATACTCTGTTTCCGGTACGGGGAGATTCAGCATATCTGCGGTTTGAATGTCCGCGACCTCCTTGAACATGGAAATCAGCTCGGGCAGATTGTAGAACCGCGAAAACCGCGTTTTTGCCCGGTAGCCCGTTCCTTCGGGCGCAAGCTCGATGGCTGTGACCGTCTCTCCGAATGTGGAAGCCCATGCATCAAAATGCGCCATGCCTTTTTTCTTTAAGAGGTCGTACTGCAAATAGCGTTGCATGGTATACATCTCTGTCATGGAATTACTGATGGGCGTTCCCGTTGCGAACACAACGCCTTTGCCACCCGTCAGTTCGTCCATGTACCGGCATTTCATAAACAGATCGCTGCTTTTTTGCGCTTCGGTCTGTGATAGCCCTGCTACGTTGCGCATTTTGGTGACGAGAAACAGGTTCTTGTAGAAATGCGCCTCGTCCACAAACAATCTGTCTATGCCGAGTTCCTCAAAGGTGATAACGTCGTCTTTGCGGCTCTGGTCATTCAGTTTTTCCAGCTTCAATTTCAGGTTCTTTTTCAGCTTCTCCATTTGCTTGATGGTAAATCGCTCCGCCCGTTCCTGTTTCGCCTGGGCGATTCCCTGGGTGATTTCGTCGATCTGCTCCTGCAATATTGCCGCCTGTTTCTCCCTGCTCAGCGGGATTTTTTCAAACTGCGAGTGACCGATGATAACGGCGTCATAGCCGCCCGTGGCGATTCGGGAGCAGAACTGCTTGCGATTGTGCGTTTCAAAGTCCCGCTTTGTCGCAACAAGGATATTTGCTGCCGGATAAAGCTGTAAAAATTCGCTTGCCCATTGCTCGGTTAAGTGATTGGGAACAACGAACAGGCTTTTCTCACAAAGACCAAGCCGTTTGCTCTCCATCGCGGCAGCGGTCATTTCAAAGGTTTTGCCTGCACCTACCACATGACCTAACAGGGTGTTGCCGCCGTATAGTACCCTTGCAACGGCGTTTGTCTGGTGCTGCCGCAGCGCAATTTCGGGGTTCATGCCAACGAACCGAATATGGCTGCCATCGTATTCCCGGGGACGCATGGAGTTAAATTCCTCGTTATATAGTTGGGTAAGCAAATCGCGCCTCGCTGCGTCCTTCCAGATCCATTCGGCAAACTGATCCTTGATTGCCTGTTGCTTTTGCTGTGCAAGGATCGTTTCTTTTTTGTTCAGCACCCGCTGTTCATTTCCGTTGATATCCTGAACGGTATCAAACACACGGACGTCTTTGAGGTTCAGCGTTTCTTCGATGATCTTGTAGGCATTTACCCGTTTTGTCCCATAGGTAATATTGACCGCGACATTTTCATAGTCGGCATTTTTGCTCTCGATATTCCAGATTGCCGTCGGTTTGGAATAATGTACTTTGATCTTGTTTCTGGCGTAATAAGAAGGGGACAGGAGATCAAATATAAATTGCTGAACCGTCTCCACGGGAAGCCAGGTTGCGCCAAGCCGCACGTCGATCTCGCTGGCAGCAAGGTCTTTCGGCTGCACACTTGTAAGGGCTTCCACATTGGCGGTGTAATCTTCTGAATTTAGCGCCATGCTGCGCTTTGCCCATTCCAGCTTTTCGCGGACATTGCCCGAAAGGTATTCATCGGCGGGTAGATATTTCTCCTGCTCTTTGCTGCCGTAACCATGCATGGGATTTAAGAAGATAGCCCCTTTTAGCTCATCGAAAAGCTGTTCTTCCGTCTTTCCGGTAAGCTCAATCATATATGCCATATCCACTTTAGCCTTTTCACCAATGGACAGGGCAAGTGCTTCTGAAGCCGTATCGACCGACGTAATGGTGCTTTGCTGCCGGATCGTGCGCTTTGTAAACATATCGGCTTTGCGCTTCAGATTGCCATACTCGTCCAGTTCCTCGAGCGAACAGAGCAGCGGATAGCTGCTATCGTCTGAAAAAGCCAGCCTGTTAGCGCGGGAATTGAGCAATCCGTACTGCTTCGTATAACCGTCGTACAGGGTGTTTAAGTTTTTCTGTTCCCGCTCTATGACCTCGTCCGGATAGCCTTCCATCTGGTATTCGATCAAGCGCCTTGTACAGTCTCGGATCTCCATCATGCCTTTCACGCGGTTCTCGGCGGTGAGCGACATTTCTATCCTTTTCATGCGGCTGTTTTCGCGGTAATAGATATTGCCGTCTGCAAGCGTGAATGAGAAATTCCGTACAGACGGATCGGCGGGAATACTTTCTTCTGTTTCTTCGGCGAATTCTTCCTGCTGGTCACGGTCGTATTCCGTGATGCTGCCATGTATATTTGAAATGGCGTCTGCAAGTTGATCGGAAAGTTCTGCACCGGCAAGCGGTTGCACAGTACATTCCTGTTTGCCGTACTGCGTGCTTTCCTCGGTTAGTTCACCTAATACCATGTCGGGATTATCCACAAAGTATTGGTTTATGGTGTATCCCTGCTCCGCTTTCCCAAGGTGTACCCAATCTGGTTCAATGGCGATTGGGCGGTCACGCTTTTGCAGAAACAGAATGTCAGTGACCACGCCCGTACCCGCGTTGGCAAGAAAGGCATTGTTCGGCAAGCGGATTGCCCCCAGGAGTTCCGCTCGTTCTGCAATGTATTTGCGGACTGCGGGGTTCTTTTTGTCCATCGTACCCGATGAGGTGATGAACGCCACCACGCCGCCGGGACGCACTTTGTCCAAAGTTTTGGCAAAAAAGTAGTCGTGAATTAAAAAACGGTGCTTGTCGTACCGCTTGTCCGCTACGCCATAATCTCCAAACGGAACATTGCCGATAGCGAGATCGAAAAAGCTGTCGGGCAGACTGGTTTCTTCAAAACCTTCAATCGCAATGTTCGCCGTCTGATAGAGCTGCCTTGCAATTCTGCCCGTGATCGGGTCGAGTTCCACACCGTATAGCTTGCTGTTCTTCATGCTTTCGGGCAGTAAGCCAAAGAAATTGCCGATCCCGCAGGACGGCTCCAGCACATTGCCCGTGGTGAAGCCCATGTTCTCAATGCACTTGTAAATCGCCTTGATGACAGAGGGACTGGTATAATGTGCGTTGAGCGTGGAAGCTCTTGCTGCTTCATACTCTTCGGGAGATAAAGCTGTATAGAGTTCCAAAAACTCAGAAGCCCATGCGTCATTACCTTCTTCAAAGGCCTGGGGAATACCGCCCCAGCCCACATAGCGGGATAAAACCTCCTGTTCCTCGGGGGTAGCAAGGCGGTTTTCCAGTTCAATGGTCTGCAAGGTGTTGATGGCGTCCATGTTCATGCGGAACTTGGCTTTTGCGCCACCGTGACCGAGGTTGTCGTCCGTGATATGGAAATCGTGTTTGATTGTTTTTTTCTGCTCAGCCACCGGCTTCAGTTTTCTAACCTCAATATCAAAAGGAATTTTGTTTTTTTCGGCAGGGTAAAAAACTGTGGGGTCAATCGCAAACGGCTGTTCCGAACGCTCCGCGGGAACATCCTCTCTTACATTTGCCTCTGTAACGGTTCGATAGGGCATGGAAGGCATATACGGTGCGTTGCGCTCGTCCTGTTCCAGCAAATGATGGAATGTCTCGCGGTTTTCCGCCCGAAAAACAGGGTACAGGAGTGTGGGGTCAAGAAGTTGTACCTCGCTGTTTGTAATCTGCGTAATCCGAAAAGCGGTACCTTCAAGGTAGACGGTATCTCCTACGGCATACACATAAGGGGTTTCCTCTTCGGTGTGTTGAGGCGCTTTCGTCGGTTGCTCTGCGTTTTCCACGATCAGATAGTCGTTCTGTGGATTTTCCCGTAAACGCCTCTCGAACACGTCCCGCGGCATATCCTCCGACAGCAGGGGGTATCTCGGGTCGGATAGCGTGACGATATTCTCGTCGTATCCGAGTACGGTATAACTTTGTGTGCCAAGCTGTACTTCGTCGCCAAGGGAATAGCGGTATTGCGCGTCTTTGCGCTTCTCGTCCATGGCAGCGGCGGCAGACTGCAAGGCTTCCCGTGCTGCTGCTTCCTCGCGCATGACAGTACGGCGCTGCGCTTCTTCCTGTTCATAAGCGGGCAAATCTGCCTTTTCTTTTTCGGACAAGTAACGGTCAAGTGCAATCAGTTCTGAAAGGCGGGAGTGTACGGCGTTCCACCGAAACAGCTTTTTATGGTGAAATCCACTATCCGAAAACTCAATCCCTTTTCCGTCGTGACCAACAAAACCGCCGCTGCCGTCCAGATAGGTGTGGGAATGACCACCGATTCCGTATTCTTTTTTCAAAAATTGAATGGCGCTCTCTTTGCTCGGCTGCGTTTGGTAGAAAGCATAGATGCGATACTTGCCATGAAAAACCCCGCTCCCTAAGCACAATTCGTTATCAAAATCCGCTTGAGAGACAGAAAAGACGGAGGATATTTCGTCCTCCGCCTGTTCAAGAAGGGAAAGCTGTTCTTTTTCTGTGGGAAAGCGCGGGGTTAGCTGTAGATCACCTCCTGGAGAACGATCTCCTCCGCCGTGTGCAACAGATTGTTCATCAGCCCCACCCATTTCATCTGATCGCGGGCTTTCAGCTCCTCCGTCACGTCCTCGGCTTTCGCCATGCGCTCCACGATCTGTTCGACCTGCGTCCTCGCCAATCTGTCCGTCTCCAGAAGATGTTCGTCCAGTTTCCCCGTCAGCAGCAGTTCGTTGTAGGTTCCCTTGCGGTGCTCTTTGAGAAACGCTTTGCGCATTCTCCCGTATTTCCCGATCAGTTCCGTTGGCTGTTCGTCCATCTCCAGATTCGGAATCAGATAATCTCCGTTCTGCCTGTATGTCAGTTCCATATTCACGGCTCCTTTCATGCTTTGTATTTTCATCTTTATTTTGCAAAACGCGGTTTTGATTTGCAAGTGTGCGGCTTTTTTCAAATGCAATGCTTCTCACGCTGCGTTCGATCTGCCGCAATACCATCTCGGAAATATCCGCCGTTGCCGCGCCAAGCTGGGAGATTGTCGCAGGCGTGTTAAAATCCATCACCGGGATAAAATCCTGTTTTTCAAAGTATTCCCGTGGGGAAAGCCCAAGACGTCTCATGACCACATAGGCGGCGCTTTTCTCCAACATTTCCTCAAACCACACGGATACGTTGAACTCATCGTATTCCTCAAGATTGCTGCCGGCAAGGGATTGCAATAGCGCACTCTTGTAATCTGTGCCGTTATCCTGCACTGCATTGTGAATGATCCCATTCAGCTGATCGGAAAAAGGCAGCTCCGCATACTCGTCAATCTCACCGAATCTGTTTGCGAGTTCTTCCAGAACTCTTTCTTCGTCTTTTTCGTGAAGCTGCCAGAGTGCAAACGGAATATTGCTCCGCGTGTGGGTGTCTGACACGTCAAAGACGTAGCGCAGTCGCGTCCGATCACCGGAATCGTCAATGAGGGCAATCCCTTTTGCGCCTTTGTTTACCCAGCGTTTGAACTGGGGTGAGTTCCATAGCTCGATGGGGGCGCAGGCGGTGGCGTCTGGACGCTGTGCGTAAATCATGACCTGCTCGTGCCACGGATACTTGTACAGCCATGCCGCAGAATCTAAAAAGCGCAACCACTCATCGGTAGAATGGGTAAGCCTGTTCATGGTATCGTGCGATAGCGCAGATACCTTTTGCAGTTTTGTCGCCAATTCTGTCGCCTCCTTATCGTTCAAATTGAGCCTGTTTCTTTTTTTGTTCTTCAATCAAGCGCTCTTTTGCCCAGTTCGGGATACATTCCGGTTTTATGACACCCAGGATATCCTCCCGGTTATAGCGCATTTCACGGTTATCGTACACAGTCTTTACATAAACGGCTCTGCCACGTGCAGATCCGCTGCACCCAAAGCCGCTCTCTGCTCTGCAAAGCTGATAATCAGCTGCCTGTTTGTCCTTTTGCAGAATTTCAGATCGGACAACAATGAGCTTGCCTGCATAATGTTCGTGTTCGCTGCCGGGAATACAATCATCATAGGAAAGTGTTTCAAAAATGCCGCGTTCCTGTTGTATGGAAAATGATTTTTCCGCTTCCGTGCGAACACGCTCACCAAACTCCTTTAAGGCTTCTGCATAGCTACCTGTGGCAATGCAGTTATGATAATGCTCAATGCCGAAAATGGGGTCAAGACTGCAAAAACCGACCATGTATCGTAACGTTTCCTTTTCGTCTGTACCGAACACAATCTCTTTTCCATTGACCATTAAGGCAAATTCTATCTCATATGAATCTGCCATGCGTTTTTCATCTTGATTCATCTTTTTACCTTTCCGGCTCATCGCATCTTTGGGATACAAGCATTTTGCCTTCGTCATCATAGTTCTTTGGGTTTGCCGCAGGACAGACCCAGCCAAACATACTACCGTGAAGCATTGCCGCTTCCTGCCGGATTCGTTCTTCGTAGTCCCGGTATGCCTTATATTTTTCGGAAAAGTAATGTCCCCAAAAGAAATGGTTAGGAGCGTCGGTCCAACATTGCCAAGTGACATAAGGCTGTGGCGCATTTGGATTTTCGCCAAGTACAAATCCCTGTGCGCCTATATGGAATCGTTCGATAATGATATAACCTTGATTGTTTTCTATGCCCTTCATTGCGAAATCTCCTTTCAAATTTTTGTATAAAAAAAGAGCGCCGTGGCGCTCTTTTGCTTCCAGGTTTTGAAACAATATGCTTATTTGACAGTCCCCATAAGCCAATCCAGTGCGTTTATTCTACGAATCCCGTTATAATCCGCCTGCGGGTCTTCGTCCAATGTCAATACGATTTTGGGATAGTGATCGGAGATTTTCTCAAGAGAGGCAAGCTCTCGAGCCAAAGTCTTTTCATCCCGCACGGAGGCTGCCACTTGATAGTATGTTATTTGCTTGCCGTCCATTGCCACAAAATCAACTTCCAGATCATCTATTTTCCCTATGAATACCTCACTCCCTCTGCGCAACAGTTCAAGGAACACAATGTTTTCCAAAATATGACCCACATCAGAAGAACTGGTGCCCAGCAGTAAATAGCGAAGTCCGATATCTACCGCATAGTATTTTTCAAGTGTCTTTAAGTGCTGTTTGCCTTTAACATTGTATCGCTTTGCCTGATATACAATATAGCTTTCCATCAATGCCTTAAGGTATTTTTCCACCGTCTTGACATCAATTTTTCGCCCATTGGAAGTCATGGTGTCCGCTATCTTTTTTGTCGAAAGCTGATTGCCAATATTGTCAAATATAAACCGCAGTACACTTTCCAGCATCATGGGATCAGGTATTTTGTTGCGCTGGGCGATGTCTTTTACGACGATCGTATTATAGATTCCGTCGAGATAATCCCGAAGTTCTTTGGGCTGTCCCGCTAATTGGAGGGCATATGGAAAAGAGCTGGTTTCCACATACGCAGTATATTTTCTCGCCAGCTCGCTTGTGCTGCCCGTACTTAAAACATATTCCTTGAAGGATAACGGCAACATGGATATTTCAACATACCTTCCGGATATGAGGGTTGCTATTTCGCTGGAAAGCATTTTGGCATTGGAGCCAGTGAGGTATATGTCAACATCTTTTTTTATGTGCAAGCTGTCAACTACTTCCGGGAATTCCTCGCAATGCTGTATTTCATCCAGAAAAATATATGTCATCTTTCCTTGGACAAGGCGTTCTTTGATATATGTGTGCAGTTTTTTCGGATTGCGCAATTCGTAGAAGTCGTAATCTTCAAGATTTACGGCAACAATTTGTTCCTCCAACACGCCCTGGCTTTTCAAATAATCCTGAAAAAGCTCCATGAGAGTGGATTTCCCACATCGCCGCACTCCCGTTATAATCTTTATGACCTGCTTATCCCGAAAAGCGATGAGTTTCTCCAGATACTCTTTTCTTTCTATTCTAATGGGCATAAGCACACCTCCGAAATATTCTTGCCGATATTATATCCAAAAACATTTGAAAATACAAAGGTTTTTGGACTAAATACCCAAAAACTTTTTCGGTACAAGCTATTGCCTTTGTGCTATATCATATGCGAGGGAGGGTAAAAGCCCTCCCGGCACAATGCATTTACTTACTCTTTTTTCTCATGTGCAAAAAAATTGCTCCGCCTACGATTACAAGGCAAAGCACAATCGCCAGTATTGTCTTTAATTCCATTCATTATTCCTCCTCATTCTTTTTCTTTTTGATCGCCCTTTTCGTCGCCGTAAAACACGCAGGGCATACCGGGAAAGGTCATTTGAAACAGGATCGACAGCTCCATTTTGTCCATATCCTGATCGCACAGCGACAGGTATCGGCTGACATCATGACTGTCCAACAGGTTCAGCTGTGCAAACAAGGCGGGTTCCCGATAGCGGAGCAGCAGTGTGGAAATATTTGCATCAAAGACCTCTGCGCTGACGGCTTCCTCCGCAAAAAACCTGCGGCAATAGCGGCGGAAGTCATAATTCATGGCAGAGTCCAACATATCGCCGTTCAGATAATGCGCTGCGTTTTCCCAAACCTCTCCCACAAGGAGAGCATCGGGCTTCACCGCTTTTACCGCCGACCGAAACGCACGCAAAAACCCGTCATCCAATTCGTTTGCCACATCCAGTCGCCAGCCGTCGATATCAAACTCTTTGATCCAATATGCTCCCACATCACAGAAATACTGCCGCAGATATGGGTCGGCCGTATTGGTTTTCGGCATATTGGATACATAGGAAAAGCAGGTGTATTCGGGGATTGCACCATCTTTTGGAATACTGGGACGATCAGGCAGATTATAAAAACAGGTGTAGTATGCAGAATGCTCGCCATGTTGCAGCACATCCTGAAACATTTCATGACTGCTGCTGACATGGTTGAACACGCCATCCAGGATGACACGGACCCCCAAGGTGTGCGCTCTCTCTACCATTTCGCGAAGATCCTGCTTGGTGCCCATATCTCAGTAAGATTCGGGACGCATGAACGAACCCGCCGTCCGCGGCATGCAGACGGAGGAGGTCGCCGCGGAGGAGGTCGAGCGCGCCATCGCTGATGACCAAAGGAAGAGAAACGCTACGGAGCAGCAGGAAGAACTGCGAAGGTTTTGCGCCTTGTTTCAGGAGGACGACGCGTCCGCGCGCCGGCGCCCGGCGTATGATCGGCTCATGTCCGCGCCCTATGCCATCTTTCGGGTGCATCGCGACACATATACGAGCCGCTGCTTTGACGAGACGAAAAGCGCTGGGAGGAAACCCCCGTGGTTCATTACGGATCTGGAGTTTGGCAAGGTGTGCGCGGAGCGAATATGCTCCGACGAGGCGTTTGCGTTCCGCGGGGAGGACGGCGCGGCGGAAGCCGGTCCGGACGGCGATGCGCCCGCGCCCTGCGCAGCTGAAACGTCCCCCCGCCTGGGGGCGTTTCCTTCTGCATGTGACGAAAGTCAAATAAGCAAACCACCCGGTTGACGGGTGGTTTTGCTTGCGTCGGAACTGCGCCGGGGTTCCTGGGGCCGGAACTTATTGATAGTCCGTTCCCATGAGGTAGCGATAGAACGCGGCGTTGCTCCAAACCTCGAAAGCGGTGCAGGTGCAGTTTTCGTTCAGGGCGCTGGTTTCGCTTACGATGCGATCCATCTCCGTGGCGGGGATGCCGGGGTTGAGGGAATAGCCGCTGCCGTTTGTGATGAGCAGCTCTGCGATGATCTGGTATTCGTCATCGCCCACGGGCATGTCGTTTGTAAGCTCGGTCGTGTAGAGCGGCTGCCACCAGGAGGAATAGATCAGGCCTTCCTGCGTTTCGGCGTTGTCATCGTTCTTCTTGGCGTATTCGAGAATGATGCTGTTGAAGCGCAGCATATCCTCGCGGGAGACAAACTCCATCTGCAGATCGTACTCAAGCGTGTATACAAACCAGCGATCCTCTACAGGGCGCACCTCGTAGGTCGGGGTGGGCTCGGGGATGGGACCCCACTCGAGCAGGTATTCATAGACAGAGATCTTCGGCAGAAGCTGCAGCTTGACAACCATATCCTCGCTGTTCAGCAGCGCGACGAGCTGCGCGGCGTGCTTGATGTCGTCCTGTCCATAACGCATGGCGAGTTCGGGGAGGAACTGCGCTTCGTAGGCGTCGTACTGGAGCGTATAGCCGGAGGTGATGCCCTTGAGCAGGATCTGCATGCCGAGATCGCTGAGCTCAGGATTGTCATAGCGCGGGATGTTGCTCCAGGCATTGTAGATGCGCTGCGTGATGTCGGGATCATCCGAGTAGCCGAGGAAGTTGCGGCCCTTGCCGGACAGCTCCACGGCGAGCGCGAGCAGGTTCGTTGCATCTTCCGCAGTCACGGCTTCGCTCTCTGCGAGCGCGGCGGCCTCAGCGGCGGTCAGCAGACCGCAGTCCAGCGCGCAGGCATACAGCGCGGCGTCGCCTTCCACAGCGGGCGCACCATAGGCATCCAGGCGCGCAGCGGCCTTTTCTGCGGAATAGGTGCGATAGAGCTCGGTCATCTCCGCGGCAGCGATGGCGGCGGTCAGCAGATCCTCCGCGCCGGCGGCGGCGGTGTTCTCAAGGACGGGTTCTACGCCGAGCTTCTCAAGCGCGGCATTCAGCGCTGCGCCGGTGACTTCAGCGCCGTCAAACGCGATGTCATAGCGGTAGGCGAGATACTTGGCGTTGATCTCCGCGCTGTCGCGGCGCGCAGTGCTTTCGGCGGGCACGACAACAGGCGCAGGGGCGGGCGCTGCGGGCTCTTCCACGGGCGCGGCAGGCTCCTGTACGGGGGCTGCGGGTTCCTCTGCGGGTACGGCGGCAGCGGGTGCAGCGCAGGCTGCGAGGGACAGCAGCATCAGCAGCGACAAAAGGACGGACAAAACTCGTTTCATGTTGTGAATTCCTTTCTGTCAGGGATTTGGTACTTGGGTTAGGTCGCAGATCCGATTTCTATAATATACACATTAGCACATATGCTCATATGCGTCAATGCCCGGAAAGTGATGGTGGATGCGCATTGGCGGGGGATACGCCGCGCCGGAGCGAACGGTTGACCGAAACCGCCGCGGTTTCGGCGGCTCGCTGTGGGTCGAACAACCGAAACATGCAGCGTGGCGGCGTTTCTTTCTGTTTTCTGTATGTGCATGCGCTTGACAAAGAAAGAAAAGTTGTATTAGACTATCGAACGTACGATTTCGTACTGGGAGGAAGGAAGATGGAGCATCTCAGCTTTGATAGGCTGCATCGGATCAACGGGATTTTTGCGGAGATGGATGCGCTCTACCATCAGGCGGCGCTTCGGCTCGGGCTGTCGGACAGCGCGCTGCGCGTGCTGTATGCGCTCTATGATGGCGGCGGAAGCTGCGCGCTTACGGCGGTCTGCCGGCAGTCCGGGCTCAGCAAGCAGACGGTCAACTCCGCCCTGCGCAAGCTCGAGCGCGAGGGGACGATCTATCTGGAACGCGCCGGCGGGCGGGAGAAGCGCGCCTGTCTGACGGCGGCGGGCGAGGCGCTCGCGCAGAGAACCGTCGCGCGGCTGTATGCGGCGGAGAGCGCGGCCTTCTCGGACTGGCCGGAGGAAGAGATTTGCGCGCACATTCGCTATTTGGAAAGCTATCTCGATGCGTTCCGGACACAGGTTGCGCGCCTGCAGCCGGGGGAGGACGAAGGACAATGAAAACTGCTCGGATTCAGCTATGATAGTATTCGCAAGCCTTTACGATAAATTCCTCTCGCTGTTTCGGCGTGTAGTCACGCGGGATATACTGATCCAGTTTGTCACCTTTAATCGTAATGCTATTTTGCTGCGGCTTTTCTTCCTGCATCACGAGTTCCATGCCGTTTCTATCAAGAATTCCTTTCTGCGCTGCCGCTTTCATGCGCTGCGCCTGCGACAAAGAGGGCGTGCATTCCTCGGCTTGTATCACGTCAAACAGGTCGGTTTGCAGTTCTTTTGAGAGGT
>OLGB01003499.1_pt1 | contig 14679 bp, 10 predicted proteins | sample 1605691 | NCBI WGS metagenome assembly OLGB01 (sample SAMEA3888925, study PRJEB22519) | human gut metagenome | biome: human gut; feature: human-associated habitat; material: faeces | place: Denmark | collected 2010 | reverse complement strand
ACTCGTTGAAGCATCTTAATCCAAGTGATGGAAATTTTAGAGAACATTTTAAAACAAAAGTCAACGAAGTAAGCAAGTTAATTCCTCAAAAGAATCGGGCAGATATTGTAAATTATATATCTGCTCGGAAATCTGCTATTTCTATTCTAAATTTTATATTAAAAAAACAAATGGAAATACAGAATTTGCAGGTCGTTGGGAAGAGGAAGAATAATGAGCGTTTAATTCATGATTTACTTTTTAAACAACATACTGACAACACTCTTGATAGTAACTTGTGGATACTAAATGAAGATTTTATTCATTATAAGGGTATTTCTGAATGCGAATTACGAAACGCAAAGATTAATGGAGAACTATTTTTGAGAGAAGATTTGACAGAAGAAGAAGTTAATAAATTGAAAGCATACAATCGGGATCAGTTAGGTAAACGTACAGATGTTTTGTTATTTCCCGAAGAACATAAATGTATTATAGTTGAATTGAAAAGCACAGATGCAGATGTTGGAAAATACTTAAATCAAGTGATAGACTATGCAGGCTTGATTAGGCAATATGCAAAAGATAAATTTGAGATAACAAACTTCTATGCTTACCTAATTGGTGAGAGTTTCGATTTTGATGCTATTATTAACGCAAATCCTAATTTTATAGAACCTCCATATTCTGACTATGTTTATATTCCAGACCAGAAAATTAATGGTGGTAAGAAACGTGAGAAAGGAACTATGTATTTTGAAGTGCTAAAGTACTCAACTCTATTGCAAAAGGCCGCACTTCGTAATAGTGTCTTTTTCAATAAGCTGTTTTGACAGAATGCTGTCTTTTATTTCAATGGTAAGTAACTTAAGACCTCTCATTAAGAAGACAGACTTCCTAAATTGTGTAAACAAGCCCTCTTAAGAAATAACCGCTACATTCCAAGGCATAAGAAAACTTTCAAAAGCCCTTAAATTCTAAATGAAAATAGCCGCCATACTTCAATAAATGAAGTTAGGGTGGCTATTAGATATATGTCAATAAGGGAAAAAGATATATTCGGGATGTGTCTTCTTTTTCTCAATCAATATGACTTCTGGTTCCTTAAGAGTGAATATCCAAAACGTATATTCATTTGCTGGTAAAATACATCGGTCATTTAAGCTTTCATATTTATCTATTTCCCAGTTATATTTTTTTAGCAATCCTTCAGGAATGACGACCGTGTGTGACGACTTGTTACAAACGATAATAACGTTTTTGTGCACTCTGATAAACAACTCATCTCCGGAATCCTTGAATAGACATTCCTCATGGTAGGGTATAATTTCTGTATGAATTAGCCTGCATACTAATTTATCCACATTTGTATAAGGGTTTCTATCATAAATAGGACAGTTCTCTTTACTATTGCTCTCTATTCTTAGCCTCTTGGCATTGATGATACCTGCCTTTAAACGTTTTTCAATTAATGGAAATGTTGATTGGGAGGTTTTGGTCTCATTCCAGTATTTTTTCAATCTTGCATAACCATTAATGCACTTTTCTCCATGACAGGCATTTTCTTTGGATTTTTCCGTCATGCAGTTATAATTGACCTTTTTACCATCTATCCGTTCACCACATTCGGTAGCGTGGAACGGGTGATATAAGTACTCAAAATGCAGAAGCAGATAATATTCAAAACTACGGCTGGAAAATGCAATATTCACTTTCTTGTCGTCAATAAGTTTTTCTGCTTCTTCAAAAGCGTCCTTTCTTGCCGGATGTTCATCTTTATCAAAGACAGCCCATGCCTCATCAACGCCTTCATTGAGCTTCTTACGTGAAAGACGAATCCAGCTGAGAGGAGGTTGTCCCTGTACTTCTGGTTGCAGTTTGTCTTTTTTCCCCTTAACTCTTTTCTTTTTGTTCTTGTATAAACCTCGGTCTGCCATTGACGGCTTTTCCTCTGGTATGTCAGGTTGAGGGATAGTCTTGACATCCCATTCTTCCTCACCACCATTTTCATCAAGTAGTTTGTCGCATAGGGATGTAAAAAAAAGGGGTTCGGTCTTTTCTCCCTCACAGATAATACGAATTACGTATTTGCTATGTCTGCTGTCTTCACTTTGACGTGCCATCTGTCATAAATAATTTTTCTAACGATCTTAATGTCGGAACAGCTCCGAACTTGTTGTTCATATACCATTTTGCGAAAGGAGTGTCTTCTCTTACATCTCCAAAGTCCGATAGGGAGAATAATTCAGAGGAACCGAACTCGTTTTTTTCTACGAACCATATTTGGTCCCGGCGAATATTCTCTTGATCCAGCAGGTTCACGTCATGTGTAGTGAATATCAATTGGGCATTCTTTTTGTTTATGCGTGTGTTCTTGAATATATCTACAATCAACCGGGTAATATATGTATGAAGCCCAGAGTCTATTTCATCCACCAGTAAAGGGCTTCCGCTTTTAAGCGATTGCAGGATATAGCAGCCAAGCAGAAAAAGTGCCCGGGTACCAAAGGATTCTTCCGTGAACGGCAAATCTGTTTTTCCAACGAACTGTCCATTATTATACCGACGATGTAGACTTTTAACTTCATAAGACTTGTCAGAGTGCCGTTTTTCCAGTTCGAAATCTTTCACTCCAGTATCAGCGAAGGCCAGCAACTCACCTAATTTCTTTTTATCTTCAGGATGTTGAGCAATCCATTCCATCATATCATTATAAAGACCTAATTTAATATCTTCATGGTATCCATTGGAAACGACTAAATCCGCCAGATATTTGGCAGCTTCAGTGATATTTTCTCCTGGAGTGTCTATAATGAACTTGGACAATATTAACTGGTTTGGGAAGACAGTGAAAGGTTTGATACCAGTCACTTTGGAACCGAATCTGACAGTATGTGTCAATGCTTTAGAACCGGATCGTACTCTTTCAAACAAAGAAGCAGTTTTTCCGTTTGGAAAATAACTGAGGCTTTCAGACAACACCTCCCTGCGGCCGAATTTTAATTGATAATTATAACGCAAATTATTCGTTATAAACTCAATGAAGAATTCAATGGGAGCATTCGTTGTTTCATCGTCAAACTTGAAAGGATCATATAGAGGGATATTTTCTCCCATACGGTTATCCAAATTCTGCACCCAACGTTTTAGCCCGTATAAGAATCTCATGACATTCGTTTTTCCAGATGCATTGGGTCCATAAATTACAGATGAACATAGACCTTTAATGCTTTTTCTTCCAATTTTTTCTGTAAGAATACTATAATCCAAACCGTGTTGTTTTGGTGCCGGAGTCATAGAAAACTGAACCTTTTTCAAAAAAGATTTATAATTTTCAACAGAAAAATCAAGTAACATGGTAACACCCCCTTATATAAATAAAGTGTACTATCATATTAGCACGACGTAAGTAATTCAGTCAAACTATTTTTTTGCATTTTGCGAATATATCGCAAAATGATTCACGAAATTATTCTTTCTATATAATTATGCTCAATGTTTTTGAATATAATTCACAAATTCAATTTAACATAAATTTTATTTATATATCCACCTCTTATCTGATAGTAAATAAAATAATCGTCCAAAGCCTTTCATCTTTTCTTTAATATTTTTTTTGCATTCTTGAAAGTTTCATGATAAATTATATCAGAGAAATATCATTCAAGTTTCCATGGACAGGAAGGGAAGTTATCATGAGTAAAACGCAGCGTGTTAAAGAAATTATTATTCGTTTTTTAAATGACGAAAAAATTCACAGTGTCAAAGAAATCAAAGCTTTTATCGCAACCCAAACAGAAGAAATCGTCTCTGAAGGAGTCACGGCCGGATGTCTTAAAACCATGACCACCAGCAAAGTAATCGAAAATGTTGACAGAGGAATGTATCGGTTAATAACAGTCAAGGAAAAAACTGTAGATAAAGATACTTGCCCTAAAACACCGGGTGCCAAAACTTATGATGAGCTTCTAAACTTGACACAGAAATATAAGGAAGATGCCCTCAGAATCATCAATGGCATTGATATTACAGTGGAAAATAAAGATTTAATCTTCTCAGCAATGAACTTAAGAAAAAAAATCGATTCATTTTGTGAAGAAATTAAAGAGTACAAACTCTAATTTCTAGAAAAATACGATCAGAAAGGAATGACTGCAAATGCCTCGAATAGCTTTTTTAATAGGAAATGGTTTCGACCTTAACATTGGTCTGGCAACCAGGTATGATCAATTCTGCAAACATTATCTTAAAGAACATTCAGAAGACTTTTTAGCGAAGTCAATGAAAACCGATATGAAATTATGGTCAGACCTAGAGTTGGCCTTAGGCAAGGTTACCGAACAAGTACAGGCCGGTTATGAAAATTGTTTTGGCGAGAGTAAAGATCTATTGGAGCTTTCACTGGCCGATTATTTAGAGAATGAGCAGGGAAAAGTGATTATTACAGAGGATCAGTATACGGAGATTGCTACAGCTATGGCAAAGTCTTTTACAAGCTTTTATCAGGATCTTCCTATTGAACACAAACAACAGATTGAAGAAATTCTTCGAGGAAACAAGGGAGACCTTTTATACTCTGTGATATCTTTTAATTACACTGATATTTTAGATAAATGTGTAGAAATAACCAGAAAAATGACCGGTAATAACTTAGGCACATATAATTCTATTAATGGATATCATTATTCAAAAATATTAAGCAGCGTAATACACATTCACGGAACCCTAGATGACGAAATGATTTTAGGGGTAAATGATGTCGGGCAGATTGCTAACAAAAAATTTGCAGAAAACTCCTTATATAAACAATGTTTGGTCAAGGAAGAAGCAAATAAACGGTTCGCACAGAATAAAATTCAACGTGTAAAAGATATTATAGATCAGAGCGGTATTATCTGCGTGTTCGGAATGTCCATCGGAGAGACCGATAAATTATGGTGGCAATATATTGGGAAATGGTTACAGACATCTAAGGATCATCGCCTTATTATTTTCATAAAGCATAAATCTTCCGGGAAAAGAATTACCACCAGAGAACGTTTTCTCATAGAAGATAATATCTTAGAGAAATTTAGAGAACGCGCTGGTATTAAAGATGAATGGGAAAAAATAAAAAGTAAAATATACATTGACCGCAACGGTAATATATTCAACTTGCCTATTGCCTTAACGAGTAATGAATAGATTGATTTTATAAAGCCCAAAGATGCTCCGTGAGGGGTGGAGAAAACTCTGTAAATACTTAGATCTTCTATGATAATGAATGGCGGAAGGCTTGTGAATAAGCCTTCCGCCTTGCTTTTATATATAACAACGAAATACTTGTATGTCAAGAACACAGGTCTGGTTCCCTGCGTTTCATGGAGTTAGGGTATTTGGGGGACCATTTTCATTGACCCTTGTTTATGATACACTAAAATTACCAGAAAAAAGCGTCAGAATTCCCTGAAATCAGCAAGGGATTTTCCTCAAAAAAGGCAGGACATATTGTATCCCCTTTACAATACAGATATCCTTTGGGTAGAGACCAATCTATTCAAAGGAGGAAAGGAAGATGTACACTATGTCCCAGATCAATCATATCAAAGATTTAAGTAATTGTGGATACCGAATCAGTGAAATTTCAAAGACCTAAATTTTTTATTTAAATTCCACCGCCCTTCTCTGCGACAGTATAATTCCTCATTCTGTCTTACCATGCACGTTGCAATCTCAATTCCCCATTTTCTTCTACAGCTACATACAAGGCCTGTTCCACGAATTCATCGTCCATGTATTGTCCTAATGCATCCCTGACCTCATCAGTCACATTGTACAGGTATACATAGCCATCCTCACGGATACAATCCAGTACGGCATTCCAATAATCTGTATTGTCCGCCCCCCAGGTAGCCACATTAGAAGTCAGATATCTCTTATCGATACGCCTGTCATCTAAATAATATGTCAGTATATAGGTATACACATCATTATGTGAGCTGATCAAAAATACTTCCGCATCAGCCGGAGTCAATCTTTGGATCTCATACGCCTGTTCCTTATAATCTCCATCCTTTTCACAGAACATCTGCGGCATCAGTTGTGACACCCCTCCTGTTCCAGCCATCAGCAGACCTATCCCCAGCATTCCCAACGCTACCGGATAAGTACAAACATCTACCTTTTTCCGGGCCAGCAGCCGTACCAGCAAGAGAAAAAGAATGACATATTCACTCAGGATATAAGTGCTCATATACCTCTCATAGCTGGCAAGCACACTCATCTCTCCCTCGCTATAGCAAAACATGTACAGCACAAGCATGGTAAATGCGTATCCGGCACTTCCCACTGCAAATAAAACTGCATATTGCAGTATTTCTCCCCTGTGAACAACTGTCCGAAACAGATATGCCAGCACCGCCAAAATGCAAAATGCCAACAGTACGGCGGAAACATATGTCATGGAGAATATCCCCGTGCCGAGATTCGTTGTAAACAGTGCCCGAATAAACTTCACATAAGTGAGATGCTGTATATAATCTCCACCGCCTGCCAGAATCCGGATGATTGTCCCTACATTGATTCTTTCAAAAGAAAATTGTCCCGTTAATCCCAAATTCGTAATGTAATGGTTCCATATAGAATAGCTGATGGCCGGAGTAATCAGTATTGCCAGAGACCGCGCCACCAGTATCATCCAGCGGCCAGACTTTTTCTCCTGCGATCCCTTGTCTTCCGAAGACAGTTCCAGAACTTCCAACATCGTGTAGAAGAACCAGACCAGCATTACAAATGCCAATCCCATCTGTTTCGTAATGATCAGGCTAAATTGCCCTAATAGCAGCATCACAAACCCAAATCCGGCTCTGCGCAGTTCTCTGTCCGAAACCATCAGAATCAAAGATACATAGAACAACGGCAAAAACAGATCCAGATATATTGTCATGGGTTGTACATGGTTAAAATTAAAGATAAACAGCAAAAATGCCGCTACAATTGCCAGTTTACTTATAAACCTTTGCAATCTGTCGGTCTTTTTCTCACCGTTTAATTGCTCCAATGCAAGCGGCAGCACCATGGAAAACCCCAAAATATGCAATGCCATCGTCGCACCACCTGCTGAATATCCACCGGAAAACCTACACCACAGCATCTCAAAAATGACTGCAAACGGAGGGTAATCCTTGTGTACCAGTAAATTTGACTGCGGCTCCGAGTAAAATCTATCAAGCCGAAACATCTCTTTGACCATTTTACCCCAATGAGAATACTCATCCCACTCCGAAAGCCAACGTCCATAATCCATCACAAGGAAAAACAAGCAAATGGCCAGAAATACAAAAAAACCTTCCGAAAAACACCGTGAAATAAAATCACGATCTTTTCTTTTTAAAATCAATAAAATCACCGCACTGACAGCTACTGCTATGCACACATATATTCCTATATTGAATGTATGAAACAGCAATTGGCTGAAATAAGCCAACAGCACCGTGCCAGTCAACGTTGCAGGCAAAGATATTCCGAAGGACTTCTTATTCCAGAATACTACCCAACAGTTTGTCAGTGCCAATATTACAAAAGGTATCATAATCCCTCCCAAAAAAATCCAGGCTTTCCATGTCAATTTATTTTCTCACCATAACCATATAATCGCCAAAAGTATAGGTGTCAAAATCATCCGCACTTATGCCGTCTTCCATCAGTGACAACGTATACACCTGCGCATAACCATAACATGTCACCACTTTCACATTTTCCCAGGAACAATCTCCCTGTAAGGAATCTACCAACTGCATTGTATTCTTCCATTCTCCGTTAATATTGGAAAATACCTGCGTTCTGTCATGAACCTCCAGCCAACATTCCGTTGCCATATCCAGTTCTTCATCTCCAAACGCTGAGACGATTCTATCTGCTGAAGTTGTATTATCCAGAATGCAACTAAAATACTCTGCCACCCATTCTCCTGTCTTCGCATAATCTCTTGCAGCCCTGACAGATCCGGGCACTGTATTTGCCAGTAAAAGCAACAGCACAACCACATAAATTTTACTTCGGAAACGATCCTTTTCAAAAATGCGATATCCTAACAACACAAATAGAAAGGCATAGGCTATCACATACGGGAACAAATACCGCTCCCACATTCCACTTCTGGCATGCGCCACCAGCTGCACACACATAGCTCCAAACATTAATACACATAAACTCAGATATTTACGAATATTATATCTCTCAATCAGTTGATAACACAGAAGCACCATGAACAGCAAAAGTCCTGCAATAATCGTGTTCCACTTCATATTCTGCAGTAAACTGGTACGAATTCCCTGAAAATACTGTCCCAATCCGGTATCTTTATGGAAACCGGCATAACTTACATGGTCCACACCTACCCTGAACAGGATCATGTAGACATTCACAAGCATTGCCAGAAGAATCAGTACATACGTAATGCTATTTTCTTTCAGCAGCCTCCAGAATCTTCCCTTTCTGCGGGTTCCCTCCCAGCTTGCATCACATCCATCCCAATATTCCAACCATAACTTCAAGGCAGGAAATACCGGCATGAACAAAGTAAAGCTTTCCTTTTCCAATCCGGCCAATACCACCAGAATTATAATCGGAATGTTATAAGCGGCTTTCTTATATGCCTTCCGATTATACTGTGCTGCAATCAGGCAGAGTGCTCCAGCACACAGTAACAGACCGGTATTTTCCTGGTTGGCACTGCGATACCAAGGGGTAAACTGCACTCCCAGCATAATCACCATTGCAAAAAGTGTGCTTATCGATCTGCCATATTTCAGAAATCTGGCTGTCATATATAATAACGCAAAAGCCAATATTCCCTTGATTGCTGTCCAGATATTCCACGCTGTCAGATTGCTGCCAAACAAATATCCGGCAGTTACTCTTTCCACCCAATAAAAAGGCCGGAATCTCCACGTCAGATCGTTGTGGATCCATGTTCTCATTGTCGTGAACAACGGTTGTCCCTGCTTCGCAGACTGCTCGATCCGAATCAATTCATGATCATCTAAAAAGTGATACCCGGACCATATTGTCCGGGCAACACCAAGGATTCCCACTATGATCAGCGTTCCCAAAGCCACTGCGATCACAGCATCCTGCCATACCACTTTCTTTTCTCTTGCTACTGTTTTCCCTCTGTTCATCTCTACCGCCTTTAGTAATCCGGTGTTCCCTACTCTACGATAATACCGCCCAGAATAGCAATATCCTGTCGCTTCAGCAATGCCAGTTCATTTGCAATCTCATTGTACAAAGTGGATCCTGCCTTTTCTACCAACACCACTCCTGTCATAGTATCGACCTTCTCCATGGACTCTGCATTATAGAGGACATTATCCAAAACCGTAACATTAATGCCTTCCTTCTCCAATGCTGTCTTAAGGTTTTCACATACACTGCCGGCACCGGCCTCCAGATTACATCCCATCAGGCAGATAGTATTCAGCTTATTTTTCACTGCTGCAATCTTCACTGCTGCAAATGCCAGTTCCATAGACTGTTTGGCATCAAATTTCCGCTTACCGTAGTGGCGAAGATCATCTACCCACTTATCCAGAATAAACTTCTTCTTAGAATCCTTTACCACCACACCAATCTGGGGAATGTGATATAAGTTCTGCAATTCATCGGATACACGAATCTTACTGTTGAAAATATATAGCAGGAACAGAATTCCCGCATAAACAAAGGCAAATAATACTGCCCCTAAGAGAACATACTTCTTGCCCACGGAAGGGCTTTCCAGTACCGGCTCCTCCTCTGTTGCTGCATCCTTGTGATCCATCTCAGCCTCTTTGGCCTTTTCCTCCCAGGTCAGCAGATCATAATACTTCTGCTGGTCTTCAGTAAATCCTGCCTTTGCAGAGGCAATCCCTGCTTTGAGATTAATAAGCTGATTGCCATAATCTATCTGCCGCACCATCGTATCGGTACTAATGATTTTACCGGAAGTCTCGGACAATAATATCAACTCATGACTGCCTAATTTCTCCGCAAGGTTTTTCTGTTGCTCTTCCATGTAGCTGTTAACAGCCTCTGCCAGTTGCTCACAGGTCTTTTCATCCTTCTGCATCACTGTTACTTTCAGGCTGTCACTTCCAATGCTGATATTCTGTGCACCATTTCCAACGAATATTGCCGGATCCGTACTAACAGAGATCAGCTCTGCAGCATATTCTGCTGGAATTCCCGCCTGTTGTTCCACCCAGTCGTATACGCCTACACCACCAACTATATTCTTATATACTGTTCCCAGACGTTGTGCCAAGCTCCCGTCCTCTGCCTGAATTCTGTATACCAGCTCTGTCCGTGCAATATTCAGCGGATCCAGATGCATGTAGATGGATTCTCGATAATATGTATCCTTATATAAGTATTCCCGTTCATCATCAACCGTAGCTGCAACCGAAATCTTCTCGCTGTCACTCAAACTATCCTCCAGCTGTGCCAGCTGCTCTTCTACTGACATTTCATCCAGCTCCGGTTCTTCTTCTGCCTCCTGCTCGCTCTGTACATTCCGATAAGACTTCACATAACTGAATCCTCCCATCAGAATTGCACCTATTATGAGTGCGACCAGCAAGCCTCTCCAGTGAGATAGAATATCGGCTATCATATCCAGTAAATCGATTTTCCGTTCTTCCATGATCTTTTTAACCTTTCTGTTGTTTGTAATTTTGAATATTAAAGACTATTGTGATTAACGGCATTATTATATCATGGAGCCTGGATTTCCTCAACCGGATATTCACTCCCATTCATCGTCCCAATCCGGATACTGTTCAACACTATATTGTCGGCAACCCCTACCTAGATTTCTTCCACAGCATCCATGCTATCGCTCCGGCAATCACTCCACCGCCCAGAACAATCACGATGATGATCCAGCCTGTATTTTCTTCTCCGGCTTCTTCCTTTTCTTCCGTCTGTCCGGGCTCCTTCGGATCACTTGCCACGCTCTCCGGAACTTCTGTCGGCTGAAGTTCTACTGTCTGGTCCGGTGTTTCAGATGTGGTTTGTGATGCATCTGCATCCGACGTTACGACTAAGGCCGGTGTCTTTGGCTGCGGAGCAGCTGTGGGAACCGGAGTAGTCACTACTGCCTCCATCGGTTTTTCCGGCGAAGAGGAACCTGTTGTTCCAGTCGGCTCCTTTGTTGATGTTGACGCTAATGAAGATGATGTTGTCGCCGGCTGTTGCGTCGGTGTCGGAACAACAGCCGGAGTGGGCAGCGTCGGAGTAGCTGTCGCAGCCGGGGTAGCCGTAGGGCTGGGCGACGCTGTCGGTGTTGTCTTGCTTATTACAGTAAAATCTGTTTCTGCAGTGCCGGTGGCCGATACTATTCCTATAGTGTGTGTTCCAGGCGTTAATGTTTTGAGGAATTGCGGCGTCAGGCTGATGATCGTGCTTCCTTCTTTCACTGTATAGTCCGTATCCCGGGTTAACTCTTTCCCATCCAATTCCACACGCACAAAATCCACAAGAGCTGCATTGGAGCGAAATACTGCAGATTCATTCGCCGTCACATCAATTCTGGCATCTTTTCCGTCGATTATACTTGGTGCCATTTTCTGGATGACAGTTCCTGTCTGCAATTTCTCTTCGCAGTCCTTACAATATAAATCCCCGGTGTACCCCGTCTCTGTGCTAGTCGCTTCTTTTACACCACGTAATTCGGTATTCTTATGATTTTCCGGATTGTATTCACCATATTCCTGATGACATACAGTGCAAATTGCTTTTGCAGAACATGTGGCTTCTCCTCCCGTATGTACATGTTCTCCCGATATTCCGGTAATACGAAATGTTAATTCATGATTCTCAATTTCCGTGACGGAAATGCTTATCTGGCCCGTAATCCATATTTCTTTATCGACTGTTACTGCTGCATCCGATTTCGTGTCATAGGTTCCTCCCAGCACTTCATAATTCCACTTTGGTCCTGAATAATTCATGTTGCTGGGGAATCTCGTACCAGTATCTACAAGATAGCACACCAGACCTGATTGCAAATTTATACCATAGGCCTGCGAGCCATCCGCTTTATACAGTTTTTTGGTCTGTGAATCATATGGATTCCCATTTCCCGTAAAATCTCTGTACTCCAGATAAAGTGTCTTGTTCTTCTCCGGAATGTCCATTTTATAACCAACAATTGCCGAATTATCCCTGCTTCCCAAAGCCGTCAGCGTATACTCTCCATCGGCTCGAAGTGTGGGTATATTTTCATCTCCTAACCAGCCAAGAGCTTCCTGTTCCTTCACAGATATAAGCTGTGGCACCGGAGATAACGGTTTTCCCATAACCGACATAAAATATACCGGTGACTGACTTTTCGAATTATATAAATCCCCTAATCCAAAAATATGAGCTGTCTCATGCACCACTTTTCCCAACGATACAATAACATTTCCATTGGCATCCTTATAAAGATAACCACTGGAATCTCCGGGAGCCTTCTCATAGCCATTCGTCAACTGTGCGTATTCCCCACTATTCAGCGTCCTCGCACCTGTATTTATAGTTACTAAACCGGTATAGTCCTGATAGTCCCATAATGGATCACCCCACTGTACGGAAATATTCGTCTGCGTTGTGTTCTTATATATGATCGTTATCGCATCAATGATTCCATCACCATTTTTGTCAAGATCTTCATAGCTATATTGTGTTGTTCCATCATAATCGGATATGGGATTACCTGCGTCTATGGCAGCCATAACTGCATTCGACCAATCTTCCTTCAGATCATACATGCGACTATATTTCTCACTTTTATCCGGATATCCTTCCTGATTGGCCTCACTATACTCCGCATAATACCCTCGTGAGTGGGACAGCGTTAAAGAATTTCCTCCATCGAAGAGATACACACTGTTCATTCTCAATTTGCCGGAGGATACTGTCTGAAAATAGTCTGCTACATTGTAGTATGCTGTATTGTAGGAATTGTCGGTAATTTTGCGAACGCTCGTCCCATCATATTCCTTATTGATAAATTCATCTTCTCCTGCAAATCTGACAAACACAATTAAGTTCGTAAAGTTGCTTTCTTCCGGCACTGCTTCAGCCGCCCGGCATATAAGAGTGTCATTTAGAAAAATTCCAACTATAAAAATAAGCATTGCCAAATAGTAATTTATTCTTTTCATTCTTTTCTTGTATAATAATCAGGAAGTTAATTATCACATATTTCCTTTCTTTGTTTCTTGTATAATAAAAATACCAATTATTGCAGAGGGCAGTCCTCAAAGTTGCAGAGGGAATTTCCCTATTATTGCAGAACCCTGTTTGGTATTTTCCTAAGTCCACAGTTCCTGTGGATTTAGGAAAATATCAAACATACATTGCAGACATACCGGTCTTTATGTATCCTTGAAATGTCGTTGCGGACAACATTCAAGGAGATAAGGAGTATGCTTGCAATGAACAAGATCCATTCTATCAGACAGCTCTATTACGAGCAAGGGAAAACTATCCCTGAAATCATTACTGAAACCGGTCATGACCGTAAGACCATTACGAAATATCTTGACATGACCGATTTTAATGCCCCGGAACCAGTGACTGGATATATAAGCCAGTCAAACTCTCTCCAGGTCAGATTTCTGACTTCGGACTGTTTCCTTGGCCACTGGTATCCTCCATGTACAGTCAGCTTTTTATAGATCAGTACAAAACCGTCAGCATCACGGAACAGGGCTTTGATCCGGTCTCTGCGCCTGCCGCAGAACAGAAACAGCGCACTGGATGCCGGATCCAGTTTCAACTGATCTTCCACCACGTCACAGAGGCCGTCAATGGATTTGCGCATATCGGTATAGCTGCAGACAATGTAGATTCGTTCCAGTCCGGAGATATCGCCTAACATACAACTGCCTTCAGGATCTGTAGGGTTCGGGACAGCAGTTCCGGATCCGTCTTATCAGAGACCCGGATCGTAGCAGAGCCAAGAATTATCTCTAAAGTATGGTAAGTATCAGGGAACGGATCGTTGTATTGCAGCGAAAAGTGTTCCGGTATGATATCAATGGGAACCACATCCTGTCTGGGACGGGGATTCTCAGAATGACCATAAGCTGGTTCCGGAATCTGAGCTGATTCCTTGCGAAGCTGTTTTATCCAGTAGTAAAAGGTGCTGACAGCGATGCCGTGCTCACGACACCAGTCGATATCTGTCATGCCGCTGGAGCGGCATTCATTGATAAGTTTCAGCTGTTCCTCTTTGGGAACACGGGAGTTACGTGTGTTTGCCATGATGCTGTCCTCCATAATTGTAGTTGTTGTAGTGAAATAATCCAACTATAATTAGGAATTTAGAGGTGGGTCTTGGCTAGCCGCGGGAATATTGGCGCTTACCTCTTAACTATTCCCTTAATCAGGAACAGTATTTGAAAACCTTTCTAACAGAGCCGGAGGTTCCGTTGGACAATAACGATACTGAGCGAAGTATCAAGAAATTTTGTGTGGGCAAACGCAGCTGGCACATCATAGAATCCAAAAACGGTGCAAAAGCAAGTGCAATGATGTTTTCCATTGCAGAAACGTAAACGTCAAATCCTGCGCCTTGGCTAATTGATCTTTTTGTGCCACACTCTAAATGACACGAAAAAACTATTAGTTTTTTAGAGGAGGCTAAAGCGCATGGATCAATTAACTCACACTGTCCGTAGGTCGAACTGG
>OLGB01003488.1_pt1 | contig 14701 bp, 19 predicted proteins | sample 1605691 | NCBI WGS metagenome assembly OLGB01 (sample SAMEA3888925, study PRJEB22519) | human gut metagenome | biome: human gut; feature: human-associated habitat; material: faeces | place: Denmark | collected 2010 | reverse complement strand
TTTTGAAACAGGCCGCCCCGCTTGCGGGAATCCCGCCAGTTTATTGCGCCGGGGCTGCGATGGCCGGGATCTGCTTTCCGGTATGGTCGATGGTATAGTCGCTGCCGTAGGTTCCAGGCAGGATGATCTGGGAGATCGGAACAAATGTGTAGCCCTCCTGGAGCAGCTTTTCAAGAATGCCGGGCAGGGCTTCCGGGGTGTGGAGGGCGGCGTTGTGAAAGAGCACGATGGATCCCGGCTGGACCTTGGAAGTGACCCGCTGCGTGATCTCCGACGCCGGAAGGTCCTTCCAGTCCAGGCTGTCCACATCCCACTGTATGGGCTCCATGCCGATGGAGCGGATCGCAGTGATCACGTTATTGTCATACTCTCCATAAGGCGGCCGGATCAGGGTGGGACGCACGCCGGTCACCGCCTCGATCTTGTCGTTGCAGGCCTCCACATCGGCAATGATCTCCTCTTTGGAGAGCTGCGACATATGGGCGTGATCGTTGGAGTGGTTCATCACCTCGTGCCCGGCATCATGGAGCGCCTTGACCGATTCGGGGTATTTATCCACCCACGAGCCTACCACAAAAAACGTTGCCTTGACGTTATACTTGCCCAGGATGTCGATAAGCTGCTGGGTATCCTCATTGCCCCAGGCTGCGTCAAAGGAGATGGAGAGCATCTTCTGATCCCGCTGGACGCAGTAGATGGGCAGTTGCCGGTCGGTGGCATAGGCGCTGACCGCCGCAGGATAATTGACCACATAGAACATGGCCGCCGCCGCCAGGGCGCAGGCCAGGGCGGTCAGGCGCTTTCGCTGGAGCAGAAACACTTTCATAGCTGGACCTCCTAAACTTCGTTTGCTCCATCTTATGAAAGACAAGGCCGGTTCAGAAGAATGCGGCGGCAGAAAGGCAGGACAGCGCCAGGGCCAGCAGAATGCTTCTTCCCGCATGTCTCATGATCGTTTCCCTCCTGTGCTCCGATTCCTTCCCTGTAACGGAAACAGGTCGGATATGCAAGTCCGCGGAACCCTCCGGGAGGGATTACCGGCTATGTACCCCCCAGCTCCACCGGCTCCAGCTTCATCACGGACACCTCGTAGGCCACCCGCTGCTGACTGACGCCGTCCTCCACCTTGGTGTAGGAGCGGCTCTGCAGCCGTCCGGCAAGGCGCACCCCGTCCCCCACCTCCAACCCGGCGCAGCGCTGGGCCAGCCCGCCCCAGGCGATGCAGGGCAGATAGTCCGCCCGGCCGTAGCGGCGGTTGACCGCCAGCATCAAATCGCAGATCTCCCGTCCCAGCGGGGTACGGCGGAAGACCGGCGGCTTGCACAGCGTCCCCGCCAGCACCAGATCGTTGGCCGGCTCCCCCCCGCCCTTCCGCAGGGAGCGGGCATACAGAGTGATGACCAGGCGGCTGCCCCGGCCGCTCTTGTTGTTGAAGGAGCGCACTTCCCCCTCCACCTCCAGCGGTGTGCCGGCCGCCACGGAACATTGCTCCAGCAGCGGCCGGGCCGCAATGACGTTTACCCGGTCCTCCGAGCCGGAGAGCCGCAGCACCGAAAGCGGAAAGGTCTCGTAAGCCACGCCGTGATTCTCATGGGAAAGGGTGGGCGCCGCCGCCGCCACGCCCCGCAGCAGCGCCCGGTTCTCATTCCAGCCAGTTTGCATATCCATCCACGCTCCTGTGCATTGCTTTTTTGTTCACTGTGGCATGTATATGCGGGCATGTCCGCGGCTATGCCGCGCTCCGGGCCCTCCCCGGCACAAAACCGCCCCCATCCCCGGCGTCTCACGCGGGTGACGGGGGCGGCGCCCGGTGCGTACGCTTACCGCTCGGTGACGGGCTTGGCCTTTTCCTTGGCGGTTTTGGGCCTGCCCTGGAGCTCCGGCACGGGGGGCGCTTCGTTCCGGGGCTTTTCATGGGTGCGCTCGGGACGCTTCATGCCTTGCTTTGCCATAGGGGTACCTCACACATCGTTATTGGGGAGCGACTGCTTCTTTGCATTGGGATTCTGGTTCTGGTTCTCCCGGGTCAGCGGGGTCTGCCCGTTGCACTTCTTTCTTCGTGCCGTCTTGTTGTCGGGCTGGCTGTCCTTTGGCATAGGGCGCTTCCTTTCTGTGCTGTGCTACGCCTGTTCCTGCCAGTTGGCGGGGTAGACGAAGTACAGGAATCGGGCATGGCCCGTGACGGAAAATTGGATGGAGCTGTCCTTGGGGATATAGATCACCTCGCCCGGACCGGCGCTGACGCGTTCTCCGCCGATGAGCACGTCCAGCCTTCCGCTGATCACGTAGTCCATCTCGTCGTAGCGCAGGGTCCAGGGGAACGTGGTATCGGTCATCTCCATGATGCCCGCCCCCAGGCGCGGGCTCTCCTGGAGGGAAAATAGATCCCGGGTATAGACCCGGTGGCGGGGGTCTCCCGTGTCCATGCGATGCTCCTCAGAGACCGGCAGGTCGGGTACCCGGACGGCACGCACGCCGTGGGCGCCCCCGCCCAGCTTTTCCAGCAGCACCTGGCGCACCAGCGCCTCCAATGCATTTTTATCCATTCCGTTCCTCCCGGCCGTCCTTGCCTGTGAGGAGCATGGCCACGATCACACCGCCGACGCCGCCCACCAGCTTGCCCACGATCATGGGAAAGATCATGGTGGAATCAAACCCGGCGGTAAAGCCCAAATGGTCTCCGAAGACAAAAGCCGCGGACACGGCGAAGGCCACATTGATGACCTTGCCCCGCTTGTCCATATCGGCCATCATACCGAACATGGGGATGTTGTTGGCCAGGGTCGCCACCATTCCGGCGGCCGCCACATCGTTCATACCCAGCAGCCGCCCCAGCTTGAGCAGAGGCTTCTGAAACACCTTGGTGATGACGAAGACCAGGGGAAACGCGCCCGCCAGCACCACTGCGATATCGCCCACGATGGCGACGCCCTCTTCGATGGGGTTCATGCCCGGGATAATGGTGAGGGGGGTGAGCTTCTGGATGATGGCGGCGGCCAGCCCGATGGTGATGATGATGACGATGATCTTGCCGAAAACCTGAAAGCCCTTGACCATTCCATTGGGGATCAGCCAGAGGCCCAGGGCGATGAGCGCCGCGAAGAGAACGATGGGGATCAGGTTGCGCAGCACCATCCCCACCGGGAAGCCCGCCACCAGGCCGCCCACAAAGCTGCCCACCGGGACGGCCACCACGCCCGCCAGCACGCCGGTAGCCAGATACCTGCGGTCCTCCGCGCGGATGATGCCCAGCCCCACGGGGATGGTGAACACGATGGTGGGCCCCAGCATAGAGCCTACGATCAGCCCGCCGAACTGTCCGGCTTGCTTGGTGAGGGCCAGCTCCTGGGCCAGGGGCGCGCCGCCCATGTCATTGGCCAGAATGGTTCCCGCGAACATGGCCGGATCCGCGCCCAAGAACTGATAAAACGGAACCACCACAGGGCTCAGCAGACGGGCCAGCACCGGGGCCAGGCAGATGATACCCACCATGGACAGGGCCAGGGAGCCCATGGCCAGGATGCCCTCCTCGAACTTCTCCCCCAGCCCGAAGCGGTTGCCGATGATACGGTCTATGGCGCCCAGGGCCATGAAGACCACCATCAGGTATACAATGATCTCATTGACGGACATTTACATGTCCCCTTTCTTATAGCTTGGCATAAAAGCGCTTCCCGAAGGCGCCGCTCAGACAGACCCGTTTTCTGCGGCAATCCCGGCGGCCCGGGCAAAAACCGGCGCGGCAGGGCGGGACCGTTTGCCGGACCGGCGGGCGCACGGACGGTTCCGTTCTGCCCTACGGCCCATCGATGATGCCCACAATGGCGGCGTCGATGGGGATATGCGCTCCCGCCGCCACCCGTGCCGCGCCCCCGGTGGCCACCAGGACCCGCTCCCCCTCTCCCGCGCCCACGCAGTCCGCGCATACCAGCAGCGCCCCGTCCACCGCTACGGTCAGCAGGGCCTGTCCCGTCAGGGCGGGGGATTTCTTGGTGGCCCATACCTTACCCGCCACTTGTCCTAATAACACCGATGCCCATCTCCCTCATCTGGCGCTCCATGCCCACGAATTTCTGGTAGATGCCCATAGGGGCGGTACGCTTGTACTGCCTGTACTCCATCGCTTCGGCCAGTACCGCCACCCGCTCCCCCCGCAGCAGCGCGCCCAGGACCTGCCGCGCCGGCTCGTCCAGCGGGATGCCCAGGGACAGAAGGGCCATGTCCTGGATGGGCAGGCTGGTGATGACCAACCGCTCCCCTCTCTGCTCCAGCGTCACGGCAGCCTCATCCCCCGGCCGCCCGGGGCGGCGGAAGCGGGAGCGGCCGGCACCGCGGCGGTCGGAACGCGTCTCACGGCAAAATCATCCCCCTGTCGCCCTTCTGGAAGCCGCAGGCGTTGGCCTCGTCGTAGTCGATATGCACCACCGTGGAAAACTTGGGGGACACCCGCACTTCCATCTGTTCGAAGACCAGAGGCCGGTTGGTGAAGCACCGGAACCGGACGTTCTGACCGTCCGCCACGCCGAGACGGCCGGCGTCCTCAGGCGTCATGTGGATATGGCGCTTGGCCACGATCAGGCCCCGCTCCAGGCGGATCACCCGCTCCCCATGGCGCACGGTGAGGCCCGGAGTACCCTGGATATCCCCGGAGAGACGCACCGGGGGCGTGATCCCCAGGGCCACCGCGTCGGTCAGGGAGATCTCCGCCTGACTCTCGCTCCGTTCCGGCCCGAGTATCACCACACGCTCCAGTTTTCCCTTGGGGCCCTCCAGGGTCAAGCGCTCGGCGCAGGCGTACTGCCCCGGCTGAGAGAGATCCTTGACCCGGTTGAGCTGATAGCCCGCGCCGAACAGGGCCTCCAGATCGCCCCGTGACAAGTGGATATGCCGTCCGCTGGCCTCGATCTCGATGGTCAGCCGGGATACGATCTCCTCCGCCAGGCGTTCGATCGCAAGTACATTGGTTGTCATGTTGGTCCACCGCCTTGTACGGCGCGGCGCCCCAGCGCGCCGCGCATCAGGATTGGCGCCGGTATTGCCCGGCCTTCCACTTGATCATCATGATCCACATCAGTGAGGACAGCCGGTTCAGGCCCAGGATCATGTCGCTGCGCGTCACGTTCCCATCCGGGTCCCGGAACGCGGCATAGGCGGCCAGCTCGGTCTGCCGCACCACGGTACGCAGTTTGTTGAGGGCCAAAAGGGCGGGCCCGTCGGTGTAGCGGATCATAAAATGGGGCTGGCCGAAGTGCTTTTCCGGGTAATGGGAATACTCCCGCAGCTGCTCCGGCGTATAGCCGCACAGCCGGATGCTCCCGACCGGCTCGTCCAGCACGTCGAAGCGGATATAGCGCCGTACGAACCCCAGTACCTCCTCCAGCTCCTCCGCCAGCGCGGGGCAGCCCTCCCCCGCGGCCGCCTGCTGGGCCAGGGTGATCTCCGCCTCCAACGCGTCGATCCAGCCCCGGAAGGCGATGCGGGGGTGGTCCTTAAAGACCAGGAGATTGCCCTTGAGATGGGTCATATGCTCCGGCTTTTCGGTCAGCGCCGCGCCGAACAGCGTCTGATATCGGGGCGCAGACGGGGCTTCCGCGCCGCCGGAGCCCGGCTTTGCTGCGCCCTCGGGCCTTCCCTGGGGGTAGACGACCTCCACCCGGTGCTCCCGCAGGTAGTCTTTCGCCCCGGGTGTGAGCACCTGGTCCCGATTGACCACCACCGGCCCGCGTGCGCCGTTGTCCGACATGCGGCGCACATCCTCTTCGGTCAGCAGGGCCATGGCTTACTGTCCGTCGGATTCGCCCTTGGTATGGGGCAGGATGTGATCCACCTCGGCATGGGGCCGCGGGATGACGTGCACGGAGATGAGCTCGCCCACCTTCTCAGCGGCTGCGGCGCCCGCGTCGGTGGCGGCCTTGACGGCCCCCACGTCGCCCCGTACCATAACGGTCACCAGGCCGCCGCCCACCTGTTCCTTTCCCACCAGCTGGACGTTGGCGGCCTTCACCATGGCGTCGGCGGCCTCGATGGCCCCCACCAGTCCCTTTGTCTCCACCATGCCCAGCGCATTCGTGTTTGCCATACGTTCGTTCCTCCTGTGATTCCTGTTTTTTTCATCCGCCGCTTCCTTGGGAAGGGCGGCGCTTTGGCTCTCCTTTTTGGCGCTCCGGGGCCGCGCCGTCTTTGGGCCTGCTGCGTCCGGACGGGCGGCGGCGTAGCTGCCGCTCCCCGCCCCCCGGCGCCTGCCCGGCGGAGCGGCGGTCTCGGGCGGGATATGTGGCGCGCCGCCCACCGTCCCGGCCGCCTCGCCGTTTCCGGCGAAGACGGTATGCTCCTGGTCGTCCTCCATCCCCTGGGGCGTTTCGGCCATCAGGGTGTTGGACAGGGCCTGTACCTGCTGAAGAATGGCCTCATGGGGGTTGAGCAGCACGCCGTCGGCGTTGACCTCGCTCATACGTTCAGCCTCCTCAGGATCTGCTGGACCAGCTCCTCCAGGCCGGGCATGGCCACAGCCTGTTCCGGCCGTCCCGGCTGGTACGGCGCGCGATCCTGCCGCAGATCTTCCAGCTCCCGCACGCCCCAGGCCACGCGCTTGATGTTGATCAGGTCCAGCGGCCCGATGTTGTTGGAGCTGGAGGAGCCGCCCACCGCGCCGCATCCCAGGGTCAGCGCCGGGAACAGGCAGGTGGTGGCGCCCACGCCGCCCAGGGACGCCGGGGTGTTCACCAGCACCCGGCTGGCGGGCACCTCCTGGGCAAAGCGCTTGACGGTGTCCTCGTCCTGGGCGTGGATGGCAAAGGTATGCCCCGCGCCCTCCCACTCCAGGATCTCCACGCAGCGGCGGAGCACCGCCTCTTCGTCGCTCTCCACGTAGTAGGCCAGGATCAGGCCCAGCTTCTCGTTGGAATAGGGATAGCCCCGGCCAACGCCCCGCTCCCGGGCCACCAGCACCCGCGCCGTGGGCGGCACCCGGTCCAGCCCCGCCAGCTTGGCCACCGTCTCCACCGATTTGCCTACGATGGCGGGGTTCATGGTGCCGTTGGAGCGCAGGATGAACCGGGAAAGCCGGCTGTGCTCCTCATCCGAGAGGAGATAGGCCCCCTGGGCCTTCAGCTCGGCGCTCACCGCCGCCTCCATCTCCCGGGTGACCACGATGGACTGCTCGCTGGCGCAGATGGTGCCGTTATCGAAGGTCTTGGAATCCAGGATGCGTTTGACGGCCAGCCTCACGTCGGCGCTGCGGTGAATATAGGCCGGTCCATTGCCCGCGCCCACGCCGATGGCTGGCGTCCCGGAGGAGTAGGCCGCCTTGACCATGGCTCCGCCTCCGGTGGCCAGGATCAGACGGGTCGCGTCGTGGCGCATCAGCGCCTGGGTCGCCTCCAGGGTAGGATTTGTGATGCAGGCGATGGCTCCCGCCGGCGCGCCGGCGCTCTCCGCCGCCCGGCGCACCACGTTCACCGCCTCCAGGATGCAGCCCGCCGCGCTGGGGTGCGGGGAAAAGAGGATCGGATTGCCCGCCTTCAAGCAGATCATGGCCTTATAAATGACGGTGGAGGTGGGATTGGTGGAGGGCACCAACCCCGCCACGATCCCTACCGGTACGCCGATGTCGATGGTGCGTTTCTCCCGGTCCTCGGCCAGGATGCCGTGGGTGCGCTCGTCCTTGATGGCGTCGTAGAGGGTAAGGGCGGCAAAGCGGTTTTTGATCTCCTTGTCCGCCGGGATACCGAAGCCGGTCTCCTCCACCGCCAGCTCCGCCAGTCTGCGGGCTTGCTCCGCCGCCGATGCGGAGATGGCCTTCGTTATTTTGTCCAGCTGTTCCTGGGTCATGCGTTCCAGGGCGCGCTGCGCCTGCCGGGCCTGTCCCAGCAGGTCCCGCACCTCCTGAATGGATTGCAGGTCCTTGTCCAAATCGTTCCCTCCTTGGGCTTGCAGAGACGGCTTGCCGCCTTTGCAGACATTTGCGGAATCGATGCCAGCCGCGGCGGCCCCCTCAAAGCGCGGAGGGGGGCGCACCGCAGGTGCACGTCCGGAGGGAAGCGCTCTCCCCCGGACGGCGCGTCGCGTTTGCGCCGAAAAGCGACGCGTCTAAACCTCACGCGGCCGGGCCGCCACGGCCTTGACCGCCTCGGCGAACGCAGCGGCGGCCGCGTTGCAGGCGGACTGGGTGCCGGTCAGCAGACCGCCGCCGAAGTTGGTCTCGCTGGGCGGCTCAAAAAGGGCTACCAGCTCCACGTCGGAAGCCTTGAGCGCTTCATCCAGGCCCACCACCGCCTCCAGCGGGGGCGCGATCAGGTAGGCCAGGGCCTCGCCCTCCTTTACCCCCGCCGTTTTGGACAAATAACTGCCTGTCCGGGAGACGGTATGGGCGAAGTAGACGATGGAGTCGTCCTCGTTGGCGGAGACAAAGCCCACGCCGCTCTCCATAAAGTCCACGCAGGATCTCAGCCCGCTCTGGACCTCCGCCGGGTTGGGCCCCGCCAGAATGCCGATGACCTCTCCCGCCAGCTTGGTGGAAGCATTGGCCGCTCCGGCATAGAGGGAGCGGCCGTAGACCACCTCCACAGCGGCGGCCTTGGTGGCCTCGTCCAGGGCGCAGTAGGTCACATCGTCGCTGTCGGCGGTAAGGATGCCGATGGAGCGGTATTCCTGGGGCAGGCCCAGCTTCTGGGCCAGCGTCTCGCTGACGTTTGCAATGGTATGGGTGGCCAATACCTTGGCCGGGATCCGGTCGCCTGTCATAACATCACCTCAAATCAATGCCGGAGGCTTTCTTCTCCAGCATCCTGTGAATCAATTCCGCAATGTGGGCCCCGGCCTCCACCGCGGTGGTGCCCTGCCGGTGGATGTTGGATACCACGGTGCGCTTGGACTCGGGTATGCCGATGTGGGGCTGATAGGTCACGTAGGCGGACATGGATTCCGCCGTCACCAGACCGGGCCGTTCTCCGACCAGCATGCACACCACCTCCGCCCCCGTCAGATCTCCGATGTGATCGCAGGCCCCCACCCGGCAGTACTTGACAAAGAGCACCGGCCCGGGCGGAATGCCATAGGCCTCCAGGCCCGCCCGGATGGCCTGCATGCAGTCGGCGGCGTTGGCCTCAATGGCGGCGGAGCTCAAACCGTCCCCCACCACCAGGGCCACCTTGGGGCTGCGTCCAAAGGTCTTTTGGATGATGGCCTGATTCTGCTCGTCGAACCGGCGGCCCCGGTCGGGGCGGGTCAGATATTCGTCCTTGTCGGCGCACAGCGTCTGGGTAAACACCCAGCCGTTTTGGTCCACAAAGGCCTCGTCCACGTGGGAAAACACGGAATCCTGCGCGGCCGCATGGTCTGCGCGCATGCGCAGCATGGTGATGGTCTTGTACCGGGCACCCGCCCGGCCTACCCCCAGGCGGGCGGGGGTCTTCCGCTTCAGGTCCAGAAACGCCGGGCCGTTGCGGGGGTCCTTGACCAGATACTGCCGCCGCAGATCGATCTCGGAGATGTCGTCCAGACAGCCGTCTCCGGCGGCGCTCTCCCGTTCCATGGGGTGGTAGTCCGCTCCCTTCACCTGGGGCGTGGGCGCCTGGCCCGCCAGCTCCACGATCATGCGCTCCACCAGGGCGCGTACCTCTTTTTCGTTCATATCGATTGCTCCTTCGCCTCGCAGAGTTCTGTCGTCCGCAGACGACGGAATAAAATCAGGATCCGCCCGTTCCGGGAGACATCGGGTTCCCCCGGGGCGGCACGGCCGCCCCGGCCCGCGTGATACAGGCGCCGCTGGCGCATGTCCGCACGCTGCGCCCTCGGAACGGACGCTTCCCATGAAATTTTTGCCGACCGCTTCGTGCAGCTTCCTCGAACCGGCGGCAAAGCCGCTTTTTCCACTGCCTCGCCTGCCCCTTCGGGGCAATTCGCCTTCCGTGCGCCGCAGAATATACCGCCCGGCCCGTACAGGGCGGCTTCGCCGCTTTTTTGCCCGCCCGGCCGGAGAGGCCCTCTCCCGCCGGCCGCGTCAGGCCAGTAAAATCGACGCATCCCCCGCCAGGGCCGTGAGCTTGTTGTCCTCCACAAAGCCCATCTGCTCCAGCCAGCGCTGGAAGGGCTTGATGGCGGTCAGCCCGAACATTTCCCGCAGGGCCGCCGTCTCATGGAACCCGGTGGTCTGGTAGTTGAGCATGACGTCGTCCCCGTGAGGGATGCCCATAAAATAGTTGCACCCGGCGGTGGTCAGCAGGACGGCCAGGTCCTCGATGTCGCTCTGATCGGCCTTCATGTGGTTGGTATAGCAGGCGTCGCACCCCATGGGGATGCCGGTGAGCTTGCCCATGAAGTGATCCTCCAGCCCCGCCCGGATGACCTGCTTGGAGTTGTAAAGATACTCCGGGCCGATAAAGCCCACCACCGTGTTGACCAAATAGGGCTGAAAGCGCTTGGCAAAACCGTAGCACCGGGCCTCCATAACCACCTGGTCGGCCCCATGGTGGGCCTCGGAGGAGAGCTCCGAGCCCTGCCCGGTTTCGAAATACATCACATTGGGCCCCTCGGCATTGCCCTGGCGCAGCGCCAGCTGGCGTGCCTCCTCAATCAGCTTGCCGTCCAGGCCGAAGGCCTCGTTTCCCTTCTGGGAGCCGGCGATGGACTGAAAGATCAGATCGCAGGGCGCCCCCTGGCGTACCGCCTCCATCTGGGTGGTCACGTGGGCCAGTACGCAGATCTGCGTGGGAATGGCCCAGCGGTTGCGGATCTCATGGAAGCGGTCCAGCACCCGGCGCACGCTCTCCACACTGTCGTCTACCGGATTCAGTCCCAGCACCGCGTCCCCCGCGCCGTAGGTCAGCCCCTCCAGCAGGCTTGCCATGATGCCGTCCGGGTCGTCGGTGGGATGGTTGGGCTGAAGGCGGCAGGACAGCGTGCCCGGCTCCCCGATGGTCGTGTTGCAGTGGGCGGTGACGGTGATCTTCCTAGCCGCGTAAATCAGGTCCATATTGCTCATAAGCTTGGCTGCCGCCGCGATCATCTCGGCGGTAAGCCCCCGGCTGAGACGCCGGATGGCGGCGGAGTCGTTGTGCTCGTCCAGCAGCCACTCCCGCAGCTCGGCCACCGTCCAGTTCTTGATTTCGTCATAGATCGTTTCGTTCACGTCGTCCTGGATGATACGGGTGACCTCGTCCTCCTCATAGGGGACGGCGGGATGGTTGCGCAGGTCGGCCAGGGTCAGGTTCGCCACCACCACCTTGGCCGCCACCCGTTCTTCGGCGCTCTCGGCGGCGATGCCCGCCAGGGAATCCCCCGACTTGACCTCGTTCGCCTTGGCCAAGACGTCCTTGACCGACTGAAACTGGTACACATGGCCCAGCAGCTTTGTTTTGAGTATCAAAAAAATCCGCTCCCTTGCAGCGGGGCATCCCCGCCCTACTTGTTGAATACCAACGTCTTAATGATCACCGGCAATACAGCTCCATTGGCGACGGGCGCGCCGATGTCGATGTAGTCGCCGTTGTCCACCCCCACGCCGTCCAGGCACAAAACAGGTCCCTCCAGCAGGGGCGCCATGGTCTGGCCCAGCACCTTGGCCATGTCCCGCTCTACCACGACCACGCTTGCAAACCCCGCCCGCCGCAGGGGCTCCAGCCCCCGTGCCAAGCCCTGGGCCAGCTCCCGCACACGGGAATAGCTGGGGTTTTCCTCTCCCCGCAGGCCCAGGGCCAACTGGCTCAGGCCGCCCTCATCGGCAAACCAGCGCAGCTTGGCCCCGATGGCCTGCTCCAGCGCCTGGGCCGATCCCCGTTCCTCCGCCTCGGTAAGCTTCAGGATGGGCAGGTTTTTCAGCGGGAACACCGCGTTCCGATAGAAGATGGTCGAGCCGGAGAGCTCCGTGGAGTGGCTGCCCGCCCCCACTACCGTGGCCCGGATGGTCTCGGTGCCGGCGCGCAGCTGTGCCCCGCGGAACCGGGGCGACTCCCGGATGGCCCGGCCCAGCAGCACGCCGATATCGCCATAGGCGCGCCAGTCCCCTTGGGGCGTGTAGATGCAGTCGGCCACCCCACCGGAGAAGGAGCACACCGGCGGCCGGTCCGGCGGCTCCCACCGGGTCCCCTCGGTCAAAAGGGCGTCCAGCTTATCCCGGCCCGGCCGCAGTCCCGCCGCCTGTTCCAGCGCCTGAGTCAAAAACTCCACCACCGGCGCCAGCGCTTCGGGGTGTGCCCGTTCCCCTGCCGCGGGGGGCGGGCACACTCCCGTCCTCCGCAGCACCGGGGAGACATAGGTGACCAGCCCCGTCTCCCGCTCCAGCTTGATCAGCCGTCCGCCCACATCCAGGCATCCGGTGCGCACCAGCTCCCCATGGGAGTAAAGCGCCAGGTTGGAGGTGCCGCCCCCGATATCGAAGTTGAGCACATCGGTATGGTGCTCCCGGGCGTAGGCGTCCGCGCCCGCGCCCCGGGCGGCCAGGATGCTCTCCAGGTCCGGCCCGGCGGTGGCCACCACAAAGTCTCCGGCAAAGGCCGACAGGGCGCCGAGCACTTCCCGCGCGTTTTCCTTCCGGGCGGTCTCCCCGGTGATGATGACCGCGCCGGTGCCGATTTGGCGCTTGTCAAAGCCGGACTTCCGGTACTCCTCTTCCACAATGCGCCGTACCCCGTCGGCGTCGATCACGGTCTCCGATTTCAGGGGCGTAAAGTGGATGTCGCTGCGGTAGAGCACCTCCCGCTCCGCGATGGCTACCCGCGGCACGGAAAAGGGATTGGCCCGGTTTTCCAGGACCAGCCGCGAGATGACCAGCTGCGTGGTGGAGGTGCCGATATCAATGCCGACCGATAAAAGCTGCTCACTCATCCGGGCACCTCCGCCGCCGCGGCTCCGATCAGCACTCCGGCGATCACCGGAACGGTTCGGAAAAAAATAAGGCAGATGAGAAGCAAGATCATATTATGGATCAGAATCCCGATGCTCATTCCCACTACCTGTCTCTTTGTCTTATCACTCACGATTGTTCCACCCTTTCAATCACCCTGCCGAGGCTGTCTTCTGTCGGACAGTTTCCTGCTGCTTCATATTCCGCTTTCGTTTACGGGTACCATCTTCTTTGCCGTCCCTTCGGCTGTCACCGCCATCTTTTTGGACGGTCAGCACCGTCTCCGGTTCCGAAACGGCTCTCCCACTGCTTTACCTGCTCTTTCTTTTCCCTGTCTTCGTCTTCTTTCTCTCTGTCTACGATATGCTTCGCCATCTTATATGCACTCAGACCGCCCGAGAGGACACCCAGGATCAGGAAGATCAGAACGGTATGAAGTCCGGTCTTTTTATCGATCCAGCTTCCGAAAAGCACACAGATAAGGACCGGTGTCACAACATTGAGTCCGAGCTGGGTGATCAGCACCAGGTTTTCGAGTCCGTTTTTTTTCTGACGCATTTTCTCCCACCTCACTTACCGCGTAACGCATACCGCCATTATACTAAATATTTGCGGATTTGTCCATTTCTACGCATCGACTTTACAGATATTTCGTGAATTCTTTTGTCAATAACATGGTACATTTGGACACATATGGATAATTGTCCAAAAATCACCAGGTGTATTTCTGGATAAAAGTCAACAGGATTCATGTTTCTCCTATATTTGTATATAGGAAAAAGGGACACAGATACTTCCATGTCCCTTCATTTTTTCCTATTACTTTATTTTCTTATGTATCAGTTTCACGGACCCGTCAGATGTTTTCCCTTACAGTCCGTCTCTGTTTTAGTAGTTCATTCCGGTGATTGCGAGCTCTCCATCCGCAGTGACACCAAGAATGATGTTCGGAGCACCGTCACCGAGGACGATCCCGGCCATAACCGGCTCCAGGGAATCGACATCCACCTTTTCGATCGCAGCCTCCATCTCATCGGAGAAGATCTCTGCCGGATCCAGTTTCATAAAGTCTTCCTTCGTATCGACCATGCCTCCGTTCGTCTTCACACAGGAGACAAAGGTTGGGAAATCGATGTGGTCCGCAAGCCCCTCCATATCTTTATTCTTTACAATCGCGATGATCTCTTTTGCGTAGGACTTATAGTCTGTCTTCTCGAGCTGGGCAGCCGCCTGGCTCTGAAGCTTCGCCATCTCCTCATCAGAGATCTCTGCAACCTGCACGCCCTCAGAACTCTCGTCCGTCTCAAAAGCTCCCGGTCCTTCCGCCATCTTTGGGTCTACATTGGAGAGATCCGGTTTTGTTGTATCAACGGCGGATGTCTCCGCTGCGGAAGCCTCCACAGCCGCTGTTGTCTCCTGAGTGTTTTTTGAGCCGCATGCTGTCGCCATCACTGCTGTCACGCAGAGTGCCGCTGCTAACAATACATGTTTTTTCATAATACAATATTCCTCCTCTGATCTTATCCGGTCCATCCGGCGTCCATCCGGATCCGTATCCGGCAGATTTTTTACCGGGTACCTGGGCTTCCTTCTATTCATAAATGTACCTGTCTCACTGTATCAGAACTATACCACGCCCTCTTTTTCCTGACAATAAACAATTTCTAAAGAAATGGTTATTTTTTCGTTAGAAAATCTCCATTTATTTTATTTTCCTTTTAGAGTTTCTCCATACTTCCGTCACATTCTTCCTGTATACTTTGTATCATAAAAGATACCAATCAGTTAAAGACATCACGAAGCGTTTTTAAACGACGAAAGACGAGGCGTGTAGCGCCTGATCAGGTATATATAAAAAAT
>OLGB01003481.1_pt1 | contig 14714 bp, 4 predicted proteins | sample 1605691 | NCBI WGS metagenome assembly OLGB01 (sample SAMEA3888925, study PRJEB22519) | human gut metagenome | biome: human gut; feature: human-associated habitat; material: faeces | place: Denmark | collected 2010 | reverse complement strand
ACGGAGAAGTAACGAAGCCGGAAACAATTAACTACCGTACACTGAAAGCAGAACCGGACGGTCTTTTCTGTGAAAAGATTTTCGGACCGACGAAAGATTGGGAATGTAAGTGCGGCAAGTATAAAAAAATGCGTTATAAGGGCACGGTCTGCGATAAGTGCGGCGTGGAAGTGACAAGCTCCAAAGTACGCCGTGAACGCATGGGCCATATTGATCTGGCCTGCCCGGTATCTCACATTTGGTATTTCAAGGGGACGCCGAGCCGTATCGGTCTCATTCTCGATGTGTCTCCCCGCCAGCTGGAAAGAGTCCTTTATTTTGCCGCCTACATCGTAATAGATAAAGGCGAAACAAAACTTCTGGACAAGCAGGTTTTAAATGAACAGGAATACCAGCAGGCCGTCCAGGAATACGGCGCCGGTTCTTTTGAGGCGCAGATGGGGGCGGAAGCTATTCAGAAACTTCTCCGCCAGCTGGATTTGGAAGCCTTGGAAAAACAGCTCCGCGAAGATGTGGACAGCAGCAGCAACCAGCGCAAAGTCCGCAGCATCCGCCGGCTGGAAGAAGTGGAAGCTTTCCGTAAATCGGGCAATAAGCCGGAATGGATGATCCTTACCGTGCTGCCCGTTATACCGCCGGACCTTCGTCCGATGGTGCAGCTTGACGGCGGGCGTTTTGCTACGAGCGACCTGAACGACCTTTACCGCCGTGTCATCAACAGAAATAACCGTCTGAAAAGACTGATGGACATGGGCGCGCCTGAAATCATCGTCAGAAATGAAAAACGTATGCTGCAGGAAGCTGTCGATGCCCTCATAGATAACGGCCGCCGCGGCAGAGCGGTCAGCGGCCCGGGAAACCGTCCCCTGAAATCCCTTTCCGATATGCTGAAAGGCAAGCAGGGCCGTTTCCGCCAGAACCTTTTGGGGAAACGTGTCGACTATTCCGGCCGTTCTGTTATCGTAGTCGGTCCTGAACTGAAAATGTACCAGTGCGGCCTGCCGAAAGAAATGGCGATCGAACTTTTCAAACCGTTCATCATGCATGAACTGATCGCCCGCGGTTTGGCGAGCAATCTGAAATCGGCACGGAAAAAAGTGGACAAGTTGTCCCCTGAAGTCTGGGACGTCCTTGGCGATGTTATTAAAGAACATCCCGTACTTCTTAACCGCGCTCCGACACTCCACCGCCTCGGCATCCAGGCGTTTGAACCGATTCTGTGGGAAGGCAGGGCAATCAAATTGCATCCCCTTGTCTGCCCGGGTTACAATGCAGACTTTGACGGCGATCAGATGGCGTGCCATCTGCCTCTGTCCGTGGAAGCGCAGGCGGAAGCGAGAACGCTCATGCTTTCCATCAACAATATCCTGTCTACGAAAGACGGCAAACCTGTCGCCATTCCTTCCCAGGATATGATTCTGGGATCATACTATCTGACCATTGTAAAAGAAAGCAAGGAAGAGGAAGACGCGCTTGACCCCTCGAAATTCCATGCGTACACCAATTACGATGAAGTTATGCTGGCCTATGCACTGAACCAGGTACAGATCCATGATTTCATTAAAGTGGACATACCGGGACACGGTCTTGTCATCACGACCCCGGGGCGCCTGATTTTCAACTATGCCATTCCCGAACCTCTCCGCTTCTTCTATAAACGTCCTGATGGAAAAGAAGGTCTCGGTATTACCATCGGCAAGAAGCAGATGGGCAAACTTGTCAATGACTGCTTCAAGAAGTTGGGCTTCAAAGAAACAGGAGATCTCCTGGACTCCATTAAAGCCCTCGGATTCCATTATGCCCTTGTTTCCGGCATTTCTATCGGCATTTATGACGTGGCCGTACCGGAAGCCAAAAATGATATCCTGTCCGCAAGTGAAGCGCAGATTGAAAAAATCAAGGAATATTTCCGCCGCGGCCTGATGACGGATGACGAAAGATACAGGAAAGTCGTTAAAATTTGGGAAAAAGCGACCAATGATGTCGGTGAAGCGATGAAAGCGTCCATGACGAAAATGAATCCGCTCACCATGATGGCCCAGTCCGGCGCCCGTGGCAATGATAACCAGATCCGCCAGCTGGCGGGGATGCGCGGCCTGATTGCCGATACATCCGGTAAAACGGTAGAGTTGCCTGTTAAGGCAAACTTCCGTGAAGGTCTGACCGTCCTTGATTACTTCACGTCTTCCCACGGCGCCCGCAAAGGTCTTGCCGATACGGCTCTCCGTACGGCAGACTCCGGTTACCTCACACGCCGCCTTGTGGATGTTTCCCAGGATGTCATCATCCGGGAAGAAGACTGCGATGTGCAGACACTCAATTTCGACCGTGAATGGAATAAACTGGCTTCCAAGGCGGCTGTCCGCAGCCGTTACAATGTCCACCGCGCTGAATTGGATGGTTCCATTCTTGAGGAAGATGTCATGAACCGGCGCAGCGGGGAAATTCTCCTTGTGAAGGGGAAAACACTGGATGCGTCCGATGTGGCCCTTATGAATCGTTTCCTCGTTGATTCCGTTGTTGTTACTGTTCCCACAGCGGAAGGAGAAGCGGGCGAACCGAAAACCGTTACCTTCGGCGTGGAGGATGTCGTAGCGGAATACAAGAGTATCGTGAAACATCATGTGACAGTCCGCTTCTTTAAAAAGAAATTGGAAACGCCGGCTCTGAACCGCAAAGGAGAAGAAGTGCTGGCGCAGGGAACCGTCCTTACGGCGGAAGCGGCTGAAAAACTTCTGGCTGCCGATATTCCGGTGATTTCCGTACGCATGGAAGGCACGGAAGGCGTAGAAGTCCGCAAAATTACGGAAGCCGGGGGTCTTATCGAGTCTCTGGCTGACCGTATCGCCGGCCGCTGCCCGCTGGAAGATGTGGTGAATCCGGAAACGGGAGAAATCATTGCCGCGAAGAATGAAGAAATCACTGACGACCAGGCTGCTGAAATTGAAAAGCATTATGACCGTCTGAAAGTCCGTTCCATTCTGACCTGCCATTCCGAACACGGCGTATGCGCGAAGTGCTATGGCAGGAACCTGGCAACAGGCCGCCATGTGGAAATCGGCGAATCAGTAGGCATCATCGCCGCACAGTCCATCGGCGAACCGGGTACCCAGCTGACCATGCGTACGTTCCATACGGGCGGTGTCGCAACAGCAGAAGATATTACCCAGGGTCTGCCCCGTGTCGAAGAATTGTTTGAAGCGCGCAAGCCGAAAGGCAACGCGATCATCTCCAATATCGCCGGCAAAGTTACCATTGAAGACTCTCCGGAAAATGCGAATATCAAGATTGTTACCGTGACCAATGAAGAGACATCCGATACCTACAAGATTCCGTTCGGAAAGAGGATTTCCGTCAATGAAGGCGATGAAATCGAAGCAGGTACTCGCCTCATCGAAGGGAATATCAATCCCCACGATATTCTCCGTGTCCTCGGCGTACAGGCGACTCAGAACTATATCGTCAAGGAAGTGCAGAAAGTTTACCGGTCCCAGGGTGTTGAAATCAATGACAAGCACATTGAAATCATCGTCCATCAGATGCTCCGCAAGATCAAAATCGATGACCCCGGAGATTCCGAATGGCTTCCGGGACAGACGGTGGACATCGTGGCTTACCGCGTCATGAACGAACATCTGGAAGATGAAGGAAAGAAACCGGCGGTGGGTGAGAACCTGCTTCTCGGTACGACGAAAGCCGCGCTGGCGACAGACTCCTTCCTCTCAGCGGCTTCTTTCCAGGAAACCACCAGAGTTCTTACGGAAGCGGCAATCAAAGGGAAGGTGGATCCGCTTCTCGGCCTCAAAGAAAACGTCATTATCGGCAAGCTGATTCCGGCAGGTACGGGGCTTGCCCGCTACCGCAGGCTCTCCGTGCAGCACAACGCGGAACCCCGGACGGCGGAAACCGCTGATGGGCAAGCTGACGTGCAATAAGTATTTAAATAAAATATCCCGCTGTGTAACCCATGGCGGGATATTTTTTGTGGGAGACGGAAATGCCTGACTTGAGAAAATATCCCTGATTCCTTACAATGAAAAGATAAATGATATATTACAGGAGAATTCCATGTTCAAAAAAATCATGGCGGCTCTGTCCGCTTTCATTCTGGCAGGCTGTCTTTACGCGGAGTCGGAGGATCTCGTCATCGACGGACTGGGGAAACTGTCTTTCGGGGAAGACGTGCAGATTACCGATGGAGGGGGCAGCCGCGCGGAAACCATATTTAAGAAATCGGGACACCGGAAAGATTACGGGAAAACAGATTGGGCGGCAGTGATGTACTTCCTCACCACGCCTCCGGGAATGGACATGTACCCCGACCGGGCGCCGTACCCTTACGACTCCCTTCATCTGTACCAGATCAGGAAATCCGATATCCGCGGTACCTATTCCGCTTCCGTCTCTGTTGTGAAAGGAACGGAAGAAGCCTTCTTCCATGGGAAAGGGGAAAAGGCTGCCCGGTTTTGGGAGAGCGCATTCCATGAAGATGCGACACGGCCGCACTCCCTCTTCGGCATGCCGAAAATCAGCATAGAAGAATATCAGCGGATGCTGAACAGCCGTTTGGATGAAATCAAAGGGCAGAAGCTGCAGGCGGAACTGGTTTCTTTTTCACCGTGGCATGCCTATAAAAATCATGATGGCACCTATCGCTGGACCCAGGAAGCGCGGGTGATTATTTCCGACGAAAGACACCTGTCCTATCCGATGTGGGTCTATACGAATCTGTACAGGCAGGGCGGCATGTATTATCTCATTATCGTACAGGGAAGCCATACGGCGGCGGAAAAAATCGGGAAAAATTTACTTTATGCCTTTTACGGACTGGAAAGGAGCAGCACATGAGTTGGAAGAAAACGGCGGCAGTCTTTATGACGGTTCTCTGTATTTCCGGCGGCGCGTCTGCTTATGACTTGCAGTCCATTGCGAAAGCACATCTGCCGCCTGCGTTTACCTATCAGGATATCCCTGAACAGCAGGAACTGAAGTTCCACAATTTCACCTATCCCTATCACATGGGGCAGCTTTCCGTCATGCTTCAAAAAAGCCGAAAATTCGCTTACGGTTACATTGTCACCGCCAAGCTGCCTCCTGCGGGAGCGGATACATTGAAACCGTTTTTTCGGGAATACCTGACCGTAAAAGAATGGAGAAGCCTTTCCCGGATGAACCGCGCCTTTCTGGATGAGGACTCGCCGCTGCGTAAAGGGGCGGAAGAGGTAATGAAGAACTGGGCGAAGAACGTGGTGGGAGAATTAGGAGAAGGCGTGAAAATCACACTGTCCGATTTCGAGCCGTATCGCAAACTTACAGCCGACGAAGCCTATCTCTATACGATGGGCGCGAAAATTACCTTTGATTCCGACGGACTCATCCTGCCCTTTTACGGCAGAGCGTATTTCTTCCGTGAAAATGACCATATAGATGTGATGATGCTCCTTACTCCCGATGAAGGAAAAGAACCCCTCGTTTACGCTATTGATGATCTGGCGAAAGCGGCGGCAAAGGAGACAGATATGCAGGAAGAAAAAGAAGATCTCTCCGTCATGTTGGCAAAAGGCGCAGCAGAAAATTAAAGCGGAGAGGGGCAGCAAAGAAAACATTTACAATGCCTTCCCTGTAAACTATAATTGGAAATAAGAAAAACATTTGAAATATTACTTTGGGAGAGCGATCATGCAGGGGAAAATTGTAACAGCCTTTATTTTTTTAACCATGATGACGGGAGCGGTATCAGCTGCTCCCGTTTTAGATTACACAGGAGCAGAGCGGCTGGAAGAAGCGCGGCAGAGAGAAGCAGACCGGCAGGAAAGGCTGCGCATGCCCCGCGTGGAAAATATGGGAAGCAGCCTGAATGAAAAAGAGGAAATGCAAGGTGCCGCAGGACCCGTGTTTAGAATAGACGAAATTATTTTATCAGGGCAGGAAGAAAAGTTCGGCTGGCTGCAGGACATCATACAGCCCCATATTCACACGGACATGGGGATTTCATCTGTCAACAGGCTGGTAAAAGACCTGAATGCGAAACTGCTGGACAAAGGATACGTGACCAGCCGCATTGTGATTCCCGAGCAGAATATGAAAAACGGAAAACTCCTTCTCCGCATCCAAACCGGCAGGCTGCATAAAATCATCTACAGCAAAAACAGCGCCCTCATCCCATGGAAAAACGCATTTCCCATCAAAGAAGGAGACATCCTGAACATCCGCCGCCTGGAGCAGGGGCTGGAACAGATGAAACGCGTCAGCTCCCTGGACGTATCCATGAAACTCCTCCCTGCCGAAGAAGCGGACATGACAGACGTGGAACTTACCATAACCAAGGGGAAACAAATAAATGGAAGCCTTTCCGTGGACGATTCCGGACTGGAAGACACAGGAAGCATCCAGTGGAATGCCGCCCTGGGAATAGACCGGCTCTTTAATGCCAATGACCTCTTCCGCATCAGCGGAAATACAGATGGCTCCCGGGACGGATACGAAAAAGGGACCAGAGGACAGGGCATTTCCTACTCCATCCCCGGAGGATGGGATACCTTCACACTGCAGCACAACCGCTATCGATACCACCGGACCGTAAAATCCAATCCCTATGACTTCATCAGCAGCGGGAAAACCCGCATCACCAAATTCACCTTCAGCCACGTCATGGGACGCACCAAAAACGAAAAATACGGCTGGGACATAAGCCTCACCAAAAGAAACGCCCACTACTTCATCAACGATATGGAAATCCCCGTACAGGCCATGGACACCACCGCCATGGAAATAGGCCTCTTTGACCGCGTCTATACGGGAAGCGGCACACTGTACACCCGCCTCGGATATAAAATGGGGACAGGATGGTTCGGCGCGAAACCTGATACAAACAATCCGGCGAGTCCCAAAACCCACTATAAAATGTGGCTCTTGGACATAGACTGGCAGAAACCCTTTACCCTGGGACACCGGCCGGCCTCCTTCACCACATCCCTTCACGGACAGTGGACGACAGGCGGTATGCGCCTCTACAGCACAGACATGGTGAGCATCGGGAACAGGTACACCGTCAGGGGCTTCGACGGAGAATACACACTCATGGGAGAAAACGGATGGTATCTCCGAAATGAACTGTCATCCTCTCTTCCGCGCCTCCACAGCAGTGTATATGTAGGACTTGATATGGGAGCCGTATACGGCATATCCACAGAAACCCTGACAGGGAGAACCATAGCGGGCATGGCGCTGGGGATGAGAGGAACCTTTCCATCAGGACTCTTCTACGATATCTTTATCAGCAGAGCCTTATACAAGCCTGCCGGCTTCCATACGAAAACATGGGCCGGCGGATTCACGCTGGGCCGTCAATTTTAAATAAAATCGGTCAAATTTTAATCAAAACGACAAGAGGTTATGACAAATGAAAACAAGCACAAGCAAACGACTCAGATGGAATGTAGCCATATGGCTGGCAGCGGGACTGTTTATGACAGGCACCGCCGGCATGGCGGCAGGCCCCATCATGCCCGGTCCGAAAGCGGAAGCCCGCCATCAGCCGCAAGTAGAAGAAACAGCAAACGGCATACCCCTTGTCAATATCACCGCCCCCTCCTCCGGCGGCGTATCCCGGAACGAATACGAAACCTTCAACGTGCCGGACAAAGGCGCCATCCTGAACAACTCCTACACCCTCTCCAAAACCGAACTGGCAGGATACGTACAGGGGAACAATAACATGGCGGAAAGACCGGCCAAAATCATCGTAAACGAAGTCACCGGCGCGGGCCCCACATCCATGGACGGATTTCTGGAAGTGGCGGGAAACAGGGCAGACGTCGTCATTGCCAACCCGAACGGCATCACCGTAAACGGAGGCGGATTCATCAATACGGGCAAAGCCTTCCTCACCACAGGGAAACCCGTCTATGACGGAGAAGACCATTTGCAGCGCTTCGACATCACAGGAGGAGACATTCTCATCGAAGGGAAAGGCCTTGGCGGAAAAGAAACGGGAAGCCTTGCCATCCTTTCCCGCGCCGTGAAAATCAACGCAGGTATCTGGGCCAAAGACCTCCATATCACCACCGGGGCCAACAGCATAGACGCCAAGACCCTCGAAGCCTCTGCCATAGAAGGGAAAGGAGGACACCCCGCCTTCGCCCTCGACACCGCCGCCATAGGAGGCATGTACGCCGGACGGATCACCTTAGTGGGGACAGAAAAAGGACTGGGCGTCAATAACAGCGGCACATGGAGCGCCGAAGACAACCTCACCCTTGACTGGAACGGCGACCTGAAAAACAGCGGCACCATCTACAGCAAAGGAAATACAGACCTCCGCACAAGCCGACTGGAAAACGACAAAACCATCGCCGCGGAAAGAAATCTGTCCACTGCGGCCAAAGAAAATATCCGCAACCAAGGCAAACTCCTTGCCGGAGAAAACATGGACATCTATGCCGGAAAAACACTGGACAATGCGGGACACGCCATGGAAAGCGGAAACAATCTGTCCATAGAAACCGGAGACACAGTAAACAATGCGGCAGGTACCATCAAAAGCGGCGGCAGCCAGCAGATTAAAGCGGGACATGCATTAACCAATACAGAAGGCACACTGGCGGCCGATGGGAATATAAACATACAAACGGATAAGATGACCGGAGACGGCATCGTATCCGCCGGGAAAAAAGCCGGAATCCTGTTGGAAAAAGACTTTACCAATACAGGGCGCCTGGAAGCAGGAAGCAGCCTTTCACTAGCCGTAAAAGGAAATATAACCAACCGCAAAGAGATCCTTTCCCGCGGACACCTGGCACTGGAAAGTAAAAACATCCGAAATGAAGAAACCGGAGAAATAAAAGGAGCGGATACAGAAACCGTAGCAGAAAACACATGGGTAAACCATGGGCTGGTCAATGGAGAAAATGTGCATATCCGGGCAAACCACGTAATCAATGAAAACAAGGGACGCATCTATGGGACAAGACTGTCCGTGGAAACAGATACATTGGATAATCTGGGGACATATAAAGAAAAAGCGCCCGTGATCGCATCCCGGGAACACATGAACCTTTCCGTTGCCGGCACACTGACCAATACCGAACATGCCCTCATCCGTGCCGAAGGAAACCTGATCATCGGCGGACAATCAGATGAGAATGGAAAAATAACGGGAAAAACAGAAAAAATAGAAAACAGAAGCGCCTATCTGGAAAGCGGCGGAAATATGACAATCGGCGTGAACCATTTGGAAAACCGCAATGAACACTTCTCCACTAAAAACGTTCTGGCAGGGAAAACCCACCACGAAGAAGCCGTAGGGCAGGGGAAGACAGACCGGTTCACTTTGGGCGGAAAAGGAACAGAAGGCGCAGCCTACATAGAGCGCCGTAGACATGTAGACCATCTGTATACGCCGGACGGCGGAGACTATGACCACTTCACCACTTACATCTATGACCGGTCCGTCTATGAAGACCGGATAGACACGACAGACCCCGCGCACATAGCAGCCGGCGGCAGCCTTTCCCTCGAAGCCGGCAGGGCAGTGAATGACAGGAGCGTGATGACCGCCGGCAAGACCCTTACCCTCCATGGGGCAGATATAGAAAATCGGGACGAAAAAGGACATAAAACAGTAAAAGAAGAAGGAACCGCCACCTCCTACTGGACCAAAAGAGTCCACCATGGTTGGAATCTCCGTAGGAGGACAGAAACACGGACAACCCGCACTGATTATATGCCCGCTGATGCAGTCACCGATACGACCGTCATAGCCGCTGTGGACAAAGCCCATACAAACCCGGTATATGAAGGGACGAAAGCAGAAGCATACTTGAGTCCGTCAAAAAGAAAACCGCTTCATATTTCCGACAGCAGCCTGTATCATGTCACCTCCGATCCGACGGCCCGCTACCTTGTGGAAACCGATCCGGCCTATGCGGATAGAAAAACCTTCCTGTCCTCAGACTACTTCTTCCGCCGGATGCAGTACGACCCGGAGAAACTCGAAAAACGTCTGGGAGACGGCTACTATGAAAGCCAAATCGTCCGAGACCGGCTCATGCAGCTCAAAGGGCGGCCGGCAGGAGAAACCGAATACAAAGCCCTCATGGACGCCGCTGTGAGATGGGCCCAAGAAAATAAAGACGTCCGCATCGGCATGGCTCTCACCGAAGACCAGAAGGCCGCCCTCAAAGAAGACATCGTCTGGATGGTGGAATCCTCCGTCCTTCTGCCTGACGGGAACATCGTCAAAGCCCTCGTGCCGGAAGTCTATCTGGCGCATGGAAAGAACGGCACCCTTACGGGCTCTGCCCTTATTTCCGCAGAAAATATAGATATCCGTGCCACCAATGACATCCTCTCCTGCGGCACCGTTATCGCGGGAGACACGATGCGCCTCTCCGCCTCCGACATCAATAACGAGGGAGGCACAATAAAAGGCTCCACCATCCTGGAAGAAGCCCTGCGGGATATCCGGAATACCGGGACCATGGAAGCCGAAAACAAACTCAGCCTGAAAGCCGGGCAGGACATAGACCTTGCCTCCACCCTGCATAAAGAAAGAAATAAACAGGGATACACACAAACCATCGCCTCCTCAGGGAAAGCCGCCGTCACGGGAAATCAAGGCACCCTATCAATGGAAGCGGGAAGAGACATCCGCATGCAGGCAGCCGCTGCCTCCTCAGCGGGAAATATAGCCATGAAAGCCGGACGGGACATAACCATGGAAACCGCCGCAGTCAAAAAAGACACGGCCGTCACATGGGACGGGAATAACTACCGCCATGACAGCGTCGCCCGCGATATAGGCTCCTCCGTCACCGCCAAAGGCAGCCTTACCATGCAGTCCGAAAGAGACACATCCATCAAAGCAGCAGATATCCGTTCCGAAGGAACGACCGCCGTAGAAGCGGGAAGAAACCTTACGGTAGAAAACGGAAAAGAAATAACAGACCTGGAAGAACACCACCGCCATAAAGAAAGAAGTTTGCTCAGCAGTACCACCACGACCACCCACGATGAAGTCCATGCCGTGAAAGCACAAAAAAGCATAATAGAAGGAAATACCGTCTCCCTGCAGGGAGGGAAAGACATCAGCCTTACAGGAAGCGCTGCCGCCTCCACCAAAGAAACAACCCTGTCAGCCGGAAGAAATATCTCCATAAATGCTGCGGAAGAAACAGATAAAGAAATACACAAAAAGCAAGTAAAGAAAAGCGGCCTCATAGGAAGCGGCTTAGGCTTCACCATCGGGAGCGAAAAGAAAAAAGACAGCTATGACACCGAAGAAACCATGCAGGCAGGAAGCACCGTGGGAAGCGTCAAAGGCAGCGTCACCATCCATGCCGGGCAGACGGCAGCCGTCAGAGCCTCCGACATCATCGCCGGGAAAGACACCCTCATCACAGGAAGAAACGTAGACATCGAAAGTAAAGACAATACCTACAGAGGAAAAGAAGAACACGAATACAAAAAGAGCGGCCTTACCGTATCCTTAGGCGGAGCGGCCGTCAATGCGGCAAGAACCGTAGCCGCCCCCGTAAAGAGAGCCGGAGAAGTGGGAGACAGCCGGCTGAAAGCCCTGTATGCCGTGCAGGCAGGAATGAACGCAAGAGACATACAGAAAAATCAGAAGACAGACAAAGCCGTTAATAAGAACAACGCTGTAGGAATCAATATCAGCCTCGGCAGCACCGGATGGAAAGACCATGCGGAAACCATTACCGAAGAAACAAGAGGAAGCCGGATCACCGCAGGAAGAACAGCCGTCGTCATCGCCAAAGAAGACATGACAGTCAAAGGCAGCACAGTCAACGCCCAAGACATCCATCTCAAAGCAGGAAACAACATCCATATCCTCTCCTCCGAAAACAAAAGCACAACCATAGAAGACTACAAAGCAAAAAGCGGAAGCATAGGAGCCTCCATCAGCAAAGGAGGCTATGGCATCGGCGCGTCCTATGGGAAAGGAAAAGGACAGACAGAAGAAACCATCCTTACCCATACCCCGTCAGACATCACAGCAAAAGATACGGCAACCCTTTCCAGCGGAAACGACACCCTGATCCGGGGCGGGACAGTGAAAGGAAACAAAGTTACTGCTAACGCAGGAAGAAACCTGACCATAGAAAGCGAACAAGACAAAAAGAACTACAAAGAAACAGGCAAAACCACCGGACTGTCCATCAGCTACACACCGGGAAGCGCCGTCAGCGTAAGCGGAGGAAAAGGAAAGACAAACACAGACTCCGTCTACGAAAGCGTCACAAAACAGGCAGGCATCTACGCAGGAAAAGAAGGATACGATATCCAAGTCAAAAACAACACCCGCCTCAAAGGAGCCGTCATAGACAGCCAGGCAGAAAAAGAAAAGAACCGGCTCACCACCGGTACTTTGACATGGGAAAACATAGACAACAAAGCAGAGTATAAAGCAAGCGGAAAAGGAATCTCCTACAGCACAGGAGCAGGAATCCCCTTAAATGCCTTAGGACTCCTTTCAAACATGGATCCCACCGTGAAAGACAAAGAAGGAACAACCACCCGATCTGCCATATCCAAAGGAACCATAACAATAACGGACAAAGAAAACCAGAAACAGGACATAGAGAAACTAAATAGGAACACAGAAGACAGCTTGAACAAGCTCAAAGAAATCTTCGACAAAACAAAAGTAGAAGAAAGAAAACAACTATTGGAAGAACTGGGGATAGTCGGAAACCGGGCCATCCATGAGATAGCCTCCCACAATGGATGGAAAGACGGCTCCGCCGAAAAGGCAGCCCTACATGGAATGCTGGGAGCCATCACGAGCGCCAAGAGCGGAGGAAGCGCGCTAAGCGGCTTGATAGCAGGGGGAGCCAACGAATATGCCATAGAGTACTTAAAACAGACCAAAGGGAAAGACTGGATAAACAAGCATCCCGATACAGTGCAGAACATCTCAGCCGCCTTTGGGGGAATCCTGTCCAAGATGACAGGAGGAAGCGGACATACAGGCGCCTACATCTCCCAGATGGGAACGAAGTGGAATGAGTTGGAAGAAATTAGAGAAGTTGATAATTTAAATGAAGCGCAAGATATTATGAATGAAAATGTAAATGAAGAAAAGGAGGCAAGTAGAACGTCTGAATCTGACTTCATGCAAGAATATCCGGATTTGAGTAATGAAATATTTAAGAACCATAGAGATATTGCGAACTCCGCAGGGCAATTTATAGGCGGTTCAATGGGTGCAGAAGTAGCAGCAGACCTATTAAGGCATGCCTTATATGGAAATGGTTCGCCTGTTTCAGCTGATAGTCAGTTAGGGCAAAAGATTAGTTCTGATTTGAATAACTCTGCTATTCTTAGGGCTGCTATACAATCTTATGGAATGAAATTAAAAGTTGGTGAAACTAAGTATATTTACGGGTCTGTTAATTTGCAGGTAAAAGATGAGTATGATAATAATGCTACTATTAATGGAGTACTGGGATATGGGAGAATAAAATTGGGGCTACAAATTACAAGAAATGAAAATAGTATAGATTATTATGGACAGGCCAGCGATGCATATAATTTTGAGTGGCATGATGTCAATTCCAATTTAGAAAAGATGAAAGAGGATTCTTCTTGGGATCAATTTGGGAAACTAATAATTGATGCCATAAATAACGGGGCAGCAGGATATCAAGAAATTGGCGCGATACAGGCTTTTGACTGGAGTGCGAATCTTGATGGTACGATAGAAATAGAATAAGGAGGAACATTATGAGAAAAAAAATATTCCTTGCGTGTTTGGCCTTTTGTTTATACAATGCATTTCTTATGGGAATTCATATGGTTATGATTCTATCGGAACCTACTATTTGGAGTCCAGCGGTAAGAACTGTATTTGGACATGCATCTCGCATACAAATAGTAGAAAGAAATAGGAATTTGCTTTATTTGGAATTATGTGATAATAGACCGGAAGATAAAATAAAAATGAAATCAACGATTCTAGATAGGGATGTATATGAAAAAGAAAGCGAAACGGATATATTTTACAGAGATAAAGTGTTCTATTCTTATGGTAGTGCCGGATTTTATACGATTTATGCGAATCCATTTAGGATAAAGGTATATAGGAATCCGTCTCAGCCATTAGAGGAGAAACAAGAGATAGATAGATCCTTAGCGAAGTATAACAGTGATGAGATACAAGTAATTTCATCACTGTCAGATCTTACTTCAGAAGAGCGGCAGGCATATGAGAAGTTGAGAGTGAAAGCAGATAATAAAAAAGGTAGATAAATATATGCCGATGGAACGGATGAGCGTCAATTATCTTTTCCTGCGGAGACAACAGTAAATTTGAAGGGGTAGTATATGAAAAAAGTTATTATATCATAGTATTCCCAATAGATAGATGAATGGGGAAATATTTCAAGTCAGGATGATCACTACAACAAAAGAACAAAGCTGAATACAAAACAAAAGCAAGCGGAATTACCGTATCCACTAATGCCGTATCCAAACTCAACCCCTTAGGACTGGGCTATGTACCGACCATCCCCGTGAAAGGGAAAGCAGGAAGCATAACCTATGCGGCCATAGCAGACAGCATCATCACCACCACAAAAGAAAAGACAGACAAAGAAATCAGCCACGACACAGCAAACGCGCTTAACACACTCTCCGAAATCTTCGACAAAAAGAAAATAGAAGAAAAACAGGAATACGTGAACATCCTCTCC